>JAESGP010000069.1_pt1 | contig 104725 bp, 95 predicted proteins | sample 9269741 | NCBI WGS metagenome assembly JAESGP01 (sample SAMN15720684, study PRJNA650882) | algae metagenome | isolation source: Desmonostoc vinosum HA7617-LM4 and co-occurring heterotrophs from cave wall | place: USA: Waikapalae cave, Hawaii | collected 2011-05-27 | reverse complement strand
AGTGGGGAGTGGGGGGATGAGGGAGATGAGGGAGATGAGGGGGATGAGGGGGATGAGGGGGATGAGGGAGATGAGGGGGATGAGGGGGATAAGGGGGATGAGGTTCGACTTCGCGGTAGTTGGAACGTAGCCGAAACTCACCAACCGGGGGATAAGGGGGACGCGGGGACACGGAGAATAATCAATAACAAATGACAATTCCCCAGTCTCCACTCCCCACTCCCCACTCCCCACTCCCCAGTACCCCTATTCCCTACTCCCCATGACCAGATTTTCTGGTATCACAATCAAGGTAGTACCTTCTCTCCTGACTACATAAACTCTGTGATGAGGTGCTACGCTGAGTTTGTCATCATCACATCTAGCTTGCCAAGAATTCCCCTCATATATTACCCGCCCTGTTTTTCCTGCAGGAATTTCTGTTAAGGTTTCAGCGGTGCTTGCATCCTGAATTTTTGACTTGCGTCGTCGTGGTGGTTGCAAAAATCGCCGGGAAAATACAATTAGCAATGTCGAAAGTAACAGCCAAACTGCTACTTGCAACCATAAACTTCCCAAACCCACTTTCGACAGCAGCGCTACGATAAAAGCACTGATTCCCATCATGAACGCTACAAAAGCTGATGGTAAGAACAGTTCCATTAAACATAGAATTGCTCCAGCCATGAGCCAGATTAATGTATAACTTGGCATAGCGCCATCCTAGACACTACATTTACTACTTAAATACTGGAGAATGGGGAGTGGACTTTGACTTCGCTCAGCCCACGGGGAATGGGGACGCGGGGACGCGGAGAAATTTCGCTCAGCCCACGGGGAATGGAACGCGGGGACGCGGAGAAATTTTTCCCTCATCCCCCGGTTGGTGAGTTTCGGCTTTGCGGTAATCGAGCGAAGTCGAGATTCAACTACCGCGTACCCCTGTACTCCTACGCGGTAGCAAGCTACGCGTAGTGTCTTTGACAGGAGAAGTCGAACCACATCCCCTCTAGTCCCCAGTCCCCAGTTTCTTGAATTTTTGATAAATTTCAGTAACAAGGTGTAGCCGGGTGTACACAAATCCAGTCTATTCTAGCTCTCAAGACTTTGACAGCTAAATTTAACTGAAATTCATCAAGCCCTTTAGGCAAGGAAAAGGGAACAGTAAAAACCCCGCCCAAATACTGGTTTATGAAAAAAATATTTTTATTTTTTGCGAGATCCGTAGTACTAAGAAAAAATACGTTTTTGTTCAAATCTATGCCAGTTGCTTTCCAACGCAGGGCGATAAGAATGCGCTGGCTTTCTAATTTGAATTCTGTGGATTTCCCTGCAATGCACTGAGGTGGCTGAAGTGTTCCCTGTTGCCTGTTCTCTATTCCCTTTTAAAAGTTGATTTGTCCCTTGAATTTATACCTTCATGATTTCTACTGAGCGAATAATTTATTGCGTAAATCCAGGTTGTAATCATCCCATTAATTCTATGGGCAACCGTATTTGTATCAGTTGTCAGACTCCCATAGTTTACCGCTATATCTGGGCTACTGGCTCATTGGTTGATCAGGTGAAATTGGGTATTAAAGTAGCAAATAGATATGAGGTAATTTCACGCCGAGTTTGGCTGGATACCCAACCAGGTTTGTTACCAGATATACTAGAAGAATTACCAAAAGAGGTTATTCCTTACCTACAGCTATATCAAGAACGGTTACATTTGCCTCAACCATATGGATTTGCTCATGTCCTTGATGAAGGTGGGAATGATATCCTCTTACTAGAAAATGTGCCAATAGATGAAACAGGACATATCTACCCAACAATTATTGAAGCTTGGGAACAAGCAACGGCGGTACGACAAGTTTATTGGCTGTGGCAAATTCTCCAACTTTGGAAGCCTTTATCAGAATTGTCGGTGTCCCAAAGTTTGTTGATGCCAAATAATTTACGAGTGCAAGGCTGGTGTGTACGACTGCTGGAATTGGAACAAACGCGCGATTGCGTGTCTCTACACAAGTTAGGACAGTGTTGGCAACCTTGGGTAATGTCTGCAAAGGCATCAGTCGCTCAAAGTTTACGAAATATAGTGCAACAGATGTGTGAAACTGAGGTAGAGTTGGAGGCGATCGCCACTCAACTCAATGCTCTGTTGCTATCAGCTGCCGCAGAATTGCCATTAACTCTCAAGGTGGCTGGAGCTAGTGACACTGGCACAGTGCGATCGCAAAATGAAGATACTTGCTATCCTGCTACTACCAATGAGTTAGATGATGTTTTACTTCCACATTTAGCGATTGTTTGCGATGGCATTGGTGGACATGAGGGTGGTGAGGTTGCTAGTCAGTTGGCAGTGCAGTCTTTAAAATTGCAACTCCGCGCCCTATTAATGGAAGTAGCAACACAAACAGAAGTTACACCATCGGCATTATTGCAAGAACAACTAATAGCTAGCTTGCGAGTCGCAAATAACATGATTTGCGTCCGCAATAACGAGCAAAAACGCCAAGGTAGAGAACGCATGGCTACAACTCTTGTCATGGCTGTGCAAATACCGCAGCGAGTGCAGACAAATAATGCTCATGAACTTTACTTAGCTAATGTTGGCGATAGCCGCGCCTATTGGATGACTCGCCACTACTGTCAGTTACTCACAGTAGATGATGATGTCGTCACACGGGAAGTCCGCTCAGGGCGAAATTTGTATCAAAAAGCACTATTGCGCCCGGATGCTAATGCTTTGACACAAGCTTTGGGTATCAAAGATGCTGAATCATTAAGATTTTTGATTCAAAGATTTATTTTAGAAGAAGATGGCTTACTGCTGTTATGTTCTGATGGCTTAAGTGACAATAACTTCATAGAAAATTATTGGCCAGATCTTGCCATCCCGGTTTTAACAGGTCAAATTACAGTTGAAGATGCTGTCCATGAATGGATTCATCTCGCAAACCAAAAAAATGGTCACGATAACACATCAATTGTTCTAACTTATTGCCGTGTTTCCCCAGAATACTCAGTACCTGTGATGACTCCGCTACCGTCAGTCGAGATTCCAGAAGTAGAACCGCAAACAGAACCACAAATAGAAGAACACATCACAGTAGAAAATTCTCCACTGCTGCTGGATTTAGATATCACAGAGGAACCAACCCCAGAACCAGCAGTAATTAAAAAACCAATTAAAAAACCAAGTCGGAGTAAACCTTTGGTAACGTTGACTGGAATATTAGTTTTGCTTATAGGTGGTACGGGTTTGGGATTATTGGCTTGGCGAGAATTTAATCCACAAGGATTTCAGCAGATGTGTCGGCAACTTCCCCAAAGAATGCAACAACTGTGTCCACACCGTCATTGATAGGTGATAGGGAATTGCCAATAGCTGAGTCTGTAGGAACAGAAGATCTATTTGTTGTAAGATTAATGGTGGCATTAAAGCGCATAGCAAAAGCAAAGCGAGTTTTTCCTTGCCTGCTTGCCATCCTCGACAATAGCGCCTCTGAGACACCCATGGGAGTGAACAAGTGCATTGAGGAGGCGAATTTGGTGCGGATTTTAATCTCCACTAAACAGCCGAACGACTACAATATCGCTCGGAAAAATTGCTTGTTTGCGATTAGGGAAGAGAAAAAGCACAATTCTTCCACATAACTTGTCGATATACTAACTCAGAACCTTCTGGGTTATCCCTAGTTGTTGTCAACTCGCTACGAGAGTTTATGTAACTTTGGGAACATGTCAAATCAACTGAAAATAAAGGAACTAGACCACTTGCCAAAGTACCAAGGGACTGTAATGTTGCTGAACAAGCTTAACAAAGCCTTCTCAGGCTGGCTTTGTTGGTATCGTAGGTGCTTCAACGTGACTGCTACATCAGTCTATTTTTCAAAAAAGCAACTTCAGTGAGCAATGGCTGTGGAGATACTTGTGGAAAAGCAAAAGTTAGGTGTAAATGTGGATATGAAAGTTGGCGATCGCGTCCGTATTAAAGAATCGGTAGTAGTTTACCATCATCCTGAGCATCGCGGTCAGGCTTTTGATATCAAAGGCACAGAGGGTGATGTTGTAGCTATTGTCACTCAATGGGAAAATAGACCTGTGAGCGCTAATTTGCCAATTTTAGTCCAGTTTAGTAAAAAATTTAAAGCACACTTACGTGATAATGAGTTAGAAATTATCTAATACCAATTCAAAATTCCGAAATTAGATTAAGCGTGGGTTTAAAAGTTTGCATCTGTTGCATTCTTTTTTAAGATATCAAAAACTCCTGCGTCTCCATGTCATATCATGTCCGTTTAAAGACTTACGATTTGGCTGACGCGGAGATAGGGAGACGCGGTGAGACAGCGAGTAAAGGAGGGTTTCCCTCCGCAGGCGACTGCGTTAGCGCAGCGTTAGCGAGCTTGCGAGCGTCACCCGAAGGGGGAAGGGAGAAATTTTTATGATAAGTGATTAGCCGGACATGATATCAGCCAACATGATCAGTCTTGAGGCGGACATGAAATTACTCATCTGCGGCGAAACCATCGCATAATATTTAATTCGCCGCGCATTTTTTTTAAGTCTTGACGATTGCGTTCTGCTGTTTCGTTATACCATTCACAATAACGCTGATGCTCTGAGCGTGTTTGAACTTCCTGATAAAACTGGTGAGTTGTTTGATAAGCAGCAAAGGTTTCTTCAACTTCGGGCCGCAGAAATGGTAAAATATAATGTAAATTTTGAGACATTGTTTACAGCCAACCACGTAAGCGATATACAAAGCCGCCAATATATTCTTTTAAAGCATTAGTGAATTGATGCAAATTATCAGTATCTGGTAATAAATTTAGTATAGCGGCTTTAGGAGAACTACTAAGCTCAGCTATTTCACCCTCACTGACCAGAAAATCAGTAGGTGCAGGAATAACATTAATTCCTTGACGTTGGAAAATTTTGAGCGATCGCGGCATGTGCATTGCCGAAGTTATTAATAATACCTGTTTAATCCCACGAGACTCTAGAATTTTGCGGACATTGACGGCATTTTGATAAGTGTTGAGAGAGTCAGGTTCTTGAATAATTGCCTCAGCAGGAATACCAATAGAAGTGAGGATATTTGCCATATCTGCCGACTCTGGAGAACCACTACCGCGCCAATCGATGCGACCACCACTAAGAATAATGAAGTTAGCTTTTTTCTGGCGATAGAGTTGTGCTGCGTAAATTATGCGATCGCCTTGTTCACTTAAATCAACCGTTGGTCTAGGGGGAAAAGCTGATTTAGTTGCACCACCCAAAACTACAATTGCTTCTGCACTTGGCACTGTTGCGGGTGGAATATTTTGCCATTCTAGCGATCGCACCAGTGACTTAGCAACCCAAGCATTGCTGCAAACTAGCAGTAGCGTTAGTGATAAAGTAATAGCGATCGCTGCGACGCGTGGCCGTTTCCACAACATCACCAATGCCACTACTAGACTCATACAAGCTAGTCCCAATGGATAAAAAAACAGTGGTAGTAGTTTAGATAGGTATAGAAACATGGGGGAGTGGGGAGTGGGGAGTAGGGAGTAGGGAGTAGGGGAGATGAGGGAGATGAGGGAGATGAGGGAGATGAGGGAGATGAGGGAGAAAGATAATTACCCAGTCCCCAGTCCCCAGTCCCCAGTCCCCAGTCCCCAGTCCCCAGTCCCCAGTCCCCAGTCCTCTACCTTTGCCAAAACCTAAAATTGAAACTTCCGGGAGCGCGACGATAACGACGGGTGGGTCTTCTCTGGTGTTTGGTTGGTCTTTGATTGGTTGGTTCAACTCCCTCAGATTCTGACTCTTCAACTTGCAACTGAGTTTTAGTTTCTTCTTTACTACCCCACCAAGCAGTAATCCAACCTCCACCAAAAGCGGCTATTCCACCTAGCAAAATACTCATAGGTGCTGGATAACCCAAGAACACAAAGCCAAGCATGAAAAATAACCAATATTTCAATCCAGCATCGACACCATCAGAAGAGGCTACAGTCGGAGGCTGGGGGCTATTTTTGCTGGAACTTGTGATCCAACCTAAAGTAAAACCCCCGATAATTCCTAAAAATATACTCAGGGCGGGTGGCGAACCTGTCATTGATAGGATGGCTGTTAAAAATGCCCCAAATAAGAGTTGAGAAAAAAAGTCTGGAGGAATATTTAAAAAGCCGTTATTTTTTTGTGTCATAAATTGAAATAATTTGTAATGCTTCGATTTGTTTCAACTCCGCTCAGCAATTCGTAATTCGTAATTTATAAATTGCAATTATAAATTACGAATTTTTTTTTAGCAAAAAGGCTATTAGCCAATTATTTGTTTTAGTTGCGCTTGTTGTGATTGAGTGGTGTCTAAAATTTTGACGTAGGGTTGTTCTGCTTCAGTAAAGGGTTCAGCTTGCTTTTGTTGTGAGGTGAGTAAATCGGCGGTGGCATCAGCAATATCACCAACACGTTTGGCGAGGCGTTCTTGCAAAACTTCTAGTGGTGCTGTGCATTGAATAATCTGAAGAGGAAGTTTGTGTTTTTGGGCTTGGGCGATTGCTTCTTGTCGCCACTGTTGCTGATCATATTTAGCATCCAAAATTACTGTAAAACCTTGATTAGCCAATATAATTCCCAGCGCTAGCAACCGTGTGTAAGTTTTTTGTGTCATTTCAGGACGATATAAATCATCGCCACCTTTCTCCCACAGGGGTACTCCTCCTAAATGTTTCCGCACAGCATCCGAGCGAATTTGAATCGCTCCCAATTGACGAGCTAAATACCGAGCTGTAGTACTTTTACCAGAACCCGACAACCCTGACATCAGAATCAGTTGCCCAAGATTTGGTTTAGTATACTCCCACGCTTGGGTGTAGTAGTCTGCGGCAGTTTTTGTCGCCTCTTGCTTTACCGCCACGGGTACACTTGGATCATCTAGCAAAAATGAAGTTACTTTTGCTCTAACGTAAGCTTGACGGCTTAAATACAAAGGCAGGACTTGTAAGCCTTCCCAGTCTCCTGTTTGTTCTATATAGGCATTCAAAAACGCATTACCTAAGTCTTGGCGTTGCCGTGCTTCTAAATCCATCACCGTGAACGCCACATCATACATGACATCGACAAAGCGAAACGGTTCGTTAAACTCAATGCAATCGAACAGCATAATTTTGTCATGCCACAGAGCAATATTTCTCAGGTGTAAATCTCCGTGACATTCACGAATGTAATGATTTTGAATTCTGCTGGTAAATAATTCTCGATGTTCTGCAAAAAAGTTATCTGTATATTGCTTTGTTTGTGCAAACTGTTCCTGTGTCTGAGGGCCGCCGATGTACTTTTGCGTTTGCTCATAGTTTTCATCAAATGCGGCACGCACTTTTAGCACTTCACCAAAACTACGAATGTAATCATCCGTATAGGCTTCAGCATGGTATTGAGCCACTACCCGTCCCAACTCTTCTAGATATGACTCATCTAGTTTGCCTTGTTCAAAAAGTTCACTCAACAGCGACTCTTGAGGAAACTGACGCATCTTCAGCGCGTATTCTACAACTTCCCCAGTTGCTCCTAGATGGTGTTGTTCTCCTACTTGAGTCACTGGTAACACTTCTAAATACAGTTCGCCTGCTCCCCGCTGATTCAAACGTAACTCTTCATTACAGAAATGTTGCCGCTTCTCTAGTGTAGAGAAGTCCAAAAAACCAAAATTCACGGGTTTTTTGAGTTTATAGGCGTATTCTCCAGTCAGCAGCACATAAGAAACGTGGGTTTGTATCAGTTGAATGGGTTCTGTGACTGCGTGGGGATAAAATTTAGGCTGCAACATTTGCTCAATTAAAGCGGGAAGGGTAGCTTCTGTCATACTTTTAGCAGGGTTGTGGATTTTTAACAGTAGATAAACCCAGATAATTATAGAGGTTCCTGTTTGGGAATGGGAAATTATGCCTGATGTAAATTAAAAGCTCTTTTGTAGCGTAAAGGTTTTAACTTTTATCCCCCTTAGGGGGAGTGTTGCTTGATGGGAATTTCAATCACAAATTCTGCACCTGTGCCTGGGGATGAGGTGCAAATAATTTGTCCTTGGTGTTTCTGTACGATAATTTGATAGCTAATTGCTAATCCTAGTCCGGTACCTTGGCCTACAGATTTTGTGGTGAAAAATGGGTCAAATAAACGCGATCGCAACACCTCATCTACACCAGGGCCGTTATCTTTGATCGTTATCTTTACAGTACCAGAGTTTGTTACTCCTGTATGAATCCGAATCTGCGGCTCGGTTATCAGTTGTTGATCGTCAGTTTTTTTGTGATTAATCGCTTCCCACTCCTGAGTGCCTATTCCCTTATCTAATGCATCAATAGCATTACTCAATAAATGCATAAATACCTGATTCAGCTCACTGGCATAACAGGTTACTAACGGTAAATTGCCATATTCTTTAACTACAACAATAACTGGACGATTTGCTGTTTCCTTGAGTCGATGTTGTAACATCAGCAAACTATTATCAATACCTTCATGGATATTTACCTGCTTCATTCCGGCTTCATCAATTCGAGAGAAGTTTTGTAGTGCTACCACAATCTCACGAATTCGATTGGCTCCTCTATACATTGCATCCATCATGTTTGGCAGGTCGTTAATTACAAAATTCAGATCTATATCTTCAATAATTTTCTGAATTTTGGATGTTGGTTTTGGATATTCTTTTTGATAGTTATCAATCAGATTAACTAAATCTTGCAGATATCGATTAGCGTATAATATGTTGCCATAAATAAAACTGACGGGGTTATTAATTTCATGTGCGATTCCAGCTACTAATTGCCCCAATGCTACCATTTTTTCGTTTTGAATTTGTTGTACTTGAGCAGCTTTTAAATTATCAAGTGCTTTTTGTAACAATAAATTCTTTTCTTGTAGTTTAATTTGTAGCGATCGCAAATTAATTTGATTTTCGATTCGTAATACAACTTCTGCCCCATGAAAAGGTTTTGTAATATAATCAACTCCACCAACATCAAAAGCTTTAACTTTATCTAAAACATCATCAAGGGCACTAATAAAAATGACTGGAATCTCAAATGTTTTCTCGTCAGCTTTTAGCTGTTGACATACCTCATAGCCATCCATACCAGGCATATTTATATCCAATAAAATCACATCTGGTAAAACTATTTGACATGCAGTTAATGCCATTTTACCGTTTAGGGCTTTGCGAACTTCAAAACCTTGAGCTGTCAACATAGCTGATAGCAAACGTAAATTATCTGGGGTATCATCGACCACCAAAATATTACCTTTATATTGATTATTTGCTTCTAAATGCATTTGGCAATTTTATATATATTAATATTAACTAATTTTCTATCATTTTAGAATTATCTGTTATGCTAATGAAGCATTCTTATAATTTACCATTGAGGTGTTGTGGTCAGCATCTCAAGAGCTAATTTTGGTTCTAGGGGTTGAGAAAAAAGATATCCTTGAGCAAAATTACAGTTTAAACTTCTCAGTTGAACTAACTGTTCTTGTGTTTCAACGCCTTCTGCGATTGTGGCCATCCCCATTGAATCAGCAATACTAATCATTGCAGGTACTAACCCCATATTATTTTGGTTTTCTTGCATACGTTTGACAAATGATTTATCAATTTTGAGTGCATTTAGAGGAAAATTATGTAGATAACTTAAAGATGAGTAACCTGTGCCGAAGTCGTCCATCACTAATTTTATTTGGCGTTGCCTTAGTTGCTGAAGAATTGAACTCACAGTATTAATATTTTCCATAATTACACTTTCTGTAATTTCTAGCTCCAAGTTGGCGGCGTTGATTTTAGTTTCATTAATAATTTGATCAATTTGTGCTACCAAATTTGGTTGTAAAAACAATCGCGCACTCAAATTAACACTGATAGTTAGGGATTGTGATATCAGTGAATGACGCTGTAAAACTCTCAGTTGATGACAAGCTGACTGTAATACCCAGATATTGATTGTATTAATTAAACCCGTTTCTTCCGCAACAGAAATAAACTCTGTGGGAGAAACTAAGCCGCGGCTGGGATGTTGCCAGCGTAGCAGGGCTTCAAATCCAGAAATTCTGCCAGTACTGAGGGAAATTATCGGTTGATAGTAAACAAGGAATTCTTGTCGTTCTACAGCTCGTCTCAGGTCGTTTTCTAAGTCTAAAAGTTGAAGAGCTTCCTGATACATTGCTGGATCAAAAACATGATATCTAGCTCTACCTAAAGCTTTAGCACGATACATGGCTGTATCGGCGTCTCGCAATAAATATTCTGGTCGATCATAATCTTTATTACCCCAACTAATTCCAATACTGGCATTCATAAATACTTCATATCTAGTAAGTTTAAAAGTTAGTGTTAGCTGTTGTAAAATCCTTTCGGCAACTTGGATGGCCAAATTGATATTTGTGATGTTTTCTAAGAGAATTGCAAATTCATCGCCGCCTAATCGTGCTAAAGTCTGACCAGATATTAAACATGTTTGCAGACGATGAGCGATCGCAATCAATAATTCATCTCCTACGAGATGCCCCAGAGAGTCATTAATAACTTTGAAGCGATCGCAATCTAGAAATAGCACCGCAAACTGATAATTATATTCTTGCTTAGCATGATTTAAAGCTTTTTCTAATCGTCTGATAAATAGAGCGCGATTCGGTAAACCTGTTAGAGAATCATGTAGCGCTATATCTAGTAACTTTTTTTGCAGCTGTTGACGGGAAATAATTTCACTTTGGAGTTTTTGCAGAGTTTTTTCTAACTCCCCAGTCCGCTGTTTTACTCTTTGTTCTAGTTCTATATTGAGATTTAATATTTCTTGTTGTGCTGCCCTTAAAGCTAGTTGATTTTGCACACGCGCTAAAACTTCTTGCACCTCAAAAGGTTTAGTAATGTAGTCAACACCACCGATTTTAAAAGCTTTGACTTTATCGAAGACATCATCTAAAGCACTAATAAAAATTACTGGGATGTCAGCAGTTAAATCCCAAGATTTAAATCTTTTGCACACCTCATAACCATCAATCTCTGGCATCATAATATCAAGTAAAATTAAATCAGGTAATACTGTTTGACAAGCTATTAATGCCATTTGCCAGTTTAAAGCTTTGCGAACTTTGTATCCTTCTCTTGTCAACAGCGAGGATAAAACTCGCAGATTGTCAGCCAGATCATCAACAATCAAAATATCTTTTTTATCAGGATCTAACCGCTGGTAGTTCATTCTCCGTTTGTTCTTGTCAATTCCATGATTTTTTCAAACTGGTAGTTGTTTGCTAAATCTTTGAATACTTGAAAAATTTGCTCGCTATCTGGTGAAATTTGCTCAAGCAACTCTAAAATCAGGTCATCGCTACAGCTGGCTGCGGCGTAGTGAATTTTATCCAACCATTCGGGTGACATCTGCGATAACAGTCTTGAAAGTTCACCCTCATTGTCAAACGTCTGTATTTTTTGGTCAACGACTGCTGTATTGGCAACTTCTATGGAGTTGATATATTTTACACCTAGATATTCACTTAGTTTTTCCAATAATACGTCTTGTGTAAAGGGCTTGCGAATAAAATCATCACAGCCGAGTGACAAAATTTTCTGACGTTCTTCTTCAAAGGCGCTAGCTGTGAGGGCAATTATAATAGTATTGGCATTGGGGAGATGGAGGGGATGAGGGGTATGGGGAAGCATCTTCTTAATATCGATCTCCCTTGCTTTGATGATTCTTGTGGCTTCGTAGCCGTCCATGATTGGCATTCGCATATCCATAAATATCAGGTGTGGTTGCCAAGATTCCCAATGAGCGATCGCTTCCGTACCATTTGTAGCTTCATTAACTTCAAAACCTATAGATGTCAGAATTTTTACTATTAGTAAGCGACTTTCTGTTACATCGTCAACTACCAAAATACGGTATTTACCTTGAGTAGAGGCTAAACCAAAAGTTTGACATTTGCTTTGGTTGATCTTGATTTCGTTAGATTCAGCTAAACCAACTTGAATATCAAAAACAAATGTACTACCCATGCCAGGATTACTGCTGACGCTGATATCTCCTCCCATGAGTTGTACGTATTTACGACTAATTGCTAAACCGAGTCCTGTTCCCTGTTGTGCTTTTTTCCCAGTTTCAGTTTGTTCAAAAGCTTCAAATAGCAAATCGATTTCTTGTGAGGCAATACCTGCACCAGTGTCTTGAATCTCGAAAATTAGGGACTGGGAAGAGGACACGGAGAAAATTTTACTCCTGGCGTCCCCCTTACGGGTTCGCCAGTTGCCTGCAAAGGAGCCAGCGCGGTTTTGGGGAGCCACCCTCGTGAGCGGGTTTCCTCCATGAGCGACTGGCGTTGGAAACCCTCCCGCAGCACTGGACTCACTGTATCCCCGCGTCCCCGCATCTTTTTGTCCAGTTTCCAGTCTCACACGCAACATTACCTTCCCTGCATTAGTAAATTTGATCGCATTACCTAAGAGGTTGAGCAAAACTTGGTGTAATTTACTTTCATCAGTATTTATGTATCGAGGAATATTTGATGGGTATTCAAACACCAGTTGTAAGTTTTTGGATGCAGCACGCAACCGCAGCATTCCTTCTAGGTTTTTTAATAGATGAATTAAATCAAAGTTACTGAGATTTAAAGTAATTTTTCCAGCTTCAATTTTGGACATTTCCAAAATGTCGTTGATTAGGTTAAGCAGATGCTCACCAGCACGATTAATGATTGCTAAGTTTTCTTGATTTTCACTGGATAAAGAATAGTCTCGGCTCATGACTTGAGTAAAACCGAGAATAGCATTGAGTGGAGTACGCAATTCGTGACTCATATTGGCCAGGAATTCGCTTTTAGCACGATTAGCTTGCTCAGCTATTAGTTGTCCTTGAGCAGCGATTTTTTGTGATTGAATTAGTTCTTTTTGAGCATTTTGTAATTGCTCAATTACTTCTGAGTATTCTTTGGTGCGCTTTTCTACTTGAGCCTCTAAAATGCGATTATATTTTGACAATACTTTTTTGGTTTGTTGACGTTGGGTAATATCAAAAAATATCGCGATCGCAAAAGTAATATTACCCGATTGATCATAGATAGGCTTAGCAAAAACTTCTATGGGAATGATTTTATCAAATCGGTGAATTTCCATATCATCAACTCTCACACATTCCCCTTGTAATGCTCTCAAAATTGGCAAGCGATCGCTGTGGTATAGTTGCTCAGTTCCTGCAAGATAAACTTGATATACCTGTGACAATTGCTCACCAGTCACTCCAACTACTATTCCTTGACCAAGAATTTCTTGCCCGCTTTGATTTGTATAATAAGGTTTACCTTGATGATCTATAACAAATACACCCGCTGGGATAGCTTCTAAAAATTGTGTCAGTTGACTCTGCTTAGCAGAAAGCTCCTCATTGAGAACTTTCATTTCAGCATTTTTGGCTTTTAAAGCATTAAAAGATGCTTGCAGTTGCTTTGCCATAGTTTTAAATGACTTAGCTAATTCTCCTAGTTCATCTGAGCGTTGAATTTCTGTTGTTTGCTCCCATGTACCTTGAGCAATTTTTTTGGCTGATTTGTTTAATTGCTGAATCGGCTTAATTACCCAACGAGCAGTCAAAATACTAACTTGTATAGCCATAAAAAAGGCAGCTATACAAAGCATAATGGTGGTATGGATGTTTGCGTTAATTTGCTCCATAAAACTGTCTTCGGGAATCACCACCACAATTAACCAATCAAGCCCTAGCTTGTCTTGCCAATTGTCTACTTGCACAAAATAACGTACACCAGCATTGGTAAAGCTTAATTGTTGTTTTCCCGCAATAAATCCAAGACTGCCAAAGTTTTTAATCAAATTTTGCGTTGTGATTTGAACTAAAGCATCTTGACTATCTAATCCTGATAGGCGTTTTACTTGACCATTAATTACTGTATATTGTGGTTTATTGGTAGAAGTAGCTACCATTAGCCCGGAACGCTCTAAAATAAAAGTTTTGCCAAACTGATCAGCATTTAAATCGGCGAGAAAATTGCTAATTTGTGATAATATTAAATCAACGCCAATCACTCCAATTAGTCGGTTGGCATCATCATAAAGAGGATAACTGGAAGATATAGATAAAATTTCTGGTTTATCTTCCCATTGATAAATTTGACTCCAAACTGGTTTACCGAATTTGACTGCATCTACATACCACGCTTCTAAACGAGGATCGTAATTTTTGACTGACTGTAGTTGACGACGATTCCCATGGTCGTCTGTATTATAAACATAAAGTTTACCGATGCCATTTTTTTCAGTAACTTCATTAATTAAAAGCTTGCCATCATCTAAACGTTCAACACCTATAAATTCACCTTGAGAGTTGGCAAAGTTATTATAACCAACCTGAAAAACTTGCATCTGTTTCCAAAAGTAATTTCCAGTAGTCTGAAAATCAGCAAGGTTAAGTAAATTTAGCTTAATTGCATCTATATTAATTTGATTAATTTGCTTTGGTGTTGTTAAGTAAGTATTGAGATGCTGTTCAATGCGATCGCAAATTTTATTTTCTAACTGAACAGCAAGCTCTTTTACTGCTTTTTGTCCATTCTGAACCGAAAGATACCCCACAAGTCCTACGGCCCCGCAAATTTGTAATATGGAAGGCACAATAAGAACATAGCTCAGGGGCATTTTGGCATAAACTCTGCCAACTAAGCGATTGAGAGATTTGACAGGCTTCAGTTTGGATAACATTGTTGTTTGATTCTTCCCCAATGCTAAGAGGATGTTTGCTATTATTAGCTATACCCAAATGTTAAGGTCTACCAATAATAATTATTAATTCTTAGCGATACACTGAGCGTAGCCGAAGTGTGTTCCTTACCTACTTGACTATTTCAGCTAAAATGATGCAATAAATTTTGTAGGTTGGGGAGCCACTCACGTGGGCGGGTTTCCCACGACAGTTCGCACAACGGGGGGAACCCCCGCAAGCGGCTGGCTCGACTTGAGTGAAGTGGCGTTTGAGGAACGTAGACGCCTGGAGGGCGGCTTCCGCAGGGTAAACCAACACCGAGATCTATGTTGGGTTTTACTTCGTTCAACCAATCTACGCTGATTAAATCTAATGCACTAGAATAGCTGAAACAATTCACTACGTAGCTCAATTCACAAATGAAAGCCGATTGCTATAACATCGAATTTATCTCAATTTCGTTGCCGATTTGTAAAATCTTTCCAGCCTCTGATGTTGGTAATTGTGTATTGACACTCAACTTGTAAAAATGATTAAAACGGGATGAAGCTACCCCTTGAGGTAAAGTCAGTTGTCGCTGTTTGACAAATATTTTTTGAAAGTTTGGATAAACTTCTGCTGAAAGGGAATCCCGTGTTGGAACTATACAACGCTGACATGGATTCACCCCCAAAAAATGCACATCTCCCACTCGAAAGGAGACAAAATCACCTTGTTCACTAAATAATTGGTCTTCCCAAAATGCCGGTACACCATCAATTTCAATGTTGGCACGTATCCGACGACGCATTTCCTCGACACTCAAACCCGGAAACCAAGCAGCGACTGCTGTTAATGTTGCTGTGCTAATTATTGTTGGGCCGGGTGAATTTGTATCGTCAGGAAAGCCCATTAGAGGGTTTTGTCGCAATGTGGCAGCAAACCCAAAAAAATCACTTAAAGTAGCTTGTAGCGCTTGCCGATCGCAATCTAGATGAAAAACTTGTGTGGAGTTACTGCCTGGAATTTGTAGTGAGACAGTTCTATTCACAAGTGTAAATTGCGATCGCAACAAATGCACTTTAGCATTGCGCTTACTATTAACAAACCCATCTTGCTCGTCAAAAATAGCAAACTCACGGTCATGCTGTAGTGCGCCACTGGCAAGAACTGCTACATTCTCAACTTCTACACTATCCAGTGACTTAATTGGATACAGTAAGATTTTAGCTAGATGAGGAATCATAGTTCCACTCTACCTTACTCAGTGCTGAGTGCTATTAGCGAGCCCGTGCCAAGTACTGAAAAAGGAACTGGGGAGTAGTGATTAGGTACTGAGGTACTGAGGTAGCCGAAAGCCGAAGTATGGAATTCGGCACAAAACGTAAAATATCAAAAACTTACCCTGTTTAGATACCCCTATTCCCCAGTACCCCTAGTTTTGAGGGTAAAGTGGCGATTTGTTGATTCCTCCTATACGTTCTATGGGCCAAAATCTTACCACAGCACGACCTATGATATTCCCACGGGGAACAACACCCCAGCAACGGCTATCGTAGCTATTCTCGCGGTTGTCACCTAGCACTAAATATGAGTTAGATGGGATAGTTTGGGGCTTCGACAAAAAAGCCGATAGTGGTGCTGATTTGCAAACATCAATGTCTGTACGCCGTTTGGTAGATAAGTAATTTTCTTCCTGTAGAGATTTATTATTGATATAAACTTTGCCGTTTCTGAGTTCTACTTTGTCCCCAGGCAAACCAATTACACGCTTAATAAAAGCATCTTCATATTTTTCTCTTTGTAGTTCTTTTGTTGGTGAAAAAACTACAATATCGCCTCGCTGCGGTTCTGAGAATTTATACTTCAATTTATCGACAATAATTTTGTCTGCTTCCCACTGATCAGGCGTACCATGCAGTGTCGGTTCCATCGAACCCGAAGGAATCCAGCGTGCTTCAGCGACAAAGGTACGAATTCCCAAAGCGAGAACAATGCTTAGTACTATTGTTCTACCTAGCTCTGCGATCCAGGAATTATCAGGTTGTTGGCCAGAGTTGTTATCAGACACTTGATTTTGCATGAAACTATTTAAGTAAAAGAAAAATGTAGGTAATTAATGGGGAATGGGAAATTGGAAATGGGGAATTGTCATTGATTATTCTCCGCGTCTCCCTCATCTCCCAGTTGGTGAGCGGAGTCGAACCACATTTTCCTCATCCCTAGCCTCTATTTTTAAGCTAGAGACTATATCTATATAATATTAACGGTAGAACTCTAATTTCTTAGTCATAAGAGGATCTCGGCAGGGTTGTTCATAATTGAAAATAAACCTTTGTTAGTATCTGGTAAAAATCGGCTATCAAGAGCGCAACCAAGTTTAACCTAAAACAATAGTGATTTGTTAAACAATACGGCTCTGGCTTTGATTTGCACTGGGTAAATGACTATAATCCTTGCCAAGATTGGATTTTCTCATTCTGGAATTTGGAATTTCTGAATTTTATGTCCTCCCCAATAAGTTTACTGATTCGCAACGCTCGCATTATTCTACCTAATGGTGAATGGATAATGGGGAATGTGCAAACGCGCGATCGCCAAATAGTGGAAGTTGCCCCGGAAATTTCCCAGATTACACCAACCACAGAAATTGACGCCCAAGGTTTAACTTTGTTGCCAGGAGTTATTGATCCTCAGGTACACTTCCGCGAACCAGGATTAGAACATAAGGAAGATTTATTCACAGCTAGTTGTGCTTGCGCCAAAGGAGGAGTTACTTCCTTTTTAGAAATGCCCAACACGCGCCCCCTCACAACTACGCAGCAAACTTTAGATGACAAGCTACAACGTGCCTCCCACAAGTGCTTGGTTAATTATGGCTTTTTTATTGGAGCCACAACAGAAAATCTCCCAGATTTACTTTCGGCAAAGCCGACACCAGGAATTAAAATTTTTATGGGGTCGATGCATGGTCAGTTGCTGGTCGATCAAGATGCAGCATTAGAGGCAATATTTGCCAAGGGTAAACGCTTAATTGCAGTTCATGCCGAAGACCAAGCCAGAATCAATCAACGTCGGCAAGAATTTGCTGGTATTCACGATCCAGCAATTCATTCCCAAATTCAAGATAATCAAGCTGCAATGCTAGCAACGCAACTAGCATTGAAACTTTCTCAAAAATATCAACGTCGTCTGCATATTCTGCACATGTCAACAGCACAAGAAGCGGATTTGCTGCGTCAGCATAAACCTAGTTGGGTAACAGCAGAGGTAACACCACAGCATCTGTTGTTAAATACCGACGCTTATGAGAAAATTGGTACTCTGGCACAGATGAATCCACCGTTGCGATCGCCTCACGATAACGAAGTCCTATGGCAGGCTTTGCGCGATGGTGTGATTGATTTCATCGCCACAGATCACGCACCCCACACCTTAGCGGAAAAAGCCCAAGAATACCCCAATAGTCCCTCCGGGATGCCTGGAGTAGAAACTTCTCTGCCTTTGATGTTAACAGCAGCGATACAGAGCAAGTGTACTATTGCTCAAGTTGCTCATTGGATGTCTAAGGCTGTAGCTGTAGCTTATGGTATCCCCAACAAAGGGGCGATCGCACCTGGTTACGATGCTGACTTAGTGCTTGTAGATTTAGATACATATCGTCCAGTCCGGCGCGAGGAACTGTTAACCAAGTGTCGTTGGAGTCCTTTTGAAGGCTGGAATCTCACAGGATGGCCCGTAACAACCATCGTCGGCGGTCAGATTGTTTATCACAACGGGCAGGTAAATACTGAAGTGCGAGGTCAAGCTTTAACTTTTTTGCAGTAGTCCTAACTTTTTCAGTAGTACTTATGTATAGATATTAACTAATTTTTGGGAATACTGAATACAAGGATAAGTTAGACAATTTATCCAAAAATTGATTTTTGTTTAACTTTTCTGTACTAGCTTTCACTGCTCAAAAAGTTTGATTAGTTATGGAATATTTTTACCAGAACTAATCACAGAAGTAACTCAACCTCACAAAATATCAAATGTAAGATGCTTGAAAACTAATGTTCTTAACGCACTAGAACTAACTATATTGGTGTGTTACATGCGTGCGCGTGGCAAAACTAAAATTTGCGATAGATTTTAGAGTTTATTTAGCGCTAAAGCATAACTACGAGCATTTTATATCTTATCAAATTGAGTTGATTACAACAAATTAAATCAGGTTTTTAACGAAAAAAAGCTAGTAAAAACTAATCAGAATATATCTGATATCAAAAAACCGTTTATTTTCTAAAAAATCGAGAGAAAAATGTTAGTAATCGACTGTACTGAACGTGGTAGTGGCAGATAGGGTAAGTGTAAAATTCCCCCGCGACTATTTGCAGGAATTTTCAGATAATATCCATAGCGATGGCGATTAATTATTCACCCAGCGATCGCTGGGTGAATAATACAATTATATGGTGTAATTTCAGCTTGGCGATCGCCGTCATGCCCATAGGTCAAATGCACACTCAAATAACTATCTGGCTTGTATGGCATTCGTTCTGCCCATTCAATTGCCACAATTCCCGGTGTGACTTCCATACCTTCCCAATAAGTTTCTAAATTCAAACTAGCCACTTCTTGTGGTTCTAGGCGATATAAATCTAAATGATACAGAGGCAAACGTCCTTCAGTGTACTCATTGATGAGTGTAAAAGTAGGGCTAACAATTGATTCAGTTATTCCTAAACCTTTACCAATACCTTGAACTAAAGTAGTTTTACCAGTACCCAAATCACCTTTTAGTAAAATTACACTACTACTTGTTAAGTATTTACCAAGAGTAATACCCAAACGTTGAGTTGCCTGTGCATCTGCAAGAAAAATTTTCATAATAATTTGGTCATTGGTCTTTAGTGACTAACGACAACTGACAAATGACAAACCTTCACCTTCCATGATGAGTTCCACCGTACCAGCGCAACAGTACCCGTGCTAGTTTTTGCGGGTTATGACGGACAAAACCCGTTTCATCTTCATATAAAACATTCGCTGGAACAACCCGCCGCCCTAGTTGGGTGACGGCTTCTCTGTCTAGAAACACGGGATGAGAATTTTGTTGGGCATAGCGGATAAGTGATTGTTCAGAGGGGGATTTTTTGTGTACCAGCACAGCATCAAATAGCCGTCTTTGCCCACAAGCAGCATCAATCGCTCGAATGTGGTCAGCAACGGTGTATGCTTGAGTTTCTCCTGGTTGAGTCATGATATTGCAGACATAGATACGCGGGGCTTTGGTTTGAGCGATCGCATCGGCAATTTGTGGTACTAATAAATTAGGGATGAGGCTGGTGTAAAGACTACCTGGGCCAATGATAATGTAATCAGCTTCTTTAATCGCCTTAATCGCTGCTGGTAAGGCTGGAGGATTTGCCGGAATGCAACCAATCTGGACAATTTTACCCCCTGCCTTCGGAATGCTAGACTCACCTTCAATGCGGCGACCATCGTCCAATTCTGCCCAGAGGCGAACATCACTGAGAGTTGCTGGTAGTACTTGTCCTCTTACCGCTAGTACTTTAGAACTAGCTGCAACAGCCCGTTCCAAATCTCCAGTAATGTCACTCATTGCGGTTAAAAATAAATTACCAAAACTGTGACCGCTCAACCCATCTCCAGCCCGAAAGCGGTACTGAAATAATTCTGTTAATAACTTTTCTTCATCCGCTAGGGCTGCTAAACAATTGCGAATATCTCCTGGTGGTAGCACGCCAAATTCCTGGCGCAATCGCCCAGAAGACCCGCCATCATCAGCTACAGTCACAATTGCAGTAATATTGGCACTGTAAGTTTTCAGTCCTCTGAGTAAGGTAGAAAGTCCTGTGCCACCACCAATTACTACTATTTTTGGCCCTCGGTATAATCGACGATGGGCTAATAAAACATCAATGAGTTCCTCTTCACCTTCTGGTCTCAGCACCTTAGTGATTGAGCCGACAGTGCGAGTTTGTCCCCAAAGTAGCAATAATAAGCCGCAAAGCAGCACTAAAGGGCCACTGATATAGTTGGGTAAAATATTGGTGATTACTCCCAGGAAACTCTTAAGTAACTCCAACATCCAAAAGATCGGGGTTAGCTTAATCCAAATAGCCAACCCCAGACTCGCCAGCAGTACACCTCCAACACTAATCAACAACCAGCGTTTAATCGATAGTCCAGGGGATAACCACTTAAACCACTGGTTTACTCGATAAGAAGTGCGACTGTGCGACTGCTTTTGCAGGGCTTTGAGGGCTTGTCTGAGAAAACCGATTGACATACCTGATTTGGAGCAGTGCTACAAAAAATGTTTAACAGAAAATGTACACCACCTGATTTAAGCACCAAGCGTGGAACTATTATATTTTTCAATTACCTTGGACTGAGAGTAAATCGTTAAAGTTGCCAGTATTCTTAACGAGTTTCGTGGGTTTAAGTCCCCCGGTTCCATAACCGACAAGTTTTGTGTTGGGGTCAAATCCCCATTACAAAACTTAATTACGTTAGCGTTAGCGTTAGCGGTAGCGAGTCCTCGAGCGTCAGCGGTAGCGAGTCCTCGAGCGTCAGCGGTAGCGATAACGTAGCGTAAAGCCTGCGGCATAGCTTCGCTTAGAGCGAGTCATCGAGCGTCGGTACGAGCTTCAGCGGTAGCGAGTCCTCGATAGCGTTAGCGAAGTACGAGCGTCAGCGTAAAGCCTGCGGCATAGCTTCGCTTAGAGCGACACAGGAGCGTCGCGTCATTACGAATTACAAATTACGTTAGCGCAGCGGTAGCGAGTCCTCGATAGCGAAGCGTTAGCGACGCAGGAGCGTCGCGTCATTACGAATTAATTTAACACCCCCATACTTTAACCTCTTTCTCAGTAAATTTAATGAAAAAGCGAATTTTGGGATTAGACCCTGGACTAGCAACTTTAGGATTTGGGGCAATTGCCTGCAATCAAATTTCAGCTAAGGTACAAGATACAACAGTGGATATGCTGGATTTTGGAGTAATCACTACACCTGCAAAAACTGAAATGGGACAACGGTTGTGTACCTTGTTTGACGATTTACACGCCGTCATCGAAGAGTTACAACCAGATTTAGTTGCGATCGAAAAGTTATTCTTTTATCGGATGGCAAGTACTATTCTCGTGGCGCAAGCGCGGGGTGTAGTCGTTTTGGTGTTAGCCCAGCGTCGTCTCCCATATGTGGAGTTCACCCCTGCCCAAATCAAACAAGCCCTGACTGGATACGGTAATGCTGATAAGCATGAAGTGCAAGAAGCAGTAGCACGAGAATTGAACTTAGATGAGATTCCTCAGCCAGATGATGCCGCAGATGCTTTGGCTGTGGCTTTGACTGCTTGGTTTCAAATTTGAATTTTTGTATTACAAGGCTTGGCTTTTAAAAGCGATCGCAACTGCTCAAGGATGACTTTTGCTATATTCTTAAATTTTATCAAAAATCTCACTTATCTCTCCAGAAACATAGGGAGTAGGGAAAGAGGCATTCTTCTATTCGTTAGCTTGCGTCTAAAAGCGGTAATTATAGGCCTATACATAAATAAATATATATATCCTATATCTAGGGTATTTACGAGTAAACACTTAGGTAATAAATACTAAAGTATAAAAAATATTAAATTCTGTAATAAATTTTCTGTACAGTGAAGTTATTAATATAACTATTTATAACGTAATACTACATATTTAAGAATTTAGATATGGCATAAGACTTTTGCTTGATGCTAAAGTGCAAACAGTAAAAGGGACTGGTGATTAAGTACTGTGAATTGGGTGGAAAGTGGAAAAAATTAGCTTAAAACATCAGGTAAAAGCAGCAAATTATTGTTAAGTATATTTTAATAGTAAAAAAACTGAAAAATACGGTTAATTGAATTAATTTAAGGATTTAAAACAAAAAACATCGTTTTGGCTTATATCGTTTCGATCAAAGTACTTTACTTGAGATTTACCACTGGCTCATTATTTCTCGAATTGCTAACCTTATGACTTTATTAACCTAATTGCCTCATCTATCTCAGCGGGATTAGATTGCACAAACAGCCCTTAAAGCTTTATTGCTCAAATAGGTTTGTGTTTGATTTTACTGAATACTCAGCACTAAATTTATTTTAGTTTAGTTATATTTTTGACATTATGCCAGATTTTAGTAATGAAACTATGTCTGTGTTGAATACTAAAAAAAGCAAAAAAATCTAATTAGAGTTAGTTGACTTTTAATCTATCTTTAGATACATTCCTTATAAATACAGTTACTATCATGCTTTTAGCTGAATTATCCATAACTTAGTGTTAGGAGTTAGGCTTTGATGGTCTTTGTGACCTCAGTCACTCCGACGTAACCTTATTTATATCTATGTTTTATCTAGATGAGTGAGGGCGAATTGCAGAATCAGTGTCACAAAAATCGGAAACGCTCAAGGCGACGGGCTATTTATTGTCCAATTCATAGATGTAATCTGTATAGTATGAGTCAAAAGTATGCATTGTATGCCGATCAGACCGAACAACTCCGACAAAAGGGAATAGCGCGACGCAATGCACTGATTTTAGTAGCCACTAAAACAGCAGTCCCTTTAGAGGGTGAATGGTTGGAGGCTTTCTGGTGTGACCAATGCAAGGAAACAAAGTGGTATCACGTTAAAAAATCTATTAGTAAATCTTCTGGAAGAGAGATTTCCACTTATGAAATGTGTGTAGCATCTAGACAAATTTGGCAACAAGCCAGTGGAGTAACTCACCCGCAAGGAAATCCTTCTGTAGGGGAATTTACTCGCAGACATGCTCGGATGATTAGTGACAAGAGCAGCAAAGATTTTCGTTTGAGAGTTGAGTGATTAAGTTAGGTAGCGATTTCTTTTTTCTACACTCATAAAAACTAAGGTGCGGATCTGTAATGGCAGCCCCAATTCTCAAGAAGTACTGGTTTTATCTTTTAAGTCTAAATATTGTAATTTGGATTTTAATAGTTTTAATAGACAGAATATTTCCCCGGACTTGGACATCTGCTGCTCAGCTGATTTTGCCAGATACCACAACTAACTTAGATGCAAGTTTAGGAACTTTAGGACAACTTAAAGACCAAGGTATTTCCTTTACTAACGAACTCAACCCGTTAAATGTTCAAACCTCTATTATCACTAGTGATGATGTCATTCGTCCCGTATGGTTGTCTGACCCAGAAAAGGACAAGTATCGTAGTCTAGAGAGTTACAAAAAATTATTTAAAGTCAAGCCTGTTGATCTGTCTACAACTATTCAACTAAAAGTTACAGCTTCCCTACCAGAACTCGCTCAGCATAGAGCAGAAAGCCTAATTAACAGTTATCAAACCCGGTTGAATAAATTGCGCCAAGGTACAGCATTGTCTCGGCAGCAGTTCAACCAACCCCAGATCAAACAAGCTGAAGAGAACTTACTGTTAGCAAAGAATAGACTGGCAGATTTTAAGCAAGCTACGGGGCTTGTCAGTAGTGAGGAGCAAACTACAAATCTGGTAGAAGCCATCAAGACATTGAGAACAACACAAGCGCAGGTAGTTGCTGAAGCACAAGCAAGAGCAACTCGTTCTACAGAGTTAAGTCAAAAATTGCGCTTAACTCCCCAATTGGCAATGAATTCTTTGCGTTTGGCACAAAATAAAGAATACCAAGTATTGCGACAGAAGCTAAGTGAAGTCAACTCTGATATTGCTCTCAGCAGAGGAGTATTTACTGAAAAACACCCCAATCTCATATCCTTATTGCAAAAACGCCAAGAACTTGTAACTGCACTTAATAGACAACTTGTTATCGTGGTGACAAAGGCTGAAGGTTTAGATACTAGTTTTGGTGGTAATAACTTTAAGGAAGCCACCATGGACTTAATTGTAGATTTAGTCCAGGTTAGTAGTGAGAGTCAAGCGCTGCAAAAGCAAGCAACAATAATTCAAAATCAAATACAGAAGTTTGAAACTGAACTCAGAGCAATTTCTAACCAACAAGCTCAACTATCGGATCTACAGCGGAAATACGATTTCGCAGAAGGAGTCTACAAAGGAATTTTTGCTCAACTAGAGCAGTCCAAAATCAGTGCTTTTGATGCTTATCCAAATGTACAAGTTCTAGATCAACCAACTGTTGATTTTAAACCGACAAGTCCTAAAAGATCTTTGATGTTTATTGGTGGTGTTTTAGCTTCAATATTTGGTAGCCTTGCCCTTATTTATTTTTTGGAGTCTCGCAATTCACGACTCAAACAAAAGGATTTGCAAGATATTCAACTTCCTATATTGGGGAGGATTCCGATTTTCAAATCTTCCAATTTGAAATTTACCGAAACAGAAATACCTTTTCAATGGCTGGCTTCCACCATTAGCTTGATGGAGTTGGAAAATCAGCGCCTGATGGTGACTAGTTCTACTCCAGGAGAAGGGAAAACAAAAGTAACTCTGGAGTTGGCTAAAGCTTTAGTATTGCTGGGATTTCGTGTGCTAATAGTGGATGGTGATTTCCGTAAGGCTAAGCTGAGCCGGGATTTTGGCTATACTGTGCGATCGCAAACAGATACATCGGTGAAACCATTACAGATTAGTCCAGGATTGGATATATTACCAGCAATACCTCAAGCAAACCACAAAGAGGTAAAATTTATCGCCCGTGGAGGATTTGAAAAGCATCTTAATGCTATTCAAACTGCTGGTAACTATGATTACGTTATTGTTGATAGCGCTCCAGTGAGTTCCACTAGTGAAACAGCTTTGATGGCTAAAGCCGTAACTAACGTGTTGTTGGTAGTTCGGTTAGAAGTAAGCGATCGCTACATGGTACAAGAAACTCTAGAGCAACTGATGCGACACAACGCTCACATTATCGGTTTGGTGATCAATGGTGTCGAACCACGGACTGATAGATACGTATACAAACAAGAAAATCTTCCCATCAAGTAATGAGACGATACGTATCTTTACACACAACTTTATACTCAGATAAAGATAGGCTCTTTAACGGGATTTGGCTGCATTGGCAGGTCTTAACTCCAGCAGAGAGAGTAGTTTGCTGGGGAATTATTTTGATCCCCCTCTGGTGGTTTATTGGCTGGACTCTCATACCCATGTTTTGGGTAGTTAGTATCGCTCTATACGAGCTATATTTTTACAAGAAAATACGCTTATCACGTCCCACTTTAGAGGTCATTTCAGTTATTACATTTGCTTTCTATAGAGCATGGACTTATGTCTACAACTCCCCAGTAATTGCACCTAGAGAGTTACTTAATCCATTTTTAGCATGGGGTTGCTGTGGGTTATTGCTTTGGTATGTCCAAAGCCATAGCATTCGCATTCGACTCCAAACAGTAGCTTGGGCTTTCTCAAGCATCATCTGTTTGATGATTGTATGGTGGCTATTTTTTCATTTTGTGCTATCAGAACCTTTTTTGATTCCACCCAGAAACTTGTTTGCGATGCTGACAGATAAAGGAGTGTATGATCCAAATGAATTAAGTAGTGTTAGCAACTATTTAGTTCCATACTATTTGACTCATAAATTTGCTGGATTAGTCCGTTACACATTTTTCTTTCCACATCCTACAGTTTCTTCTTTTGCGATTGGCTTTGCTGGTCTGATTGTCCTAGATATTAAACAGCGGTGGTGGACTTTACCCATATTTTCAGTATGTGCTTTTCTCATACTGATTTGTCAAACACGTAATGCTTGGTTAGCTTTACTAATAGTACTATTTGTACGCTCTCTAATCAAAATAAGCAAAACTAGAGGAATTGCATTTATCTTGGCTTTATTTGCCCTCACAAGCTTCACTACACTGTCGCTACCGTCCGTAACAGATTTCATTACTGATACATATTCTAATACTATTGAAGCTACTAGTAACTTCCGCAAAGATTCTACAGCAAGTAGAAATTTAATTTACCAGCGAACGTGGGAAAAGTTTGTGGAAGAACCTCTTTTAGGACATGGAATAAATGGATCTCCTGTAGAACCAATATATAAATTTACAAGAATTGGTACTGAAAGTTTTATTTTAGGAACTTTATTATATAAATCTGGGTTAATAGGAACTTTGTTTTTTATGACATTTTTTATATCTTTTGCTGCTCACCTCTATCAAACACAAGAAGGTAGACCACTTTGTTGTTTTCTCATATTGCTTTATTTAAGTTTAGCTTCCTTAGTAACAGAGTTTCAAACACCGGAAATATTTATTGTTTTGCTATGTGCAATGCTATGGAATGAAAGAAAACAGGGAATGGGACAGACCACTAAGTATGCGTAAACTTATAATCTTGCCGGGAACATGTGATGTCCTTGGAGGAACGCTAGTGACTCTATCTTTATTAATTAAAGGTTTTGAGCAATATGGTACTGAAGCATTTTGTGTTTTAGTACATGCTAACTCCACAATGGAGAAATATTTGCAAACATTAGGGTTAGGGGCTTACTTACAACTGATTCCAGCTCCAAGCAAGGCTGAATATTTAAAACAAGCACTGCAATGGGTAAATCAGCAACCAAAAGACTATCCGTTATTATTGGATAACTGCGTTGAACGTGTTTTATTACCAACCCTTTTAATGGCTGCCCCTACACTTCGTTGGAGTGGTCGCAGCATTTATCATTTTTGTCATGACTTAGCACTTTCTTATAATTATTTGGGATTCTTACTAAGAAAGCTAAGTTTTACGATTATTGCTCCCCAAGCTATTTGTAATTCTGAATTTACTGCAATACACATTCGTCGCCTCATACCCAAAATTAGAGGTATTATGTATCAACCAGTTGATACAAAACGTTTTAATAATCAAGTTTCATTTAGTATTCCGACGCCGTTAGAACTAATTCTAAAATCGCCAGCAAAGTTAATTCTAACTGCCTCACGAATTACTCAGCCAGGAGTGATCAATGATAAAAATTTGCGTATTCTGATTCCAATACTGGCACATTTGAAAGCAAACGGTCACTTTTACTACAGTGTGGTCATTGGGGAAGATAAATCTCCTGGGAAAATCTATACTCAAGAATTGTTAGAAAGTGCAAAACAGGCAGGTGTCGCAGATCGTTTTTGCGTTTTGCCTTCTACTTTTGCTATTGAAGACTACTACAAACATGCAGATGTCGTAGTTACACTGGCTCCTAGAGAACCATTTGGACGTACTGTTGTAGAAGCGATCGCCTGTGGTGTTCCAGTGATTGGTAGTCGAACTGGAGGTATTGGCGAAATTCTCAGTCACTTTGCACCTGAATGGATGGTTGAACCAAACGATCCAGTCGCAGCAGCAGAAGCAATAGTTCGGGTTGCTCATGACCCCAATACTCCCAAGCTGATTGCTAAAGGAATCAGTTGGGTTGAAAACTTTTGTAACGTACAAACATACACACGCAAATTAATTGAGTTAACAGATATAGCTGTATAAGCTTTATTTAAAATTCAACTAGAAAGGAATTTTATTAATACAAACTACAGGGAATCATTTATGCCTAGTAAGCATATGAAAGAGATTGGGATGTATCGAAAGGTTTATCCTCGCATTTCAGAAACTTTTATTACAGAACAAGCACACAATCTCCAAAGATATCATCCTATATTTATTTCCTGCAATCTCTTACAAGAAATACCTTTTCAAAAGGTTGCTATCAATCAAAATGATTTTTTGGGGATGAAGCAAGCAATTCATATCTTAACTGCTTCTCCTCATTTATTTCCAGAAGTTAGTGTGCTGAAAAAATTATCTTTAATCCATGGGCATTTTGGCCCGGATGGTATTTATGCGATGAGATTGGCAGATAAATTAAATATTCCTTTTGTTGTGACATTTTATGGTTATGACATTACAGTTTCTCGTCAAGACATGTGGCGCTCTGGCAACCCATCAATTTATCAATTTCTGCTACATGAAGAAGAATTAAAACAAAAAGCATCAGTATTCATTGCTTTTTCCAGTTTTCTTCATAAAAAGTTGATTGAAAAAGGTTATCCTGTCAATAAAATAATTCAGCAACATAGTGGGATAGATACAGAAAAATTTACTCCTGCTACAGAAAAACCAAACGAGCGTTATATTTTTTGCGTGGGTAGACATACTCAAAAAAAAGGTATAGATACTTTATTAAAAGCCTTTGCTCGGATTGCTAGAAAACATCCCGATGTTTCGCTTATTCAAGTTGGAACTGGCTCTATGACTTTAGAACTCCAAGCTTTATCTACCAAACTTGGGATTACTGATAGAGTTCATTTTTTAGGAGCGCAGCCTTACGAAGTTATTCAAAAGTTAATGCGTGATGCAGAAATATTTTCTCTACCTAGCCAAACATCAAGTAATGGTGATAGCGAAGGCTTGCCTCTGGTAATATTAGAGGCTGCGGCTTGTGGTATACCTATAGTTTCTACTTGGCACAGCGCTATTCCTGATGCAGTTCGTGATCAAGAAACGGGCTTTTTAGTAGCAGAAAAAGATGATCAATCTTTAGCTGAAAAACTAGATATTTTGCTGGGCGATCGCGCTTTGGGTAAAAGTTTAGGAAAACAAGGAAGAGAGTGGATTTGCGAAAACTTTGATATTCACAAGCAGACTGATAAATTGGAAGCCATCTATGACTCAGTAGTAGGATAACAATATAAGGATAAAATACTGTGAAAAATTTTGAAGAAAGAAAACTCATTAAGCGCAGAGATATTTTGAGAACTCCTATTCATCATCCAGATTTTTTTGTATTACTTCACCTCAAACATTTTATCCATACTCAGATTCAACAAATTATCAAGCCTGGGATGCGAGTAGGGGATATTGGTTGTGGCGAACAACCATTGCGTCATCTGATTGATTCGTGCGGAGGAGAGTATGTTGGCATAGATGTGATTCAGAATGCCAAAGAAACAGTAGATATTTTAGCAGATATATCTTCAATTCCTCTTCCCGAAGGGAGTTTTGATGTTATTGTCTGTACAGAGGTTTTAGAACACTCTTTTGAGCCACAAAAAGCACTTCAAGAACTATCAAGATTACTCAAACCATCTGGTGCAATTTTAATCACAACTCCTTTTGCTTATCCATTACATGAAATTCCCTATGACTTCTCACGAATAACTCCTTTTTATATAGAGTATTGGTTTCCAAAGTTGGGTTTAAAACCCCCAGATATCCTGAGTTTAAACGGTAACGAGCTTGAGGTGATAGCTACAGTTTGGGGAAATATCTGGAGACCTAATAAAAATACCTTTTTTATTGTCAGAGTTTTATTTGCTATTTTACGCTCGGTAATGAATGTAGGTGTTTTTATTGCTAGCAAACTCTTTCAACCTGTTTTACCAGGTACTTACTTCTTAAATATAGGATTGGTTGCTTACAAAGCTACTGATAGTTCCAGCCTTGCCATTTAATTATGGAAATTTCCCTATTTTCTTCTTCGATGAGTCGATTTCTTGAGCATAGCAAGTAGACATTAATATCTTGGGATATCCTGAACCGCTGTAATTTTATTTATGACTCAAGTCAACTCAACAAAGATTTTTAAAGCCAGTCTGTGGATGACTGTGAGCTTTGCTGTTGGCAAGATCGCTCAGTTAATTTCTCAAGTCATTTTGGCTCGTTTACTATCGCCTCAAGACTTTGGTATTTGGGCAATGGTCTTGATTTTGAGTAATTTCTCGCTTCTTTTTAGAGATGTAGCGATCGCTCAAGTTCTGGTACAAAGAGGTTTAGATGACAAAAAAATAGTCAACACTGTCTATAGTTTGGGTATCAATATCTCCATCGGTTTATTTTTCATCCAAGCAATTGCAGGTATACCCCTATCTTATTTTTTTAGTGAACCACTAGTATTTCCCTTAACTGCCTGTTCATCTGCCATATTTTTAATTGGTGCTGGCGCAGGTTCCCATACTGCCGTATTGCAACGGCAAATGAAATTTAGAGAACTTGCTATTTGTGATGGTGTTGCCACTTTTGCACGAGTTGCAAGCGCCACCCTTTGTGCTATTGGAGGTATGGGAGTTTGGTCTTTTGCTGCTGGAGAGGTAGCGATGGGGTTAGTAGATAGTTTACTCAAGCGTTCGCTCAGTAAATATAGCTTTACCTACATTTTCCGACTAGATCCACTTGCTGTAAGTGAAGTGAGAAAATTTATTGCCGGAGTTGTTAGCAGTAGATTTGCTGTTCAGCTAAATACCAACGGAGACAACCTGATTATTGGTAGATTACTGGGTTCAAAAGCACTCGGATATTATAATTTGGCTTACCAACTGGCAATGACGCCAGTATATGCTCTATCTCAAGTTAACCGAGTAATATTTTCCGTTCTATCTCAGCAAGATTTAGAAGGCAAGAAAGCTTTTCTTTGTCGAGCATTAGAGCTGTATGCAGTGCTTTCTGCACCAATCTATGGTGTAGCAGTAGTGATTGCACCTTGGTTGATTCCGCTTCTATACGGTTCAGATTGGGTGGAAGCCGTCAGACTCTTTCAGATTGTACTGATTTTTGCTTATGCAAGAGGCTTCATGTCCATCCTGGGAACTTCCCTACTTGCTTTAGACAAATCTCTAACAGTTGCCACTATTGATTGGGCGTTAGTACCAGTTTCTGTAAGTTCATATTTTCTTGGGGCATATTTAGGAGGGACTCAAGGAGTTGCGATCGCTGTTGTATTGGTAATGGGTATAGGCGCAACAGTTTGGTACTGGCTAGCAACTTGTCATGCTGCTAATTGGCAAATAAAAGTTTTAATTAGACCAATATTATTGCCGACCATCACAATCAGTATTGCGCTAATACTCGTTTATGCTCTACCTCTTCCTGAATATTTAATTTATACCCAATCAGTAATTTTGATTTTTATTTATGTAACATCTCTAACTGTGTTTTCTAAAGGTCGTATTCCCAAAATGCTTGTAGATATTTCTCAACTTGCCTTAAAGCATAACAGAGCAAAAATCTCCTGAAAAATCTGTATGTATGTTTGTGAAATACTGAGATTAAGACAAAGTATTTTTGAAATACTGAATTACGAATTACGAATTATTTAATTATATTGTCAATATTATTAAACATGAAAAATGTGATAGTTGATTCATCGTTGTTGCCAAGTAATCAAACAACAGGCAGATTATTACCACTGGATATTCTCAAGGCTGTGAGTATTATTGCAGTTGTCTCCTTTCATTCACTCATTGTACCAAAGACAACATATGCATCATCGACACAACTGTTAGATATAATCTTTTCTCCATTAAAGTTTTGTGTTCCAGTCTTATTTACAATTTCTTTTTTTCTTTTAGAAAAAGGGTTAGCTAAGCCTCAAAAATCTATTTTACTTACCGTTCAAAAGCGTTTAACTCGTCTTTTAACTCCTACTATATTTTGGTTTTCCATAGCATTATTTCTCAAGCTGATAAATAAAAACTCTGTCAATGAACTAATAGCTGTTACTTTTAAAGGAAGAATTTTTGAAGGTGCTTATTACTTAATAGCTCTTCTCCAATTATTCATCATTTTCATTTGCTTACGTAACTTATTTAATAAACCACGAAATTTGTTATTAACAGTGTTACTTCAAATTTTGATTTTTTTATACATATACGCTTTTCCATCTACTAGTTTATATCATGATCAGATTATCTCAGTTTTGAGAACAATCGACAGACCTTTATTCATTTACTGGTTTGTATATATAGCTTTGGGATTTTACTTTTGTAAAAACTGGTCGTCAGTTGTCAAGTTATCTAATCAAATATCTGTTAAAATTAAAGGATTATTATTAGTACTATACTGTTGTATTCAAATTTTAGAATATCGTTGGGTTTTTCAGAGATTGCAAGGTGAAATACCGCCTTTTGATTATATAACAATTTCTTGTATTCTCAGTGTATTTGTGATGTTTTTCTGCTGTGCATCTATTCAAGAGAATCAAGTTTTTTCATTAATCAAGAGATTGATTACAATGTTCTCAACTTATAGTTTAGGTATTTTTTGCATCAACGGTATCCTTTATCAAATATGTCTTGCTATTAGCGATCGCTTCTTGAGTGAAACTGTATTTAACTTCCCAGAGGTTCTGATGTTAAAGATAATATCTTGGATAGCATTACTTACTATTTCGTTAGGCTTATCTATATTCATTGATAGGATTGGACTCAAAGCACTTGTTCGCTAATCTTGCTACTAACCAATCAAAAACTTAAATTTCCTCAATTAAAATTCATGCAATCAATAACTTCAAAAACTTCAAATTCTATGGCTGTAGTTGATAAGGTGCTGATCATTGTAGAAAATCTGCCTGTGCCTTTTGATAGACGAGTCTGGATGGAAGCTACTACCTTACAAAAAGCAGGGTATCAGGTCTCGACAATTTCTCCGAAAGGTAATGGGTTTGAAAAGGATTATGAAGTAATCGAAGGGATTCATATTTATCGTCATCCTCTTCCACCTGAAAAAAGCTCGGTTATTGGCTATCTCCGAGAATATAGCTGGGCTGTTTATTGGCAGTTTCGCTTAGCTCATAGAGTCTGGCGAGAGCAAGGGTTTGATGTGATTCATATTTGCAATCCTCCAGACCTACTCTTCTTAACAGCAGGATGGTTTAAGTTGTTACATCGCGTCAGAGTAATTTTTGACCACCACGACTTAAGCCCTGAAATGTACATAGCTAAGTACGGACAACGAGATATTTTTTACTATGGTTTAAGTCTCGTTGAACGCTTAACCTACGCTACAGCAGACATAGCAATTGCTACAAACGAGTCGCACAAAAAAATAGCCCTAACTAGAGGAAAGAAAAAAGCAAAGAAAGTCTTTGTCGTGAGGAGTGCGCCTGACCTTTCACGCTTTTGTGCAATGCCTCCCAACCCAAGTTATCGCAGAGGTAGAAAATACTTGGTAGGTTACATGGGAGTGATGGGGGAACCTGAAGGAATCGACTATTTGCTGCGAATTGTACGCTACCTTGTTTGGGAAAAGAACCACCAAGACATTCATTTCATGCTAATTGGTGGCGGCCCAGCTTTTGAAAAGCTCAAAGCCTTATCTGAAAAGCTTGAAGTCACAGAGTTTGTAGAATTCACTGGATTTAAGACAGGTAAAGAGCTTTTAGAGCGTCTTTCCAGTTGTGATGTGTGTGTAGAGCCATCCCCAAGATCTGCTTACAACGAAAACTGCACCATGAATAAAATCTTAGAGTACATGGCACTAGGAAAACCCATTGTTCAGTTTGACCTGAGAGAAGGAAGACGCTCCGCAGAAGAAGCATCTCTATATGCAAAGCCGAATGATGAGATAGAATTTGCCCATTTGATTATTAAACTTCTTGATGCATCTGAACTTCGCCAACAAATGGGAGCAGAAGGTAAACGTAGGATGCAAGAAATGCTGGAGTGGCGACATCAAGCACCTAAATTATTAGACGCATATAGTAATTTGTGAAGGGGGGACTAGGGACTGGGGACTAGGAAAAATATCTAATACCTAATACCCAATACCCAGTCTCTTTTACTAAAGTTTTTTGATTAACCGAAGTCTGTTAATACCGACTAAAATTTTGCTTTCAGTCGATATTAGCGGACTTTAATTTTGAGTAAAAAATCAAATTTTGCAGAGGATTATCTTGATAAAAATTCTGCCATGTGAAAAGTGAATGTGCAATTTAAATGCATAAAAGCTTAGTTTTGTTGTTCTTTGATTGAATTATTTACTACAAAAATAATTCAGCAAATATTCTACAAACAGGGGAAATCAGAGTCATGATATCAAAGTTTATACCATTAGTAAGTTTCAAGCCAGATTTAAGATCGTCTAGAGGTACAAGGATACAAAGAGGATTCGCTACAAGATTTCTGCGAGTATTAACACTTATTTTGCTAGATGCGATCGCTCTAACTTTGGCATGGAAATTAGCAGTATTTTATGGAACTCCACTAAAATCACCTTGGACGGAAAAATCATCTTTTTTACTGCTAATTCTTGTAGTTGAAATCAGCATCATAGCAGCTCAAGGATTATATAATGCAGGTACTCATCGTCGTAACTATACCCACCTGATCAAAGCGGTTTCTCTATCAGAACTTTTTCTCTTACTAATAGCGTTTCTCTATGAACCTGAACGCTATGTTTCGCGCTCGATTTTTCTGCTATTTTGGTTACTGTCTGTAGTCTTCATCTGTACTACTCGCTTGATATTTGATATTGCTACTAAAAGACTGCGGAGAGTAGGAGTAATTCGTTATCCAGTTTTTCTGATCGCAGACACAGAAGATCAAGTAAGTAACATCAAGTTAATTGAAAAAGAGAATTGTTATAACATTGTCGGAGTCACAGAAGCTAGTTCTCTGGATAGAGATAACCGAGAAAAAACTCTAGAGTTTCTGCACAAAAGAGGTATCGTTGAGGTTTTTGTATCTTGGAATGCAATTAAGAATCGTCTATATATTTCCTGGCACTTTTTGAGCGCTGGAATTACCCTCCGGATTCTGCCAACAGAAAAAGAAGTTCTCCCGCCTAAGTCTATATTATGGATAATTGGTGAAGTACCCTGTTTAACAATTCCAGCACCAATTATCGCGGGTAGCAGTTTTTTATTAAAGCGATACTTCGACCTTTTTTGTGCAATTATTTTGATATTTTCACTGTCTCCTATTCTTCTATTAATTGCTCTGCTGATTAAGTTAGATTCTCCAGGCCCAGTATTTTTCAGACAAAGCCGAATCGGACTGCATTGCAAGCAATTTAAGATATGGAAATTCCGAACAATGGTGACAAATGCAGAAAAGCTACAAACAGCCCTAGAAGCAAAAAATGAGATGAAAGACGGTGTTTTGTTCAAGCTTAAAAACGATCCTCGCATTACACGAATTGGCAAGTTTTTACGCCTTTATAGTTTAGATGAATTGCCACAATTGTTTAATGTTTTAGTTGGAGAAATGAGTTTGGTCGGGCCTCGTCCTCTTCCTATCAGAGATGTAGAAAGATTTCAAACAACTCACTTTATTCGGCAAGAAGTTTTACCGGGTATCACAGGATTATGGCAAGTTTCTGGCCGTTCTGATATTGATAGCTTTGAAGATGGAGTGAAATTAGACATCGCCTACATCGAAAATTGGTCGCTTTGGTTAGATTTAAATATTGTGCTGAAAACTGTAAAGGTTGTTCTGCAAAAGTCGGGTGCTTACTAGCTAGCCCTTCTAAGTAGAAGGACTAAATTGTGTCCACCTACTTATTGGTTTATCACCAAAGTTTTAATAGTTGGTAGTAAGTACTTTAATGCTTTCATATTCGAGGAATAAAGTCCTTACTACGAAACTTATATAACTATAGGAATCTGACTTGATTCATGAAGTTATTTGCGTAGGCAGGGAGTAGGGAGTGAAGAGTAGGGTAACTGATATCTTGCACCAGTCCCAAAAACCCCCATAGGTTTCTAACCTATGGCTAATAGCAAAAGTCCTCTCAAGAGGACTAAATCTCACAAAAAGCAGAGATTTTAGTCCACTTAAGTGGACTTGACCTAATAAGAGCGAGAATTTATTCTCTGGCGGGAGATTGGGCAGGTGCAAGATCTAAGGTAAGAAGGTATACGGAGTTTTTTCACCAAATCAAATATGAGTCCTATAGGCGATTTTCGTCGTATGGCAAAATGTCTAAATATTTATGCGTAGTTACTTAATAGGGATTGTAGTGGTGATAAGATATCGAGCATGGGCTGGAGAATGGTTTTTGGATTGTCGTTGTAAGAGACAATGACTTTACTACGGAACACCCTATCGCTTCATACTCTTTTTTTGGTGAAGTATTGCTACATTCAACATTAACTAATGACTAATGAAAATCGTATTCTTTGGTACTCCTGAGTTTGCTGTTCCTACTTTAGAAAAACTGCTAAATCACTCAGAATTTGAGGTTTTGGGAGTTGTTACCCAACCAGATAAACGCCGGGAACGTGGAAATAAACTTACCCCTTCACCAGTAAAAGCGATCGCCACTATTCATAATTTGCCTATATGGCAACCGGAAAGAGTCAAAAAAGATACTAAAACTTTAAGTCAACTGCAACAATTAAATGCAGATGTATTTGTTGTTGTCGCTTATGGACAGATTTTATCATCAAAAATCTTGAACATGCCAAAGTTAAGCTGTATCAACGTGCATGGTTCGATTTTACCGAAATACCGGGGAGCAGCCCCGATTCAGTGGTGCCTGTTTAATGGAGAGAAAGAAACAGGGATCACAACAATGTTGATGGATGTAGGGATGGATACAGGCGCAATGCTACTAAAAGCCACTACTGCCATTGGATTACTAGAGAATACTCAAGATTTAGCCGAAATACTAGCAAAAATCGGTGCAGACTTGTTGATAGAAACTCTACTGAAACTGGAACATCAAGAAATTATCGCCATTCCCCAAGATAATTCAGCAGCAACTTATGCACCCTTGATTCAAAAACAGGATTATGAATTAGATTGGTCAAAGAGTGCTATTCAACTACACAATCAAATCAGAGGCTTTTATCCAAACTGCACAGCTACCTTCCGCGATCAACCGCTAAAAATCACAGCTACTTTCCCCCTAAGTTTTGCTGATAGTCACGAGATACCACCAGAATTACAAAAACTCATACATAAATTACCCGATTTGTCAAATATATCAGGTAGTCCTGGAGAAGTGGTAAGCATTGTCAAAGGAATTGGAGCGATCGCCCAAACTGGAGATGGCTTGCTGCTGTTGCGAGAGGTTCAGCTAGCTGGTAAACGTCCCCAATCGGGATGGGACTTTGTTAACGGTACACGCTTGGCTGTAGGAGAGGTGTTTGGTGCTGGGGAATGAGGGAGATGAGGGAGATGAGGGAGACGCGAGGACGCGGGGACGCGGGGACGCGGAGAATAATCAATGACAATTCCCAATTCCCCATTCCCCATTCCCCATTTCATGATTTCTCATAAAAACGGCAAGACTCGCAAGGGCCTTCTGGGTTGACTGCACAACGAATGATTTCGGAATGAGCGTTATAGCTGCATGTAGCATCGCCAACCACCCAGCGTCCTGCTACTAAACTTTTTTCTGCTGGTCGTTTGGCAGACTGTACATAAATAGCAATATTATGTAAACGGTAGCGCCCTGCTTTAAATTGGTATCTGTGGCGGCGCTCTAAAACTGCGTAAGTTTTTCCTTCAAAATCAAGGTAGTTCCCCGGTTGGGGCGTCCAATCAAGATGCACTCTGCCGAGGCATTGACGCGGATGCGTCAAAATTACCTCGGTTTGCAATGAGTCTGGCTCCATAAGCTTTTGTTATTTGGTTTACATTATAAGGATGGTATCGCAATTGCATACTTTAGCTTACCGGATTTAGATTATAATTAATGATTCACTAAGTTTGCTAGAGAGCATCTCAACTCTGGCTCTTTGGGCTTTATTGAGAGTTGGTAGGAGATTGTGTTATCTTTTCTGCAATTAGATACTATTGATGCTAGATAATGGGAAAGCTTTGACATTTACTTGCCAATCTAGCCCCGGAATAAAGAATTAATACCTATGCGAACTCACTATTGCGGCGAACTCCGAAAAGAACATATTGGAGAAACTGTCACTTTACACGGATGGGTAGACCGTCGCCGCGATCATGGAGGTGTGATATTTTTAGACTTGCGCGATCGCTTTGGAGTTGTTCAAATTGTCAGCGATCCCCAACGCACCCCAGATTCCTATGAACAGGCAAACGCTTTACGCAATGAGTACGTTGTCGAGATCGTCGGTAGAGTCACACAACGTCCTGAAGAATCTCTTAATACCCGCATCCCCACAGGCGAGGTAGAGATTTACGCCGATCAGATTGTGCTGCTAAATGCTGTCCGTAAGCAGTTACCTTTCCAAGTTTCCACGGCTGACACCGAAACTGTGCGGGAAGACTTGCGGCTGAAGTATCGTTACTTGGATTTACGACGCGATCGCATGATGCGTAATTTGCAGTTGCGTCATCAAATCGTCAAAGCCATGCGCCGCTACTTAGAAGATATCGAAGGTTTTGTCGAAGTTGAAACCCCAATACTGACTCGTTCTACCCCAGAAGGGGCGCGGGACTATGTTTTACCCAGTCGCGCTAATCCTGGGGAATGGTTTGCTTTACCCCAATCACCCCAGCTATTTAAACAAATACTGATGGTATCGGGCTTAGATAGATATTATCAGATTGCTCGTTGCTTCCGAGACGAAGATTTACGAGCTGACAGACAACCAGAATTTACCCAGTTGGACATGGAAATGAGTTTCATGTCTGAAGAAGAAATTATTGAGCTGAACGAAAAGTTAGTCTGTCATATCTTCAAAACGGTTAAAGGCATTGAATTACAACATCCTTTCCCTCGTCTCACCTATGCTGAGGGCATGGAACGCTACGGTAGTGATAAACCAGATACTCGTTATGGTCTAGAATTGGTGAATGTTTCAGATATCTTAAAAGACTCTGGTTTTAAGGTCTTTCGAGATGCTGTTGCTAATGGTGGTATTGTCAAAATTCTGCCCATTCCTAACGGTAACGAAGCTATTTCTAATGTCCGCATCAAACCAGGCGGTGACTTATTCAAAGAAGCTAGCGAAGCTGGTGCCAAAGGTTTAGCTTATATCCGAGTCAGGGATGATGGTGAAATCGATACTATCGGTGCAATTAAAGACAACTTAACAGAGGAACAAAAACAGGAAATTTTCAGCCGTACAGGTGCAAAAGCTGGTCATCTATTGTTGTTTGGGGCTGGTGACGCTGTTACTGTTAATAAAACCTTAGATAGATTACGGCAAGCGATCGCTAAAGAGTTTGGATTAATTGATCCAGATAAAATCAACTTACTATGGATTACAGAATTCCCCATGTTTGAGTGGAATGCTGACGAAAAACGTCTAGAAGCACTACACCACCCCTTTACTGCACCGCATCCTGATGACTTGAGTGATTTAAAGACAGCACGTGCCCAAGCTTATGACTTAGTATTTAACGGTGTAGAGGTTGGCGGCGGCAGTCTGCGGATTTATCAGCGGGAAATTCAACAGCAGGTGTTTGAAGCGATCGGTTTTTCTCCTGAAGAAGCCCAAAATAAATTTGGTTTTCTCTTAGAAGCATTTGAATATGGTACACCACCTCATGGCGGTATCGCCTATGGTTTAGATCGCTTGGTAATGTTGCTAGCTAAAGAAGAATCGATTCGAGATGTAATTGCTTTTCCAAAGACACAACAGGCGCGTTGTTTGTTAACAGATGCACCTTCGCTAGTGGATGCTAAGCAATTAAAAGAGTTACATGTTGCTTCTACTTATAAGCCCAAGTCTTAATCTTTAGCTGAACATAAAAACAGTTGGTAGTCAGCACTTTAGCGCTAAAAAATCTACCTAATAGCGTTTCTTTGTGAAATTGTAGAGGCAATTCCTAAATTACCTCTACGATAAACAGCCAAGACATCACTTATTTCGCTCTTTGCCAAGTATGTCGCTTATCAAGTCCCTGCTTGATCCAATTTAAACATTCATACTCGGACTTGAATAATTTGGGTGCAGCAATATTATTCAATAATTCCGGTGGGTAATGATCGTAAAAATATTTACCATTTTCTTGAAAGACGACAATCAAGTTATTGTGGTAAATATAGCGAGACTTAAAATTATCTCCTTCAATGACGAAATCTGCATATTTGTCAATATGCTCTTTAGCAATATCAATGATATTACTAGGGCTACTGCCATAGATTTCTGCTGGATTTTCTGCCTTGTGAAATTGGCTTTTCTGTCCCATTGCGGACAATAATTTATACGAATAGATTTCGTAATTATCCGCTTTGCCAAAAACAAAAGGAATGATCAGATATCCTTTGTATGAGACTGAGCTTTCATAAAGAAGACGACTCATCTCAACCTCCTTTGGTGTAACTGCTCTCAAAAAATTGCCTGAATCATGTACACACTCAAAATCAATACATTTCTGTATCTTCATCGCTATTTAGTAATGAAGAGTATTATTTCTTTTTTAGAGGTGAGAGAATATTAAGTAACAGAAAAGTACTGTAATGATAATTATCGCTCTTTTTGAAATTATTAAATATGAAATATCTGGCGAAAGTCCAAAAAGGATGGGAAGAAACAGTTTGCTTACCACAAACTGAGTTGATTGGGGGGATGCTTAAGGTTATTCCCTGGCAGTGGTGGAACTGCTACACCACTCTGTTCTAATAGCTGTTGGAAGTAAAAGGCTGTGCTTGGCGATCGCATTTCTATTGGACAATGGACAAAGAAATAAATTCGCACTCCCGCTTGCAACCATTGCTGAATCTGCTTGACCCACTCTGCCATCAAGGGCTGATTCACTGCTAAAGTAGGATGCGAGATAAACCTAATCAGGCTAAAAGGAGCTGTCACGCTCAATTGTAACGGTAATTTGGGTTTGCGCCGTTCCGATTGTAGTTGCGGATCATCATCTCCAGTGTAAATCGGACGCGAGTCTAAAAGCACTCTTCCTACGCCGAGCTTTTCTAAAAGTGCTGTCAAATTGCTAGCATGAGGTTCCTTAAACCAGTCTGGATGCCTGACTTCTAGTGCTAGAGGTGCGTCTTGGCGTGGCCAAGCTGACAAAAAAGTTGTCAAATCGTCAAGCAAAGCAGGTGCATAACTGGGTGGTAATTGAGCAAAAATCGGCCCCAGACGCTGATTTAAAAGTCGCATCCCTGCAAGAAATTTTAAAGCAGCAGGGATATGTGGTTGCAGTAAGCCTTGATGGGTGATATCTCTAGGTAATTTCAGACAAAATTCAAAGCCAGGAGGTGTTTCGGTTGCCCAACGGGTAACAGTTTCTTGGTTAGGTACAGCATAAAAGGTGGTATTACCTTCCACAGTGGTTAAGCGACGGCTATAAAGATGTAAAAACTCGGTAGTACGAGTGCCTAGTGGATAAAGTTCACCCACCCAGCCTTTATACGCCCAAACTGCACAACCAATGAAAAAGGTCATGAAAATGCCTGTAAGCTTTGAGTGTTCATATTTAATTTTACAGCAAAGCCTTATTTTATGGCTAACAGCTAGCGATCGCCACTCAAATTACTAATGCTATTTTTATTGCAAAATTCTTGTACGCTTCTTTAAGACAGAAGTAGATTCTTAAATTATATCCTATTATCTTAGACATAACAATAAACAGCTAAATTCAGATGAATTTAGCTAGTGAGCGCTCACCATAGCATTGCATATATGTATTGTTCAGCAATCGGCTAATGTATTTTAATTACGGCGTTGCTGAATCATAGGATGAAATATGATGGATTGAAATCTCAAACTCTTTATTCTCTCTGCGTCTGGTGCGCGGCAGTCGCTACAACGGGGGGAACCCCGACGCGAGTTGTTCATGGGGGAAACCACGCCACTCCCCTCAAGTCGGGAAACCCGCCCACGGGGGTGGCTCCCCAAGACCACACTCGCTCCGCAACGCGCTGCCTTGCCTCTGCGTGTTAGCGTAGCGGGGCGTAGCCCGATAAATCATCCCGCAATTATGCAACGCCTTAATTACGAATTACGAATTACGAATTACGAATTAGCACGACATGGGATGCTAATTGATTAATTAGTGAGTATTGACAAATGTCTGTTATTTCTGATGTCACTGTAACTGTTCCTGCCACAACTGCTAATTTGGGGCCTGGCTTTGACTGCATTGGTGCAGCTTTAACGCTATACAACGAGTTCAAGTTTACTCGCACCGAAGAGAATAGATTAATTATTAATGTTACGGGTACAGAAGCTCAACAAGTACCAACTAATGAGAGTAATCTGCTATATCAGGCATTTATCAAATTTTATGAACATTTAGAACAAATGCCGCCATCAGTAAAAATAAAAATTCAGTTGGGTGTACCGTTATCTAGAGGTTTGGGTAGTTCAGCGACGGCAATTGTTGGTGGGTTGATTGCGGCTAATCAACTGGCAGGTGCGCCTTTAAATGAGTTGCAACTAATGGAGTTAGCGATCGCTATCGAAGGGCATCCTGATAATGTCGTTCCAGCCTTGCTAGGAGGTTGTCGTCTGGCTGCTACTAGTGGCACAGGTTGGGAAATTTGTGACGTTCCTTGGCACGACGATGTTGTGCCGATAGTTGCTATTCCTAATTTTGAGCTTTCCACCCAAGAGGCGCGGAGTGTTCTGCCAAATGAAGTGAGTCGTGCAGATGCAATTTTCAACACGGCGCATCTAGGGTTATTGTTACGTGGGTTGGAAACTGCCAAAGGAGAATGGTTAAAGGCAGCCTTGCAAGATAAGTTGCATCAACCTTATCGTAAAAATTTGATTCCTGGTTACGATGCTGTCAACATAGCAGCTGTGACTGCTGGTGCTTATGGCATGGTGATTAGTGGTGCGGGGCCGACACTGCTAGCTTTAGCAGATGCAGCCCACTCAACAGCCGTGGAGGCCGCAATGGAAAATGCTTGGCAAGGAGAAGGAATTACGAACGTTGTGCGATCGCTTGCTTTAGATACCCAAGGTGCAACTAGCAGCGTTCACGAGGGATAGAGATTATGGATCAAATTCAAGCAGAAATCACAGCACTTCAATCTCAAATTCAAGTTCTCCAGCAAGAACGCGCTACCCTCACTATTAATGATGTAGAATCTGGCGAGAATGATTCACCTCTAGCAATGGTTGAGACCTACCGTCGCCAAGCCAGAGAAAATCCCCAGTTATTTGCTGAACTTAAAGGTATAGATGATGCGATCGCCGCATTAAAAATACAGCTAAATCATAAACAAGCTCAATTAACTCGTTGGCAGGTTGAATCAAAACAACTCACCCAACAGCAACAGCTAGAAGAAGTGAAAAAAGTAGCTCAAGTTCATGCCCAACGCATTAATCAACTGGCAGGAGAACTAGCAACAGAAATCCGCCAGCTAAAAACTTGTGCTGATCAACTAAGTCCCATTTATTGGCAAGTGTACTACAAACCTTTCATCACCGGGTTCAAGACAATTTCCGTCCCCCACGTCCGTTCAGATGGGGAAGTTTGGACGATTGTCAACCGGATTGTTTAGCAGTTCAGTCATACCTGCAATCGGCGATCGCGGCAATTCACATATGCTTGTGCGATCGCTGTTTTGATCACATTGGCTGGAACTACTATTGATTGTTGACGTTGCAAAACTTTACATTTAGAATAGCATTGCAACGGTAAATGATCAGAATAAATACTTATCAATGCTCACAACCTAGACTTTTGTGAGTACATATGCTCAAAAAAACCCCAAAATTTAATTATTCGGAGGTCAATAAAATTTACAAAACTATGAATTGCTTAATATAATGTAATCAAAAGCGAAAACAAAAAACGATTGTCAGAAGTGATGAATTTTATGGAATTTCCTTGGCTAACAGCCATAATTTTATTGCCCTTGGTGGCTGCCTTAGCCATCCCTATAATTCCCGATAAAGAAGGTAGAACCGTCCGCTGGTATAGTTTGGGAATTGCGATCGCCGACTTTGCATTAATGATTTATGCCTTTTGGTATCATTATGATTTCCAGAATTCAACACTCCAACTTGTAGAAAGTTATCCTTGGGTACCGCAGTTGGGTTTGAATTGGTCAGTAGGGGTTGATGGTCTGTCGATGCCCCTGGTACTTCTGACAGGTTTGATTAATACTCTCGCAATCTTCGCGGCTTGGAAAGTTACCACCAAGCCGCGATTGTTTTATGGTTTGATGTTAGCGATGTACAGTGCCCAGCTTGGCGTATTTGTCGCTCAAGATTTACTGTTGTTCTTCCTAATGTGGGAAATCGAGTTAGTGCCGGTTTACCTGCTGATTTCTATTTGGGGAGGGCCAAAACGTCAATATGCAGCGACTAAGTTTATTCTTTACACCGCCGCCGCATCAATATTTATCTTGGTTGCGGGTTTAGCAATGGCATTCTCTGGAGATACCGTCACCTTCGACATGGCGACTCTGGGAATGAAGCAATATCCTAAAGCTTTTGAATTGTTAGTTTACGCAGGTTTCTTGATTGCCTTCGGAGTAAAGCTGCCAATTTTCCCTCTACATACTTGGTTGCCTGATGCCCATGGTGAAGCATCAGCACCCGGTTCAATGATATTGGCTGGTGTTTTACTAAAAATGGGTGGTTATGCCCTCATCCGCTTCAACATTGAAATGTTGCCCAACGCCCATGTGACTTTTGCCCCAGTATTGGCAATTTTGGGTGTAGTAAATATAGTCTACGGTGCGTGTTGCGCCTTTGCTCAAACCAACCTCAAGCGGCGCTTGGCCTACTCTTCCATTGCCCACATGGGATTTGTGCTGATTGGTTTAGCCTCCTACACAGAACTCGGTGTCAGTGGTGCAGTTTTGCAGATGGTTTCCCACGGTTTGATTGCTGCTAGCTTGTTCTTCCTATCTGGCGTCACATACGAACGTACCCACACCTTGGCGATGGATAAAATGGGCGGCATGGCAAAAGTAATGCCCAAAACCTTCGCGCTATTTACCGCAGGTGCAATGGCTTCTCTCGCCTTACCTGGTATGAGTGGTTTTGCTGGCGAATTGATGGTGTTTCTCGGTATCGCCACCAGCGATGTTTACAGTTCTAGTTTCAAGATTGTAGTCGTACTGCTATCAGCAGTGGGTGTGATTCTGACTCCGATTTATTTACTTTCAATGCTCCGTCAAGTATTCTACGGACAGCAAAGTGAAGAGTTACATTTGGATGCCGTAATCTCAGATGTCAAACCCCGCGAGTTATTTATCACCGCTTGTCTGCTAATTCCAATTATCAGTATCGGTTTATATCCTAAGTTAGCAACACAGACTTATGATGTGAAAGCAACAGAAGTAGCAACCCATGCTCGTCAAGTTCTACCAGTTGTTGCTCATCAACAACCATCAAGTCTGTACTCACGAATTTTTACAGCCCCAACATTGGCGACTTCCGAAGTTGAAAGTTTAGTTAATATTGCTGAGTAAATATACTTCTTAAGAAGTGTAGTGTAAGTAAATTTTAAATATGAGGGGAATAGAGGGGTGGTTTTGTAACCACCCCTAAAATTTTGGCATTGTTTATAGCAGGGAACAGGCTTGAAAGTCTCTTGGTGTCTGGGTTTTCTGTTTAGTTTATGTCCTAACCTACCTGACGTTAGCTGTAATAGCTGTATTATTCGTACTTAAGAGTTCCATTAGAATTGGCAATATGCTCATCAAGATTGAGGTATGAGCCTATATAAGTTTGTCCATCAGCTTTCTCGCACTCAGCACGAAGTCTGTTAGTAGCAGCCAGACCAATATTATCGCAAGTTAAAGCGAATTGCTCTCCGTCCCAGCTTAAAGTTCCATCAATATTGGCAATATGTGGATTTAGATCGATGGAAGTTGCAGAATACGTACGTCCATTAGCTTTCTCGCAATCGGCCGTTAAGATTGAACCGTTGATATTAATGTTCTCACAGGTCTGAGAAAATTGACCTACTGCCCAGGCGTTACCAATGACTAGGTTAAAAGTCAGAAAGATAGTGCAAAGAAAAGCAATACAAATTTTCAGCATTTGTGATCTCTCCTTAAGTAGAGGATTTATGAAAATAATCGAGGATTATCTTAAGATTTAGTGTTTTTTTCTATACTTAAAATTAATAGTTTTTAACTATGGCGGATTGCGATCGCGCTTAACTTCTCCATCTGGGAAAACAGACCCACAGTTGCTTAATTTTCCAATATTCTTGCGAAGATATATCCTAAAAACAGGTGAAGTCCCTAAAAACTATCATGACTACAAACTTACCCCTAGTCACAGAGATTGTACCAATTGTCTTGCAACTGCAACCTGCGATCGCCATGACAAACGATCAATTTTACGAGTTTTGTCAGCTAAACCGCGATTTTCGTATTGAACGTAACGCTGCTGGAGAATTAGAGATTATGTCCCCTACTGGTGCAGAAACTGATGAGCATAATTTTAATTTAATTGGTCAGTTATGGGCATGGACACAGCAAGATGGTACAGGGGTGGGGTTTGGTTCCAGTGGTGGATTTACTTTACCTAATGGCGCTGTTAAGTCTCCAGATGCGGCATGGATAAAACGTACACGCTGGGAAGCAATACCATCAGAACTACGAAAAAAATTTGCACCAATTTGCCCGGAATTTGTCATTGAACTGCGTTCTGAGAGTGATAGTTTGCGAGTTTTGCAAGATAAGATGCAAGAGTATATTAATAATGGGACACAACTTGGTTGGTTAATTGATAGAAAACAACGTAAAGTTTTTATTTATCGTCCTAATACAGCGGTTGAGGAATTAAATAATCCGAAAACACTGAGCGGTGAAGCGTTACTACTTGGGTTTATTTTAGACTTAAGTCAAATTTGGTAAGGAATAATCTACCTACTGTAATAGAATAAACAGCTAGCTCCATCCAAAACGTTTTTTAACATCTCCAACATTGCGCGAACTTCCTCAGAAATCTGGCTCACTGGCTTAAGGGTTCAATCAAACCACGTTTGACAGCTTCACTCAACGTAGTGGCTTTTCTTAAAAGTCCTTATTACACACTTGTACTCAGATCAATTTATCTTCTAGGTAGGAAATGAGTGATTCTGCGTTTTGGACAAAATGGATCATAAACCATTAAAATAGGGACTGAGAAATAAATCTCAGTCCCGATAAAAAAGCGGGCTAACCGCTAATGCCTAGTTAACCCGTGCAGCTTTGGGAACGCGCAGAGAAATTGTTATTGCAATACCAACTTCACATTGGCGTTTTGTAGACCGCGCTGTTTTACTTCAGCCAAGGTCTTGTTAACGGCATACTTTTGATTGATGGAGTTGATCAACTCGGTTTGGTTGTGCTTTTTAGCAACGCCCCACAGGTCAGCGATGAGGTCAAAAGAACCATCGCTGTTGCGAGACCAACCTAGATCGTATTCGCCATCTAACACGGCAACGATGTCAGAACGAACGCGCTGACCGTTGTAGCCACGAACATCAGCTTCAGTCTTCACGCTGATACCCAAGTCGCGCAGGGAAGCCTTGAGGATTTCAGCATCGGTGATCTTGGTACGCAGAGTGCTAAAATGAGACATTTGGGTTTCCTCCAATGAGAGAGTGAGAAAAACGACAACGGTTTGTTTTGGGCGAAGCCGCACCTATAAGTTGAGGCGGCTTTTTTCATAACTGCTAGCTGACAAAGCTAGCCTTTCCCCCTGGGTTAGCAAGGGAAAGCTTTTAAAACTCCATTCGCTGATATTCAGCAATGGAAGATGCTGCGGGTCTAGCTCGCTGTCTGGCCCAGTCTCTGAGGGCCGTTACTTGTTCTTGCATTGTCCGAGACAGCGGCAAAGTCGCTTTTAGCGCAGCAATAATATCTAGTTGTGTGAACTCCCGATCTTGGGCGAAAGCTTCGTACATCGCCGCAACGATCGCTTGTTCAATTTCTGCTCCAGAAAAACCATCAGACATCTTAGCTAGTTGCTCAAGGTCAAATCGAGTGATGTCTTCACGGCGCTTGGTCAGGTGAATCTTAAAGATATCCTGTCTCTCTTCTGGTGTGGGTAGGTCTACAAAGAAAATCTCATCAAAGCGACCTTTCCTCAAAAACTCTCCAGGCAAACGCTCTACTCGGTTAGCTGTTGCCATGACAAACACTGGAGATTTCTTATCTTGCATCCAGGTGAGGAAAGAACCGAAGATTCTACTCGATGTACCGCCATCAGAGTCGGATGAACCAGCACTACCAGCAAACGACTTATCTAATTCATCGATGAATAGAATCGCTGGAGAAATAGATTCTGCTGTTTTTAAGGCGTTACGCAGATTTGCTTCACTTCGTCCCACCATGGAGCCATCATAAACTCGCCCCATGTCTAGGCGCAACAGTGGTAAACCCCACAGGCGAGATGTAGTTTTGGCTATCAGCGACTTACCACAACCTGGAACACCGAGAATCAACATCCCTTTTGGTTGAGGTAAACCATACTCTCTGGCTCTCTCTGTAAAAGCGTTAGAGCGTTGCTTGAGCCATTTCTTGAGTTCCTCTAAGCCACCTACAGCATCAATGGTTTCATCTTCTTCGATGTATTCTAAGATACCATTACGCCGGATGAGTTGCTTTTTCTCAGATAAAACTATGTCTACTTCATCTTCTGTCAGGCGTCCTGTAGTTACCTGTGCTTTGCGGTATACTTTCTCGGCTTCATCCTTAGTTAAACCTAAAGCTGCTCTTAGAAGCTTTTCTCTGGCCTCTGTGGTGAGCCGCCGCCCACGATTCTGATCTATGTGGTGAGTTAAAACTTTGTTCAACTCAACCATGTCTGGTAATTTAAAATCTAGAACTACAACTTCCTTTTCTAGCTCAATGGGTACTTGCTGCATAGGTGACATCAATATGATGTTCTTCTGCATACCCTTGAAACTAGCGATCGCATCGCGTAACGATCTGGTAGTTGCAGGTGCATCAATAAATGGATGTAAATCTTTAAGAATAAATATACCAGGCTCTCTCTGCCGGATGATCCACTCAATTGCCGCCTCTGGTGAAACGGTGTTATGTTGAGTGACATTCCGGGGTTGACCATACTCCACAATACCGTGGGTTACTGTCCAAACGTACACTCGGCGTTGCGGCTTCAACAGTTGGGCGGTTGTGGAGATTGCCTGCTCAGCCCGCTCTTCCTCGGAGGTCACAAGGTAGATTAGAGGGTATTGAGCTTGAATTAAAATATTGAGCTCTTCTTTCATACATCAACCTACTTGAGACCTTATAGAGACAGTACAGACATTGCTCTCGGTAATAACAACCGGATTATGAATTACCCATTCATAATTCTTATCTAACAAGGAACTAATTCTTCTTCACCCTTAGGATGGGTTTCATCTTGTTCCATCTCATCAATAGGAAGATGATCGTGTCCAATCACCCCTGGTTGATTACCCAATGCAACTAATTCCCCATCACGTAAAACTACTGAGCTTTCACAATTTGGACAGGAATAAACTCTATGGGTTCGCCCGTAAGAAGAAGCTTCTATTTCGTCAACTAGCTCTGAATTGGACAGATAAAAAACGAGTGCGCGTTCGGCAAGTTCCGACATGTGCGTGGAGTCAACTGCTGAACGAATTTTCAGCCTCCTGTGCAGTTCTGGCGATAGATACAAAGTAACCTTTTGCTTAGCTTGCATATAACTCTTTAACGGTCTTACCCGGGTATGTATATCACGTTATCGACTCTCTTGATTGTTGTCAAGATGGTAAAACGTTTTGACAGCTTTTTCGTTACATATTGTTACATTAAAATGGGGAGTGGGAGAAGAGGTATTTTCATATCATTGTTGTGCGCTATTGCCCATGGAGGTTTAGCTTAAAAATAGTGCTGGCAAATGAATGTATGGTACTGGTACTGTAATTAGTGCCTTTGGCAAAAGGTGTAGAAATGACTCTTGCTGTAAGTAAGTATTTGAATTTAAAAAAAATAATCTATACCTTTGTTTTCTGCTTTAGTAGTACTTTTGTTTTGTTTTTAATGTTATTTGGTTGCGCTACATCTGATTTTGACGTAAAAAATATTACATGGAAAACTTATAACAATTCCCGCTATGGCTTTGAGTTTCCATATCCTAGTAACTGGTCTTCGCTGAAAGCACCAGAAAATAATGATGGTATTGTGTTTGTTTCACCGCAAAACAAATCTGTAGAAATTCGAGGGTGGGCAAGTAAGCAGCTACTAGAGTCGATTATTCAAGATCCAAAAACTAGGACAAATAAAAATTCTAACTTTCAGACTGCTCAAGGAATTTCTGGAGTGTTAGTTGTAGAAATTAATCAAAAATTAGCTTCGATGACACTGACACTAACTCAAGGTCAAGTAAATTATTATTGGCAAGGGCGAAGCGAGAGCCAAGAATTTCAGGATTATTACCGATTTTTTTATTACATAGCCCAGCAGTATCGCATTCTGAAGTCTTGAAGATTCACAACTTAAGAATCTTTCTCTCCCCCTGCTTCCCCTGCTTCCCCTGCTCCTTTATTACCTATCTCCAACAGAATAATGATTGAGAGGGGACACAAACCTGATAGATTTAGCTATCAGCGAGTAAAAACTGGTTAAGATGAAAGTCCTGGTTATTGGTGGAGATGGGTACTGCGGTTGGGCAACCGCGCTTTACCTTTCCAATCGAGGTTACGATGTTGGGATTTTAGATAGTTTGGTGCGACGGCACTGGGATAATGAGCTAGGCGTCGAGACTCTCACCCCGATCGCGTCAATTCAGCAACGTCTCCAGCGCTGGCAAGATTTGACTGGTAAATCTATTGCCCTGTTCACAGGGGACATTACTAATTATGGTTTCCTCCAGCAAGCCTTGCACAAATTTCAGCCCAACGCCATAGTCCATTTTGGCGAACAGCGTTCAGCTCCGTTTTCGATGATTGACCGCGAACATGCTGTTTTAACGCAGGTCAATAATGTAGTTGGCACCCTAAATTTACTGTACGCGATGCGTGAGGATTTCCCAGATTGCCACTTAGTAAAATTGGGGACAATGGGTGAATACGGTACACCCAATATCGACATTGAAGAAGGGTACATTACGATTGAACACAATGGGCGCAAGGATACCTTACCCTATCCCAAGCAGCCTGGTTCAATGTATCACTTGAGCAAAGTTCATGACAGCCACAATATCCACTTTGCTTGTCGAATTTGGGGATTAAGAGCAACAGATTTAAATCAGGGTGTAGTTTATGGCGTCTTAACCGAAGAAACGGGGATGGACGAGTTGTTAATTAACCGTTTAGATTACGATGGGGTTTTTGGTACGGCACTAAACCGCTTCTGTATTCAAGCAGCTATTGGACACCCGCTTACTGTTTACGGTAAAGGTGGACAAACCCGCGGATTTTTGGATATTAGGGATACAGTGCGATGTATGGAATTAGCGATCGCTAATCCTGCCGAAGCTGGTGAATTTCGCGTATTTAACCAATTTACCGAACAATTTAGCGTCGGTGATTTGGCGATGATGGTGAAAAAAGCCGGGAATGCAATGGGATTGAATGTGGAAATCAATCACCTAGATAATCCTAGAGTTGAGAAAGAGGAACATTATTTCAACGCGAAAAACACCCAATTGCTTGATCTCGGTTTACAACCTCACTATCTCTCTGATTCTTTACTTGATTCTCTGTTAAACTTTGCTATCAAGTATCAGAAACGGGTTGACAATAAACAAATTCTACCCAAAGTTTCTTGGCACAGAAATTAGGGTAAACCTGGCGTGCAGCTGCAAAAAGAACCCTATTTGACTCAAGTAAGTCGCTGGTCGAAAATTGGTCGTCATATTTTAGCACAATATGACGATCGCTAAATTGTTGTTTATCAAGCATATCGTCCAGCTATTGGTAACTTCGCCGCCACCAACAGTTACTTTGGTGATGGGTTCAGTTTTGACCGCATGAGTTGAATCCAAACCTAACTTCCTTTTTAGAGCGCCATAACCATAATTAGACAGGGATTGCCAGAATAGATGCTTGTAAATTCTTCAAGAGGTCGAAATCCTACCTGAAGATAGAATTTTCTAGTGCGATCAAACAAAGAATTACGGCGCGACTCTCCCAGGGTTTTCACATGCAGAAATTCTAGCCCTCTATTGCGACAGTACTCGACTGAGTATTTAACAAGAGCCTTGCCAATGCCGTGACGATGATATTCTAGGGCAACACCCATAACGTAAATCTCTCCAGCAAACTCATTGTGTTCCTTAAGTGACAGGAATCCTACAACTGCGTCTGTTTGAGTCACAGCAGCGAATAGAGGAAGTTGGTTAACGTTATGACAGTACTCAACAATCGCTGACTCAATACCGAACCAATCAGGCAGCAAGCGCAAAATGCCCTCGGCGATTTCGCTTTTGCGATTAGTGATTTCTTGAATAGAGAATTCCATAACGGAATTGATTACATCACGGAAGATAGTTTACTCTGTCTTTGAGACCGAAACGCAACAAAAGCTGGGATTATCTGCTTGGACTGAATAGTTTTTTATGAGAATTGCTCTATTCACCGAAACTTTTTTACCCAAGGTTGATGGTATTGTCACTCGCCTGAGCCAAACTGTTGACCATCTACAACGCAATGGAGACCAAGTATTAGTGATTTCTCCTGATGGTGGAATTACTGAATATAAAGGAGCTAGAGTATACGGCGTTTCTGGGTTGCCCTTACCTCTGTATCCAGAGTTAAAACTTGCCTTACCCCGTCCAGCAATTGGCTATGTTTTAGAAGAGTTTCAACCAGATGTTATTCATGTTGTGAATCCAGCAGTTTTAGGATTAGCTGGAATTTTTTATAGTAAAACACTCAAAATTCCTCTGGTGGCTTCTTATCATACACATTTGCCTCAGTATCTCCAACATTACGGTTTAGGGATGTTAGAAGGATTTTTGTGGGAATTACTTAAAGGCGCTCACAATCAAGCACTATTGAATCTATGTACCTCTACGGCAATGATGGAGGAACTGACAGCACACGGTATTGAGCGGGTGGACTTATGGCAACGTGGGGTGGATACTGAATTATTTCATCCAGAATTAGCAAATTGGGAAATGCGATCGCGTTTATCGCAAAATCATCCAGAGAGTCCATTGTTGCTTTATGTTGGGCGTCTTTCTGCCGAAAAGGAAATTGAGCGCATCAAACCAATCCTAGAGGCAATTCCTGAAGCCAGACTAGCCTTAGTTGGGGATGGCCCCCACCGCCAAGCACTAGAAAAACACTTTGCCGAAACTAACACCAACTTTGTTGGTTATCTAATTGGTAAAGAGTTAGCCTCAGCTTTTGCCAGTGCAGATGCTTTTATCTTTCCTTCCCGCACAGAAACACTAGGCTTAGTACTTTTAGAAGCGATGGCAGCTGGTTGTCCAGTGGTAGCAGCTCGTTCAGGGGGAATTCCCGATATCGTTACAGATGGAGTAAATGGGTATCTTTTTGAACCAACAGCAGATATTCAAGAAGCCATAGCAGCTACAACTCGCCTTTTACAACAGCAACAACAACGAGATATTATCCGTCAAAACGCTCGTCGCGAAGCAGAAAATTGGGGATGGGCATCTGCCACACAGCAGCTACAAGATTATTACAAAAAGGTGGTATTTTCGGAATATCGGACAAAATTGAAAGTTGGGGAATAGGGGTACTGGGGAATTGAGACGCGGAGACGCGGGGACGCGGAGACGCGGAGAAATTTTCTCACTACCTCCCTCACTCCCTCGTCCCCTTATCCTCCAGTCACTGAGCGTACCCCTATGGAGAAGCAAGCTAGCAAGAGCGTCTTTGACAGGAGAAGTCGAAGTGCATCTCCCTCATCCCCCCCAGTCCCCAGCTTTCAAGGGTAGGTTTTTCATATTCAGTTTGAAAAAGCCTATTTTTCCGCTCCGAAATCTTTCTCCGCGTCCCCGCGTCTCCCCGTCTCCGCGTCAACCAAAACGCGAAATCTAAAAAACCTACCCATAAGAGCCAGTCCCCAGTCCCTAGCCCCCAGATTCGATGACACTCCCTAACCCCGGCAGCGTCCTGGCTACATTAACTGAACTTACGCAAGTTAATCGTACTCACACTCTACTGCGTCGCGTCAAAGACTTATCTGTTAACGAATTTGTTTGCTTACTCGACTTTATTACTGCTGAGTTTCAACAATTTCTCAGAGCTATTGATTTAATCAATAATGAAGCTCTAGAAACTATGTTGGAGAAGGTACTAGAAGCCATCACACTTAAAATTGGTCAAATTCTCCAAGCAGAAAATACAGCTATTTTTTTAGTTGACTATGATAAGGGGCAGTTGTGGTCAAAAGTTCCTCAAGATAACACACAAAAATTTTTAGAAATTCGGACTCCAATTACAGTTGGTATTCCTGGTCATGTTGCTAGTACAGGTGAATATTTAAATATTTCTGAAACCTCCAGTCATCCTCTGTTTAGCCCAGAACTAGAAAAACAAATGGGCTATAAAATTCACAATATTTTATGTATGCCAGTTGTGAGCAGCAAAAACCAGATTGTAGCAGTGGTACAACTGGCGAATAAAGCAGGGGATATTCCGTTTAATTATGATGATGAGGAGCGTTTTCGAGATTTTGCCTCTTCTATTGGAATTATCCTAGAAACCTGCCAATCTTTCTATGTGGCAGCTCGTAATCAAAGAGGAGCAACGGCTCTTTTGCGGGCAACTCAGACACTGGGCCAAAGTCTAGATTTAGAAGCAACCCTGCAAATAGTCATGGAGCAAGCTCGGATTTTGATGCAAGCAGACCGCAGTACGCTATTTTTATATCGCAAAGAAATGAGCGAACTCTGGACAAAAGTAGCAGCAGCAGATGATGAAACAAACTTGCTTGAAATTCGCATTCCTGCCAACCGTGGCATCGCTGGTTATGTGGCTTCTACTGGTGAGGCTTTGAATATTCCTGATGCTTATAAAGACCCACGTTTTGATCCAACTACCGATAGAAAGACGGGGTATGTGACTCGGAATATTTTGTGTTTGCCAGTGTTTAATTCCGCAAATGAATTGATTGGTGTAACTCAGTTAATTAATAAACAACAAGGTAGTTTTACTGCTTCTGATGAAGAGTTTATGCGAGCTTTTAACATTCAGGCGGGAATCGCTTTAGAAAATGCTCGTTTGTTTGAAAATGTATTGTTAGAAAAGCAGTATCAAAAAGACATTTTACAGAGTCTTTCTAATGCTGTAATTTCCACAGATATGATCGGTCGAATTGTCACAATTAATGATGCTGCTTTGGAATTACTGGGTTGTCCATTAGCAGACGCAAACACCAAAAATAACAAGCTGCTGTGGGAACAAAATTTAATTGGTCGTCAAGTATGGGAGGTTGTGCCAATTGAAAACCTGCAAATGCGGTTAGAAGATAGTCTTAAGACTGGAGCCAAACATTATGTACCAGAGCAAAGTTTGACTGTAGGGCTGTATCAAGTGGTGGGTGCTGAGTGCCGAGTGCTGAGCGACACTCACCATTTAATCCTAGCAGCACGCGATCGCAATAACCCTGATATTTTTATTCCTTGGAATCAACCCCTCACTCCGCAATCTGAGTTTCTTACTGCTGGGGAGGTAAAAATACTAGAACGCAGTATTAATTTAACTGTTAATCCCTTAACTAACCCAGAAGGGGGAGTAAGAGGTGGCTTAGTTGTCTTGGAAGACATCAGCCAGGAAAAACGCATGAAAACCACTATGTCTCGCTATCTGACGCCCCATGTAGCCGAGCAGGTGATGGCATTGGGGGAAGATGCCTTGATGATAGGTGAGCGTAAAGAAGTAACTATCTTATTTTCTGATATCCGGGGTTACACCACACTGACAGAAAATCTTGGTGCAGCTGAGGTGGTAACTTTGCTCAATCAGTATTTTGAAACCATGGTGGAGGCAGTATTTAACTACGAAGGCACCTTAGATAAGTTTATTGGCGATGCTTTGATGGCGGTATTTGGTGCGCCGCTACCGCTGACAGAAAACCATGCTTGGAGGGCAATACAGGCAGCGTTGGATATGCGATATCGCTTAGCTGAATTTAACCAGCGGCGAATTATTCAAGAACAGCCGCAAATCTCTATTGGCATTGGAATTAGTTCTGGAGAAGTGGTTTCGGGAAATATCGGTTCTCGCAAACGTATGGATTATACCGTAATTGGTGATGGCGTAAATTTGAGTTCACGCTTGGAGGGTGTCACCAAAGAATACAATTGCGATATTATACTCAGTGAATACACTTATCAACTTTGCGGCGATCGCATTTGGGCACGTCAGTTAGATAAAATTCGCGTAAAAGGTAAATATCAAGCAGTAAATATCTACGAGTTGATTGGCGATCGCAGCACTTCCTTAGATGCCAATACTCAAGAATTCTTGTTTCACTATCATACTGGACGCTCAGCTTATTTAGCTCGCAACTTTCAACAAGCGATCGGCAGCTTTGAAGCAGCCAAACGCATCCAACCCACAGACCAAGCTGTTAATATTCACCTTGAACGCGCTCGCAATTACCAGCAAACACCGCCTCCTAATTTATGGGATGGTGTTTGGACGATGATTACGAAGTAATTAAAACTTGTCAGCAGTCATAATTTTGATTTTTGGCTAATTTTTTAGCTTTCTGTTTCTTCGCCTGGATCTTGAAAAGGATCTTCACCAATTTTCAATTGTTTTTTAGTTCGTTTTAATTGTTTCCACAGAGATTTTATTTGCTCATAAGCTTCACCTGGCGGTAATTTTCCGCCTGTTTCCAAATTGCAGATATAGCTGACTTTTTGAGCAAACTCCTGTAGATTTGCATTAAAAACTAAATTTTCTGGCTTAACATGACCATAGTAGCGACCACGAGGATAGAGAAATTCGTCTTTGTTCATTATTATTTTTCTCCATTGATTTTGGCTCCTCTTTTGTCTTAATATCTAAAGCTGAACTACTAGCTACCTTATCTCTACTGTCGCAAATTCGCAGAAATCAAAGTTATTGAATTTTTATTTACGCAGATTGAGCGGTAATCAGTTAATTTTCACCTTGATTTTAGAGCAGAGAGCTAGAAACTCTTTCACTTAGCTTTCACAAAGAAAGACTTTACCAAAGCGATTAAAATAGGATAGTTGATTGTTCTCCCACTTGCGAATTTATTTGATCTTAATTTATGAATTTTAGTTTGTTATGTGCCTCGAATGAAATTGCCAATAACAAGATGTTCGTATATACATTTTATGTAATCAAATTATTTTGATATTAAGTAAAAAAATGCACTGAATGGACAAGTCATATCATATGACAGAAGCGATTGTCTACTATCAGTAGTTAGATGTCAGTTGTAATTTTCTTTGCTAAGAGCCAGCAATCAAATATCAGTAGAGACCAAAGCCGCCAGCTTCTCAAGGTGCTTTTTACTTGATCGAAAACAGTCAAGCTTTAAAACCTTGCCCACAACTGGCGCAAAAAAATTCTTGTACTGTGAGTATAGGTTGAAACTAGGCTGTAAACTTTGTACTCTTTTGCCCATAAGGGTTCATGCAGAAAGTGTGTTGACTATTTTTGTGGAAAAACGGCTGGAACAGCCGTTTTTCCACAAACAAAAAAGAACACGAATAATTTTCCGCAAAATCGCCTAAAAACCAACAAAGTCAACAGCCTAGGTTGAAACCCCACTTTCAAAGTGGGTAGCTGAGTTTCTCCTGTTCCCTGTTCTCTTTCACTAGACCTCTTGCATAAGTCGGATACTCGCCAGAAAATAAATTTTCTGGCTGATAACTCAAGTCGGTTTCAACCGACTAATAACAGTATTTTTAGTCCGTTTCAACGGACTTTTGCTATTAGGCAGAGACTTGAGTCTCTGACGGTTCAAGTATTTTTGCAAGAAGTCTACTATCTTCATTGGTGGCCAATGATTGAGAACTAAAGATAAAATGGTTAAGCCCGAAGGGACACAAGCTGCCCATTGCCTAAAACTTTATCTGCCACCATGTTAGTTAATTCCAAGTTATACGAAGGCAAAGCAAAAATTCTCTATACGACGGATGATCCGCAAGTACTGTTGGCTGATTTCAAAGATGATGCCACCGCATTTAATGCCCAAAAACGCGGCACTATCCAAGGAAAAGGAGAGATTAACTGTAGCATTTCCACCCAGCTATTTCAACAGTTGGAGACCCATGGCATTAAAACTCACTTTATTGACAGCCCAGCCCCAAATCAAATGCGGGTAAAAGCTGTCAAGATTTTGCCGTTAGAAGTAGTAGTGAGAAATATTGCCGCTGGAAGTTTGTGCCAGCAGACAGGATTACCGCTGGGTAACGTTTTGAAACAACCTTTGGTAGAGTTTTATTACAAAAATGATCAATTAGGAGATCCTTTGCTAACACGCGATCGCCTGTATTTACTAGAACTAGCCACTGTGGAACAAGTAGACGCAATTACCCATCTAGCATTGCAAATCAACGAGTTTCTTCAAGGCTTTTGGCAGCGTTGCAGCATTACCCTAGTAGACTTCAAACTAGAGTTTGGTTTGGACTCACAACAGCAGTTGCTTTTGGCAGATGAAATTAGCCCCGACACGTGTCGTTTGTGGGATACAGCAGAAGGAGACTCTGATCGCCGCGTCATGGATAAAGACCGCTTCCGCCGCGACTTAGGAAATGTAGAAAATGCCTACCAGGAGGTATTACAAAGAGTGCTAAAAGCAGTAGAAAGTAACAGTTAAGTGTAAGTGGGCAAAAATACATTAAACTCGTGTGAATTGCTATTTATTGCTTGTCAGTTGTCAGTAGTCTTTTGTTCATAACTAAATGACTACTTGCCCTGAGCGAAGTCGAAGTAGTCGTACCCCTACGCGGTAGCAAGCTACGTGCGACGTCTCCGACAGGAGAAGGGATGACTAATGATTAATGATTAACGACTAATGACTAATTTGTGTGTGGTTGTGAAGAGGAATGTAAATACAATGCGTTTATCTCCAGTATTGGTGGCAGCAGTAGCGCTTGCAGCCCCTTTAAGCGGCTCATTGAGTGCAAATGCTCAAACCCCTAATAGCTTAGAACAGACAACTGAAGTTTCTACACAAAAAACAAATCAACACTCAGCAAAAGATACTCTTGAGAGTGATTTTAGTGATATCCCAGATCACCCTGCCAGTTCAACAGGAATTCTAGAAACCGAACAGATCCAGTTCCCATCTGTTGAAGCTTTAACAGTTAACTCAGCGTCGGTAGCAACATCAGAGGTAAAAGTGCCAACCTCTTCTACGACACCAATGGCACAAACCCCACAACCATCTCCAACTCCAGATGTTGCACCAGTACAAACTCAACAGCAAATACCTTCCCCAACTCCTGAAGGGCAAAATACTAACCCACCAGCAACACCTGTATTGCCCACAAACCCAGAAAATCCACCTGTAAATAATCAACAAATACCTTCCCCAACTCCTGAAGGGCAAAATACTAACCCACCAGCAACACCTGTATTGCCCACAAACCCAGGAAATCCGCCTGTAAATAATCAACAAATACCTTCCCCAACTCCTGAAGGGCAAAATACTAACCCACCAGCAACACCTGTATTGCCCACAAACCCAGGAAATCCGCCTGTAAATAATCAACAAATACCTTCCCCAACTCCTGAAGGGCAAAATACTAACCCACCAGCAACACCTGTATTGCCCACAAACCCAGGAAATCCACCTGCAAATAATCAACAAATACCTTCCCCAACTCCAGGAAATCAGCAACAACCAACTCCCACTCCCGAAGCCACTGAACCCCGTGTATTGGTGTCGGAAGTTGTTATTAGAGATCAAGCTGGGCAAATCTCACCAGAACTAGAAAGCCAAGTTTACAGAGTTATTCGTACTCAACCAGGACGCACCACAACCCGCTCTCAACTACAAGAAGATATTAACGCTATCTTTAGCACTGGTTTCTTCTCCAATGTACAAGCAGTGCCAGAAGATACACCATTAGGCGTCAGAGTTAGCTTTGTTGTGCAGCCCAACCCCACTTTGACAAAGGTAGAAATACAAGCCAACCCAGGAACAGGTGTACCCTCAGTACTATCAGCCAATACAGTAGACGAAGTTTTCAAAGAACAGTATGGCAGAATCCTGAACTTGCGTGATTTGCAGGAAGGCATCAAGCAATTAACCAAGCGCTACCAAGACCAGGGTTATGTGCTAGCCAACGTGATTGGGGCACCGAAAGTTTCAGAAAATGGAGTTGTCACCCTACAGGTAGCAGAAGGGGTTGTAGAAAATGTTCGCGTCCGGTTCCGTAACAAGGAAGGACAAGAGACAGATGAAAAAGGACAACCAATCAGAGGGCGGACGCAGGATTATATCATCAAGCGGGAACTGGAATTGAAGCCAGGACAAGTATTCAACCGCAATATAGTACAAAAAGACCTACAACGGGTGTATGGGCTGGGATTGTTTGAAGATGTGAACGTCTCCCTTGACCCTGGTAATGACCCCAGTAAGGTAGATGTAGTAGTAAATGTGGCTGAACGCAGCAGTGGTTCAATTGCCGCTGGGGCTGGTATTAGTTCTGCCAGTGGATTGTTTGGTACCGTTAGCTATCAACAGCAAAACCTCAACGGTAGGAACCAAAAATTAGGGGCAGAAGTACAGGTAGGAGAGCGAGAACTGCTGTTTGACTTGCGGTTTACAGATCCTTGGATTGCTGGAGATCCATACCGGACTTCCTACACAGCGAATATTTTCCGACGCAGTTCCATCTCTTTGATTTTTGATGGCCCCGATAACGATATTAGAACCATTCAATCAGATGGTACAGAAGGCGATCGCCCCCGTGTTCTGCGTCTAGGTGGCGGTGTCACCTTTACCCGCCCCTTGTCTCGCAATCCCTACGAACGCTCAGAATGGACAGCTTCCGCCGGGTTACAGTATCAACGAGTTTCCACCCGTGATGCTGATGGTAACTTGAGGAAAGAAGGAGCAGTGTTTGACAAAGATACTGAAAACCGCATCAGTGAACCAATTCCTTTGAGCTTTTCTGGAGATGGGCAAGATGATTTAGTGCTACTGCAACTAGGTGTACAACGCGACCTCCGTAATAACCCTCTACAACCTACCAGTGGTTCTTATCTCCGCTTTGGGGTAGATCAGTCAGTACCAGTAGGACAAGGTAACATTTTCCTCACCAGATTGCGGGGTAGCTACAGCCAATATGTGCCCGTCAACTTTATTAGTCTTACCAAAGGCCCACAAACATTAGCATTTAATTTGCAAGGGGGAACCGTTCTCGGTGACTTGCCTCCCTACGAAGCCTTTACTTTAGGTGGTAGCAACTCAGTCCGGGGTTATGAAGAAGGAGCTTTAGGCGCTGGACGTACATATTTGCAGGCATCTGTTGAGTATCGCTTCCCAGTTTTCTCTGTCGTTAGTGGCGCAGTATTTTTTGATGTCGGCACTGATTTGGGAACCAGTACACGAGCAGCTGAACTGCTAAATAAAGATGGCAGTGGCTACGGATATGGTCTTGGTGTACGCGTACAATCACCACTGGGGCCAATTCGCATTGACTACGGCATCAATGATGATGGTGATAGCCGAATCAATTTTGGGATTGGCGAAAGGTTTTAAGTTAGTCATTTGTCATTGGTCATTTGTCAACAGATTAATTACGAATTACGAATTATTTAACTCTTGACCATTGACCCTCAGTGACTTGCTAATTTTTACATTTGCCTCAATACTATTTCGGTAAAGGAATTAGTTACATTTTTATGCAGATGTCTCTCTGAAATATATTTATTTTTCGCCTATGCAACAGTACACTTTAGCGGCGGAAATCAACCAAACTGGAGTGGGACTCCATAGCGGTGTGAATACCCATGTGCGGATACTCCCAGTTTCATCTGGGAGTGGGCGCTATTTTGTGCGGGTAGATTTACCAGATTTACCAATAATTCCAGCACAGGTTGCGGCGGTTAATCAAACTGTTCTCTCAACTCAGTTGGGTAAAGGTGAGGTCTGTGTTCGCACGGTAGAGCATTTGTTGGCAGCCCTTGCAAGTATGGGTGTAGATAACGCCCGCATTGAAATTGATGGCCCAGAATTGCCACTTTTAGATGGTTCGGCCAAAGTTTGGGCAGACAGTATCGCTCAAGTTGGTTTGGTTTCACAACCAGTCTCAAACAACCAAGCTCCCTTAGCCATACAACAGCCAATATGGGTTTATCAAGATGATGCCTTTGCTTGTGCCCTCCCCACACCAGAAACCCGTTTTAGCTACGGTATCGATTTTGACGTACCTGCTATTGGTAATCAATGGCACAGTTGGTCGCCGACGGTTGCCAGCTTTGCTGTGGAAATTGCCCCAGCTCGTACCTTTGGCTTGCTGCATCAAATCGAATATCTACAGCAATCGGGATTAATCAAAGGTGGCAGTTTGGATAATGCGCTGGTTTGTGGTTCTGAAGGTTGGCTAAATCCACCATTAAGATTTGCAAATGAACCAGTACGTCATAAAATTTTGGATCTAGTAGGAGATTTAAGTTTACTAGGCAAATTTCCCAGCGCTCATTTTCTAGCGTACAAAGCCAGCCATAATTTACACATTCAACTGGCAAAGAAAATTTTAGATTTGGGACTATAGATAGCTCTAAAATCTAAAACGATAGGGAGTTTCAGCACTAAATCACTCAAGTTCGAGATTTAATATCAACCACAACACCAATGTCAATTGTTACAGAAGCCAATTCCACTGAGACTACTACACCTGCATCTACCACACAGCAGGCTGTTCAGGAGACTACTATAACTTACGCAATTGAAGAAATTCAGAAACTGCTACCTCATCGTTACCCATTTTTACTTGTAGATCGAATTACCGAATATATACCGGGAAAAAGAGCTGTTGGAGTTAAAAATGTTACTTTTAATGAGCCTCAATTTCAAGGGCATTTTCCGGGGCGATCGCTGATGCCAGGAGTATTAATTGTAGAGGCAATGGCCCAAGTTGGGGGCATAGTCTTGACACAAATGTCAGATGTTGAAGGCGGACTATTTGTTTTTGCTGGTATCGATAAAGTCCGTTTCCGTCGTCAAGTCGTACCGGGAGATCAGCTCATCATGAGCGTGGAACTGCTATGGGTAAAACAACGTCGTTTCGGTAAGATGCAAGCGCGTGCCGAAGTTGACGGACAACTCGCTGCTGAAGGCGAATTAATGTTCTCTCTAATTGCCTAAAAGTTGACTGTGGTGATGTGGACACAGCCGTGGAGTGTCCTAACTGAAACCTCAGAGAGGCAAACAGTAAAAAAACAAGCCACACTAGTATCTTATAGTTTCTTGATTTGCGACTCCTTCACACTTGACTTGCTTGGCCTGACACTTTCAATAACGAAATATTAAACACTCAGCAACGCCAGTCGCCTCAACTTTGGCAACCGAAGCATAACGGCACTGGCTTCTAAAGACAGTTCTGGAGACTCTACCCTTGAAGACGCTTATACATCCCACTGCTGTAGTTCATCCTAATTCAGAACTCCACCCTACAGTGGAAGTCGGTGCCTATGCTGTGATTGGAGCGAATGTAAAAGTTGGCCCTGAAACTATAATTGGCGCTCATGCAGTGCTAGAGGGGCCTTGTGAAATTGGATCGCGAAATCAGATTTTTACAGGTGCCGCGATTGGCATGGAACCCCAGGATCTCAAATTTATGGGAGAACCAACCTGGGTAAAAATTGGTGATAACAATCTCATTCGGGAATATGTTACCATCAACCGCGCTACCGGTGCCGGTGAAGCTACGGTAATTGGTGACAATAATCTGCTGATGGCTTATGTACATGTTGCTCACAATTGTGTGATTGAAGACCATGTGGTGATTCCCAACTCCGTAGCATTAGCAGGTCATGTCTACATTGAGTCACGCGCCAGACTTGGTGGAGTTTTAGGCGTTCATCAATTTGTGCATATCGGTAGACATGCGATGGTAGGAGGCATGGCACGCATTGAGCGAGATGTGCCGCCTTACATGCTAGTGGAAGGACACCCAGCGCGAGTCCGAACTCTGAACCTTGTAGGACTCAAACGTGCTGGGATGGATGCAGCAGATTTACAAATCCTCAAAAAAGCCTTCCGCCTGCTTTATCGCTCGGATTTCACCTTCAAAGAAGCTTTAGAACAGCTGGAATTGTTGGGAGATACCGAAGAATTGCAATACCTACGTCGCTTTTTGCGGCTTTCTCAGATGCCAGGAAGACGCGGTTTGACTCCTGGTAGAGGCAAAAAGAGCGCGACGAGAGATGATTGATGAGTGGGGAATTGGGCTTCTGCTGTCGGAGACGCTCCGCGTAGCAAGATCCCGTAGGGTACGACTTCGCTCAGCCCACAGAGAACCGGGAATTGAGGATTAAATAATTCGTAATTCGTAATGACGCGACGCTCCTGTGTCGCTAACGCTGACGCTCGTACCTCGCTACCGCTGACGCTCGAGTCCTCGCTACCGCTTCGCTAACGCTAACGCTATCGAGGACTCGCTACCGCTGCGTTAACGTAATTCGTAATTAAGTTTTGTAATGGGGATTTGACCCCAACACAAAACTTGCCGGTTATAGAACCGGGGGACTTAAACCCACGGAACTTGTTAATTATTCTCTCTTATCCCCTCATGCTCTAGCCCACCATTCCCCACTCCCTAACGCCACTTGCTACAACGGGGGGAACCCCCGCAACGCAGTGGCTCCTCCCTACTCCCTACTCCCCAATTACTAAATGCGGTTATTTATCAGCACTGGCGAAGTATCTGGCGATTTGCAAGGATCGCTGCTGATTGCAGCGCTCAAGCGTCAAGCTGTTGCTGCTGGATTGGAATTAGAAATTTTAGCCTTGGGTGGCGAAAAAATGGCAGAGGCAGGTGCAATTCTTGTGGGCAATACCAGTGGTATTAGCTCAATGGGAATTTTGGAAAGCCTGCCTTTTGTGCTACCAACGCTTCAGGTACAGCGACAAGCGATCGCCTGTTTAAAACAAAATCCCCCTGATTTGGTTGTATTAATCGACTATATGGGGCCAAATCTCGGTATTGGCACTTATTTACGCCAGCATTTGCCACAAGTACCTGTGGTGTATTATATTGCGCCGCAAGAATGGGTATGGTCAGCGAATCTTCGTAATACTAACCGGATTGTCGGCTTTAGCGATCATCTGCTAGCAATCTTCCCCGAAGAAGCCCGCTACTTTCAAGCGAAGGGCGCAAAAGTTACTTGGGTGGGACATCCTTTGCTTGACCTGATGCAAAACGCTCCTAGTCGCCAAGAGGCTCGTGCTAAATTGGGGATTACGGCAGAACAAATGGCGATCGCTCTTTTGCCTGCCTCTCGTCGCCAAGAATTAAAATATCTCTTACCGATAATTTTTCAAGCTGCCCAAAGTATACAAGCTAAATTACCAGAGGTTCATTACTGGATTCCTCTGTCTTTGGAAGTCTACAGGCAACCAATTGAGCAGGCAATTGAGCTTTATGGTTTACGGGCTACAGTTGTATCAACTCAACAAAAGGAAGTGTTAGCCGCTGCTGATTTTGCAATTACCAAATCTGGCACTGTCAACTTAGAACTGGCACTACTAAATGTGCCACAAGTTGTGGTTTATCGCCTGCATCCGATTACTGTTTGGATTGCCCGAAAAATTCTCAAAGGTTCAATACCCTTCGCCTCACCACCCAATTTGGTAGTCATGAAGCCGATTGTGCCAGAGTTATTACAAGAGCAAGCTACACCAGAGAATATCACCCAAGCAGCTATGGAACTGTTAGTTAATCCCAGCCTTAGAGAGCAAACTTTAGCAGATTATGCCCAAATGCGGCGTTGCTTAGGAGATGTGGGAGTATGCGATCGCGCGGCTCAAGAAATTTTGCAAATGGGGTTGGGGAATGAGAAAACAACGAGCGATCGCAGTTGACTTGTTTGCCGGTGCAGGTGGTATGACTCTTGGTTTTGAACAAGCTGGTTTTGATGTCCTAGCATCTGTGGAAATTGACCCCATCCATTGTGCAACCCACGAGTTTAATTTCCCGTTCTGTTCTGTTTTATGCAAAAGCGTTGAAGAGACAACAGGGGAAGAAATTCGCTTCTCGTCGGAGATTGGCGATCAAGAAATTGATGTAGTGATTTGTGGCTCACCATGCCAGGGATTTTCACTAATTGGGAAACGAGCTTTTCATGACCCACGAAACTCTCTTGTATTTCATTTTCATCGGTTAGTTTTAGACTTAAAACCGAAGTTTTTCGTCATGGAAAACGTGCGGGGGATTACAGTTGGTGAACATAAACAAATTCTCAAAACTTTAATTAACGAATTTAAACTTTGTGGTTATCAAGTAGAGGAAAACTACCAAATTTTAAACGCTGCTCATTACGGAGTACCACAGTCTCGTGAGAGATTATTTCTCATAGGAGCAAGAGTTGATGTGGAGTTACCAAAATATCCTCAACCAATTACTCAAAGCGCTAAACCCAATGGTTTAAGCTCTAAACAATTATCTGATCTTCCTGTGAGTCCTACAGTATTAGATGCAATTGGTGATTTACCTGAAATTGAAAAATACCCTGAGTTATTAACAAGAGATTGGGTTGTAGCAGAATACGGAAAACCGAGTAACTATGCTCTGGTGCTGCGTGGTATTAGTTCCTTGGAAGATGATTATGCTAGGATACGCGAGTACGATTCGCGGATTCTTTTCTCAAGTTTCCGAACAAAACACTCCCAGGAAACAGTTAGGCGTTTTCATGAAACTCAACAAGGCGAAAGAGAAAAGATTAGCCGTTTTCATAAACTGCATCCTGAAGGTGTTTGTAATACTTTAAGGGCCGGAACAGACCAATATAAAGGTTCTTTCACCTCTCCAAGACCGATTCATCCCTTCGTACCCAGATGCATTACAGTTAGGGAAGCAGCACGATTACATTCTTATCCAGATTGGTTTCGATTTCATGTAACCAAATGGCATGGATTTCGGCAGGTTGGTAATTCGGTACCGCCATTGTTAGCAAAAGCTGTAGCAGCAGAGATTATTCATAATTTGCAAGCATCACCTTCTAAACCTAGCTTTCGACAGCGGCTAGGAGACGAAAAACTACTACAATTAACTATGTCGCAAGCAGCACAGCTTTATCGCCAACAATTGTGATGCGAGCGCTATTTTTCTAACCCCTATGTCTGACTCTCTAACTCAGTTTTCATCCGTTGTAGGGTGAGATGCATTTGGTCAAACATTTGTTGCGGAGTCACACCAAATTGCCCTAGCTGAGTTTTGAGTTGTTCCACAGTCATTTGTGCCATAAAATCCTCTGACAGCTCGAAACGCTTCATAAAGATGCGATATCGATCCATCATCGCCTCCATTTGCTCAATGAACAGCTTTTTACCTTCAAGGTCAAATTTACCGTAATTGTTGCCAAGCTTGATCAGCGCTTGATAATCTTCAAACAACTGCTTTGCTTCTTGCTGAACTATCTCTGAATCAAAGAATCCCATGTCTTTTAGATTTAACTGAGTGCCGAAACTCAGTAGGTTAATAATTTTTGCCTATACTTTTATTTTAGTCTAGGAGACTTATCCAAGGAACAAGCTTCGGTTTAAGTACGGTTTTCTATCCAAATTTCAACACTTGACCAAACATATGGGAATCTGGCTTGATTTATGAAATTATTTGCATGGGCAGGGAGTAGCTGACAGGTGTAGGTTTTTAATATTTTGCGTTTTGATCGACGCGGGGATGGGGGGACGCGGGGATGGGGAGATGGGGGGACGCGGGGACGGGGGAATGCGGGGATGCGGGGATGCGGGGATGCGGGGAAAGATTTTGGTGGTCAGATCTCTAGCTTTTACCCTTTGGGAAGCCACACTCCGGGTGTTTACAAAAAGTTGGGGATCTAGCAATCCAGTCTACTTTCAAGCTGAACAAGCATGTAATTTTTCACACAACGAGGGCATGAAAATACTTCTTCCCCCCACTCCCTACTCTCTACTCCCAAATTAATATTGACTATTAACACGAAATGTGCTATTAATTGGCATTAATATGAAATAACTAAATAAAAACGTGACTATATCTCCATCACTAAAAAAACCGCGTGTCTTATGGCAGGCGGTTTTCTCACTGTTGATATTTGTATTCATGTACCTGCCTATCCTGGTACTTGCTTTCTATAGCTTTAATGAGTCAGCCTATAGTGCCACTTGGCAAGGATTCACCTTTGAATGGTATCGCAAGTTATTCAATGACGATCGCATTTTATCGGCTTTACAGAACAGTTTGATCGTTGCTGGTTGTGCGGTGGGTATTTCAGCGGTGTTGGGAACTTTGATGGCGGTGGGGTTAGCGCGTCATCAATTTCCTGGTAAGAGTTTGTATCGCGGGGTTAGTTACCTACCATTAATTATTCCTGATATTGCGATCGCAGTGGCTACTCTAGTGATGCTAGCGACGTTTGCCATCCCATTGAGTTTGTGGACAATTGTGGCAGCCCATGTAGTGTTTTGTCTTGCCTATGTGGCACTTGTAGTAGCTTCACGACTTACCAACTTAGATCCCCACTTAGAAGAAGCAGCACTAGATTTAGGCGCTACACCAACACAAGCTTTTATGAAAGTATTATTACCGCAATTAATGCCTGGAATTGTAGCAGGTTATCTGTTAGCTTTTGTTCTGAGCTTCGATGATTTTCTGGTTTCTAGTTTTACTGCTGGTAGTGGTTATAACACCCTGCCGATGGAAATTTTTAGTCGAATTAGAACAGGAGTCAAGCCTGATATTAACGCTCTCAGTGTAATGTTGATTTTAGTATCTGCGATCGCTGCTTTAATCGCCGAACTAATTCGTGCTTCTGGAGAAAAGAAAAACTGAATTCAAAAGGGAACATTAGTATTTTAGAGAACAAGAAACAAAACATATTCTTTTCCCTGTTCCCTTCTTCGATGATACAGATAATTGGTAATAATAATTACGTTCAAAATTAGATTTGGAACTTATTGGTAAATTAGAAAAACTGAGCCAATTGTTACAAATTTCATAGACTTGAATATATTGACGAACTTTAAAGTTTCGCATATGATTTTTTATAGAATAACTATGCGTGCATTTATATCTACTCATATTTAAAACGTCCCAACACAGATAAGTAAATCAATAGAATCTCTTCATTTTTATCCTGATGTGTGGAGAAGTTTTAAACACATAAAGTAGAGCGCAGATAAATAGGGTACAAATTTTCCGAACAAAGTCATATCACAAAAGACTTTCAACCCTATTCTCTGTGATGCTGCTTTAAATAAACATCCGTGTTCGCTTCTCTACATAGCTATTTTCAATTAGATAATTTTGGGGCTAGCTTTGGACAAGATGCTATTTCCTCTTCATTATGCAAATCTGCCAAAATCCCAATTGCTCAAATCCATTTAATCCTGAAAGCAATAGATTTTGCATAAGTTGCGGACAAAGCAACTTTGGCAAGCTTCTCAGGAATCGCTACCGTGTATTGAAACTATTAGGTGAAGGTGGGTTCAGTAGAACTTACGAAACCGAAGATGCAGACAGATTGGATGCCCCTTGTGTCATCAAGCAATTTTTTCCACAAATTCAAGGAACAGGACAACGTACTAAAGCGGCACAATTTTTCAAAGAAGAGGCTTTCCGGTTGTATGAATTAGGAGAAAACCACACTCAAATTCCTAGATTACTAGCTTATTTTGAACAAGGTTCTAGCTTATACTTAGTACAAGAGTTTATTCAAGGACAAACTCTTTTACAAGAAATTCGGCAACATGTATATGACGAAAAACAAGTCCGAGAACTTCTAAGTGATCTATTACCAGTTCTGGAATTTATTCATTCTTGTAATGTTATTCATCGAGATATTAAACCAGATAATATTATTCGTCGGGAAAGTGATGGTAAGCCGGTATTAATTGATTTTGGTGGTGCTAAACAGGTAACACAAACTAGTATAGCGAGACAAGCGACGGTAATTTATACCGTCGGTTATGCACCGACAGAACAAATGGCTGGATTTGCTTGTCACGCGAGCGATTTATATGCTTTGGGTGTAACTTGTGTACGTCTTTTAACTCAATGTTTGCCCTTACAAGATGCCTATGGACAAATTAATGATTCTCTTTATGATGCGATGAATGCTAAATGGTTATGGCACGAACGATTACAAGAAAAAGGTATTACAATTAGTGACGATTTAAATAAAATTTTAGATAAATTACTGAAACATTTACCAAATGACAGATATCAAACAGCGGCAGCAGTTCTCGATGATTTGCAGTCTACAACATCTACGATCGCACCTGTTACTCTCAAAATTCCGACTGTTGCCCAACCGACATCACTACCTCCACCAGAAAAAATCATAATCCCACTACCGCCCTTAGAAAACTTTGAGTTTGATATAGTAACAGTAGACACAGCTGGTAGAGAAGTTAATCGCGATCGCCACAATGCGAAGTTTTTTGCTGAAGAATTGAGTAAAAATGTCGCCCTAGCAATGATATCGATTCCTGGTGGCACATACATCATGGGTTCACCAGAGTCTGAAGGTGATGCCGATGAACGTCCTCAGCATCAAATTACAGTTGAACCTTTTTTCATGAGTAAATACCCCATCACCCAAGCACAGTGGAGAGTTATAGCAGCACTACCCAAAGTTAAACAGAATTTAAATCCTAATCCTTCCAAATACAGAGGTCTAAATCGACCAGTAGAAAGTGTATCTTGGCATGAAGCGGTGGAATTTTGTCTGAGGCTGTCGCAAAAAACTGGACGCGACTATCGTTTACCCAGCGAAGCAGAATGGGAATATGCTTGTCGTGCTGGCACTACCACATCTTTCCATTTTGGTGAAACGATTACCTCTGAATTAGTGAACTGTAGCAGTGATGAAACTGTCGAATCCAAAGGGAGATATCGCAGAGAGACAACAGACGTGGGCAGTTTTCAAGTAGCGAACGCTTTTGGATTATATGATATGCACGGGCAAGTTTGGGAATGGTGTGCTGACCCATGGCATAACAACTATAATGGCGCACCAACTGACGGTAAAGTTTGGCAGTTGGGTGGCGACTTTAACCGTCGAGTGCTACGGGGTGGTTCTTGGAGTTTCAGCGCCGAACTTTGTCGCAGCGCCAGCCGTAGCTGGAATGAGTCAGATGGGGGGTTGAGAATATGTGGCTTTCGCGTGGCATTTAATGAGTGCTGATTGGGGACTGGGGATTGGGGATTGGGGACTGGGGAAGATTAAGCCCCATTCCCAATCCCCTGCTACTTACGAGTTACGTTAACTGGGTTGGTGACAACCACATTTGGATCAAGATCATCGCCTGTGTAATATACGTAATCAAAAGCACCTTTGTCGCCAAGAACACTAGCACGCAAAAAAAGACCACTCCAACGAGCAATAGTTTCTACTGCCACATCTTGATTCAGGGTAGAGTTAGTAGGGTCTGGTATTGCTCCTACAGGACTATTGGTATTGGTTATACCAAAATGATTTACACCAGAAATACTAATCAACGCTTTGGGGGGACTTTGAATATTTTTGTAGGTTCCTTCAGCCCTATAAGGAAGTGCCCTATTATCTAAAGTTCCTTGTAATAGGGCAATGGGAATTCCAGAATTGTTGATGGTGATAAACTTGTCTTTACTATCGCGGAGATTTGCTCCAAAAAATGCTCCAGCTACAAGTTCCTTGGGACGTTTGAAGTCACTTTCACATAGAGAAAGAGACTTGACGCAGAGGTTGCCAATTGCAGATAATCCTACAGCACCGCCGAAAGAGTGTCCAAGCAAAGCTAGTTTTCGTGTGTTGACTTTACCTGTCACAGGTGAACTAGATTTGAAATTTTCTTTCACCATTTGTTGTAAAACGGCATTAATTTCGGAAGTTTGAGGTAAAAGTGCTTTTTTACCCAAACGTGGAACGTAGCGATCGCTATTCGGTACAACCACTATAAATCCATAGCGAGCTACTATGCTGGCAAAATCTGAATAATTCGCTTTATCCACAAGTGCGCCTTGCAACAACAACACTACAGGAAACGAATATTTGCTAGTTTTCAAGTCTTTGGGGTTGGGATAGTAAATGTCTGCTGAATGCTTACTAGCGGAGATTGTAGTTTGATAGCTAGCCACATCTTTAAATATTGGAGACGGATTAAAAGTTGCAGCAATTAGCGTTTCACTGACACCTAACACAATCATTGCTGCACTAGCAGAAGCTACAGAAAATGCTTTGAAGTTAATCACATCCATTACTTTTTTCTTCCTATTAGAACAACCTCTCCACTCCCCACCTCAGCAAATAATTTCATGAATCAAGCCAGCTTTAACTATATGCACCCATCACTTTTATTTATCATTTAGACAAAAAAGAATATTTGATTCTATCTTTTAATGAGCGTAAATTAAAAGTCATGAGGTCAAAGACAAATTGAAGTAACGCCAGAGGTGCAATATGAATCCAGTAAACAGAGTATCACCAAGCGATGTCAATGCAAACATAGTTCAAAAATTAGATGCAGACAACACTACTGAAAAAATAACTCGTGGTCAGCGTCTTGCGGATAAACTAGCATCACAAGTAGGTTCTTGGGGATTTTTGATTGGTCAAAGTGCCGTATTAGCTGGGTGGGTTGGCTTAAATGTAATGCCTGGAGTTCCCCATTGGGACGAGTCACCATTCATGATGCTAAATTTGGTGTTTTCATTTGCTTCAGCCTACACAGCACCAGTTGTGTTGATGAGTCAAAACCGTCAGTCTGAAATTGACCGCAAAAAAGCTGAAAAGAACCATAAAGTCAACTTAGAATCTGGGCAACATATTGAACTGTTGCATGAAAAATTAGATGATTTGCACTCCAAGCAGCTAGAAGAACTAACCCTAATTATCAAACAACAGCAGCAGACTTTGAATGAGTTAAGAGTAAGTTTAGTACCTGCATCTAAAGCAATTAAACAAACAAAAGTTAGCCTGATGCCAGGACTCAATTTTCAAATAAACAGTGATCAATTCCCCAAGATGAACTCTGCAAACAAACCCTTCGACTTTACCCAACCGATTGGTGACAATCACAAAGTTACTGAGAAACTGGTGCGTAGTCGTGTAGAGTAGGTTAAGGCAGCGTTTTGATGATTGCGATCGCCTGAAATTTAAATTCTCTCATCAAAACTATCTTTTGAGTATTTTGAAAACAAAAAGCATTTGCTTTAACCAAATAATTGAATCATGCTGAAAATGTTATTTTCTTAATTAGAGCATTGGCAAAAATAAGAGCATTATGAAAGTTTTCAGAATAGTCGTGGTTGCTTTAGTCCTTTTGTTTAACTTAGTAATTATCCAGCCCTCTTTGGCAGATGATCAACCACTTTCTTCCATTAGTCATCCTAGCTACGCAGTAGGTCAAAAAGTCGTCTGGCTTTATAAAGCTCGTGCAGATTCTAACGATATTCAAAGAATTCCTGCCGAAGTGGTCAAAATAGGCTCCAAGAAACTGCAAATCAAAGTACGCAAAAACGATAACGAATTTGTTAATCGTTGGGTAAATTTAGACAAGCTGGAAAATTCGCACCAAATTAAAGAATAGAGAGCGCTAAAAATAGTAACGTAGGTTTGGTCAAATAAATTTAATCCTAATGGTAGATGGCAAAAAATATCATTTATTAATCACCTTTGATTAGTAGACTTCTTGCAAAAATACTTGAACCGTCAGAGACTCAAGTCTCTGCCTAATAGCAAAAGTCCGTTGAAACGGACTAAAAATACTGTTATTAGTCGGTTTCAACCGACTTGAGTTATCAGCCAGAAAATTTATTTTCTGGCGAGTATCCGACTTTTGCAAGAGGTCTATTGATTTGACAATAAATAATATTTGCTTTTTCTCAGCTAAAAATTATATAAAAGCAAATATATCTGGCTAAAATTTTTCTTATACTCCCACACTGAATACAGTGTGGGGCTTCTGTCGGTTCAAGCTAAATGAAAGCCTCATCAGAATTCTGATGAGGCTTTTGGTACGCACCATGACGCGTCTCTTTAATTTTCAGTCTTTAAACAAGTCTCAAATCGGGATACCCTGCCAACACATCATCAGATGTTAAAGTATCGCCTTCTGCTTGCGGAGTCCAAAGTACTTCAATTGCCAAAAGTTGATCGCTAGACATACTACCAAATTGCCGCAAAGCTTGACGCAAGTCATCAGTGCTGTTAATTTTTGGGATTTCAAATTTACCCAATGTCGCCGCCAGCAAAGTGACGATGATATATTCTCCAGGGCCTTCGCTAATGAGGCGAGTAGGATTATCGAGTTCACCAGCAGGTGGTAAAGCTTCGTTAGCAAGAGCTGCTTTTAGCTGGTTGTTGACATTAGAAAGAGTTTCTTCACTAAACTTGCTACGTTCTGCTAATGATAAGCGGTTGAACTGTGCTTCAGCAGAGTTAAGCTTTGCTTGCTGAGTTCCAACACCTGCATATACCCAATACTCAGGATGACGCAGTAAAGCTAAACTAGCTTCTTGTAGCACTTCTGCTCTCCCCTCTGGGGAGTTGGTATCAGCAGTTTCGGCAATGTGGTTGAGTTCACTTTGCAAATCACGAGCTTGCGCTAACAAACCAACTTGCAAACGATTTACAGAAACAGTGGGGTTATCGCTGTAACCGACTTCTGTTTCACCGCTGGAGGCACGGCGGAAGCTTTGCACCAAGAAGTTAGCGATCGCCAAAAAGATTAAGATAGTAAACAAACCGCCAAACCCTCCCCCAATACCCCAGAAGGGAATCAAGAAAGGAAAGCCAAATCCACCGCCAGGATAAGGAGCGTAGTATCCCCCACCGCCACCAGGCGCGTAGGTACGGGGTGTGTAAGTGCGGCTAGAAGGCGCTCTGAAGGAACCGCCACCAATTCTACCACCACTACGGGCGGCTAATGCTCCATCGGCGTGACCAAGTGCCAAAGTCAACACTAAGCTGAGGACAAAGAAAACTTTTAACAGCGGTTTGATGGTCTGTTGTAGTTGTTTACGCATAATACATACAATCGCTTGAAAAAGGGTATTGGTTAAGATTTCTCCTCATCTGGTAGGAGTTCTGAGGGAGTAATGCCGCGTCACAAGCAAGCGAGTTTTTAATTGGCTTTGTAAGCTACATATCCAATCTACCGCGTCTTATCTTAGGTAAGCAGCGATCGCAGGAGGGATTTCTCAAGTAGATAACCGTACCTCGAAACACCTTCCTAATCATGTAACTTTGGGATCAATTAATGATCGCCAGCCGACAATACTTTTCTGTGTCTAAGAAAAATTAATTACAAAGAAAGGGAACAGGGAACAGTTCGATTTTACACCCAGTACACAATCCCTTTTACGCTATACGCCTATGTAATCAATCACACAACAAGGGTATAGAACTGAACTTCCCCCACTCCCCACTCCCCACTCCCCTCTTCATAAGCAGTTAAGAATTTTCAGTTTCTGCTTCTGCTCGCTGGTGTGCCAAACTATCTATGGCATCACCCAAAGCCGTAGTAAGACTTTTACGGGTTTGAGCATGGTTTTCTTGCTCAGTTTTTAAAGCTTGCACCAAGCGATCGCGCTCTTTAACCACCGCTATCAGTTTAGCTTGTAACTCCTCTACAGATTTAAGTTCTGCTATTTCTTGTTGGATAGCTGTTACTGCTGTATCTTCAACATATATTCTTGCCTCAATACCTTGGGGCTTTTCAACTTCTGCTTTTAAAGATGCGATCGCTACTTGAGATAAATGGGTATCTCGACGGCGTTGTTCTGCCTCTGTATTGTAGAGTTGACGCCATTTTTCAGCACTTTCCCAAGCAGCATCGCGCTCTTGTTGCAATTGCGCCATCTGCTGTTTAATTGCCTGAATTTCCGCCAACCATTGTTGTGTTAAGTTTTGATTCATAGTCATTGGGACTGGGGACTGGGTACTGGGGATTGGGGATTGGGGACTGGGGAATTGTCATCGATTATTCTCCGCGTCCCCTCACTCCCTCATCTCCCCTTCACCCTCCAAAAGCAGTATTATTACGGAAAAATGTAGTAAAAAGATAGATGCGATCGCCAGTTAAATTTGGCACATTAATGAAGAATCTGACTAGTGTTTATGCAAAATTTCATGGCGAATCCTCGTTTTGTCCGCTTTTTTCGTCACCTCAATTGGCGTATACTCAAGAAAACTTTTGCCAGGACAACCGAAAGAAGACTTTTGGGACTTGCCTCAGAAATTGCCTTCAATGCAATGTTATCGCTATTTCCAGCTATTCTTGCTCTGATCACAGCGATCGGTTTATTTGAAGAATCCCTGCAAGATACATTTAAACAACTAGCAAATCAAATTAGTCAAGTTGCCCCAGAAGAAGCTCTAGTTCTAATTCGTGATTTTGCTACTACAGAAATTACCAACCCCAAAAACAGTGGTTTATTTTCTCTCAGCTTTGTCTTAGCAATCTGGACTGCTTCGGGAGCAATAAGTACTGCTATGACTGCCTTTGATCAAATTCACCAAATTCCATCAGAAAAAATCCGCCCTTTTTGGAAAGCCAAACTCGTGTCTTTGGGATTGACAATTGGTACTCTTTTGCTTTTTGTGTTGGCTTCTTTTTTAGTGTTTATCAGCGATTTACTATTAGAAATGGTAGTGCATAAAAATGGTTCTTTGATTTTTTTGCTGCATCTTTGGGAACTGTTACGCTGGCCTTTAGCTTTAGGTATCGTTGCCACCGCATTCGGCTTTATCTACCGCTATGGCCCTAGTGTGTGGAACTCAGGTACACCAATGATGCCAGGAGCAATTATCGCTGCTGTTTTCTGGGCGATTTTATCTGGACTGTTTCGGCTTTATGTCGCGAATTTTGGCAATTATAATAAAGTATATGGTGCTGTCGGAGCTGTGATTGTTCTCATGCTCTGGCTATGGATGAGTGCCTCGGTTTTATTAGTGGGGGATCAGTTAAATGTGACTGTAGGCGAAGATATGCGCTCCAAAGCGCAGTCACAAAATTCACAATCATAGAAATAGTTGAAAAATCTCAGTAGGGCAGTAAAATATCTAACAATCCAATACAAATAAGCGATCGCTCCAATGCCTGATTCCACATCTCGATTTTCGATGATTGAACCTGATGCGAAAGCACCCACCCTAAAACGCTTACGTCAAATTAGTCGCCTACTGGACAATTATATTACTATTCCTGGTACACAAGTAGGAATTGGTCTAGATCCAATTATCGGACTTATACCTATTGGCGGTGATTTTTTAGGAGTCATGCTTTCTTGCTACATTATCCTAGAAGCCGCACGACTAGGTGTACCCAGTGCCACTTTAGGCAGAATGATTGTGAATGTAATTGTCGATAGCTTAGTTGGTGCCATACCGATATTAGGTGACTTTTTTGATTTTGCTTGGACGGCTAACACTCACAATGTCAAGCTATTGGAAGATTACTTAAGGTTTCCCAGCCAAAAAAACAACGCTAATAAATGGTTTATCTTTGCGGTTTTTGCAGGATTATTATTGATTGCCATTGTCTTAGTAGCGTTGCCTGTGATAATAATTAGAATGCTGTGGCAAGTCTTAACTGGCAGTTAAATTAGTTATTGGCAAATTATTAACACAAGAATGAAAGATTGGTGGCAAACCACTTTTCCGCAAGGACGGCAAAATCTAATTATTAGTGATGCTAAAGGCTATCCTGTAAAAATTGCCTATGGTGAAAAAGGTAGAGGTAAACCATTAGTTTTATTACACGGTATGGGCAGTTGGAGTTACAATTGGCGCTACAGCATCACACCATTATCTAAGCATTTTCGAGTCATTTGTTTTGATGCTAAAGGTTATGGTTTTTCCGAAAAACCATTATCTCGTCCTGAACATAACGATCATCAAATTATTGAATTTGAGCGAGTTATTCAAGAGTTATGTGATGAACCAGCAGTGATTGTAGCAGAGTCTTTAGGAGGATTAATTGCCCTTGCCCTTGCTCAAAGAAACCCCAATTTGATCGGGCGATTAGTAGTAGTTAATGTACCTATCTTTACTGAAAGCTTACCCCATTGGGCTATGTGGTTGCTTGCCCACACACCTACAGAAATATTGCAAACAATTGACTCCCTACGCCTAGCATATCTGTTTGCGCCTCTCTTTAGAGAAGTAATGGCAATAGAAAGACGTAAGGTGCTATTTGACCCATCAACACTAACAGAGGAAGATATATACTGGATAACTTACCCGTTTATTGAACTACCTGGTACTATTGCCAAAGTTGCAGAAGAACTAAAAATAGCAGCACTGGAAATTGAGAATTGGCAAACCAATAAACCAAATATGCTGAGTAAGATTCAAGATAATTTAGGTGCTATTAAATGTCCCACATTAATTTTGTGGGGTGAACAAGATAGTTGGTTTCCGGCTAGACATGGTGAAAAATTACACCGTTGCATTGCCAATTCCAAGTTAAAAATTTTACCTAACTGCTGTCACGATGCTTCTACTGGTGCATTTAAAATGGTGAATGCAGCTATTCTAAAGTTTTTACAGGACACCAATTTTCTCTAAAAAATATTTGAAAAATTGCCAAAAACCATTATGCTATCCAATAACAGCTTATTTGCTGTTTGTTGATTTCTCACACGATTTGGAAAGCTACGTCAGATAAAATTCTGGCATTGCTTGTAGTTGAGTTTTATTAAAACGATAAAAGTCTCTATCAGCAATGCTTACAATTTTAATCTTGTGATAGAAATCCAAATCGTGTTTTTTTGGATTTCAAGATGAATATACCTAATGCAATATTAATAGTGACATATTCTTAACACCTAATTGCTCTAGACTAGAGGTATAAGAATATATCACATATCTTAACTAACACCCTATTGCTAGCCTAATAAGTGTCAGAGAAAGTTAGCTTACCTTTAGGAGTCCCTGTTGGGAAATCTTTATCCAAAGCTGAACCATCTTTGAGTCCTTGGGTTAAAACTTGAACATCACCAAAAACAGTAAGTTTAGGTTGAGTATAGGGCTTTAGGTGAGATTTCATACTTTCCTCATGTAATTTGTTTGTTGACTGGTTTGTACATGCATCTGAAAACTGTTATCACTAGACTTTTGAAAATTGCATCAGTCTATTAAACATATTCTTGCTATGCATATGATTAAAGGATATTACGGTTAAAATAACAAACTGCAAGTGATTTTAATCACCTTTGTAATGTGATCAACAACATAAAAGCTAGGTCTTCAGTTGAGAAACCGATGTACTAGATACTAGTTGTGCAACCATCCCGGCACGAGACGAAACTTTCAGCTTGCGAAACATGCGCTTTAAGGCTTGCTTAACAGAATTTTCTTGAATCCACAAGGTTGAGCCAATTTCGGCATTTGTGAGTCCTTGTGCCACCAGTTCGGCAATTTGAATCTCGCGGGGTGTTAAAGAATTTACATGTGAAAAATCACATTTCGGAGATTGCGACTGTATTGTTACTAGCCAGGTTGAAAGATGCAAGCAAAGGGCACTCAAATCAACCAAATCTTGAGTATTAAAAGCAGGTGTATCTCGATGACGGGTAAAACCAACTCCACCAACCAAACAACCATTGCTGACAATTGGCCCAGCCATCACATGTCCATGATCAGGACGCGGACAAATTACCCGCCAAAGTTCCGGCGATAATAACAATCCTTCATGAACTGGAGCATGTTGTTTAATGAGGTAGCGTAAAACTGGATTATGTTCTACGGATACAGCTAATTTCGCCATGCTTGGAAGATTGGCATTGACCAAGGGAAGTTGATCTAAGAAAAAAATTCCCCAACGTTGGGCGGCAAAATATTCGCCAACTTTAACCATGATCTGCTGTCTTAATTCTTCTTCATTACGAGCATGGGCGATCGCTTGAAATAGAGACTGCAAAGAATTTACCATGATTATTTAGCTTGGGCGTAGAAGTCAGCTTGAGATAGAGATATCCTGTCGCAAACTGTACACGATCGAGGACTAGATTAACCAGAGAATCAGAAATATCTTAGTTTTAGCTCATCTTGATTCATCTGCAAGATCACTCTAGCATGACCATAACTCCTATTTCTGACGACAGCGTACAAGCATCCTTAAGGCGAAGTCAGCTTTGGTTTTCTCGTGTGGCTTCACTCTTTAATATCTGTCTTTTGGCCCAAGTTTTAACCGTGGGCATAGCATATTTTCATAACCCTGAGTGGTGGAAAATCCACATTTGGTTGGTGCGTGGTTACAGTTGGCTGTCACTACTTTTGTTGGTATGGGTGTTCTTGAATCCATTTCCTCAAAGAGTCCGGAGTCTGACTGTAAGTATGCCAGTGCTGCTAGGAATGCAATTTTTGACAATTCACCTCAAATCATCTTTACCTTTAGCAGTGCTTCATCCACTCATCGGATTTATGCTTTTTTCTGTTTCCACAACCTTAGTTCATCGGGCGCGGCATCTAGTTTTTCCGACGCCAGACGATGAAATTTATGCTAATTGAGCAATGAGGCAAAGATTGATGTTTGATTACGCACACCCTGAAGTCATCGTTGATACTCAATGGCTTGCTGAGCATTTAGATAACTCCAATATTTGCTTGATAGAAGGAGATATAAATTCTCAGGCATACGATACCGGACACATCCCTGGTGCAGTATTCTGGAACTTGCTCACCGCGTTTTTACTTCCTAATTACCAGACAAATTTTGATCCGGTTTCCTTGGAAGAATTGCTGACTCGTTCCGGTATTACAAATGATACAACCATAATTACATATGGCGATATTCCTGCCATTGGAGCATGGATCTTTTGGTTCTTAAAAGTTTTTGGTCATCATGATGTACGCATTCTCAACGGTGGGCGCCGCAAATGGATAGCAGAAAGACGCCCATTAACAGCCCAGCAACCAGTTGTGAAACCGAGTCAGTATCGCTTACAAAACCTTGATATCAGCCTGCGCGCATCACACGAGTATGTCAGAGAATCCATTAGACGGACAGATCGTATTTTAGTAGATGTGTGATCGCCCCAAGAGTATAGTGGTGAATGGTTCCATACTGAACCTCCAAAAGCAACAGAACGTGCAGGTCACATCCCTGGCGCGGTTCATATCTTTTACGAACTCGCCTTAAACGCAGATGGAACTTTTAAATCCTTCGAGGAATTGCAGACACTTTACAGCAGCAGGAGTCTGACCGCAGATCACCAAATTATCACCTACTGTGCCGTAGGAGCGCGATCAGCACACACCTGGTTTATCTTGAAATATTTATTGGGCTATTTGCATGTACTTAACTACAATGGCTCATGGCACGAATGGAGCAAACTACCCGATGCACCTATAGAGAGGGAGTAGGGAGTGGGGAGTAGGGAGTGGGGGAGAAATAACCAATTCCCCAATACCCCCATTCCCAATTCCCATACTTCGACTTTGCCCTTCGGCTTTGCTCAGGACAAGCTCAGCACAAGTTCCCCAGTCCCCACAATATTAAATTTATATAAAGATTTGCAAAAGATTTATTTAATCGCAGATGTTTGCAATTTATATCTAAAATAATATTTAGATATGAATTGCAAACTTCATTGTTAATCGAAAAAATTCCAAAATAACCAGCTTTTACTGACTTTTTGACAAAAATTACGTATCTGGTGACTAAAAACAATAAAGTTTTACAGATAGTCCCCATCTATGCTATGGGTGCAATCTTGTAGAGAACTAGGTTTTAGGTTCGTAGCTGAAGACAATTTCTGAGAAGATTAGAGTTTTATGGTGGTAATTACCGTACAAAACCGAAATTTTCAGGAAATGACTAGAGTTTGTTATGGTATAGTTAGAAAGTTAAGACTCGCTTTGCCAAAATATAGCACTCTACGAGCCGGCGACAATTGCAAAAAGGAAAGCAGTTTTGATTAAGCATTTACCAAATAAAATCTGAATTAATTTGAGGTTATGACTCAGCAAGTAATTCACCCTATGGTGAAATTGCAGCGTAACGTGCAATCACTAGTAGAATCAAATATCATCAAGCAGACCGATAGCATTTGGAAAATCGCTCTGCTATACGGTAATGAATGGCAGCACTGGAAACAGGAGCTGCTCGATTTTGGATTTAGTATGCAAGACCCAATTAGTGAATTGCTAGCTGTGGAAGCTTGGGACGAAGGGTAAGGATTAGGTACTGGGTATAGGGGATTGGGTAATGGGAAAACCCCCTCTACCCAGTCCCTAGTCCCCAGTACCAAGTTTCTTTAGTAACATGCTGCTAGTGCAGCAACAAGTTCTTTGGCATCTTGATAGCGATCGCGCGGCAGTGGTTCTGTAACACGGTCAATGACATCTCTTAATTGAGAAGTGATCGTCGGAACTTTTGCCACATCAAACCTAAAGTTGCGCCCTCGTTGGCGATAAAACTTGAAGGGATTCTCCCCTGTGAGCAAAAAAATCAGCGTCGGCCCAATCGCATACAAATCGGATTGAGTCAAAGGTTGGCCTCGTTCTTGTTCTGGGGCACAGTAACCCTCTGCACCGATTCGAGTTCCAGGTGCTGTACCAATTTCCTTAACAGCACCAAAATCTAGCACTGCTACTTGATTATTGGCATTTCGTACCATCAGATTAGCGGGTTTAATATCGCGATGAATCAGTGGGGGGTCTTGGCTATGGAGATAGTCTAAGACATCGCACGTTTGGATCATCCAGGCGATCGCTTGGTTGGGCGTCACTGGCCCATTAGTATAGATACGCTTTTCTAAATCTTGTCCGTGAATTAATTCCATTGCTAAGTATTTTTTGCCACCTTCTACAAAGAAGTCGTAATACTTAGGAATTCCAGAATGATTGAGAGATTTGAGAGTATACGCCTCTCGCTCAAATAATTCTTGAGCCTTAGCAATTTTGGCCATATCAGCATTCATTTGCTTCAACACCAACAGCTGAGGTCTACCCCCTGTCAAACCTATTGCATCCCAGGCAAGGTAAGTAGTACCCATACCTCCTTGTCCCAAGGTTTTTAGCACTTGATAATGGCGAATTGTCTTTTCTACTGAGATGGGTTGACCACAATGGATACAAAACAAATTTTGTGGTGCATTACCTTCGTGCGTACAAGTGTAGGTTAATGGAGTTCTACTTCCTGAATACACTGTTGGATCAGTGTTTTCCTCCGTTTCTTGAGTTTCTTGCATCTGTAACCAAGGTCTTGATGCTGTCACCTCCTGAATTTGGAATTGCAATATTGGCCCACCCTGTGCCAGTTGCAAGAGGGAATTATCAGGTAGCAAGTTGTTAGTGACAAGAACGCCATTGAGAAAAGTACCATTCGTACCTTGGCTAATCACCTGCCAAGAAACACCATTACTACCAGCAGAACTGATTTGCCTAAGTTCTAAATGATGTCGAGAAACCAAACTATCATTTAAAACAACGTGATTATCTGCTGCTCGACCAATCCGAATCACAGAAGAGTTTTCAAAGCACCACTGCTTGAGCGATGTTTTTTGTTGCGGTTCTAACAGTGTCAAGATAATCACATTACGACCTAAGAGGTAAGGGATTGGGGGTTAGGGATGAGGGGCAAGGGGGCAGGGGGCAGGGGGAGAAATAAAAAATACTAGTTTCCCATTCCCCATTCCCCATTCCCCATTCCCCACTACCTTTGACTCTCCATATCTGGACGCACTTTTGCCCGGATAAGTATACCAGTAATGTTGTCATGACCATTGTATTGATTTGCTAAATCAATTAAGTCCATAATGCCTCTTTCTAGATTAGAGCTAGAACTAAGCAAAGGTTCTAAGTGAGTTTGCCAATGGGTTTCTAGTAAATCATTATCTGTTAAACCATCCGATGCTAAAAGTAGCAGAGTGTCTTCATTAATTTCAAAAAATTCAACATCGGGATTGATAGAGTGTTCGTCGCGGGGCCCTAAAGCTTGGGTGAGTTGGTAAGCATCTGGGCGGGCGTAAGCGATGCTCGCTTCTACTCCTCTGGTAATTTCCCGTTGCCCAACTTCATGGTCTACCGTGATTGTTTCGAGTCCTCGCTTGCGTGTTAAACGATAGAGGCGGCTATCCCCGACATGAGCAACTACTGCTTCAGTATCTTGAATTAAAAGCATTACTAAAGTTGTACCCATGCGCCCAACACCAGAACGGGCATCTTGTTGATTGAGTTCGTAAATCGCTTGATTTGCTAGATAAACTGCTTCACGAATGCTTTCTTCTGTTGGCAATTGGTTGTCAATCCAGTGTTCTTGAAAGTATTGGCGTAGGGTGTTGACTGCCAACTCGCTGGCTACTTCGCCACCAGCATGTCCGCCCATGCCATCGCAAAGAATATACAAACCGTGGGCTTGTAGAACTCTGTTTTTGGGCAATTCTAGTTTGTAAATTTTTGTTTCAATACCAAAGTAGTCTTCGTTATGTTGACGTTGACGTCCCACATCTGTGCGTCCTGCATCTTCTAAGCTGCTCAACTGCATTGAAAGCACAACTGTTGGCGAATCATCGTTTTTGGCAAAGATATCTTCTGATTCATCTGACTCATCTAGTTGTAGGTTGGTGGTTGCAGTGGGAAAATCTTCTGGTTGCGGAGGAACAGTTGGAGGTGCTTCTAGTTCTGAGAAAATTGCCTTTAGGCGTGATTGTAATTGAGCGATCGCTTCAATCTTTCCTAACTCTAAATCACCCAATAACTGCACTATAGAGCCAAATTGAGTCCTTTGTGATTGTCTAAATAAACTTTGCCAAACCCGTCCCAATACTTGGATAGTTAACAGTTCAGATTTTTGCGCTTGTGCATCTTCTGGTAACTCAGCAGCAGGTTGCAGATTCAATGGTTCCAAATATAATTGTCGCAGTCCCAGCGTTTGGTCTTCATCCAACCGCAAATTAGACAGATCTAAAAGACTTTGACGACCATTCACTGGTTCCAATACTGTCCATAGTTGGGTCATTTGATAGCACCACTGTAATATTTGTAACATACTAGTGCTTTCTTCTTGCCAGAGGTCTAGTAAAGGCTGCCAGTTTGAGCGGTCTTCAATCAGTACTACTTGTACATCATCCTGTTGCCATGCATCATGAACCAACGGAATTCCTGCTGGGTAAACTTGAGACTGTAAACTAATATAAAGTTTAGCCAAATTAGGTATTTCACTAGCTCCCACCGATGGTGTTACCAGCCCTTTTTGCTGATTGGCTAATATTGCCTCAATAGGTGATATTTGATATGGTTGACAATCTAAAACTCGCACACCGAATTCAGAGCTAGTAGCAATTTTTTCCTCATCTGGCAAAGGTTCTAACAATTGATAGTGCTGCTCTTGGTCTAAGTATGAGCCTAATGCGAGTTGAAAACCAACACAAGGAGATCCGGGAGATGAGGAAGATATTACTTCCTCATCTCCCGGTTGGTGAGCGGAGTCGTACTGCGAAGCAGAACCCGCAGGGTACCACATCTCCCTAACTCCCTTACTTTCTAATACCCCTTCAGAAATTCTTTTTCTAGCAATAATCGCCCACCAAACTGTGCCGCATTCGGTGCCACAGTTTTGACAATTTTGTGCATTCACAAGTACAGAGGTACTACATTCAGGACAAACCTTGTGGATCAGGGACGTGCCACAGCTTTGACAAAATTTGTTAGTATCCGAGTTTTCAAATTTACACTGAGGGCAAATCAGCATCATGGAAGTTCCTTAATTCCCATTCTCAGGTGCTTCTAGCCACTAAAATCCCAAGTGCCACAATTGGCCGCCCCTGCTGACAGTAGACCTACAAAAAATTGTGGTTTCACCAGTGAATATTGGTAGCAGTATTAATTGTGACGCATATTAGCTAATATTTCAGATCTTGGTTCATAAATGGGGAATTGGGAATTGGGAACTTGTACTGAGCGGAGTCGAAGTATTGGTGTTTTTTATTTCTCCCCCTGCTCACTGCCCCCTGCTTCCTCATCTCCTTAACTAAGCTAACTCAATGGTAATTGAACTTTAAAGCAGGTACGGTTTGACCCACTTTCCACCTCAATTGTTCCTCCTAGATGTCTGATAAGTTTTTGTACCAATGCTAGTCCTAATCCTGTGCCACCTTGCTTCCAAGGGTCATTGCTGGGAATGCGATAAAATTTATCGAAAATGCGTGATAATTCCGTGCTAGGTATTTCTATCCCAAAATTAACCACTTGAAATTGGATTTGTTGAGATTTTAATTGCGCTGTTACAATAATTTCTGCATCTGGAGGACTGAATTTACAAGCATTGGTTAGTAGTTCAATTAAGATCCGTTCTAGACTGAATGGATCACACATGAGTGAGGGAAGATGAGGCGCTATCTCGATTTGCAATTTTTGCTGATATAAATTGCGGTTTCGTGCTTTAAATAGTTCTACTACCCGGCATAGCCATTGCTGTACTTGAATTGTTTCTAAAACCCAAGGTTTAACATCTGTATCTAGTCGTTGTAAATCTAAAAAGTTATTAATTAAATTAATTTCTCGATCGCACTCGTTGTCTAAAATTTCAAAATAGCGAGCAGCTTTAGAGCGTTCTGTTTGTGGCTTTGCCATTTCTAATAAAAAGTTTTGCTCTCGATGCAGTGCGATTCCCAGCATCTGAATAGCCATTTTCATATTAGTTAGTGGTGTGCGTAGTTCATGAGAAACTGCACTAAGGAATTCATCTTTGAGGCAGTTGAGGCTTGCCATTTCCTCTAATTGCGATCGCACCGCTTCTTGAATTTTTTTAAGGGCAATTTCTACTTCTTTAAAGGTATCTTCTGCTTGTTTGTAAGCAGTAATATCTTCACACATCATCAGAATTATCAAATTTTTCTCTAGACATGATGATGTAGTGGGAAGATTTGTTAATCCTGGTTTTAGTTGCTTTTTTTCTCTAGTAAATTGCCTATCTCCCGGCAATATCCGCGCTACAATTTTTAACCAGACTATCTCAGTTGCAGGACAGTGCAAGCGAAATTCCCAATTAGTAACTGTGCTATTGGGTGAAGTTTTCAACAGTTCTGTGAATGCATTAGATAGCCTTTGTTGATCTGATTGCTCAAACAAGTTTAAAAAAGACTGATTGATCAATTGTTCAGGTTTGTAACCAAGACGGGATGCTCCAAACTGGTTCACAGATAAGATTATCCCTGTTGTATCTAAACTGAAGCAAATAGAGGGAAGATTGTCGTACAACTCACGATTCCACTGGGGTTCTTCTTGGGTACGATACAGCGTTTGTGTTGTGCGTAGTTCTACACTAGGAGATTTTTCCGGCACAAGTTCCAGGCGCGTAGGGGTTGTGGACAAGATATCTTGTTTTTGGCGATCACGATGCCAGATTGATTGCTGATTACGACTCATAAGACTTTAACTTGTACCCAAGCGCTGATTTTAATAGGTAAGGATAAAAAGCAGGAATTTTACTACTTTTTAACTTGATTTGGGCTAAATTTCCCAAATAAAAACTTATGTAAAGATGATCATTGATTTTCTGACAGTATACTTGCTTTTACCTGCCTAGACGCGCTTGAGGGTAATTATGCAGCGATTTCAGTTCAGAGTCAGTGAGGTCACGCCACTCACCCGGTTGTAGACCATCTAACTGGAGGTTGGCTATGCTTACCCTAATCAAACGCAAGGTCGGAAAACCTACAGATGCTGTCATTCGCCGTACTTGGCGATTTTTCCCTTCTTTGAGAGTTACCTCTAACCAAGCTGTCGGCACATTTTTGCGAAATCTAATTGGTGGGATGCGATCGCTTACGGGTGGTTCTGCTGATAATAGCCTGACTTGTGCTGGTTGAGTGCGGTAATCTTGAATTTCTACACCCATTTGCAACTTGGTTATAGCATCTATATCGGGAATTCGCTCTACTTGTACCCAATAAGTACGTTGATGTCCAAAGCGAGGATGAGCCAAGCGATGTTGTAATTGTCCATCGTTAGTTAATAACAGTAATCCTTCACTGTCCCAATCCAAACGCCCCACAGGATACACATCAGGAATTTGGATATAGTCTTTTAGGGTACTATGCTGAGGAGTTTCTTGTGTAAATTGACTGAGAACTCCATAGGGTTTGTGAAAAATAATATACCGATTTGTCATTTGTCATTTGTCAAGAGTTTTATCTTTCCCCTGATTCCCCTATACTCAGCCTAAAATAAATATAAATAAGTCTTCAAGCTAAACACCCATGTAATAAAGCAGACAGCAAAGGCTTGAAAATCCCCACTCCCTATTTTCCAGACACCGCCAAAGTTCTATGACTCTTGCCAAACCTTCTGAACTAGGCATTACCCATCTTCCAGACCATACAGAGTTACCAGAATCAGACGGAACTTTTGTGAAGAACTTTCAAGAACATCCTCAAAGTATCCTTCTGACCGACTCGATTACAAGTGTATTGCAGCAACTACATCCTGATCGTCAATACTGTATTGGTCAAGATTGCGGTATTTACTGGCGTTTGACCGAACCACCAGAAAGAGGTGCAGAAGCACCTGATTGGTTTTATGTACCTAATGTACCACCAGCTTTAAAGGGTAAGTTTCGCCGTTCTTATGTGTTATGGCAAGAATATATCGCACCATTAATTGTCTTAGAATTTGTGTCTGGTGATGGTTCAGAGGAACGAGACAAAACACCTTTAACTGGGAAATTTTGGGTGTATGAGCAGGCAATTCGGGTGCCATTTTATGGCATTTATGAAGTAAATAAAGCCTTGGTGGAAGTATATCACCTAATAGACGGTCACTATGAACTAGTGCCAGCTAATGAACGAGGTCACTATTCTATTCATCGAATGGGCGTTGAATTAGGCATTTGGCAAGGGCAATATAACAATATTGCAGCCCCTTGGCTACGCTGGTGGGATTTACAAGGGAATCTTTTATTGAGTAGTGAAGAGCGATCGCAGCTATTAGCAATACAGTTAGAGAGTAGTGAAGAGCGATCGCAGCTATTAGCACTACAGTTAGAACAAGAACAGCAACGAGCAGAACGCTTGGCAGAACGTTTACGTCAAATGGGAATTGACCCTAATCAATTGTAGAGATAAGTTTTTGTTATTTTTTTGTTATATTGATTAGTATATTTAAAATTTTAAACTGTTTTAACATAAATAATCATATTAAGGATTACATTGATTTTCAATCATTTTAATCACTTTAAATGCTTTTTCATAATAGTCTTTTATTGTTGCATACGTGATGCCAACGTCTTGACCATGAGCAATATTATTTCTGTTAGCTACAATACTATTAATTGCATCTTTTAATTCGCCTTCAGTGGCGTTTCTCAGATTTGATTCCCATTCTAGACTAAATGCTGCTGTTAACTGAAGTATTTTTTCCATTTTGGGGTTTTGTAAATCATCTAATTTACGTTCCACAAAGTTAGCTATATTTGGAATAGCCTTATTTTTTGCGTATTGACTATATATTGCACGTACTGAATTTTCTATAAAGCCTGAAACTAATATACATAAATATCTTGCCCAATGAGCTTTAAGTTCAATATCATCTGGTAATTGATTAACTTTTTCAAATAAGTTATCAAGTTTTTGTTTGGCTCGCATCACCTCAAGATTTTTCATTCTATTTCAGCAAACATATCAGTAGCAATTTTTATTCTACTGCTAACATTTTCTTCTTCAGATGTACGAGCTGTATTTACTGTTACTGCGAGAAAATTTTGATTTTCAAAAAGGCTGGTATATTTTGATTTCAATTCTTCACAGTTGTCGATATTACCCTTTTCTAGTCGGCGAGCAACACCTACCATAACTGCATCGAAAACAGATGCGTTTAAAACTTTTTTAGGCTTAAAAGCCTTATCACTAATACATTGATAAATTTTGTTAATCGTGATTTCAAATACATCTCTAATTTGTTTACTAGAATAGTATGTTAAATGCCTATTTTTGCCCATAAAATTGTTAAGAAATTCCTTCATAGGTTTTTTGTATTCATTATCTTGAAAATAAAGTGCAATGAATCGAAGAATGAGTTCTTCATCTCTCAAGTTTTTGTCATTTTTACCATATATAGACCGCCACGCAGAATTGTTATTGAGTTCCTTTAATAAATCGTTAAACTCTCCATGATAAATGGAAGAACGAATCTCTTGAGGCTCTAATCTTGTACCACCTGTATTCAGTCTTTGAAAAATATGATAAATACTACTGTCATCTTCAGATGGTTCATCTTGATTGACGATTGTTGCGTGTATGATTGAATCATCTAACCTGCGGCGGTCTTCATCTGAAAGAGACTTGTATGTCCGTTCCTCAAATTGAGGTTGTACACCTTTAAGAGCAAACTCTTTATCTTTATTATTAACTTGAAAGATCCCAGTATAGAAATATTGAAGTGTCCGCAATCGTTGTTGTCCATCAATCACTAACAGTTTTTGTGTTTCTTTTTCTTTTGATAGAAAAATACCTGGAACTGGTAGTCCAAGTAAAAGTGATTCTATAAAACGTGAAGCTTGCTCCAATTTCCATACATAACGACGTTGAAGTGAAGGTATGTATATACTGCCGTTTTTTAAACGGTTTACAAGACTGTCAACAGGGTAATCTGCTCCATAGCTAGTGATTGAGTATTTAAATGGAATGATTTCATTTTCCTCATCCTCCCAATTCTCTGGACTTTGAGTTAAAGTTTCTTCATCCATAAAACTTTGTAAAGTCTGCGCGTCGTTATTTGGTTCAATTGTGTTCATCCTTCAGCGTCACCTCTTGATATTTCATTACAAAATCATTATAGCGATCGCTCTTTCCTACATCCTCAGGAATTGTTAACTCATTGCACCGCACCACAACCAAAGTGGTACAATCTACAACCATGCTAGGGGTGCCTGAGTAGCCAGGCTGAGATCACACCCTTAACACCTGAGTCTGGTTAATACCAGCGGAGGGAAGCTGTTTATCGAGGAATTCAATATGCGGACAGAATGGGTTGCTAAGCGGCGTGGCGAAAGCAATGTCTCTCAAATGCATTATGCACGAGCAGGTGTGATCACCGAAGAAATGCACTACGTCGCCCAACGAGAAAATCTTCCTGCGGATCTGATTCGTGAGGAAGTAGCGCGGGGGCGAATGATTATCCCTGCTAATATTAATCACACTAACTTAGAGCCGATGTGTATTGGTATCGCCTCTAAATGTAAAGTTAATGCTAATATCGGCGCTTCTCCCAACTCTTCAAATCTTCAAGAAGAAGTAGACAAACTTCACCTAGCAGTGAAGTATGGTGCTGATACCGTGATGGACTTGTCCACAGGTGGCGGTAACTTAGATGAAATTCGCACAGCCATTATCAAAGCTTCGCCCGTTCCTATTGGTACGGTGCCAGTTTACCAAGCTTTAGAAAGTGTCCACGGTACAATTGAAAAACTTACCGCCGATGACTTTCTCCACGTCATCGAAAAACACGCCCAGCAAGGCGTAGACTATCAAACCATCCACGCCGGCATTTTGCTCGAGCATTTGCCTTTAGTCAGAAGCCGTCTCACTGGTATCGTCTCGCGTGGTGGTGGGATTTTAGCACGCTGGATGCTGCATCATCACAAACAAAACCCACTTTATACCCACTTTAGAGACATCATTGAGATTTTCAAAAAGTACGATGTCTCCTTTAGCTTAGGGGATTCCCTGCGTCCTGGCTGCACCCATGATGCCTCAGATGCTGCACAACTAGCGGAACTCAAAACCCTCGGACAGCTAACTCGCAAAGCTTGGGAACATGACGTACAAGTGATGGTAGAAGGGCCAGGACATGTGCCAATGGATCAAATCGAGTTTAATGTCCGCAAGCAGATGGAAGAGTGTTCCGAAGCACCTTTCTATGTACTTGGGCCACTAGTGACAGATATAGCTCCTGGTTATGACCATATCACCTCAGCGATCGGGGCAGCAATGGCAGGATGGTACGGTACAGCAATGCTGTGTTACGTTACACCAAAAGAACATTTAGGATTGCCGAATGCCGAAGATGTGCGTAACGGCTTGATTGCTTACAAGATAGCAGCCCATGCCGCCGATATCGCCAGACATCGCCCAGGCGCAAGAGACAGAGATGATGAACTCTCCCGTGCCCGTTACAATTTCGATTGGAATCGTCAGTTTGAATTATCTCTTGACCCAGAAAGAGCTAAGGAATATCATGACGAAACTCTACCCGCAGACATCTATAAAACGGCTGAGTTTTGTTCGATGTGCGGGCCGAAATTCTGTCCAATGCAGACTAAAGTTGATGCTGATGCGTTGACGGAACTAGAGAAATTCCTGGCGAAAGAACCTGTAGCGCAAAGTTAATTAACTAAATAGCCCGTCTTAGTCTTGTGGGCTTTCTGCTCTCAACGCTGTAATGGATGACACAAAGAGAAGCAAAAAAGGTAAGGGTTGGTCAAGCCGATGTTCTTGATTGATCCAACATGACCAACATTCAAGTAAAAAAGTAATATAAAGGATGCGAACACTGTGCGATCGCATCCTTTATATTATTCTTTATCTCCCCAATTCTCGATACCTTTTCTGAATCTCTTCAATCGTAAATAACGCTGCAAATTTCAACCCAGCAGACTCATATAATTCTGCCCCACCTTGCTGACGGTCTACCAGTGCAATTACTTGCTCTACAGTATAGTTTGCTGCCTTCAATCGTTCCACAGCTTTCAGTGCAGATTGTCCAGTAGTAACAACATCTTCTAACACTACGACTTTTGCACCTTCTGGTAAACTGGGGCCTTCAATATAAGCCCTTGTTCCATAGCCCTTGGCTTCTTTACGAATAATTAGGGCTGGTATCGGGCGATTTTCGTAGACAGAAACTACACTCACCGCAGCCACGATGGGGTCAGCCCCCAGTGTTAAACCACCTACGGCTTGCGTATCTATTGGTAGCATTGGAAACAATAAACGAGCGATCGCCAACGCACCTTGGGGATGAAGTGTCACCTGAGTCTTGTTGACGTAATAAGAACTACGTAGCCCTGAAGAGAGGACAAAATCACCCTCCTGATAAGCGAGTTGACAAAATAAATCTAGTAACTTCTGGCGCAAGGTAGTCAAATCAGCAGTAGCCGCCCAAATATCCGAGTGGTTAAGAGTTTCAGTAGGATACGTCATTACAAAACAATAAAGGTTGTGCTACACCAAAGGTTGAACTGATCAGAGTTCTGAAATTAAGCATAAGTTAAGATTTGCCCAAAAGTTGAGGAGTAATAAAGATGGGTATAAAATTTAAAATCTTTAGTAGTGTATTAGTATTATTTGTTACTTGTGCTACTTTTCCCTCAGTTGCATCTGCCCAGACGGCAACACCCAATTATGAAACTACGAATGATGTATTTGAAAGAGCTTACTTTCGATACGATCGCAATTTCTACGAGAACGGTAGTTTCAAGCGTCAGCTAGACTCTTTTTTAGGGTCTGGCACAATTTTCCGCAATTCTTTTCCAGAGAATGAAATCGCCCGCGATGCTGAATTGGTTAACACAGTTTACCACGATGTTCTTACCCAACAAGTTGGCAATGATCCGTATATTCGCACCCCTGATTTACCCAATCCTTACGATACATCACTGATGATGTCTCCTGGATTGAATACTAACAAACTGAAAGTCGGAACTGAATTCCGTTTTGATACTGTACCGCCTCGTTAAAAGTTCTGAAGATCTAAAACTGGGGTGAGGCAGCTTCGTCAGTATAGCTCACAAGCTGTCCTCAAGCATCAAATTACAAATCAGGGAATAGGAAACAGGGAACTTTGAGTTTTTTATGATTACTGAAATCAAACTAGGTCTTTGTAATCCACCAGAACCAATTTACATCTATGTAAATCAAGGTGAGTTAAACGGTAATCCTTATGTGTGGTATCGCTACGATGTTAATGGACAAAAAACTATCCCGATACAAGAAAAAGGATTGACTGGATATTTATCTGAACTGCGATTAACAACTAAAGAATTCAAAGGTAAAGACAATATTAAATTAGATATCGTTGTTTCTGCGGACGAAGTTTATGTGATTAGAACTGGTTTAGAAACAAACTTTGCTAAAACTTTTCTATTAGCATTATCGCAAGTTCAAGATTTATCTAAACCTCTAATTATTTCAGCAACTCCTGGAGAAGGAAATGTTGTTTTTTGTTGGCTATACGACGCATTAACTAAAACTAGAATTCGTAGAGAATGGAATCCTAATGCAGATTGGATGACAATAATTGATAGTATTCAATCTAAATTGCAGAGTGAATCGCAACCAAATAATTACTAACTCGTCATTCAAGGGATATCAACTCTTATAGATTGCAACTACGTTAAGTCAATGCACATAATCAAATATAAAAGTAATTAAAGCGGGCTAGAAACCTGCTTTTTTTCTGCTGATTAAAAAAACTAGAATTTGAAATGCAACTGCCAAGTTCACAAATTACTTACATTTTTGCTAATTTAGTGCGCCCTGCTGGAATCGAACCAGCCTGAAGGCGAATTATGAGTTCGCTGCCTCCCCAATCGGCCAAAGGCGCTCGTTTTATGAGATTTTGAGTTGGTATTATGAAATTATACCAGACCTTTAACTTAACAATAGTGGCTAACTTTTAGATTTTTGACTGGCACAACCTAATTCCTCATTATATCATAAGCTTACAACCTGTTAAAGCTCAAAACTGTTTACTAGCCTTTTATGATACATAACTTGACAGTAAAATGGTGCAGACTAATATGAATTAGGTTCTCTTAAGGATTGGGGTTAACAGGTTCAATCCTCTTAAATACACCAGTATTTTTCTGCAATAGCTTGTCAGCAATGAAACTAAATTCTACTGTACTTCTTACATTGATTTTATTAACCCTAATGTTGGGAGCTGGTTCTGTGAGTGCGTTTTTAGGTTTTAATCTAGGGAGTTCGGCTCTCAAAGGCATAACCACACCAGATGGTCGCCCAACAACTAAATTTGCTAGTAATAAGCCAACAAACTCTCAACAAGCAGGAGTAGCGCTCTTAAAAGAAGAAGATATCCTCAAAATAGTCAAGGCAAGAATTGAGGGTAAGACAAAAGCTGCTAAGTCAGAAAAGCTAGAGGAGGATGATGAAGAAACCAATGACACTCAGCAGAAGCCAGAGGAAAAACCTCCAGAAGTAGCCGAGGAGAAACCCCTACCAGGTTTTCCGGTTGCTGCTGAGAGTGATGGTGTAACTCTGTCTGTGCAATCTGCTAGCTATTCTGGGGGTGATTTGTTACTGAAAGTCAAAATGCAAAACAAAGGCAAGGATTCTGTGCGCTTCTTATATAGCTTTTTAGATGTTACTGATGATAAAGGAAGAACTTTGAGTGCGAGTACAGAAGGTTTGCCAGCAGAGTTACCTGCAAACGGCCCAACATTTACAGGTACAATCAGTATTCCTACAGCTTTGCTTGATGAAGTTCAGAAGATATCACTCGCTCTGACCGATTATCCTGCCCAAAAATTGAAGCTAGAGGTATCTGACATTCCTGTAGAAAGGTAGGGGAACTGGGGACTGGAGACTGGGGACTGGGGACTGGGAAATAATTTTCTTGATACCCCAATACCCAATCCCCGATACCCAATCCCCAATACCTGTGGGAGGGCGTGAGTTTTACATGAGCTTTGGCGGTGAATGGTTTTCCTGGCTTAATTTGGACAGATTTAGGGCTGCGATTGTTGTCAGTGCTACTACTGATTACTATAAATGCCTTTTTTGTAACGGCGGAGTTTTCGATGGTGAGTGTGCGGCGATCGCGCATTCACCAACTAGTTGAGGCTGGTGATATCCCAGCGATCGCGGTTGAGATGTTGCAACGCAGTATTGATCGGTTGCTATCCACAACCCAATTAGGCATTACTCTCTCTAGTTTGGCACTAGGATGGATTGGCGAAAGTACGATTGTCGTCCTGATAAATGTATGGCTTAAATCCTGGCCTTTACCCAGCCAGATGACTACTTTGCTCGCTCATTCTCTGTCAATTCCGATCGCCTTTTTCCTCATTGCTTATCTACAAATAGTTTTAGGTGAATTATGCCCTAAATCACTAGCAATGCTGTATTCAGAACAGCTAGCGCGGTTTTTAGGGCCTTCTGTAAAGGCGATCGTGCGGTTTTTTAGCCCTTTTATCTGGGTTCTCAACCAATCAACCCGTTGCCTATTGCGAATATTTGGTATTCAATATACAGGTCAAAGCTGGCGATCGCCTGTTACTCCTGAAGAATTACAAATCATTATTTCGACAGAACGAGAATCTACTGGTTTACAACTAGCAGAGCGGGAACTGCTCAATAATATCTTTGAGTTTGGGGATGTGATGGCACAATCTGTGATGATTCCCCGCACTAGCATTGCCGCCTTGCCAAAAGACGCTACTTTCCAGACATTGCTCAAGGAAATGGCTGCTACTGGTTACTCTCGCTATCCCGTGATTGGTGAATCTTTAGATGACATTCGTGGCATTGTTTACTTTAAAGATTTGGCACAACCCTTGGCTGTAGGAAAACTGACTTTAGAAACACAGATTTACTCTTGGATGCGTCCAGCTCGATTTGTCCCAGAACACACGCCCTTAAGCGAACTTTTGCCCATGATGCAGCAAGAGAAACCAGCTATGGTCATAGTAGTTAATGAATTTGGCGGTACAGTGGGGTTGGTGACAATCAAAGATGTCATTGCCGAAATTATTGGCGATGCTAGCGAAGGTGAAAGCACTGATGATTTGCTAATCCAGCAGATGCAAGATAAACAAACATTCCTGGTGCAAGCACAAATCAACCTTGAAGACCTTAACGAAATTTTGCATCTCAATTTACCTTTAACAAGAGAGTACCAGACTCTGGGGGGCTTTTTGCTGTATCAGTTGCAAAAAATTCCTGCCAAGGGTGAAACTTTTTCCTATCAAAATCTCGAATTTACTGTGGTGTCAGTTGTGGGGCCTCGCCTGCATCAAATCCAAATGCGGCGATTAGAGGATTGATATTGTGTCCAGTTAAAGACTTATCATGAATTTGTGTCAGAATACCCAGAAAGTTCAGTGCCACTTAATTCTCGATTTTATATCCAGCGATCGCTGCATTAGAGTCATCTGGCTCGAATAATTTTCCACATGACATTCGGTTGATCGACGCACTCCCATAGGGTGATTCTACCGCCATTGTCGAGAATGCCTCCGTATTGGTGCAAGCATGAGCCGATCGCAGACTGAATCTTTACATACGATCCATCAACACGAACTTCACGCCACTTTTGAGAAGATGATCCTGTACAAGTCGATTGGATGATATCAGTACCGTTTGCTGACAGTCCATTTTTCACAGTCAGGCAGAGGTCGCTATGTTTAAAACGGAGAACAAAATAACCATTGTCTGCCCATCCCCGCGTTAATTGAACATTTGGTTGATTGATGCACTCCCATTGTGTGACAAGTCCTCCGATGTTTCTAATTCCTCCATGCTGGTGTACACACTTGCCGCTATGCTTCGCTTGTATGTAGTAGCGTTGCTCCGTAAGGCTTGCAGAGACCATTGGTGCTAGTGTTGCACTTAATGTGCCAATCACAAACAAACTTACTACTATGGCACGTTTCATAATGTGAATACCCCTGCTCATTACTAACTAAGATTATGTTCTTTCATTTAATGACTGTCTATACCTAAAAAATCAGTGATTAAATGGCTAATATTTAACTGTAAAAATCTGGTTGATCTAGTCTTATTGTCGGTTGGGTGGAGTGATCGCCCTGAATTTTATCAATTTATTTAAATTATTTTTACACTAATTTTATACATATTTTTTGAGGTTTATGATAATTATTTTTATTATCAAAATAAGCTTTATCAAAACTACATATAAACTTCTATTCAATAGCTAGCAAGAGTGGGAAGCATAATTATATAACCTGAACCGAGGATATTTACGTTAGCAGCCATCCCTTTAAATGGGGAATTAAAAATACCTTTGTTCAGAATATCTAATTAGCGACTTGCTACCTTTTAATCCTCATTCACAAATTATGAAACTCAATTATAGCCTCGCCCTGTACTCGTTCTTGGCTAATTTTCGATTGCTCAGCAAAAGTTATACTGCCAAAATCATGTTAGTGGCATTTTTAGGCACTCATGTACCACTGCTGACTTTACTTTTTAGTTTTGTGATCTCAAACTCATATTCATGGGAGATGGCAATACGAGTTTTGCTCATTGCTCTTTTTGCTACGTTAGGAGGTACAGCAGCTACCCTCTACGCACTGCGTCATCTCCTGAACCCAGTAATTTTGACATCCACTGCATTACGAAACTATTTAAACACCAAAACATTACCAGAACTGCCCACAGAATTTGTTGATGAAGCAGGCACATTAATGGCTGATACCTCACAAACTCTGCATAAGTTAGATGAGTTAATTCATTACATCACCAGTTATGATAACTTGACTGGATTACCTAATCGAGATTTATTTAGAGAACGCTTGCTTCAAACCCTATTTCAACTTCAGAATAACCAGCAACTTATAGCTGTCCTTTTACTAGGGATCGATGATTTTGCTGCTATGAGTCATGCATTGGAACATGAAACATCAAATTTGTTGTTAAGAGCAGTTACTCAACGTTTGATAACCTGCATTGGTCAAACAGATGTTTTAACTTATTTAAATGGAGGCGAATTTGCGATCGCTCGTACAACTATTCCTTCTTTTGAGAATGTCATTAAGCTATCTCAACTATTGTTAAGTACGCTAGCAAAACCCTTTTCTGTAGATGGCAATCTAATTCATATTACAGTCAGTATTGGCATCACAATTAATGAGTTAGGCGAGCAAAATAGTATAGATCAATTATTACAACAAGCTCACATTGCCCTGTATCAAGCAAAGCAGCGGGGACGTAGTAAATATCATTTCTATTCCCCAGAAATTAATACTCAATTGCAAGAGCGATTGTCCTTAGAAAACGAATTACATGGAGCGCTAGAGCGTAACGAAATGCTGGTTTATTACCAACCTTTAATTGATTTGCACACTAGACAAGTTACAGCACTAGAAGCATTAATTCGCTGGCAACATCCCATTCAAGGTTTGGTTTCTCCAGCCAAGTTTATTGCGATCGCAGAAGCCAACGGCTTAATTGTACCAATTGGTGAATGGGTCTTGAGAACTGCTTGCGCCCAGAACCGTGCCTGCCAGCTGGCTGGGTTCTCTCCAATTCGCATCTCAGTGAACCTATCAGCTAGACAGTTTGAACAACCAAATTTGGTAGAAATCGTCAGCCAAATCCTTGAAGAGACAGGAATGGCAGCACACTACTTAGAACTAGAAGTAACTGAAAGCTCTTTGGTGAGCGATATTCAGCGCTCCATTAAAACTTTAGAACAATTACGAGAACTGGGCATATCGCTGGCTTTAGATGACTTTGGTACTGGTTATTCATCGCTGAACTACCTCAAGCGCTTTCCTGTTAACATGCTCAAGATTGACCGCTCATTTGTTCAAGATGTCACATCCAATCCCGATAGTGCAGCCGTTACCGATGCCATTATTGCCTTAGCTAAGAGCCTGCGATTAAATATCACAGCAGAAGGCATAGAAACTCAAGCACAGCTTGACTATCTGCAACAGCGAGGGTGTCACGAAGGACAAGGTTTCTACTTCAGTCGTCCCATACCTGCTGATAAAATTGCTCAGATACTGACTATCAGTTCTCATACAGAGTTGCCATCAAAGATAGTACAAGTTTTGCGTGGATAAAGGAAGACGCGGGGACGCGGTGAGACAGCGAGTAAAGGAGGGTTTCCCTCCGCAGGCGACTGCGTTAGCGAGCTTGCGAGCGTCACCCTTCGGGTGACGCGGAGAATAATCAATGACAAAGGACAAGGACGAAGGACAATTCCCAATTCCCAATTCCCCATTCCTAAATACAATAGAGAACCACCATAGATTATGTGTAAAAATCAAGATTAACGAATCAGTAAGTGAGCAACTCTAGGTGAAAGGGTAAATTTAATGCCGAGTCAAACGGTGGGTGGACGCTACCAAATTCTCAATCAGCTAGGAGGGGGGGGATTTGGTGCAACTTTCTTAGCTCAAGACATCCAAAGACCGGGAAGTCCGCAGTGCGTTGTCAAGCATTTTAGACCACTCTCTACTGATGCATACACTTTACAGCAAGCCAAACGTTTGTTTGATCTGGAAGCGGCCACTCTGGAAATCTTGGGAAGACACGATCAAATTCCTCAACTACTAGCTCATTTTGAAGAGGATCAAGAATTTTACATAGTTCAAGAATTTATTCCAGGTCATGATATCAGTCAAGAAATACCTCCTTTAGGCAACCCGTTGACTGAGCCTGAAGTCATTAAACTTTTAAAAGATATTTTGGAAGTTTTGGTATTTGTTCATCAAAACAACGTCATTCACCGGGATCTCAAACCTGCTAATATTCGGCGCAGGCAGCCAGATGGCAAAATAGTACTAATTGATTTTGGCGCAGTCAAACAAATTAGTACCCAAATAGCTAATTCTCAAGGGCAAACCAGTTTTACTGTTGCTATTGGTACTCATGGTTATATGCCGAGTGAACAAGCCAGTCAAACCCCGCAATTGAGTAGCGATATCTATGCAGTGGGAATTATTGGCATTCAAGCCTTAGCTGCAATTAATCCTATGGCTTATGGCACTCAAGGACTACCAAGAAATGCTGATACAGGAGAAATTGATTGGCGCAACCAAGTAGAAGTCAGCCCACAGCTAGCAGAAATTTTAGATAAAATGGTGTGCTATGACTTTCGTCAGCGTTATTCAACAGCAACTGCGGCATTGCAAGCATTAGAAACGCTAGATAAATCACCAGCTGCTAAAACCCAACAATCTTTATCACTTACACTACCACGAAAGAAACTTTTCATTGGATTAGGAATAGCTTTAGCTGTTGGAATAGGTGGGTTATTTGCATTCCAATCAACAACTCAAATATCAAATTTTTTGACATATGAAGACTCTGCTTCCGGGATAAAAATAAAATATCCCGAAGCTTGGAAATTTGAAGAGAGATTCGACCCTATTACTAAAGAATTAGTAACATTCTTGTCACCTAAACAAGGTGAAACAGATAAATATCAAGACACTGTAACAATTAGCGCTGAAGAATTTTCCGGTACATTAGATGAGTCCAAAGATGCTTTCATCAAAGAAATTAAGGACACGACACCAAGCGCTACTATTGTCGATACAAGTGATACAACTTTATTTAATAAAAGAGCTAAGCAATTAATTTTTACTAGCAAAGATGGAAACACGAATATCAAAAGTTTGCAAGTTTGGACTTTAAAAGGTAATCAGGCATATGTGATTACATATACGGCAGCAGTAGATGATTACAGTCAATTTTCGCAGACAGCAGAAAAAATGATTGCCTCATTTGAAGTTAAATAAACTGTTATCGCCAGCAACGTCAAAATTTCGGCTGGCGATCGCGCCCTTTCTCAGCACATGAACTTAATCTTCTTCTTCTAATTCGATATCTTCGTCTTCTTCACTGGCTTTCGCCACAGAATTAGCAGAAACAACCGCTCCCATATCTAATTTTTGACGCACCTGTTGCTTAATTTGTTCAGCAAACTCTGGCTTTTCTTCTAGATACTTAATGGCATTATCTCGACCTTGAGAAATGTTGTCACCGTTGTAGCTGTACCAAGCCCCCTTACGCAGCAAAACTCCTGTTTCTTCTGCGATGTCAACAAGACAACCCAAGGTAGAAACTCCCTTGCCGAAAATAATATCAAATTCCGCTACTCTAAAAGGTGGCGCTACCTTGTTTTTAGCAACTTTAACTTTGACGCGATTACCAAATTCATCAGTACCTTTTTTCAAAGTTTGAATCCGGCGAATGTCCAAGCGTACCGAAGCGTAAAACTTCAATGCATTACCACCAGTTGTAGTTTCTGGACTACCGTAAGTAACGCCAATTTTTTGCCGCAACTGGTTGATAAAAATAACAGTGCATCCAGATTTACCAATGTTACCAGTAATTTTACGTAAGGCTTGGCTCATCAACCGTGCTTGCAAACCGACGTGAGCATCACCCATCTCACCTTCTATTTCGGCGCGGGGTACTAGTGCTGCCACTGAGTCGATGACTACAATATCTACCGCCGCAGAGCGCACTAGCTGATCGACAATTTCTAAAGCCGATTCACCAGTATCAGGTTGGGAAACCAGCAAATTGTCAATATCGACACCCAAAGCCCCTGCGTAAGTGGGATCAAGGGCATGTTCAGCATCAACATAGGCAGCAATACCCCCTTCTTTTTGCACTTCCGCAACTGCGTGTAGTGCTACTGTAGTCTTACCAGAACTTTCCGGCCCATAAATCTCAATCACTCGCCCTTTGGGTAAACCGCCACCCAATGCCAAATCTAAAGTGAGCGCTCCGGTAGAAATCGTCTCTACCCGCATCCGGGTAGCGTCGCCTAAGCGCATGATTGCTCCTTTACCGAAGCTGCGCTCAATCTGGTTGAGTACTATATTCAGGGCTTTTTGCTTGCCAGAAGTATCGGTATTGATAGCCATTCCTGCCTCTATGTATATGGATTTATGGAGTGTTTAGTTGAGAGTTTGAGTAGAACAGATATACTATTTTAGTCCAGAAAATCTGAGATATGACTTCTCAAATAAAAGAAGTGTGACAAGATCCTAACTGATCGCTACTTGATTAGGGTATTCTTGCACAATGATACCAACTTGCACCCAAAGATAGCTTCTCTGGGATTGGTAAGCAAGGGACTTGACAAGAAAAAATTATTAGCACAAGCCGAAGCGGCAACTTTGAGTAAGCGATCGCTCAGCAACGGTGTAAAATCGGGTATGTTAGGCTGATACCAAAGTTAACCAAAGGTAAGTCCTAGCCATGACAGCCACCACACCACAGGATTTATCAACTGAATTAGCTGAACGCGGTTGGCGTACTGAAACTGTTATTGAACCAGACGGCAGCGAAACTTACGTTCAAATTCCCTTAACATCCGAAGAATTTCTCCACCCACAACAAGGATATCGCTTGCCCAACAGTACCTTTCATGACGATGCCGCAGGCGATGCTAAGGATATGCTAACGCGCCGTTACGCTGATGATCCAACCACGGCAGTCTTCCGTGATTTGATTATTAAATGGGGGATTCCTCATCTGAAAAATCACTGTCCAGATACTTTTGTGGTGTTTGGATTGCAAAATAAAGAGCAAATTCGCACTGAGTTTGTTGTGTCTGAAGAAGGGGTACTTCCTTCATTAATCATTGAAGTCGTTTCTCCCCATTATCGCAAAGAAGACCGACAAACCAAGGTGAAGCATTATGCTCAGGCTGGAGTGCAAGAGTATTTAATTATTGACCGACGTACACAACGCCGACAAGTAATTGAGGAAGTTCTAGGATATCGTTTGGTTGATGGACAATACTTACCGCTGACTCCAGATGATGAGGGACGTATTTTTTGCGAAACAGTGGGACTGTTAATTGGACTTCAGGATGGCCGAGTTGTGATGGAAGATGCTCAAACAGGTGAAAGGCTGCTGAATTCCCTTGAGTTAGAACAACGCGCCACCCAAGCCGAACAACGCGCCACCCAAGCCGAACAACGTGCAGCCAGATTGGCGCAATTACTACAAGCACAAGGAATTGATCCTGAGCAAATTTGACCAAATCTTAGTGCTGAATATCCTTGAAAGTAGATTTATCTAATAAAATAAATATAGTCAAAATGTCTAAAATAGTCAAAACTCTTATGCAGACCTATACTCTCACAGATGCTCGTAACAAACATGGTGAGGTTTTTGACAAAGCTGCTACTGAGCCAGTTCTACTGACCAAACAATCACGGCCTAGCCATGTAATTATCTCAGCAGAGAGCTACCAAAAATTAATTTCTCGGCTGCAAGAATTAGAGGATATGGTTTTCGGTCAAGCCGCTGAAACTGCTCTGAGTCATTCAAAAATGGTTGGTACAGAGGCTTTTTCCTCGGCATTGCAACATATAGCCAATGGCGAAACTTGATGGTCTAGCAACCGTTCTTGATTTTCTGAATGGTTTACAACCTAAAATAGCAGCACAGATTGCAAAAAAGGTTTTGGCTTTGAATGTTGAGCCTTTACCATCCGATAGTGAACAACTATCGGGCTATCAGGGTTTTTATCGAGTTGATAGTGGCGAATATCGAATCGTTTACAGGTATTTTCCTGATCAAGATTTAGTAGAAGTCATTGTAGTGGGTAAGCGTAATGATGATGATGTTTATAAAAGATTAAAGCGCTTATAAGGATGGCTAGGCTGAAAACCCTTGAGGATGTGGCACGTCATAGTGCCACATCCGTACTTTAGGCAAGGGATGAAAGCTGCCGGAAGGCGTTTACGCCTGAATGACGTTTTGTCTTTTCGGT
>JAESGP010000067.1_pt1 | contig 106553 bp, 83 predicted proteins | sample 9269741 | NCBI WGS metagenome assembly JAESGP01 (sample SAMN15720684, study PRJNA650882) | algae metagenome | isolation source: Desmonostoc vinosum HA7617-LM4 and co-occurring heterotrophs from cave wall | place: USA: Waikapalae cave, Hawaii | collected 2011-05-27 | reverse complement strand
AAACACATTCACAAAAAAGATGGTTATAACTACGCATTTTAAATTAATTCTGACGGCGATTAAAATCGCCTGCCCCTTACCCCCATACCTGAAGGAAGAGGTTTCCACGGGGCGAGGAATCTGATGAAAAACTTCAAAAAACTTTCCACAGTAGTAATCTTACTGTTTGCTTTTGCCTATCCAACCTCTATAGCGGAAGCAAAATCCAACTCTTTGAATAATGTTCAAAACGAATCGAGTCTAGAAACAGAAGCAGATTTAGTTGCAGGTGAAAACGGAGAGCTTTTGCTTGCTCAAAGATATTTTGGACGAGTGCCGTTTTACCGTAGACAAAATTATAGAAGGCAGTATATCCGACGCCAAAATCGTAGACGATTTTACCGCAGGCAACATCTCAGAAGGCAGTTTATTAGACGCCAATATCGACGGCAGTTTTACCCCAGACAAAATTATAGAAGGCAGTATATCCGACGACGATACTATCCAGGACGGTATTAAACAATTCGTAATTCGTAATGACGCGACGCTCGTACCTCGCTACCGCTAACGCTATCGAGGACTCGCTACCGCTGCGAAGCGCGTAATTCGTAATGACGCGACGCTCCTGTGTCGCTCTAAGCGAAGCTATGCCGCAGGCTTTACGCTGACGCTCGTACCGACGCTCGATGACTCGCTCTAAGCGAAGCTATGCCGCAGGCTTTACGCTACGCTATCGCTACCGCTGACGCTCGTACCTCGCTACCGCTTCGCTAACGCTAACGCTATCGATGACTCGCTCTAAGCGAAGCTATGCCGCAGGCTTTACGCTACGAAGTGCGTAATTAAGTTTTGTAATGGGGGTTAAATCCCCATTACAAAACTTGTCGGTTATGGAACCAGGGGACTTATACCCACGGAACTCGTTAATAAACGCTCAAATTAATATTAGTAGGGTGCGTTAACGAAGTAACGCACCCTGTTGGTTTCATTGGCGGTGTGTTTCGCTTCGCTATAGCGCACCCTACTAAGCTAATTATCGAAGTAGCTAGCCAAATTTTAATGGCTAGCCACTACTTCTCCTTCAAGACGAGTTAGTCTTTCTGCTAGCAGTTTCTCCAGGTCTTCTAATGCTTTGGTAAAACCTTTGATTCCTTCTGCTAGTTTGTCGGATGCCATACGATCAGCGGTGTGCATCTGATCAAAGGTAGCTTTGTCGATGGATATCTTTTCAATTTCCAGATTTGCTACCTTGGCGGGGTCGAGTTTGCGGGGTAGTTCGCCAATTGTGGCTTGCAATTCTCCTAACAGCGATGGAGAAATGGTTAGCAAGTCACAGCCGGCAAGTTCGGTAATCTCGCCAATGTTGCGGAAGCTAGCTCCCATAACTTCGGTTTTATGACCAAATTTCTTGTAATAGTTGTAGATTGTGGTGACTGATAATACACCTGGGTCTTCAGCGGAGGGGTAGCTATCCCGTCCAGTGTCTTTTTTGTACCAGTCAAGAATCCGTCCTACAAAGGGAGAAATGAGGGTGACACCAGCTTCGGCACAAGCGATCGCCTGATGCAGACCGAACAATAATGTTAAGTTACAATGAATACCTTCTTTCTCCAGAATTTCCGCAGCGCGAATTCCTTCCCAAGTGGTAGCAATTTTGATCAACACGCGATCGCGGTCAACTCCAGCAGCTTTGTATTGAGCAATCAACTCCCGTGCTTTAGTAACGGTAGCTTCTGTGTTGTAGGATAAACGAGCATCAACTTCTGTAGACACGCGACCGGGAATGATTTGCAAAATCTTTAATCCAAAAGCCACTGCTAAGCGGTCAAAAGCCAAAGAAACCACCTGTGCTTGGGTGGCTGTAGCTCCGGCATCCTTTTTGGCTTGGAGTAAAGTCTGGTCAACAATCTCTTGATATTCCGGCATCTGTGCCGCAGCAGTAATTAGTGAGGGATTGGTAGTGGCATCTTGAGGTTTGAACTTTTCAATTGCTTGGATATCTCCTGTGTCTGCAACCACAACGGTTACTGCTCGCAATTGTTCCAGTAAGTTTTTAGACATAAAATACTCCGTAGTGTTTGTTTAGGATTTACTTAATTCCCTTTTCTTTAAACTCATTCTTTTCCCCTACAATTCTGATTCTGGCAGTTTTTTTTAACCATTGCCTAGTGGGGGTGAGGAGGACGCGGGGATGGGGAGACGCGGTGAGACAGCGCTGCAGGAGGGTTTCCCTCCGCAGGCGACTGCGTTAGCGCAGCGTTAGCGAGCTTGCGAGCGTCACCCGAAGGGGGACGCGGGGAAAGATTTCAAAACGGCAAAATAGACTTTTTGGATTGAATGTGGAAAAACTACATTTATGAGGGATGTGGTTTGATTTCTCCTGTCGGAGATGCTAAGCGTAGGGGTACGCGGTAGTTGATTGTAGCCGAAACTCAGCAACCGGGAGATGAAAAGTTTTTGAGCCTGACAGTTGAGCCTTTGAACCTGAAAGTTGCACCTTTGAAAAATAAAACTACAAGCCCAATTCCCCATTCCCCACTCCCCATTCTCATACCACTAAGCTAGAATTGGCTGTCCAACGGAATGCACTTTAATTAAGCTAGTTGTTCCTGATTTACCAATTGGGACGCCAGAGGTAATTACTACCTTATCGCCTTTACTTGCCAAACCCATCTCTACAACTGTGTCTACTACGTTCATAAACATGCTTTCCGCGTTGTGAACTGGGGGAATGAGTAAAGGTTCTACACCCCAAGAAAGCGCTAACTGGCGGTAAGCGGTTTCATCGGGTGTGAGGGCGATAATGGGCGTAGTTGGACGGTACTTAGATACTAATTGTGCCGTACTGCCAGAGGTGGTATTACAAAGAATTGCCCTAGCACCTGTTTCATAGGCGATGCGACATACCGCCTGGGCTACAGATTCAGTGACGCTGAGGCTACCTGCTTCATGACACCAAGAATGATTGCTACCTTCATGCAAAGACTGTTCTGTTCGCACGGCAATGTTGTGCATCATCTGAACCGCGGCAATGGGATATTGCCCCACGGCAGTTTCACCAGAGAGCATGACTGCATCCGTACCATCCAAAATGGAATTGGCAACATCGGTGGCTTCGGCGCGGGTGGGGTCGGGGGCGCTAATCATCGACTCCAGCATTTGTGTTGCTGTAATCACTGGTTTGCCTGCTTGATTACAACGACGAATAATCTCTTTTTGAATCAAAGGGACTTCGTGAATTGGCATTTCCACCCCTAAATCGCCACGGGCAATCATAATGCCGTTGGCAACTTTGAGGATAGAGTCAAACTGTTCTACAGCCTCAGCTCTTTCGATTTTGGCAATTAAGCGAATTGACGCGCCTGCTGCTTCAATCATCCGTTGAGCGGGTTCTAAATCTTGTGGCGATCGCACAAAGGAAACCGCTACCCAATCTACGCCTAACTGAATCCCAAAGCGCAAATCCATCAAGTCTTTTTCGGTGATGGAACTGACGGGCAAAGGTGTTTCAGGCAAGTTGACTCCTTTGTGAGTGGAAATCAACCCACCGATTTTGACCATTGCCCGGATGCGATCGGCGTCGCGGTGAGTAACGATCAACTTGACGCGACCATCATTAATCAAAATCGGTTCACCCGGTCTGACCATTGCGAATAAGGTCGGCAACGGTAAGGGTAGTTCATCAACACTACTACCCTTTTCTTGCAAGACAAAAGTAACTTCACTCCCAGCCTCGACCATTAGCCCCTCTGGCGGCAAAGTACCCAAGCGAATTTTGGGGCCACACAGATCTTGCATAATTGCGATCGGCCTATGTTGTTCAGCGCTAATCTGCCTGAGATATTGAGCAGTTTGGGCGTGGAATTCATAAGCACCGTGAGAAAAGTTCAACCGTGCCACATTCATTCCAGCTTCTACTAGTCCTTGCAACTTTTCAGGGGCAGACGTAGCCGGGCCGACAGTACAAATGATTTTGGTTCGACGCATAGGGGATTAGGGGTTAAGGAACAGCTTGGGTTTTAGCCTTATAACCTGCGATGTGAACACCTAATTAATTCGTAATTCGTAATTCGTAATTTAAGAAAGTCAGATTTTAGCCGGATTTCCAGGTTTTAATCTGATATGTAGGTGTCCAAATTCACATGGGTTTCATATCACTTGCGATGTGAACACCTAATTAATTCGTAATTCGTAATTCGTAATTTAAGAAAGTCAGATTTTAGCCGGATTTCCAGGTTTTAATCTGATATGTAGGTGTCCAAATTCACATGGGTTTCATATCACTTCGGTGCTATGGCAATCGTCTTTTAGTTGTGAAAATTCTCGTTATGGCCGTCCTTGATTATTTGTCATTAACAAAAGACAAATGACAGCCAAATGAAAAATATTTCACAAATCATTTCAGACTGCTACATGTAAAAGTCCTTTTGATTAAGTCCCATTAGGTATGTACCATTTAACCCAAATCCCAAAAGTCAACGGTCAACAGTTCGCAACCAATGACCGATGACCACTTGCTCTGAGCGAAGTCTTACTCTGCGGGATTAGCTTACGCGTAGCGTCTTTGCCAGGAGAAGGGATGACCAATTTCAGATCAAACCGTAACTCCTGCCGCAGCAAGTTGTTCTTTGTGTGCCATCGATAACATGAGGTCAACTACACGATTGGAGTAGCCCCACTCGTTGTCATACCAAGCAACTACTTTAAAGAAGTTGGAATTCAATTCAATACCTGCACCTGCATCAAAAATACTGGAGTGGGTATCACCTTGAAAATCAGTGGAAACTACTTCTTCATCTGTGTAGCCTAAAATACCTACTAGCGCCCCTTCAGCAGCTTGCTTCATGGCTGCACAAATTTCCTTGTAGCTGGTAGCTTTAGCAGTCTTGAAGGTTAAATCAACTACAGAAACATCTGGGGTGGGAACACGAAAAGCCATACCAGTTAATTTGCCTTTCAACTCTGGTAAAACCAATGCCACTGCTTTCGCTGCGCCTGTAGAGGAAGGAATGATATTTTGGGCTGCACCCCGACCACCCCGCCAGTCTTTTTTACTGGGGCCATCTACAGTAGGTTGAGTGGCAGTCATGGCGTGGACTGTGGTCATCAAGCCTTCAGTTAAACCAAAGTTGTCATTGATGACTTTAGCGATCGGAGCTAGACAGTTTGTGGTACAGCTAGCATTAGAAACAATCAGATCTTTACTAGGGTTAAATAAGTCATGATTGACACCCATAAGTAAAGTCGGAACCTTGTCGGGGTCTTTAGTGGGAGCAGAAATCACTACCCGCTTTGCACCTGCCTGGAGATGGTTTGCTGCTCCTTCATGAGTGGTGAAAAGTCCTGTAGACTCAACAACATAATCGGCACCTAATTTTCCCCAAGGTAATTCTGCGGGATTTCTCACAGAGACGCAAGGAATGAAGTGCCCATCAATGACAATGCCATCGTCCTTTGCTTCAATCTTGCTTTTCAATTTACCGTGGGTTGAGTCGTATTTCAATAAGTAAGCAAGGTTATCTGGTGGTACTAGATCATTAATTCCCACAAATTCGATATCTGGGTTGCTGATACCAGCACGAAGCACTAGCCGTCCGATACGACCAAATCCATTAATACCAACTTTTAACTTAGTCAAGCTCAAGCCTCCTGTTGTGGTAGGTGGAACAAAAGGAGAAAGTCACAAGAATTGTCTTTTAGTCTTTCCTTTATGATCCTGACAGTCTTAGTTGGCTAACGCATATTTACTTGGCATCTTTTAAGGTTTTGATCGACGTGGGGACGCGGGGAAAGATTTCAAAACATGGAGCGCTACAAACTAGCCCCGGCGATTAGAAATCGTGCGCCAGTTGCTACCCTGTGGGAAGCCGCCCTCCGGGCGTCTACAAGTCGGCAAAGCCGACAACACTTGCTTCAACGCAACGGCACTTCCTTCAAGTCGGCAAAGCCGCCCAACGGAGTGCCTTGGGAACCCGCGCAACGCAGTGTTTCCCCAACGCACTGGCTTGGCTACACAAACAAAACCCACGCAAGTGGGTTTGAAGACCTTGATTTTCTGTTAGTCCACGGAGGTGGACTTCGCTTGTGTAGTAGCGAATTATATTCGCCCAAAACTTTTCAAACTACAAAATTAAGATTTATTTGATAAATAGCTTTCGCCGACTTTGTTGGCAAGCATTACAGGCAGAAGTTCTCGGCTCAAAATCGATACAACCGATCGCTTGCTCAGAACAAGCTTTTTTGGGATGTACTGTACATTTGAGGCGGTAGTCGTTAGTAAAATATTCACAAGCATGACAGGGGATTTGATGCAATCTTTTGAGATGATTTGCCCCCTTTTTCAAAGTTAACCAAAAACTTCCAGCCAATAAAATCATCAACGTCCAACTACAGCAAGCGCAAAAAATCATCGCTAACATGACTTAATCCTCAGACAAATTTCAAAAAACTGCCCGCAGCCAACTACTTGTAACCGCAGGCATCAAGTACTATTTAGCTTGAGTTGAGGGAAACCGAATTAAGTGTTTGTTTGACGCGATCGCCACGAATGCCAAACGTAACCTCCAAATGCCAAAATCCCCAGAAAAAACTGAATATTTGCCAATCCTAAGCGCTCCAAGCCATAAAATTCTGGTGGGAAAACTGTTGTGTTATAACCCACAAAAACCGCAGAAATCCAAGCCATCAGAGCTAATCCCAACAAGCTGTAAGAAAGAATTTCCTCACCATTTTCTATTGGTAAAATTCGCCTTACCCAACCAAAAGGTTGTACAAGAATATGCCACACACCACCAATAATCAAAATTAAACCAATCCAAATATGACCACCAATCACATCTTCTAAATTGTCCACACTTGCCATACCTAAAATATTCCAGCTACCATCTTTGAGACCAAATAAATAGCCAAATATTGTTGTTGGGTTTAAATTAGGATTGCTAATTAGGCGAATATCTCCTAGATGAGTATCATAAATTCCGCCAAAAAACATAGCTTTTAGCACTAGGAAAAATGCCCCAAAACCCAGAATAATCAAGTGATGACCCAAGATTAAACTTAATTGTTTGGGGTCATTCCATTCATAGTGAAATTTCGCTGCTTGTCCACCACTGTTGTACAAAATAGGAGGAGTGCGAAAAACATGAAAAAGCCCACCTGCACCCAATACAGCAGAAGCAACTAAATGCAAAATCCCAATGACAAAATAGGGATAAGTATCTACCACTTCCCCCCCAGCGCCTACACCCCAGCCTAAAGTTGCTAAGTGGGGTAACAAAGTCAACCCTTGCTCATACATTGGTACACCAGGGACAAAGCGCGTCACTTCAGAGATTGTAATTGCCCCTGCCCAAAACATAATCAAGCCTGCGTGAGCTATGTGAGCGCCTAATAATTGACCAGACAAATCAATTAAACGAGCATTCCCAACTAACCACGATAAATCTGTGTTTGCTGCAAAGGTTTTTTCAGTAGAAATTGTCATAATTGCATATCCTTCAAAGTACTGAGTCCTGAGCAATGGTCAAATCCCCGACTTTTTGTAGACATTCAAAGAGTGGCTTCCCAAAGGGTAAAAGTCGGGGATCTTGCAGCCTCACTGATTAAGACTCGCTAGTCATGGCATTTAAGGACTTTTCAACTTGTCTGAAGTCAACGCCAATAGCTCGTAGCGCGTGCCACAGATGCCCTTGCAAGAAGAAGAAAGCCAGGAAGAAATGAGCATTTGCTAACCATGCTCTGGCACTATAACCACCATTGGCTAATTTCACGGTGTCAGCAAAATAGGGACTCACACCAAGTTTTACTTCTAGGGGCGCTCCATAAAATTCCACAGGGTAAGCTAGGGTATTCACTGCACAGAAGTAAGCTGCAACGAACCCGGCTAGGGCAATACCACCCAAAGAATAAGAAAGAATCGCTTCACCAGAGAAGATTAAGAGCTTTTTCGCCCAAGGTAAAGGCTCTTGGATAATGTGCCATATTCCACCAGCAATTAGCAAGATGCCCACATAGATGTGACCACCAACCAAATCTTCTAAGTTATTGACGCTGGCAAAGTGCGTTTGATAGCCATAAATCACGAAGGGGTTGAGGGTTGGACTAGTAACAAGCCGGACATCATGAATTGTGGAATCATACAGTCCACCCCAGAACATAGCTTTTCCCACTAACAGTAAAGCTGCTGCACCCAAAAACAATAAGTGGTGTCCTAAAATCAAACCGAGTTGTTTGGGGTTGTTCCATTCAAAGTGAAATTTCCGAGCGTTGCCGGTAGCATCTTTCAAGTTTTTTGGAGCTTTGAAGGTATGAAACAGCGCACCTGCACCCAGTACAGCCGAAGAGATTAAATGCAAAGCTCCAATCACGAAATAGGGATAAGTATCCACTACCTGACCACCTGCACCCACACCAAAGCCCAAGGTGGCTAAGTGGGGTAATAAAATCAACCCTTGTTCTCCCATGGGTATGTTGGGGTTGTAGCGAGAGAGTTCAAACCATGTAAACGCCCCTGCCCACAGAGTTGTTAGTGCCGCTTGTGCTACATGAGCGCCAATAAATAGACCAGAGAGGTTGGCGAAACGGGCGTTGCCATTCCACCAATCATATTCAACGTTGGGATTGTCGTATGTCTGCATTACTTCACGGTTAAAGTTGTTGCTAAAAATAGTTAAATAATTGGTACTTAATTTCAGCAGATAAATGTTGTAAGAGAAATCGCCAGCAGGCTTTTTGTATGTCTATCAACCTGAAAAGTCTGATATTAGAGAGCAATCGATCAAACTTTGGCAAATCTTTTACACTCTTAATCTGTTGATAATAATTACTAATTATTGAACTTACAAATTACTTTATTGAAAATATTTCTTAAATAGAGCCGTAATTTACAAAAAGTAATAATTAAATAAACTGCGATCGCAACTCAGCAAAAAATAGCCATCAACTGGTAACAGCGATCGCTTTATGGTGTCAAGTTTTAGTATCAAGCGATCGCGGTATTGTAGTCAGTATGAGACTTAATTGCGAGGGCGATCGCCATTAAAATTATGATAGTTATCAGATTTATTCTGAGGATTCTTGCTGAATTGCAAGTCTCACTTGTTCCAAGCTTAAACCCAGTAATTGAGCAATATCCTCCATTGTCATACCACGCTCTAGCATCCGAGGTATGAGTTCGAGTTTTAGTTGTTCGCGTCCTTGTTCGCGTCCTTGTTCGCGTCCTTCAGCTTTAGCTTGTTGATAAACTCTAGTTTCTTCTAACTTAACTCCTAACATCGCTTCTACCTCTTCACGGCTTAGGTTAGCAAATTTATAAACAGCGATTGTTGTTATTAAATCTATTATGTCATCCTTCTGTGAGACGCTGATATCTTGTTGTTGCACACGTGTAATTAATCGTTTCGCCTGTTCAACTATTTGAACTTCTGAGGCAACAGTTAGCTGCATCAAACTGATACTTACTTTTTGCTCATCAAAGCTACCTAACTCATCTAGATAAATCCGTTGTACTTGTGAACCGCCTAGTAGTGATCTATGAATAGTGATATTTTCTGGTTCCAAGCTGCGAGACGGAAAAATAATAATTCCGTACCAATCATCATAGAGTGATGGATTGCGATACAGATAAAGCAGCGATTCTGAAAAAAAGCGATAGTACAAAAGTTCGTCTTTTTGAAATTGCACCTCGGCAAAAAAGATAATCCTGGGTGAGGTTTCAGGTGGTGGTAAAAATACGCCATCAATGCGAAATGTTGGTTCTTTAACTTCCACCGATTCAAATCGATAACTTTCCGCAGTAGCTGGTGGTTGTTCTATTAAATCAAAGAGCAACTTGGGATAAAGCTGGAAAATCCGATAAAAAATGGCATCTCGTCCCACAGAAAAATCCTATGATAAAGTAAGGATGCTGAGCGGTACATTTACTACAGTTTTTAATTAGAAAGTGCTGACAATGCAGATGTTGCCAATGATTGGGGATGATGGCGTTGCCAAAAACTGATTATTTGTTCGCCAACCTGTTGGGGATAAAAATAATGGAAAAAGTGATGTCCTTGTGAGCATTCCCAGAGATAATCCTCTGGCTTTAACCAATTCATCCAGTCATGCAATGCAGTAGAACTAACTATTGGATCATCTACACAACCACACACCATCATAGGCATAGCAACTCCACCTTTAGGTAGCTCAAACAACTTGAATAGAGAGTGTTGTGAGGGAGATTGTTCTAAATCTCTATCCAAAACGGAGACTAACTTCTTAGTTGTATGAGAGGATTGATTGCCAAATAAACTGCGGACAGTGTTAGCTAAAACTTGCTCACGGCTGATGGTAAAAAGCTGTCGTTGAAAGTAATAGTGGGCATGCCAAGTGTTTGCAGGCTGAGATGCTACAGCTAGTAGAGTTAGCGATCGCACTTTTTTAGGAAATCGACGGGCAAAAGTTAAAGCGATCGTTCCACCTAAACCATGACCTGCCAAATGTATTGGATTGGGGTATGATTCTAAAAATTCATGCAACAGCGCGACAGATTGCTCTATAGAACTAGCTTCATCTTTGGTTTGGTGATATTCCCATTGGGCAATCTGCATATACCCAGCTAAATATTGAAGTAAAGGGCGATCAAAACGCTTCAAAATAGGACTAGCATTCAACCACAGAACATCGAACGAATCAGACATAAGGGACTTCCAAGTAAATAAATATCCCATCGCTTTTAAGGCAGAAGGGCAGGGAGCTTTCAAGGGTAGGTTTTTCATATTCAGTCTGAAAAAACCTATTTTTTTGTTCCGAAATCTTTCTCCGCGTCCCTGTGTCCCCGCGTAAGCGCGTCAACCAAAACGCGAAATCTAAAAAACCTACCCATAAGAGGGGGCAGGGAGCAGGGGGAGAAGTCATTATCAGGTATACTCTAGCCCCTAACCCCTAATCTTTGCTATTAAAAAATCTCTACAAACCAAATTCTTTTTTCAACTGAGCCACCCACGCCTTGACTCGCCCATCTGTTAAGTCAGATTGATTATCATCATCAATTGCTAGTCCACAGAACTTACCATTTCTAATAGCTTTAGACTCATTGAAATCATAACCTTCGGTTGACCAATACCCCACAGTTTTACCACCCAATTGTGAAATCTTTTCTTCCAAAATTCCAATTGCATCTTGGAAATTGTCAGCATAACCAGCCTGATCTCCAGCACCAAAATAGGCTAGAGCTTTACTACTAAAATTAATTTCGTCAAGGTCAGGGAAAAAGCCATCCCAATCGCTTTGAAGTTCACCAATATTCCAAGTAGGACAGCCAATAATGATATTTTGATACTCCTCAAAATCCGCAGCATCTGCTTGAGAAATATCGTGTAATGTCACAACATCACTACCAAATTCATCTCGAATCATTTCCGCAACAGATTCAGTTCTGCCAGTTTGAGTACCGTAAAACAAACCAATTTTTGTGGACATATTAACACCTGAGATTTAGTTTTGATGATTTTAAGAGATAAATACAGGCATCGCAGAGGACAGAGTTAAAAGTCTTTTTTTACATGACTTTTTTCTTAAAACTTGTACCTCATTTACCCGCAATCTCCTGTAAGTTCGCTGCAATTATGCAACGCCAGTTCTTGAATACTCCAGTTCTAGAGTGCTGTACAATTCAGAAAAATAAACTGCTATTGCTTACCAACAAAAAGGCAAACAAAGCTCCGCCACAACTACCGACTGTCCAACCAGCGTTAAACTCGCTCCAAGACTTAACTGTTTTCATGTTTTCCGGTAGTTCTCCTTGAGGAGTTTGACCTTGTTTAAAAGATGCATTGCCATATAGCCACAGACAAATCGATAAAATCAACAGCAAACCGATAGTAGCCAATAACCCTGCTTGATTCGCCATCTCTGTATTCCGCAACGGGCCCAATTTGACGAATGGCCCAAGCAGAAAGTAGCCATGTGCCATACCAATCTCCAACCCGCGTGAGAAAGGAGACAACCCCTGGCGATAAATAGGAAGATTACTTAAAAACCTCAGCGTAATATCAGAAGCATTGACTGGGGTATCAAAATTCCCGATTTCTGGCATCCCCGCAGCATTAACAACCCCCTGCTGAAAATTCAGTCCAGCAGCAATCACACGAACTCTCAAGGCGTGCCAGATGTGACCAGAGAGAAATACAACTGCCAAAGCAAAGTGAGTAGTTGCGAGCCAAGTACGACTGGTAATTACTCCCGCAGCGGTAGTACTCAACCCCAATGGCCCATAGAAAACTGTGGGATAAACAGTATCATTGACAGTCACAAAGTAGGCTGCTAAAAAACCCATATATGCTAAAGCACCCAAACTGTAGGATAGGTAAGCCTCACCAGACCAATACAGTACTTGCTTAGCCCAAGCAAAGGGTTTAGAGAAGATGTGCCAAAATCCCCCGGCAATACAAAGTAATCCCACCCAGATGTGACCACCAACAACATCCTCTAGGTTATTAACAGCTGCCATGCCTTGAGTGCCAAACGAACCGAAGAGATAGCCAAAGATGCGACCAGGATTGAGTGTTGGGTCAGTAATTACCCGTACATATTCTACTGCCGGGTCGTAAAGACCACCCCAAAACAGCGCCTTTGCTACCAGTAACCAAGCTCCCAAGCCCAACAACAGCAGATGAATGCCGATGATGGTGGTCATTTTGTCTTCATCTTGCCAGTCGTAGCCAAAAGAACCAGGAAATGTCATTTTTTCTTCTGGTAACACTTCCGGCCCCAAAAGAGCATGGTAAATACCACCAGCACCCAAGACTGCGGAACTCACCAAATGTAAAACGCCAATTACAAAATAGGGATAGGTATCAATAATTTGTCCACCTTCACCAACACCAAATCCAAGAGTTGCGAGATGGGGTAGTAGAATTAATCCCTGTGCATACATTGGTTGAGAGGGGTCATATTTGGTAATTTCAAATAGGGTCATTGCACCCGCCCAAAGGACAATTAACCCCGCATGGGCAACGTGAGCGCCCAGAAGTTTACCCGACAAATTAATAAATCGGGCATTACCTGCCCACCAACCAAATTCCTGTGGTGCTGTATTTACCGTAGTTGTCATGATTACATTGTCTCCCCACGAGTTGCACGCATAACTTTACCCAGTCGAAAGTCAAATCCAGCAGCGCGTAAGGCGTGCCAGAGATGTCCCTGAAGAAAGAAGAAGGCTAGCCAGAAGTGAGCATTTGCTAGCCAAACGCGTGAGGAAAGTAAATTTCTACTTTGGAAGTAAGGAAAGCGGTCAAACCCAATATTTAAGGCTAGCCCGTAAAATTCAACTGGGTAAGCTAATGTGTTGACACTGACAAAATAGGCAGCAATAAAACCCATGAGAGCTAAAGCACCCAAGCTGTAAGAAAGATAAGCTTCTCCAGACCAGATAAATAGCTGTTTCGTCCAAGCAAAAGGTTGAGTAGTAATGTGCCAGACACCGCCCGCAAGACAAAGAATACTCACCCAAATGTGACCGCCAACTAAGTCTTCTAAATTGTTGACTCCAGCTATCCAGTGCTGACCACCATTACCAACAAGATAACCAAAAGCGATCGCACTATTCCAAGTAGGATGAGAAATTACTCGTACTTCACCGATATTAGAATCATACAAACCCCCAAAAAACATGGCTTTGGCAACCAGCAAACCAGCCCCCAAACCTAGCAATATCAAGTGAATACCCAAAATAGTCGTCATTTTATCCGCATCTTGCCAGCGATAGCCAAAGAAAGAAAATCTCTCTTCTAAAATGGCAGGGCCGCGCAGGGCATGAAAAATACCACCAAAACCCAGAAACCCAGAGCTAATTAAATGTATGACTCCAATTGCAAAATAGGGATAGGTATCAATAATTTGTCCACCATTGCCCACACCCCAGCCAAGAGTTGCCAGGTGGGGCAAAAGAATTAAGCCTTGCTCATACATCGGTTTTGAGGTGTTGAAGTGAGCCAGCTCAAACAGAGTTGTTGCTCCTGCCCACAACACAATTAATCCTGCATGAGCAACATGAGCGCCTAAAAGTCGTCCTGAAAGGTTTGTTAACCGAGCGTTCCCTGCCCACCAGGGAATCGACTCTGGAGTTTGAACAGCCATGCTTGTCATGGTGTAGCCTCTTGAGAAAGTTTAAGATTAGCTGAGATATCCAATCAAATTAATGCATATCTATCTCAATAATCTTTGGAATATCCTACCAGACTTATTGCAAGTATTTATCGCTTACAAAAAGTAAACTTTTATAAAGTTTAAATATAATACTGAATAATTTGCTGAAAAAGCTAGATTTGAGCCATATCGACTCTTAATATTATTTATGGCGTAGATAAAAATCTCGATAAGATTGCCATCTATTATCAATAAGTTTATGATAGGCTTAAGTTACTTGCAAAGTAGTAACACACCTTCTGCTCCTATTGGGCTGACTCCTGTTTTAGTAATTTGCTTTGCAAATTAGGAGATTCAGCCTTTTTATTACAGAATACAAGTATAAAAAAGCACATAATACAAATTAAATAAGATTATATATAAAGATTCTCAATTCTTATGATTGATTGGGGATTGGGAATTACGTCTGATGTGAATTAGAATACCGTTGATGAATGCAACAATAGCCCTCATCTCCCAACCTCTTCTCCCAAGTGTGGGAGAAGAGGAGCAATTTCAAAGTCCCTCTCCCAAACTGGGAGAGGGATTTAGGGTGAGGGCAAAGATTTATGACATCAGCAAGACCAATTTTTCCCAACTTAATTCACATTAAACGGGAATTGGGAATTGGGAATTGTCATTTGTCATTGACGCCTGATGTGAAATATAAAAATCAATGCTACATCAGGGATTTTGCGCTTTGTAGAGACGCGCCATGGCGAGTCTCTACACCAAGAAACAGGGTTTCAGCTTCTAATTCACATTAAACGTCATTGATTATTCTCCGCGTCCCCGCGTCCCCGCGTCCCCCTAATACGGCCATTTCCAGTTACGAATTTCTGGCATATCTTCGCCGTACTCGGTGATGTAGTGTTTGTGTTCAATTAGCTTGTCTTGGAGTTGCTGTTTAACGTAGGCTGCTTTGCAACCTAGTTTGGGTACTCGATCAATTACGTCCATTACGAGATGGAAGCGATCGAGGTCATTGAGAACTACCATGTCAAAAGGAGTAGTGGTGGTTCCTTCTTCTTTGTAACCACGTACATGCAAGTTCTTGTGGTTGGTGTGGCGATAAGTTAGGCGATGTATCAACCAAGGATAACCATGAAAAGCGAAAATGATCGGTTTGTCGGTGGTAAAAATTGTGTCAAAGTCTTTGGTACTCAAACCGTGGGGATGTTCGCTTTTTGGCTGTAGTGTCATCAAATCGACTATGTTAACTACTCGCACTTTTAAGTCAGGGAAATGCTGACGCAGAATATCCACAGCAGCTAAGGTTTCTAGAGTAGGTACATCTCCAGCGCAAGCCATGACTACATCTGGTTCGCTACCTTGGTCGTTACTTGCCCATTCCCATATACCAATGCCTTTGGTGCAATGTTTAATAGCTGCATCGATATCGAGGTATTGTAGTGCTGGTTGCTTACCAGCAATAATGACGTTGACGTAGTTACGACTCTTGAGGCAATGGTCAGTTACCGATAGCAAGGTGTTGGCGTCAGGGGGAAGATATACGCGAATAATTTCGGCTTTTTTGTTGAGTACATGATCGATAAAACCAGGGTCTTGGTGGGAGAAACCATTATGGTCTTGTCGCCAAACGTGGGAGGTAAGTAAGTAATTGAGCGAGGCAATTGGTCTACGCCAAGAAATGTGGCGGGTAGTTTTCAACCACTTGGCGTGCTGGTTAAGCATAGAGTCAATGATGTGGATAAAGGCTTCATAACAGGAGAAGAACCCATGACGACCTGTAAGTAAGTAGCCTTCTAACCAACCTTGACAACTAGTTTCACTGAGAATTTCCATCACCCGACCGTTGGGGGATAGATGTTCGTCTTCTGGCAGGATTTGAGCAGTCCAAGTCCTATCTGTGACTTCAAATACTGCATCTAGACGATTGGATTGGGTTTCATCGGGGCCGAAGATACGGAAGTTACGGCTTTCTAGGTTGAGTTTCATCACATCCCGGAGGAATTTTGCTGTTATCTTGGTCGCTTCAGCTTCAATTTCTCCTGGTTCAGGAACATCTATGGTATAGTCTTTAAAATCAGGCATTTTTAAATCCCGCAGCAAGGTACCGCCATTAGCGTGAGGATTATCACCCATACGCCGATGTCCTTGAGGGGCTAGTTCTGCTAGTTGTGGGATTAGCCTGCCGTTGGCGTCAAAGAGTTCTTCGGGTTTGTAACTCTTCATCCATTCTTCTAAAAGTTTGAGATGTTCTGGATTTTTGGCAATTTCACCGAAGGGGACTTGATGCGATCGCCAATAATCTTCAGTCTTTTTCCCATCTACATCTTTTGGGCCTGTCCAACCTTTAGGAGTTCTGAGAATAATCATCGGCCATTGAGGACGCTGAGTAAAACCGTGTATTCGCACCTCTCTTTGGATACCTTGAATTTCAGTAATTACCGTATCGAGAGTTGCTGCCATTTGCTGGTGTACATCTGTAGGATCTGCACCTTCTACAAAGTATGGTTTATAACCATAACCAACAAATAAACTCTCCAATTCTGCATGACTTAAACGTGCTAATAAAGTTGGGTTAGCAATTTTATACCCATTTAAATGCAGAATGGGGAGGACTGCACCATCATGCACCGGATTAATAAACTTGTTGGAATGCCAACTCGTTGCTAAAGCACCTGTTTCTGCTTCACCATCACCAACAACAGCAGCAACAATTAAGTCAGGGTTATCAAAGGCTGCACCATAAGCATGAACGAGGGCATAACCAAGTTCGCCACCCTCGTGTATGGAACCAGGGGTTTCCGGTGCGGCGTGGCTGGGAATGCCACCGGGGAAAGAGAACTGTTTGAAGAGTTTCTGCATTCCCTCAACATCTTGGGAAATATTAGGGTAGTACTCGCTGTATGTTCCTTCTAAGTAAGTATTGGCTACCAATCCAGGGCCACCATGACCGGGCCCAGCAATGTAAATTGTATTTAAGTCGTACTTTTTGATAACTCGATTCAGGTGAACATAGATAAAGTTTAATCCAGGTGTTGTACCCCAATGACCTAATAATCGAGGTTTGACGTGTTCTATCTTCAGCGGTTCTCTCAGCAGAGGATTGTTGAGTAAATATATCTGTCCGACTGAAAGATAGTTAGCTGCACGCCAGTAGGCATTGATTTTCTGCAATTCTTCATCTGTTAAAGGCTTTGTTTGCGGAAGACTGGCCAAAGTCATGTCAAACTCCCTTACAAAAAGATTCTGATGAATTCATCAGTATGCAATCTTACTAGTCTGTGGTGCGAGAGTCATCTTGCTTATGACCGAAGAATTCACAATTGTGCGTTGCGATCGCGCAAAATAAGAAAATCAGAATTATTGGCGATCATGCGGCACATATTATACTTGTCATACTTAATATTGCAAAATCAGAATTATTGGCGATCGCCATCACGTCGAATAAAATAATCTAAAATATTGCCAGTATTCAAGAGAAAATCAGTCTAAATTGGGTGAATACGTTTCAAAAACAGAAACCAGAAATGCGATCGCTCCTCGCCTCTATAAAATTAGAATAAATTTTCAGTAAGATTTCGGAGAACAACAGAATAATTGTCTAATAAGAGCAATGTCTCTTAAATAATTCGTAATTCGTAATTAAGTTTTGTAATGGGGATTTAACCCCATCATAAATAATCACAGAGTAAAAGTTTGTTTTCTACTCTGTGATTGTGTATTATGTTGATCTTGAGGATAGTTGCACCTTAAAGTCACAACGCCCTTTGTTTACTTAATAAAAATATTAGCTTAAAACGCTATTTAAATCATCTATCTTTTAGTTGATTATGCAATATTAATATTCTGTCTTTTCATAGTGTTTTATTTAAAACTTAAAGTGCAAAAATATCAGATGTGTCATTAATATCGTTTGCATTTACAAGCTTGTAGATTTAATTACATTTATGCCAGTTTTAAATATAAACTACATTTCTCACTCAATACTGAAATTTTGTGATTTATTGAAAATAAACATTGCAAAGAATATCAGGTTTAGTAAATATTACTTACCTCTATAATTGCAATTCGCCTTTAAATATGTGACTTTAGCTGATTTTTAGTTAATTAATCTGAGGTGTTTATGACTTCTACAAATCTCAACTTCTTAGAAACTAGTGTATCCAAATTTCAGAGTTTGAATCCAGACGATCGCCTGACAGTGCTAGCGTTACTTTATACAGAAATTGCAGATGAAATACCTGCAATGGCTCTGAATTGTGTACCAAATGAATCTACTGCAAATTTGGTAGGACAAATTCAAAGAAGCAAAGTATAGGTTGTCAAATTTTGTCTAAGTCTTATGTAACGGAATTTTTACTAATTTGGCTAAAAGTTGGTTTAACAAACGCCAGAATTAACAATGCTCCACCTAACAGGGCAATACTACCTACAACCACAGTTGTGTGTAGACCCGATACAAATGCATTGCTAATTGCCTGATGCATAGCTTGGGTTGATATGTTGATTGGCAAGTCACTGGGAACTTTAATTCCACCGTGCAAAGCATCAGTGATGAGTCGATCTTGCAGATTTGAGGGTAGGCCCCAAGCAGAGAGCGATCGCTTCAAATCTGAAGCCAGTCTTTGGGTGAGAATTGTTCCTTGGAGGGCAATTCCTAAAACACCACCGAGACGACTACTGGTATTGAGTACTGCTGAGGCAATTCCCGATTGAGTCGAGGGTGCAGAACTCATAGCTGCTGCTCCTAAGGGAGGCACGACCAAACCAGCGCCGAAGCCAGAAAGAACAAGTTTCCACAAAAATGCTCCATATTCAGTATCAGCACTGATGTGGATAAATGATAACGTAGCCACACACGCTAGGATCAATCCTGCCGCAATTGTGAAGCGCCACCCTAGCTTATTAGCAAGCCATCCAGAAACGAGCAATGCGATTACAAAAGACCCATTCATCGGTAAAAAGCGCACACCAGCCGCTACCGCAGAGTATCCCTGCACTTGCTGCAAAAATAGGCTGAAAATAAAAAGCAAACTAACGAAAGTGAATAACACCAAAACATTAACGACATTGACTACAGCAAAAGTTGGGTTTTTAAACAACCTTAGTGGTAGCATCGGTTGGCTGCTGTGGGACTCAACAAGCAAAAATGCTAAAAAGCTAAGTCCGGCAATTGTCAGCGACCAGAAAATAAGTGGCGATCGCCACACCCCAGTATTAGACTCAATTAATGCGTAGGTAAGCGAAGCCAAAAAAATTATACTCAGCACTAAACCTGGCAGATCTATATTCTGCCTCTTCAGATTTTTGACTTCCTTAACAAAACGAGAAGTAATTGCAAAGGCAATCACCCCAAACGGTATATTCACAAAAAACGTACTCTGCCACCCGAAGACATCTACAAGTAGTCCACCAAGAACGGGGCCAGCAATGAGAGCAAGTCCTGATACCGCAGACCAAATGGCGATCGCGTTTGTTTTCTCCCTCGGTTCAGGGAAAGTATCAGTAATGATAGATAGAGAAGTCGGGATTAAGGCAGCAGCACCGATGCCCTGAAGAACTCTTCCAGTCAGCAAAATACTGAGATTGGGGGCAAGACCACAGACTATAGAAGCGATCATGAAGATAAGCAGTCCCGTCAAAAACACCCGCTTGCGCCCATAGATATCTCCTAATGTTCCACTCGTGAGTACTAAACTAGCCGCAGGCAGAGTGTAGGCATTGAGAATCCACTGCAACCCTGATACATTAGAACCCAAGCTTGTCTGAATTTGGGGAAGAGCTACATTTAATACAGTATCGTCAATAATAGCTATGAACAGGGCGAAACACATTGCCGTCAGTGTGATAGCTTTAATCCGACTTCGATCCATTACCTTCAGTACCTCTATGCAAGTTTTTCTGTAAATGTTTTTTGTTGCTAGTAGCGAGAATCTGCTGCAAGAAATCAGCAACCTTTAGTAAAGAATATTTTTGAGTTTTCAGAAAAGTTTTGAGTAGTTACTGCAACTTTTTAAGTAAATATTTTCTAGACTTAACTTCAACTGCATAGTACGCAAGGCTGGAAAAAATGATTGTGATAGTAGTAAACCAAAACAATCCCCAATAGAGCTGTATTTGTGTGAAACCTGAACAAAAAAGTTCCCCACAAAAAGCATAACTAAAAAGGACAATTAAAATTCTAATTACACCATGAACTAAATAAATTGAGTAGGAAATTTCGCCTATAAATATCAATACTCTTACATTTAATATTTTCGCTGCTTTTCCTTTATTCAATGCTCCTGAAATTAAAAGAAGAGCAAAACCGGGTATTGTCCAGACATCATGACCCCTAGCTAATATAACTGTTATTATCCAAATCCAAGCTAGTAAGAAGCTATAATCACTTATAAAAAAAAGACGCAACCAACCCTTTTGATAAATCTGGTAGACTCCTATACCTAATGTAAAGTCAAGTAAACAACGGAAAAGACCATAATCAAGCTGTAAAAGCAAAGTCCCAGGCATCTGTATAGACAGCCTTGATAATCCAAGTAATAAAACTATTGGAACTGAACAATTTAGCAAAATTCTCTGTGAAGAGTTCCGCAAAAACAGAGGCAGCAAAAAAGGAAAAATTATGTAAGTGTACCACTCTGCCCCTACTGCCCAAGAAACGGAATTCCAGCCGTATGGAAGGTTCCCGACAGCACCTAGTAAGGTAAGATTAGTCAATAGTCCAATCAAAGGAAAATGTTCCTCTGAAAAGGCATATTTTGGCTCTACAAGGTATATTGGCAACTGTAATGCCACCAAACAGAGCAGCGTGAACAAATGAAGTGGATAAATTTTTGCAAAACGCGCTACCAGGAATTGTTTATAGTTATGCTTGTTTAGCCCTTCGCTAAATCTTGTATGATAGACATGAAAAATCACAAAGCCACTCAATATGAAGAAAAAATCTACCCATAGATAGCCTTTCTCCATCAGTTGTGCCAAAAATTGTGGCTGAAGGTTATATTTTGGCTCAGCCAATGCGAATAAATTAAGATAATGGCAAGCAACGATGCACAGCGCTCCGATACCTCGCAAAGGTGTTAATGATTGGATGTGATTTACTGGTAATTTATTTTTGATTAATTCCATACATACTTCTTTGGATGTTGAATCAACTCAATTCATTGCCATGACAAAATCTGCTTAAGTAGCCCTCATTAACTGCCTAACCATAACGGATTTTTCAAGCCAGCTCTGTAACTGTTGTCTTATCGCTAGTAACAAGAATCTTCTGCAAAACCTCAGCGACTTCAAACACAGCGAGATTTTTCACAGCAGCGACATTGGCATGGTAAAGAGCAAAATTTTCCGGCTCTAGAAACTGTTCAACAGCTTTGTGGATATCTCGAAAACTGCGAAGAACCAAACCCACCTGCTTTTGTTCAATCCAATCAGTGTTGTAGCGTTCGTGGATAAGCGTGGCAGCATTGCGTTCCACAATTACTGGTAGCTGCATCGCTAAAGCTTCGCTGAGGCTACCGGGGCCTGGTTTGCCAATAAAAAAGTCGGCAAGATGCATGTAATAAGGAACGTTTTCGGTAAAGGTGGTGACAAACCTTTTCTGGATACCTTGGTTGTTGCGTAAAGTCTCGGCAAGTTCTTGATTGCGTCCGCACAGAAAAATGAATTGTAGTTTTTCTCCAAAACACTCTAAACGCTTGGCAATTTCTATCATGGCTTGGGAGCCATTACCACCAAACATGACAACTCCAGTTAAACAATCTGGATCTAAACCCAATTTTTGTCTTTCAGTAGCGCGATCGCACTTCATGGGTTCGTAAAAGCGCGGATGAATCACCATGCCGGATGTTTGAATAATCCGCTCCTCTTTCACACCCAAACTATGCGCTTGCTCCAGAGCTTTTTCAGTACCACAAACCGTATAATTATCTGTTTGGGGTTCTATCCAAAATCCGGGTGGATAATCGGCAAAATCTATCGGCAGAGTTACATATGGAGTGCCTGGTTTGACTCTCTGCAAGCTTTCCCATAACACCTTGTTACACATCGTTACTATGGAAACCACCATATCCGGCTGTTGCTGATCCCAATATTGTTCAAAAAACCTGACACCAGCATCGTAATTGAGTTTGACAAGAAGTTTATTAAGGCGCATCTGTAACGGCCAAAGCCATGTCCAACCGCTTTTCAGCATCAGGTTGTACAATTCATGTACAGAAAATCCAAATAGCTTGTAAACATTTACCACCTTTTTTTGTTCTGTCATGCTCGCCATGATGTCGTCCATATCGGTAACTTGGAAACGCCAAGGTAGTTGCTGTTGTTCGGCAACATCACGGATGGCATGATAGGTGGCGTAATGTCCACCACCACCTTTTCCGGTGACAACATTAATCACAAACTCTTTTTTAAACTTGGGTTCAATAACCATATTTTTATTCCAGCCACACTGGCTTTCTCGTAGATATAATTTGTTCTAAGCTGTTGCGCTTTTAATTTGCATAGTTCAAACCGCTCTTAAGACGCGGGGACGCGGTGAGTCCATTTGATTTGACTCAACTCATCGCTATCACAAACTCAATTCAATTGTTTCTTTAATTACGAATTACGTTAGCGCAGCGGTAGCGACGAAGGAGCGTCATTACGAATTATTTAACTATTGTCTTGTCGCTAAGCTAAAAAACATCTAAATTACATAATCAAATTAAATAAAACTCTTGTGGGGTGGGCATCTTGCCCGCCCTAATTATGCAAGTTATATGTGGAACAGCTTAGTAGCAAGAATTTTCTGCAAAATTTCAGCAACTTCAAACACGGCACGATTGTTTAAAGCAGCAACATTGGCGACGTAGTGAGCAAAAGTTTTCGGCTCTAAAAACTGCTCAACTGCTTTTTGAATATCCCGAAAATTGCGTAGCACTAAACCTACTTGCTTTTGTTCAACCCAATTAGTGTTGTAGCGTTCGTGGATAAGTGTGGAAAAATTCCGTTCTACGATCACTGGTAGCTGCATTGTCAACGCTTCGCTGAGGCTGCCAGGGCCTGGTTTACCAATAAAAAAGTCGGCAAGATGCATGTAATAAGGAACGTCTTCGGTAAAGGTGGTGACAAACCTTTTTTGGATACCTTGGTTGTTGCGTAGACTTTCTGCTAATTCTTGATTGCGTCCGCACAGAAAGATCAGTTGTAGTTTTTCTCCAAAACACTCCAAACGTTTGGCGATTTCCAGCATGGCTTTGGAACCATTACCACCAAACATGACAACTCCAGTCAGACAGTCTGGATTTAAACCCAATTTTTGTCTTTCAGTAGCGCGTAGGCGTAGCCCGCCGCAGGCATTGCCCTCTAAAGATTCATAAAAACGCGGATGAATCACCATACCAGATGTTTGGATGATCCGATCTTCTTTCACACCCAAAGCACGCCCTTGCTCGACAGCTTTCTCATTTCCGCAGACTGTGTAATTCTCTGTTTGGGGTTCAAGCCAAAATGCAGGCGGATAATCGGCAAAATCTATCAGAACAGTTACGTATGGAGTCCCTGGTTTTACCCTTTGTAAGCTTTCTGATAGTGCTTTGTTAAACAACGGCATGACAGAAACCACTAAGTCTGGCTGCTGCTTTTGCCAGTATTCCTCAAAAAATTTTACCCCAGCATCATAATTTAGTTTTACCAAGAATTTATTGAGGCGCATCTTCAATGGCCAAAGCCACGTCCAGCCACTTTTCTGCATTCGATTGTACAATTCATGTCCAGAAAAGCCCAGCATTTCATAAGCGTTCTTGACCTTATTTTGTTGCGCTAAATCTGTTGCAATGTTGTCCATGTCAGTGACTTGGAAATGCCAAGGCAGTTGTTGCTGTTCGGCAACAGCACGGATGGCATGATAGGTAGCGTAATGTCCACCACCGCCTTTGCCAACGATCACGTTAATCACAAATTTTTCTTTTGGATATGAGGATGATTGCATTGTTTTCATAAATAAATTTTCTAAAAAATACTCGGATTAAACGCTTTTGCGGAACATGATGCTCATGCCAGCATGGAGACTGAACCAATAGCCAAAAATTGCCCAGAAAAGGAATTGATAAGAGGTGAATGCTTTTCCTAATCTAAGTGGTTCAGCAAGAACGTCCATAGAACCGTCAAAGACACTCATGTAGGCGTTTACAGCTCGGTTGTTCAAACAGAACCAAGGTGTATCGTCATATTTGCGATCAAAGAAGTCTACAGGTTTCCATCCCTGCGCTTTCCCCAAGGATTCGATGATTTCTCGCGTGTATATATGAAGGTGGTAAGGGACATGTACAGAGTTATAGTGGTCTGCTATATCTGGTTGGTTGAGATCGATATTAGCGGCGTTAGGTGTACCGATCAGAATATAACCACCAGGAGCTACTAAGTTGTCTATATAACTTAAGAAAGCATTGGGATCTTCAACGTGTTCGATCACATCCTGGGTAGAAATATAATCAAATTTTCTACTTTCGATAAATGCGCGATCGCCTAATCCATCCACAGGTGCGTAGAGGTCGTATCCATAAGAATTAATAAAGCCCCGTTGTTGCAGATATTTTACAAACAGACCATGAATTCCACAGCCATAATCGAGAAATGAATGTTGTTTAGAAAATCCATGTTTAGTTAACTGACAAAGAAGATTGTCATAAAAAATTCGTAGCGGCCAAACTAATTTAGCTTCAGAAAAAGGATATTTGGAGTAGTAATAGTCAAGATCCACAACATCCAAACAATGAATCGTTTGGCAATCAGGACATCGCCAAACCTTAAACTTTTCGTCCATTAAGGATCTGATACTACAAGGAAAGGTATAAAATGCAGATTTATGATTTGGATTAACTCGATAATTACAAACAGAACATACAAGGCGTTGCTTGCTTGAGATAACCTGTGTTTCTTGCATGAGAGTTTTCCTTTAAAAGCTCGACTATCTTATTTGTCATTCCTACTTGGAATTTACTACTTCTTTCTCAAACAAACCCAGCGCCCGAACCACTGCGTGATCCATGTCATAATACTTGTAATCTGCAAGTCTCCCAGCAAACAACACTGTACCGTTGAGATTTTCTACTTCTTTGAGATAAAGGTTGAGGCGATCGCGGTTATCTTCATTCAAGATGGGATAATAAGGGTCATTTTTTCCCGGAACATAAGCTTGGGGATATTCCATCACCAAGGTAGTTTTAGGAGAAGCTTGTCCTGATAAATACTTCTGCTCGGTAATGCGTGTAATATCGTAGTCGTTGGGGTAATTTACTGTACCAACTTCTTGATATTGTTCTTGATTTAAAGTCTCAAATTGAAAGCGCAAACTCCGATAGGGCAATTCCCCATACATATAGTCGAAGAAAGTATCAATTGGGCCTGTGCAAATAATCCGGTTAAATTTAACGTCGTTAATAATCTCGCGGTAATCGGTATTCAGTAACACCTTGATATTAGGATGAGCCAACATTTTGCGGAACATTTCGGTGTAGCCAACCTTTGGCATCGCTTGATAAGGGTCTTGAAAATAACGGTTATCCCGACTGATGTAAACTGGTACACGCCCCGTTACGGCCCGATCTAGTTCCTCCGGTTTCACACCCCATTGCTTCATGGTGTAACGGAGAAAAACATTTTCATAGATATAATCAGCGAGAAAGCTTAAATCTCCACTGGTACTTTCACGCAGTTTTAGGATAGGTACTTTTACACCAAATCCAAAGTTTTCTAAAAGTAAATTCTCCAATTTTTCTGCATAATTTGGAGGAAAAAGAGCATAGAGTGAATTTAAATTAAAAGGAATAGGAACTTTTTTACCTTCTACTACTCCCAACACATGATGGTAGTAATGTCTCCATTCTGTAAATTGGGAGAGGTAATCCCAAACTTTTTTAGATTTGGTGTGAAAGATATGAGGCCCGTATTTATGAACTAATATCCCATGCTCGTTATAGTAATCGTAGGCGTTGCCGCCAATGTGGTCTCGCTGTTCAACAATTAGCACTCTTTGTCTTAGCTCGGTTGCAATCCGTTCAGCCATGACACAAGCTGAGTATCCTGCCCCTATGATCAACCAATCAAATATCATTGATCTGACTCCAATAATTGTTTGAACAGCGCGGACATCTTGATGGTTTTAAATATGGTGATCTGAAAGTTTCAGATTGGACAATTTCTCAAAGGCGATCGCCTATTGAATGCTGACAGGGTAGTTCATCGCAGTTGACTGATTGACAGCAGTCATCTCAAATCTTAAGAGCAAATGCTCTGCGACTCTGATAGCATTGGCAATAATCGTCAGCGTTGGATTCAAAGCAGCACTCGAAGGGAAAAAAGCACCATCGACAACGTAAAGATTATCAACATCATGGGTGCGACAATTGAGATCGAGTACAGAGGTTTTAGGGTCTTCCCCAAAACGACAAGTACCGCACTGATGCCCAACATCTTTTAAAGACATCCCTGTGGTAAAAAAGATTGAGAATGGCTCGATAGACTTTAATACTTCTTGCCAACGCTTAACTAGGCGATTCAATGCTTCATCGTTGTTGTTAGTATATTCGAGAAACATTTTCTCGCCTTCGACACGCACGCGATTGTCCGGATCTGGTAAGTCTTCCGCCATGAGAAACCAGGGAGTAGTTCTATCTGTGAACGCCTTAAATACTGCTCTGGGAATCAGTTTGCTAGGAATAAAAGATGGGTTATTAGCAGCAGCTCTATCCTCAGTAATATTGCCGAGGGTTTGCACATGTCCCATCGGGTAAGGAAAATCTGCCTCTCCCCAATAAAAATCATTCACGGCGAGTGTTTTAGGGTAAACCGTAGGATTGAGTTTTGTAGTCACAGCTACGATCGCGCTAATTTTATGCCGCATATAATTGCGTCCCACCAGATCGGAACTATTTGCTAATCCATTTGGATGTTGATCATTAGCCGATCGCAGTAACAAAGTGGCGGAGTTGATCGCACCACAAGCAACAACAACTATATCTCCAAAGAAAAAGTGGCGATCGCCTGCGATTTCTGCTTCCACAGCCGTAACCTCACGACCTGAAGCACTGGTATGCAAACGCAATACTTTCGCTTCGGTCATCAAAGTTACATTAGAATAGACCATTGCTGGACGTACACCGTTAACATCACCATCAGCTTTGGCATTGACCAAGCAGGGGAAACCATCGCAGGTATTGCAACGAACACAAGTACTTATAAAACGATTGACTTCATTTAGCTTGATACCAAGGGGCTGATAACAGGGATGAAAGCCTCTATCCTTAAGAGCATAGTTGATTTGTTCAATGTAGGGTTCGTGGCTGATTGGTGGAAAAGGATAGTCTTGATCTCTTGGGGGTTCGGTCGGGTCAAGACCTTGCTTTCCGTGTACGTCGTAGAGTTTTTCGGCTTGAGTGTAGTAAGGTGCAAAATCCTGATACTTTAATGGCCACTCTGGAGAAACACCACCTTTGTGAATGACTTCTTCAAAGTCCCGCTCCCGAAATCGATACAACGCGCTACCGTAAAACTTCGTGTTACCACCAACGTAATAGTGTGTAAACGGATTAAATGGGTTGCCGTCCTTGTCATACCACATTTCGGTAGTTCGATAGCGGTCTTTACCATAGACTTCTTGAGAATCCCAATTAGCCTTTTCTTTGGGTAGAAAATTTCCTCGCTCTAAAATCAAAATCTTCTTGCCGCTTGGTGCTAGCTTATTTGCTAGAGTTCCACCACCTGCACCCGTACCAATAATGATGACATCGTAATGGTCGTTATTCATTTTTTTCCTTTTTAAGCTAGTTTCAATATGGCTGGGTAAACCTTAATTGCAGACGATATTCTCAGCTTGCATCTGCTTTTGGGCACAATTAAAATTCGTCTCTATCACACCAGCTTTTTGAATCATTGAGTCTCCAAATTCTGGAGATAGTTGTGAAAGTGCATAAAAGACTTTGATTGCTAGACCATCGAGTATTACTTCTTTTTGGTTTTGCTTAATTGCTTGAATCACCACATCTGCTACTTGTGTTGGTTCAGCAATGCTTGCTCCCTTAGGTACTGATATATCTAGAGCGAGGAACATTCCGGCATTGGTACACCCAGGACAAATGACTGAAACACCGACATTAGTATTCGCTAATTCCTGCCGTATTGCCTCCGACCACATAATCAAACCTGCTTTACTGGCTGAATAAATGCTGTTAAAAGGTGCTGCCTTTTTGCCAGCGCCAGAGGAAATGTTAACAATATGACCACTCTTGCGCTCTATCATGCTTGGTAGTAGTAAACGGGTCAATTCCATTGGTGCATGGAGGTTGAGCGTCAATATCGATTGGATATCTTCTAAGGCGTAGTTTTGAAAAGGCCGAAATTTCTCAATTGCAGCATTGTTAATCAAAATATCAATGGGGCCGGCAAGTTGCTCAATCTTCTGCACTAGGGAGGGTAATTCTTCCAATTGTCTGATGTCAAAAGGAATACTTATCGCTTTACCACCCTCAGTCTCAATCTCAGTACATATTTGCTCTAGACCTTCTTGAGAACGAGAAATGGTAACTACAGTTACTTGCTCTTTTGCTAAAGCACGAGCAATAAATACTCCGATGCCACCTGAAGCACCTGTCAAAACTGCTGTTTTACCTGCTATTGTTTTCACATTCACCCTCCAAAATTTTTATATATAGTAATTTTTTATACATAGATTAAACGGTTGAGGATAACTGCTTATTCCTTGGAGAAGGCGCAACCGAAAAGGAGTTTTCAAGCATTTGTTCCAAAATATCAACTACTTCAAATACTGCTTGATTGTTGATCGCGGCGGCGTTGGCACGATAGCGAGCTAGAGTTTCTGGCTGGATTAGCTTTGCTACAGCTTGGTTAATATCCCGAAAATTGCGGACTACAATACCAATCTCATTTTCTGCAATCCACTCAGCCGAGGGTCGTTCTTGAAACATGCTTAAGGCATTACAATCTGTAATTACTGGCAAGTTCATTGCCACAGCCTCGCTAACACCCACAGAGCCGGATTTACCAATAAAGAAATCCGATAGATGCATATAGTAAGGAATTTCACTAGTAAAGGTTTCAATGTACCTTGGTAAACGACTCTGTTGACGGCGCAAAGTGTTTGCTATTTCTTCATTGCGTCCGCAGATAAAAATGAGTTGTAGATTCAGTGACGATTTCTCTAGACAATCGGCAATTTCTAGCATTGCTTTTGATCCCTGACTACCAAAAGTGATTAAACCTGTAGGTAAATCTGGATTTAAACCTAAGCGTTCTTTTTCAATTTGGCGATCGCTATTTATGGATTCAGAGAATCGAGGATGAATTACCACTCCTGATGTGCTGAAGATTCGCTCTTGCGTATAACCTAAGCTTTTAGCTTGTTCAACTGCTCTTTGAGTCGGACAAATTAAGAATTGTGCTTGTGGATCAATCCAGAAGTGGGGTGGGCAATCGGCATGATCGGTCATTACGGTTGCAAAAGGCACATGGGATGATACTGCCTGCAAGCTTTGATTAATCAGCCCATTGATATAGGGCAGTAATGAAACCACCATATCAGGTTGATGCTGCTGCCAATATTTTTTAAAACGTCCTAACCAAGCAAAATGAGAAAGGCGTATTTGTAATTTGAATGAAGGAACTAAGAAAGGGTCATTAATAATTTTTGCCCAGTTTTTTTTGAGTATCAGATGATTGTAAACGTAGTGTGGAGCAGTCGTACCAATGATTTCTTTGAAAGCATCGACTATATGAATTTCCCAAGGTAATTGCCGCTTCTCGATCACTTTTTGCAAAGCATTGGCTGTGCTGCGATGACCTGCGCCTAAATCATAAATCATCAAATATACTTTTTTCATGGCTTTGGCGATTCGGTTGGTATTTGGGTTAAGAAAAATCTTTTTTCCGTGTAGACCGTCATTGGTCATTAGTCATGACGCTCGCGGACTCGCTACCGCTACGCTAAAGTTATTTGTATTTACCAAGGACAGAGGACAAATGACAAAAGACAACCTCACCAGTTGATGTGCAATGTTTATTTGCGTAACAGCTTAGTATTTGGTTTTTGGGGTAGGGTGTTCCACAAAAAATGTTCTTCGTTTTCCCCCTACACCCCATACCCTAGTTTTTGGTCATTTATTTTTTTGCCCGATTTTCAGTTAGAAAAAGTTCATATCACTACAGAACCATTATTAACTGCCCCAGCCAAAGCTGAAGGAAAAGAACCTTGAGACTGAGGGTCGAATAAGCTGCCAAGACTAGAAACGATCTCTCCATAGTTGAATCCACTGCTAGTAGTACTTCTAATACTTCTGTTGCTAGTACTTATCCCTAGAGTAGGGTTAATCCCCTCAGTAGGGTTAATCCGGTTATCGCCTTTAGGTAACTTTTCCTTAGTCACAAGATCATTAGTGATATCAATGGTGGGAATTGAACCAGGATCGGTGATGCTGATGACATCATTTGAATTGCCGATAAATTTTTGCAGTTTTCCTTTGTTGACATCAAGCTGAGCCACCCAACTATCTACAGCAGAGGTATTAACGCCATTAGTGTTTCCTAACAAGCCATCAGTAAATCCAGTCACGTAAAGCTTACCAGTGCCGTCAGTAGTAATACCTGTAGGGTAGTCAAGATTATTTCTGCTGCCAAATTGTTGAATCCACTTGTTATTGCCATCAGTGTCGAACCTCGCCACCCAGGCATTATAAGATTTGTCTTTTTGACCTTTGCCTAACTTACCGTTAGAATGTCCGATCATAAAGACATTGTCTTGTTCATCGATCTCCATGTCGGAGAAGAGCATCCCATCATCATCTGGAGAACCAAACTGTTTAGCCCACACTTGAGATCCATCTGGGGCTAGTTTGGTAAGCCAAATATCGCGATCGCTGATTTGTACATCATCCCCCGTTCCAATATTCCCTGTAGTCCATCCTGTAACGTAAATATTGCCCTTGCTGTCAGTGTCAACACCCCAGGCAAAATCAAGACCCTGATTTGTACTTCCCAGCTGTTGAATCCACTCTATCTTTCCTGAGGTGTCCGTCTTCGTCACCCAAGCATCGTACTTCAAAAGTTGTCGTGATGGGTCTGACTCTTGGACTAAGCCCTGAGTCCAGCCTACTGCGTAGCTGTTACCAAGATTATCAACGGCAATGTCGTAACATTCGTCAAAAAAGGGAGTGATGTCAAACGGGAAAGTCGCTGAAGGATTCTTAATCGGAGTAATCCATTGTTGGTTGCCATTGCTGTCTAACTTAGTTACCCAAGAATCATCTTGAATACTAAAATTGAAAATGTCTGTTCTTTGATTTTCCTTAATTGCTAATCCTGATACATAGACATTGCCTGCTGCATCTAGGTCAAGCCCAAAGGCTGAATTAGAAAAACCACCAGCACTAAACTGCTTACCCCATACCTGATTGCCATTGGTGTCATACTTAGCTACCCAAACATCCCCTTCTGATTGCTTGGATGAAAACAAGCTACCCGACGTGTTACCCGCTATGTAGGAGTTACCACTACTATCTGTGGCGATCGCTAAGCTACCTTCATCACCAGAAGAACCAAACTGTTTACCCCAGACCTGGTTGCCATTTTTGTCATATTTGGCTATCCACACATCTGAAAAACCTTGATTGGTTCCAAACAATGGCCCGGTGGTAGTTCCTGTTAGATAGACATTACCAGCAGCATCTTTACCTGCACCAAAACTGAGGTCGTTACCAGTAGTCCCCAATTGCTGAATCTTCTGGTTTTGTACTGGTTTTTTTGGTGGTTTGTTACCGACAAACCGGAAATTCTTCGATTTCAAATCTAAATTGACTTCAGGCTTTGCAAGCACAAAAGTGACGAGGTCAGGCGCTCCCTGTTGCAGTGAAAATATAGCTGCTCCAGAAAAAGGTTGTGCAACTCCTTCAACCTGTAATCCATTAACTTTTACGATTCGATAGTCTTGCGGTTTTCCATTTAGTTGGATGACATCATTATCTATGCCGAAATCATAAATGACAGCAAACTCGTTCAAACCAAGGAAGTTTGTAGTTAGTAGGGTATCTGGTTTAGAGGTAGTGTAGTAGGGCTGAGTTGTATCACCAAGAACAAATCTGTCTGACCCTACAGATGGGATATTTCTGTCTAGGATGAGTAATGGATTACCACCTTGCTGATTATTCTGAATATTCAAAATAATCTCATACTCTTCAGCAGAGTTGTCAAATATATCGCCGAATAAATAATCTACATTTGTTGCTTGAGTGGCGCTTGCAATCGGATTATCAGGATAAATGGTATCGTTTCCTGAGCGAGCAAAAAGCAGTTCAGAAGCATTTGTACCCCCTCCTGTAACTAGATCACTGGTAGGTGTCAATAATGAGATTGCAAATTTTTCATTCATTGTGGTTCAAATCCTTTAAACATATCCGAAAACTGTACAAATATCTCTATGACTAGCTTATGGGGTGCGATCGCCAATCTCGTAGTCAGACTAGTTGGAAATATTTGTTGTAAATAACTAGACAAAAAAGTTGGTTATATGCATTCATTTTTTCAATGCCACCGGGCGCACCATTCAAAACAACTGTTTTAACTCCTATGGTTTTCATATTCACACTCCAAAACTTTTACATGCTAAGTTTCAACGCCACGCGCTTTTGATTCTTGATACGGAGTTTGTTGAGCTTACTTACCCCCATCCAGTGGTAAACTGTGTCTCCAAATTGTGGAGAAATTTGCCATAGCGCTATTAGCAGCTTTGATATATTTGCTGTGATCGGATCTTGATTGACAATCACTTCTGCTTGATTTTTCTCAATAGCCTGGATTACTGCTTTTGCTACATCATCTGGTTTAGATGTGCCTGCTAACTTGGGTATGGGTACGCCAGTATCGGCAATCATTCCCTGACCAGAAACATACCCTGGACAGATTGCAGAAATTTCCACGTTAGTATCAGCTAACTCTTGTCTGAGTGCATCAGTCCACATCAGCAAACCAGCTTTGCTGGCAGAATAAACACTGTTGTAAGGATTTCCTTTTTTACCCGCTAGGGAAGCAATATTCACAATATGACCTTTTCTTTGATTTAACATCGTTGGCAGTACCAAACGACTTAATTCCATCGCTGACAGTAAGTTAATTGTTAATATTGAATGCAACTCCGCAGTGGAATAATCTTGAAATTTCTTGTATATCTCTATACCTGCGTTGTTGATTAAAATGCCAATTGGGCCTGCAAGCTGATTAATTTTCTCAACGAGGTCTGGCAGTTCTTCTAGCTGGCTGAGGTCGTATTTAATGCCTAACCAATGACCTCCTAAAGCTTTAACTTCGGCAGATACTTGATCTAGTCCATCTTGCGATCGCGAAACACCTACTATAGTTGCTTTTTCTTTTGCCAAAGCACGAGCAATATAAACTCCTATGCCGCGTGAGGCTCCTGTCAAAAGTACTGTTTGATCTGCAATGATTGTCATGATTGCTTAACATCCTTCAGCAAGTAGCAATGCTTTGTTTGAGGGAAGGGAAATGCTTACCTCCCAGTTCAATTTGTTCGCGTTCAACTCCAGTTTTGATTCTGGCGAGTAAATATTCACTGTCGGAGGCGATGATATTTGTGCCATGATCTGGCTCGATCAGACTGGCTAGGGCAATATTGTCGCCATACTTATTTACTAGATTGTATATACCTAAGAAATTGAAAACTCCTGATTCATAGGTTCCACAAGGAACTGAGGGATTTTGAACTCCAGTGCAGTATTCATGGCGTTGTAACCAATCTTTTGAGGGATATCCGTGGAAATGAACCATTGGCATCCCATTTTCAATTAACTTTGGTGCGTATAAAGCAGTAGCCAGTGCGATCGCCACCATGACATAGATATCATAAGAGGGTTTGATATCTCCCGCTACAGAATCAAGACCTGTTGGTAATTGAAGTAACAACCTGTCTTGTAATCCAATCCTAAACACGTCTGTTTCTAAATTCAGGTTTGTTTTATTTGAGCCTGAACGGGAACTAGCAAGCCAGATATCTGGTATCTGTTTAAATATGTGTTTTTCTCCAATCTTGGTTTTGATATACCTTCTGCCAATTTCGTTTTGACGCAGTTCATCACGGCTAAATCCTGCGATTGTTGATAAGCTTTCCCACTCACTCTCGGATATTTCTACAGCACCTACATATTGTGGCGGTTCGGCATAGGCAACAAAACCATAAGAAACACCTGTTCTGCCATTTATCATCCAGTCCACAATATCTCGGTGGGACTTTCTTTTCATGACATCGTTAATTTTAAACCCAGAAGGTAGTAACTCTGTTGATGCTAATTCTTGACCTAATTCGACTAATTGAGTAGCATAGGCAGATGTTTTAGAGTCATATTCACCAATCTCAAATCGACTTAAAGGTAATGGTTGAATTGGTACAAAAATTTTAGGGATTAAAGACTTAGAAATGAACTCATCTAATGACTCTTTAGCAAATACCGAGTCTGAGAGGTTCATATTTAAGATAGAAATATTAGTTTTATCAACCCCAATCACAATTTCAGAAAAGTTCTTAATGAGAGTATTAACACCAATAGGAATTTTTTGTTGATAAGGTATTTTGGGATCGACCAGCTTTTGATTTAGTTTTGTTAAAACGATCGCTTGAGTATTTGTCGGGTCTTCAAGTGGTTGGACGCTCTCTTCAGCCCAACTGATAAATTGCATAATTTTAGCAGCAGATATCGGACTATTGTTGAAAACAAAATGAGAATATAATCGATATAGCAATTCTGCTATAAATATCTTGGCTTTTCCAAATAAAGACGGACGTTTTTCAACATCTACAACAGCATTAACACCCGATTTAATCACCCTGGTTGTGATATTTTTTTTCCAATTAATAAAAGGAATAGTAATTTCGTAGTTAAACTCTTTAGTTGCCTCTTCCCAAGATAAAATCTGAACTTCGTTTTCTTTTAGTTTATGTTCTAACTCTTCTCTAAACGTTAAAACTGTTTCTTCTTTGTAGCTATTAGGCAAAGGTCTAAAAGTAACCTTTAGCTTATTTGCCATCATTTTTGGATCGATGACAGGAGGGATAAAACCTGTAATTTTACGGCAGTATCCTCCAATCAGTCGTCCAATTGTCTGTAAACTCAGGTCTTGATTTTTAGCTGTAGAACTATCAATAACGGGATCGTTATTTTTTTGCAGAAACGCCAGAATTTCTGTTTTGCGTTCAGCTAGTTCTGTGCGGATTTCTGGTGTCAATAATCCTTTGGGAGAATTAATCTTGAGTTTATCATTATCAGCCCACAAATGAACGCCTTGATGATTTAGGTTTTCCACCAGATCTGATACATTCATAGATTCACCATCTTTGTTATTATGTAATTTTTTAAATTTCAAAGATTTCTGATTCAGAAGTTTCTAATTCTTTGGCTAAGTGCTGTGAAAGCAACTCAATAGTGGGATAGTGAACTAATAGAAGTGGAGACACATCAAGTCCGAGAAATTGTTTGCCAGCACTAGCAATGCCGATCGCCAGCACGGAATCTAAACCATAGCTGTCAAAAGGTAGCCGGATATCTATTTCATCGGGTTTGACTCCCAGTTCTTGAGCAATTTGATTAACTAGCCAAGCTTGGATATCTTCTGCTGTTAAAGACTTGAGATTTAGCTGCTGCAATGTTGTGTTAGTTTCCTCCTCAGTTTCTGTCTTGTGATATTGCTTCTCTAATAGCTCAAACAGTCTAGGTAATAAATTCAGCTCTGCTTGTGAGAGTTCTGTGGTCATTTCTAACTGCTTGAGTAGTTGTTTGAAATCAGCTTGATTGAGAGATTTATTTTTCGCTTGCCCATTATGAGCCTCAAACCAGTGGCGCTTGCGCTGCCAAGGGTAAGTTGGTAGTTGCAAGCGTTGACGCGAGTAGTCCCGGTCAAAAGCTAACCAGTTGACTTTTGCTCCATGTACATATAAAACCCCCAAAGTTTCTAGGATTTTTTGCCAATCTGCTTTTTCTGGATGTAGAGTCTTAGAGAAGCGATCGCTTCCTACTCCTATTTCCACAAATATTTCGTATCCCTGTTGAGCTAGAGTATTCACGCTGGCAGCATTCACAGATTGTCGTTGCTGACTCCAATATTGGGGGGTAGCTATTTCACCCGCCAGATGAGACACTACAGGGATTCGTGGTTGGGAGTAGCTGACTTCATTGACTGAGGATTTGGCAACCAACTTCAAGCCATCTTCTAAGCTGAAAACTCCAGCTACACAGGCAGCAACATATTCCCCGACATCGTAACCGATAACTGCGGTGGGTTCTATACCCCAGGATTTCCATAACTGGCAAAGAGCGTACTCTAGGGCGAAGAGGGCAGGGGGAGCGGGTGAGGCAGGAGAAAAAAGCGTTTCTAGCAGTGGTTGCTCTAAGTAAGGACGCAGGATTTCCTCGCAACGGTCGAAGACAGCACGGAATGTAGGTTGAGTTTCGTAGAGTTGACGACCCATTCCTAGATGCTCAAAGCTCAAGCCTTGGAAAATGAAGGCTATTTTAGGAGAACCTGCCACCTTGCCTTTAAATAACCCTGCTACATCTTGCCCAGCGCTGAAGGCAGCTAGCTTTTCATCAAGTTCGGTAGATGAAGACGCTACCACACTCAAACGATGCTGAAAGTGCGATCGCCCGCTATTGGCACTAAAGCAAATATCTCCTAAAGCTAAGTCTGGGTTAGCAGCTAAATGCTTCTCATACCGTTCGGCTAACTGCACAAGTGCTTCGTCTGTCTTAGCTGATAATGCTAGTAGATGCAGGGGGCGATCGATTGGCCTTTGTACTGGTTCTGAAATCGGAGCCTGTTCTAGGATCACATGGGCGTTAGTGCCGCTAAAGCCAAAGGTATTGACTCCCGCCAGTCGCCGCTTTGCTCCTACAGGCCAAGGTATCCGCTCAGTCGGAACTTTCAGACTGTATTCATCCCACTTGATGTGAGGATTAGGCTGCTGAAAGTGCAGGTGGGGTGGGATCTCTCCATGTTGCAGAGCCAGCACCACCTTAATGAGACTGGCGATACCAGAAGCTGGTTCTAAATGACCAATGTTAGTTTTTACCGAACCAATAACCAAAGGTTTGTCTTGAGGACGATTCTTACCAAATACTGCCCCCAAAGCTGCTACCTCAATGGGTTCTCCTACAGCTGTCCCCGTACCCTGAACCTCTACATAATCAATTTGGGCTGAGTCTACGCCACTATTTTCCAAGGCTTGGTGAATCGTAGCTTGCTGAGATAATCCATTAGGAGCAATCAAGCTACTACTGCGACCATTGTGGTTTACCGCCGAACCCCGAATCAAGGCTAAGATGTTGTCCCCATCAGCTAAAGCATCTTTGAGGCGCTTGAGGACGACGACACCACACCCTTCTCCTTTGACAAAGCCATTAGCAGCAGCATCGAAGGTTTGGCAGCGACCATTAGGATTTAGCATTCGCGATTTGGAAAGCGCAATGCTGGTGTCTGGCACGAGATTTAAACCAACTCCACCAGCTAGGGCGAGATTGCACTCTCCCAGGCGTAAACTTTGACAAGCCAAATGTACTGATACCAATGAAGAAGAACAGGAAGTATCGATCGCCATGCTGGGGCCTTTTAGCCCTAGAATATACGACAAGCGCCCAGCTGCTACGCTCAAGGAGTTGCCAATGGCGCTAAAAGCGTCAATTTGAGCTGGGTCTCCTACTGCCGACATGACCTTACTGTAGTCGTTGAGGTAAATACCAATAAACACTCCACAAGCAGTGTTATACAAATACTCTGGTGCTAGAGTGGCATTTTCGAGAGCCTCCCAGCCAACTTCTAACAACAGCCGTTGTTGGGGATCTATACTTGCTGCTTCCCGTGCAGAAATTCCAAAAAATTCTGGGTTAAAAGCATCTACCTGAGCTAAGAAACCCCCTTTGGGAGTGCATACCTTACCAGGAGCATCCGGATCTGGGTCATAGAATTTTGCGATATCCCAACGGTCGGCAGGGACATCGGTAATAGCATCAACTCCGTTGCGTAACAGTTGCCAGAATGCTTCTGGATGATCAGCACCTGGAAATCGGCAACCCATGCCAATGATGGCAATTGGTTCTCGTTTGGCGGACTCCAGTTCGGTAACCTTGGCTTGCAGGTTTTCAATAGCCCGAAGTGCCCGCTTGATGGGTGATACAGACTTTTCTTGTTCTGACATCTCTTCAGTACCTCATGCTGTCTAATTTACCAAGCAGCAGTGCTTCGGCTTCGCTGTCTGATAAATCGTCTAAATATGACTCAGTTTCAGCTTGCTCCTCATGGTTGGTTGTTGGTGATTCCATAGCAGATTCATCAGATTGAAGTAGATAATCAACAAGCGCCTCTATTGTGGGATAGTCAAAAACTAAAGTTGTGGGTAGAGAACAACTGAGAGTGCTTTCTAAACGATTCTTCAACTCGACGGTCATCAGAGAATCCATGCCGAGATCGAGAAAACCTTGTTGCTGTTCTATCTGTGAGAAGTCAATTCCCAAAAGTTGAGCAACTTCAGTTCGGATATGAGCAATTAAAAGAGTTTGTCGCTCCTTTACAGGGGCCGCGTCTAACTGTTGTAAAAATTTTGTTCGCTGTGATGATGGTTCTTGATCGGCAATGAAAGATTCCAGAAATGGTGAAGCCACACCTTGAGGAAATTGAGACCAGTTAACCGGCAATACTCCTACCTGGCTTGTATCTTGTCCTAGCAAATTTCCTAATATCTGCAATCCCTGCTCTAGTGGTATAGACTCCATACCTTGGGCAGTTAATCTCGCTTGGTCGCGGTTTCCCAGACTTGTAGCCATGCCAGCATCTTTCCAAAGTCCCCAGTTGATGCTCAATCCTGGCAGTCTTAGCCCCAACCCTCGGCGATAGTAGGCTAAGGCATCCATGAAAGCATTAGCTGCTGCATAATTTCCTTGACCTGGCGAACCTAGTAAGGCGGCGGCGGAGGAAAATGTGACAAAGAAATCTAATGGTAACTGCTCGCTCAAAGTGTGCAGAATCCAAGTCCCTTTGACCTTGGCTGCCATAACTTGCTCAAAAGATTTCCAGTCCTGTTGTAGGAGGATGCCATCTTCAAGCATCCCAGCAGCGTGCAAAATTCCTCCTAGAGGCGGCATTGAAGTTTTAATATCCTCGAATACTCTGACCATATCGCTCCATTGGGCGACATCAGCGGTGGCGATCGCTATCTTAGCTCCCAGATTTTCCATCTGAGCGATCGCTTGGAGTACTTCAGCAGATGCCTGCTTACGTCCAGTCAGTACCAAGTGCCGCGCTCCCTGCTCTACCATCCATTGGGCTAATTTTATACCTAACGCTCCCAACCCTCCAGTAACTAGATATGTGCTGTCTGATTGTAGGGATACTGAGCGAACCTCTGGTACTTCGCTGCGGATGAGGCGAGCTACATAACGCTGTCCTTCTCGGAAAGCGATTTGGTCTTCTCCTTGAGAATCCCAAATCTCTGCCAACAGATTTACTGCTTCATCTGTGGGAGCATCGGCAGCCAAATCTATTAGTCCTCCCCACAACTTAGGATGCTCCAAAGCAATGACTTTACCCAATCCCCATAAACAAGCTTGAGCTGGCGCTAGTAATGGGGAAACTGCTGGTACTGCTTTTCTGGTTACTAACCATAAACGAGGCGAGGCTTGGCTATTGGCAAGGGCTTGCACTAGATGCAGCGTACTGCCACAACCAAGAACCTGAATCTTTTCTAGCAAAGGGATGGTCAATTCTGAATTTAATCTTACTTCTAAACTCCACAGGTGAACAACTCCCTTTAACGGTAGCTTGCTAGTTCCTACTACCTCTTGCAACAACCGCTCGAAATCCGCTGGGTTCGATGGGTTAATACTCCAAGTTCCAGGCTCTTTAACTTGATAGCTGTTCCCAGCGTAGACTAGAGAACAACTCTGACCCCGCTGTTGTAAAAGATGGGCTAAGGCTTGTCCAACACCCCAGCTGTCAGCCAAAATCAGCCAGCTACCAGGTTCGTGAGCGGTGATTTGTGTCAACTGACGCGGCCGAGGCTGCCAACTGACTTCGTAGAGCCAATCTTTGTAGGATGCTATTGTTAATTGTTGTTGATGTTGCTTGACTAATATTTCTAGGAGTTTAGGCAGTACTTTGACTTCTTCTGGTGAGAGTTCTGTTGTAGTTTCTAAGTATTTGGCTAGTTGTTGAGTGTCCCCTTGATGCAAGAGATTGAAGATTTTAGTTTGGATACGCTCTTGGAATACAGGCTCTGCTTTTAAATGCCCATTATTAACTGGTTCAAACCAATAGCGCTGGCGTTGAAATGGATAGTTCGGTAATACTATTCGATGACGGGTATAATTTTGGTCAAAGTTAGTCCAGTCTATTGCTGCCCCACTGACGTACAAGGCTCCCAAACTGTCAAGGATTTGTTGCCAATCTTCACGCCCAGAACGCAGGCTAGACAGCCAAACTCCTTCTCCTTCCGGTAGGCAGTAACGACCCATTCCGATTAGTATCGGTTTGGGGCCGATTTCGATAAACACCTTGTAGCCCCTCTGATATAGCGCTTCCATACCGGCTGCGAATCGTACTGGCTGCCGCACATGATTGCACCAATATTTAGGGGTAGCGATTTCATCTGTAATTGGTTGACCGGTAAGATTAGAAATTAGGCTAATTTTAGGTGATGAATAGGTAATATTTTTAGCTAATTGCTCAAACTCCCCTAGCATTGGTTCCATTAACGGAGAGTGGAAGGCATGAGAAACTTGCAACTTTTTCGTTGTGATTCCCTCTGCGCGCAGGGTGTTGCATACTATCTCTATAGCTTGGCGATCGCCAGAAATCACCACACTTTTAGGGCCATTAATGGCAGCGATTGCCACCTGAGTATCAGGTTTAATAATTGAGCTGACTAAAGCTTCCGACGCCAACACCGCCACCATCTCACCATCTTGGGTCAATGCCTGCATTAACCGAGCGCGTGCGGCAATCAGTTTCAAACCATCTTCTAAACTAAATATCCCCGCCACACAAGCAGCTGCGTATTCGCCAACGCTGTGCCCCATGACTGCATCTGGCTTAATTCCCCAGGATTCCCATAAGCGAAACAGAGCATATTCCAGAGCAAACAAAGCTGGTTGAGTGTAGGCAGTTTCATCTAAAGGTGAAGATTTGCCCGCTTCGGGATAGAGAATTTCAAGTAAAGGCTGGTTGATATCGGGGTGCAGAATAGCCGCGCACTGGTCAATAGCTTGGCGAAAAATTGGTTGGGTTTCGTAGAGTTGGCGACCCATACCGACATATTGCGAACCCTGACCGGTGAATAAAAATGCTAGCTTCGGCGGCTTCTTTTTAGTTACTTGCTGACTCCTGAGACCGGAAGTGTCTTCACCAGCGGCAAAAGCCCTTAATTGCTCGCGCAACTGCACCACAGACTCACTAACAACAGCAAGACGATGCTCAAAATGCGATCGCCCCGTATTCGCACTGAAGCATATATCCGCTAACGATAATTCTTCGTGAGATGCTAAGAAATCTGCATACTGCTGTGTTAGTTCCACCAGAGCCGGAGCAGTTTTCGCTGATAGAGTCAGCAGATGTAAAGGACGCTCAGCAAATGATTTCCCCGCGTCTTTCCCTCCCCGCGTCCCCGCGTCCTCTTCAGGGGCTTCTGACAAAATTATGTGACAATTAGTGCCACCAAAGCTAAAAGCGCTGACCCCTGCCAAGCGAGTTCCAGGGTAAGACCAAGGCTGGCGCTCAATAGGAATGCTAAGGGGTGTCCCTTCCAGAGAAATATAAGGATTGAGCTGCACCAGATGCAGATGAGGCGCAATCTCCCGCTGTTGCATCTGTAAGACCACCTTGATCAGGCCAGCCATGCCGGCAGCGCCTTCTAAATGACCAATGTTGGTTTTGACTGACCCAATCCAACAAGGTTGGTCTGGGGAACGACCTGCCATCAGTACAGCTTTGAGGGATTTAACCTCAATGGGGTCTCCTAAAGAAGTGCCAGTGCCGTGAGCTTCTACATAGCTAATTTGCGCTGGAGCCACGCCAGCCTGTTCTAGAGCTTGGCGAATGACTGCTTGCTGAGAAGGCCCATTCGGGGCTGTCAGTCCATTGCTTGTACCATCTTGGTTGACTGCCGAACCTCTGATAATCGCCAAAATGTTGTCTCCATCGTGGAGGGCATCTTCTAGGCGCTTCAGTATAATTACGCCACAGCCTTCTCCTCTGGTGTAGCCATCAGCACTAGCATCAAAGGTCTTACAGCGACCGTCAGCCGCCATCATCTGAGCCTGGGAGCAAGAGATTGCAGGCTCTGGAGCCAACATCAGGTTAACTCCACCAGCTATGCAGAGATGAGACTCACCATTTTGCAAACTCTGGCAAGCTAAATGAACTGCCACTAATGACGAAGAACAAGCGGTATCTATGGCAATACTGGGGCCGCGCAGATTCAGCAAGTATGATAGACGATTGGCGGCAATGCAAGGGGTAGTACCTGTGGCACTGTATGCACCGATTTGGGAAGAGTCTTTGTAGATAATTTTGTGGTAATCAGCATTGGTAAGACCGATGAACACCCCAGTTTGGCTGCCTAGTAAAGTTTGGGGCACGATTCCAGTATTTTCTAAAGCCTCCCAAGCTACTTCCAACACCAATCTTTGCTGGGGATCCATATGTTCTGCCTCGCGGGCAGAAATTTCAAAAAAGCTGGGATCAAATAGATCTACCTGCTCTAAAAAACCACCCCAGCGGGAGTTCATTTTTCCTGGTGTACCTGGCTTGGACTCGTAAAAAGCATCTACATCCCATCGATCTTTTGGTACTTCCGCGATCGCATCTACTCCATTACGCAATAGATGCCAGAAGGACTCAGGATTTTTAGCTTTGGGAAAACGGCAACCAATGCCAATAATCGCTACGGGTTCCATCTTATTTACCAAATTGATTTGTGAGTAGAAAGGGGTGCAAGACAAGAGCGCCAGTAATGCCTGGCTAGTTTTGCTCGGTTGTTACTCCTTGAGATTGCAGATTGATTAGTCAATACGTACTTCTGTTAGCTGTCTTGAGCCAGAACCGATTTGGAGAACTCTTTAAAGATGGGAATATTGTTTTGAATTGCTTTGTTGATTGAGCCTCCAGCTGCCATAATCTTCATGTCGCGGTTAACTGACCATTGGTAGTCTAAGCGATTAAACAATCTCCGCATTAACTCCAATAGGCTGTGATGATATTTGACCCCTACTTGATAACCTTCGTGTTCCTGACAGAAGCACTTTTCCATCCAATCGAGTGCTTCTTTGGTTTCCATGTTAAATAGAGGAGACTTTAAGAGCTTGTAGTAAAAGAGCATTAACATGGGGTCATCGTAAACACAACGACCGGGTAATACTCCTGAAAGCCCGCTCAATAGGTTGCGTTGGATTTGATAGACTATCAAACCAGAGATAAATTTCTCATAAGCGGTTGGCTTTGGGAAATCCTTATACATATCTCTGGCAATGGTTTGAGAAATCGTTGTATGGAAAGCTTCGTCTAATAAGTGATAGTAAGAGACAGCTGTTGGAGCCGGAATATATTCGCCTTTTTGCTCTAACTCTCGGTAATACCTGACGTAAGGATATTCTTGGTTCTTGAGGATCGCATTAGCCGTGTAGCGCAACGAATAGTACTGACATGCCATAAATGGCGACATACCCCAATGAACAGTAAAAAATCGTAACCAGTAGCGGGATGCGATGCGCCCTGCTAATCCATCTGCTGGTGCGGGAAGCGGCTCACCTTTTTGCTCTAAGTTTCTCAAATACTGTGAATAGTATTGCTTTTTATCGCTCAACATTGTTTTGGCGATCGCGCTTAAGGTATTGTCTCGGTGTACCGAAAAGCGAGAAGTTCCTTGATTAGAGGTGAAATACTCCCGTACAGGCTGAGGGATTAAAAGACTCAGCCAGCTATTGTTGTCTTTTTCTGATTTGCCATAGAGGGAGTTACCCAATATGGTTTTACCGACAATAGCCATTTTCGTTTTGTAACCAATCTTTTGAAAGGTACGAATGTGGTAGCTTTCCTGATCGGTTTCAAACTCTAGTTCATCACAAAGGGTTTCATAACCGCCAACTGCACGAAAAACACCAGCCGTGACCATGTTGTAAATACTTGTACTGGCTTCGCTAACAGCAGTATGGTTATAGTTTCCAACCCAATAAAGATGATTTAAGGCTAGTTTTTGGGTATCAGAAGCAGCATTATAAAGAGGAGTCCCATACAACAGCGAAAGATCGGGATGGCTCCAATAATAATTGCTGTTTTTGGCATAATTAAATTCGTTACCTAAGTCTTTTAGTTTCTCTGTATAGTCTGAGTCTTGATTATTTTGGTAAGTTTTTTCAATGCGTTGGAAGTGCTTTGGCTCCTGAGCTTCTAACGGATCGAGAGTTTTATTTAGAGTCACCATAATTTTCTCCTAAAAGGTTGCGATCGGGCACTGATAATTTCCACTATTGTTAAGGCTAAATATGAAGAGAGTTGAGATTAATTTTCAGCTTTTAACTCTGAAACTAAATGCTTAACTAAAGTTTCAACAGTTGGGTAATCATACAGTAGAGTTGGATCGAGTTCACATCCTAGCCAATCTTCTAAGTCACCTGTTAAACCAACTGCTACTGAAGAGTCTAGACCATAGCGGTCAAAAGGTATTGTGATTTCGATTTCCTCTGAATCTACTTCCAGCAAGTCAGCTACATAAGAAACTATCCATGCTTGAATTTCTGCCGCTGTTGGGATCTGCTTGGGTGCAACTGTAGGTGTGGTATTCACTTCTTCAATATTTTGTACTGTCATGGTTAAAGTCCTTACCTAGTCTATGTTTCAACAATCAAATGTGTTGATTTTTAGTACTGTCCAATTTTTTAGCTGCAATCATGCCTGTCTTAGGAGTATTCGTATTCCTAAGCATAGATGCTCCCATTCTCTGGAGCTATTTGCTAACACTCCAACTCATACCGTTTCACTCGAGAGTTGGGTGTGGCATTGTTGAGGGATGGGCGTTTTGCCCGTCCTTGGTATTTTCTGGAGGGCTGTTCGGCCCACCCCACAAGATTCACCAATCAAATATGAGTCCTATATCTAGTTTGGATTGGTATGATTCTTTTTATAGATGATCACATTCCTGTTCATAGCTGCTTGGTAGGGGTTAACTGTTTAAGAACAGAATCAACCTCTGCTTCTAGATGCTTAAACTTAGCTTTGTTCTCAGGATTCTCACTCCAATCTTCGAGAACATCTAAGGTGCCAGCAAAAAATGCAGTTCGACAAGCTTGACGGCGAATTTTGCCACTGGAGGTTTTGGGAATACTTCCAGTCTTGATGAGTACGGTGGCGAATATATCCAGACCATGCTCTGCAATTACTGCTTGTCTAACATCTTTGACAATTTCTTGAACGTTTAACTTTCGTAAGTAACTCCGCTCTACCTCCTGAACAATAACTAGTCGCTCAGAACCTTTGAAATCGATAGTAAATGCTGCTCCGCAAGCAGGTCTGAGGGCCGGATGGCTTTTCTCAACAGTCAGTTCAATGTCTTGGGGATAGTGATTTTGCCCGCGAATGATAATTACATCTTTGAGTCGCCCAGTGATGAATAACTCGCCATCTTGCAAAAATCCCAAGTCTCCGGTGCGAAGAAATGGGCCTGACGCTCCTGACGTCGCTACCGTTGTGCTAAGTTCTGTATCTGCAATATATGCATGGAAAGTTTTTTCTGTCTCTTCATCTTGATTCCAATATCCTTGTGCAACATTCGGGCCTGCTACCCAGATTTCTCCGACTTGCTCTGAGGTACACAAAGTTAAGGTTTCGGGGTTAACAATAACGACTTTCTGTTCTAGAAGACTTTGCCCGCAACCGATAAATGTCCAAGCAGTTTGTTGTGTATCGTTAACTTTGACAATTCGATTTTGTTCTAGTGCTACTCCTTCGACATTACATGTGATTGGCAATGCAGTTTTCTCACCCCCAGACACGATGAGAGTAGTTTCTGCCATACCATAGCAAGGGTAAAATGCTTCTTTGCGGAAGCCACAAGGGGCAAAGGTAGAGGCAAACTGTTCTAATGTCTCGGCACGGACAGGTTCAGCACCTGTAAACGCAACCTCCCAATTGCTGAGATCTAGTTCAGCCAATTGTTCGGGAGTTGCCTTACGAATGCAAAGATCATAGGCAAAATTTGGGCCTCCACTTGTTGTTGCTTTGTAGTGAGAAACAGCCTGCAACCAGCGCAGAGGTTTTTGAAGAAAATCTACAGGAGACATCAGAAAGCATGGTACTCCCAAATATGGAGGCTGTAGGACGTTTCCGATCAGTCCCATATCATGAAACACAGGCAACCAACCGACTACAACAGTTTTTTCTGTATGGCCGAAAGCCGCTTTAATCATTTTCTCGTTGTACATCAAGTTGTCGTGGCTGACCATCACTCCTTTGGGCGTTCCCGTAGAACCAGAGGTGTACTGGATAAAAGCTAGGGAATCGCCTTTGATGATTTGTTTTTGCCAGTCTGATGACAAATTACTATCTACATTATCGGTAGCTAACCATTGCAGTTTGGAAACGTCTAAACTTTCTTGATTGAAGCTAGCTTGGAGGTTTTGTAATGATGTTGAAGTGAGTACTATTTTGGCTTGAGCGTCGGCTGCGATCGCTTGCAATCTGATTAGATTTTGATTTTTTCTAGGTGGATATGCAGGAACGGCAATAACCCCAGCATATAAACATCCAAAAAAGGCTGCAATAAAATCTAAACCTGGTTGATACAGTAGTAGGGCACGTTCACCGCAAGCATTTAGAGATTGTAAAGAGGTGGCGATCGCTTGTGCCCGTAAATGTAGCTCCTTGTATGTTAATTCTTCTGCTTGTGTGTCTCCATTTTTCAAGAAAGTAAATGCTTTCTGCTCAGGTTGGTTTTGCGCTCTATAACTTAGTAGTTCAACAAAATCTGAGCAATAGTAATTACTATCTGCTAAATGCCTAGACCGCTCACTCATGGTATGAATCCTTACTATACATTGTTTACAGCAATATACTCACTGCCTTTCACTAGGCCGTATGGCTTAACTCTAAGGCATAGTAATATAGCTCCTTCGCCTTAATGAACGAGGTTCGGACGTAAAGACACTGTAAATATTAGTAAATGGACATCAGATAATGGGTAAGGTTCTACCTGATTGCTTTAAGTAAAGCTTTCTTTAAAGGTTAAGAGATTCAATGCTTTTAAATAAACTTTTACTTCCTCTTAATTTCTCTTTAACGCGCTAAACTTTGCTAATGAAAGGTTACAAATTAATAACAGTTAAGTCTATCCATCTTTAGATAGAGGTGTAACCATACTTTAGATAGATGTATTTTATATATGCCTAAGTGTGGAGCAGTTTTTTTGGGCAATCAATTGGTATTTAAGTGCTAAAGATTTTTCTAAAATACAGTCGATAGATGTTTATCATATTGCTACTAAATGGCTTAGATAAATAAATTAAATATTAATAACAAATAACTATAAAAATAAAATATTTCAGCTTTTAAATATTCATATACTAGTATTTTGCAGAAACTTAGTAGTAAAAGTAATAATTAATCTGTGTGAATTTGGCAGTTTTACTTACTTGACAATCTTTAGACTCAAGATCAGCAAAGATATTGAGGGTGTACGGTTGAGATCCTTAAAACACAGACAGTCAGGTGATCCCATACTGGATAGTATTATACGGGGATCGGCCTAATCAATATCAATTCTCTAAATTAAGCTTTAAAATATTGGGTTGAGGCTGACACAAAGACGTGGGGATGGGGGGACGCGGAGAATTTTAACCCCATAAAGTTGCCTCGCCGTACTAGTAGGTTGGGTTGCGCTACTCTTAACCCAACCGAGTTTTTCAGTTTTAAAACATGGCCTAATCCTTTTTTGTTGGTGCATTTCAAACCCACCCAATTAAGGAATTTTTCTTTCACCCACACCCGACATCCTACCCCTAACACCGCTAATTCTTGTAAGACATGCGATCGCATTGATAATTATTCACCATAAAACTTTAAAGTAGAAACTGAGTTATCAAAAAGTCATTGAAGTAGAACCAACAGAGAACAAACTTATGGGAATTTTTGACCAAATTTTAGGTGCTGTAGCCAACCCCAATCAGCAAGGCAGTTTAGGTCAACTAGGAAGCATCGTCAACACTGTCAACCAATTGAGTAACAGTACTGGTACAGACCCTTCAACGATACAATCTGTTTTAGGCGTTGTGGGTAACTATGTACGTGCTTCTTTACGAGATAAACAAGCTACAAATGGTAATGAAGAAGCGCAAGCAGTAGTAAATCAATTTGCTGGCACTTCTCCTAATCCAGAAGCCGTTAATTCCTTGTTTTCTCCTGATATACAACAGCAAGTAGCCCAGACAGCAGCTCAACGCACTGGGTTAGATGCCGGGGTGATTCAGCAAATATTACCTCTAGCTGTGCCTATAGTGCTAAATTTCTTACAATCAGGCGCAAGTGCTGAAAATCTCCAAGCAGGGGGGAATCCGGTACTCAGTTCCTTCTTGGATGCTGACGGTGATGGCGATGTTGATATTGCTGATGCTATGCAGATGGCTAGTCGTTATGTAGGACAGTAGGAGGCGGGGAGCAGGGGGAGATGAGGGAGATGAGGGAGATGAGGGAGATGAAGGAGTAAGAAAGCAGGGGGAGCAGGGGAAGAATAAATAATTATGAATTCCTAGTCCCCAGTCCCCAGTCCCCAGTCCCCAGTCCCCAGTCCCCAGTCCCCAGTCCCCAGTCCCCAGTCCCCAGTCCCCATTCCCCTCTCACTAACTTGATTCCAAATTCACGTAAACTTTGGAAAAATCATGTTGCTTTAAGTCTTCGCGATGAATCAGTATTTGCAGATAGCCAGCATCACCAAACATCAGGTCAACAGATGTACTTGACTCAACTTCCAGCAAGTTGTGCCAACTTTGAGCGCGAGTCATATCTAAAGTGCGGCGTTGTTCGTAATTATAAAGCCATTTAGGGTTTACTTCTTTGACTAGATAAGCATCCTCTCGTGGGTCGTGTCCAATACCCGAAACATGACCGAGCAATTTACCTATACTGTTTTGGGAGAGAGTTCTACCCAAATCATTTAACTTAAGTTCATTGTCTAACTTGAGGCGATCGCAGAGTTCATAAAAATCATTTGTTGCCCAACGCGGGATATCAGGTAAAAGGTCTAACTTTAAACGGTGAGTTACTAAATTTTCGTACCAATTTGTAATAAACTGAGCATCTTCAGGTAAATATGCAGGTTGTAAGGGTTCGCTGCCATCGTAAAACACTAATTGTTCAGCGTAATTTTCATTTTCATCAGCAAACAAATACAGCATTCCCTGCTGCGGAAAAGGATTTGCCGGGAAAGTGGGCAACTGAGCAAGGTTAATTTGCAAAATAAAACAGAGATATCTATTCATCAAAGGGTCTTTAGGCCAGAGAATAGACAAAGGTAAATCGGGAACTCCCCCGATACGACTTTGCCCATTCTGTCCTGGCTCAGCTTCCCCAAGACTCAAAGAAATAGCAGGACGTACACTTGCCAAAATTGCGTCTTGATGCTTTGATAAGCCATGTTGATCAATCAGCGTTGTTAGTTGCTCAAAATTCACAATTCACTCACTTATTCTTGCTCTAATCTATTATTTTGATTTCGCAATAGGATGGAGAAGGCAAGCAAGGAGCTTTTACCTTCTGTTGCGGGCATCTGACAGTTTGTTTCAAAGGTTATTAGACAAACACACTTAAAAGCTTCATTGTTAAGCGTTCAAAGTTCCCTTTCATTGATACTTTCTGGTAGTGTCTTCACCTGGCTTTCATTATCTCTCGGTGGGGCAATGTAGTAAAATTTGCGGTATGACTAGCTTTTTACTTACGCAGCGCAGTTACAATGAAGCCTGAAGTTTTTACCGCAATTATTGCAGCGATCGTTGCAGTTATGAGTGCCATCGTCAGTATTTATGGGCAGATGCGGATAACGCAATTGTCTGATCGTCTTGCTAAGAAACGCGAAGCTGAGTCACGTGAAGCACAAACATCTGCCTTAATGTCAAAATATCGAGATCCATTGCTACGCTCGGCGATAGATCTCCAAAGTCGCTTATTCAACATTCGCCAAAACCGCGTTCTGCAAAATTTTGATCAACGAAGTTTATCCGAACAAGATTATTTGATTAACAATACTTTGTATGTTTTTGCAGAATATTTTGGGTGGGTCGAGATTCTCCGACGAGAAATTCAATTTTTAGATTTGGGTGATCTAGAATTAAATCGTCACCTGAGTGAACTATTCGTGAACATTACCAAAGCTTTTGGTACAAACCGATTCAATGGCAAAGGTAATATTGACCCGACATTTCAACTGTTTAACGGAGAACAGCGAGCGATTGGAGAAATTATGATGAAGCCTCGCTCCTTGGATCAAATGCTGGGTTATGAGTGTATTGGTTATGCTGCATTTGTTCAGAAAATGAGCGATCCAGATTTTGCTCGTTGGTTTATAAAACTAAAAGAGGATCTTGATACAATCATCAAGGAGTCGAAAATTGGCGGGGAGCGCCTGGTTTTGATTCATAGTAGATTGATCGACCTGATTGATTTTCTCGATCCAAGATGTGTGCGTGTACCGTTAAAATACAGAACTAAAATTGAGTAGCTAGCGGTCTAACATTACGTTGGAGCCAACCATAGAAAGGTTATATTACGTCCGCTTAATTAGTTGTAATCCCCGCATCTGTGCAAAAACCAAGAAAATCTCTCTCCTCCTGCTTCCTGCTCTCTTGCTGTCTTAATTATCAGTTTTTAACCGAACACAATATTACTCGCTACTTTCAATACAATACAATAAAAATAAACCTTACATTACGTAATCCTGATTAAGCATATTTGCCCATGACAATTTCTCAACGCCGCTATCACATAACTACTTTCGGTTGCCAGATGAATAAAGCTGACTCAGAGCGCATGGCAGGCGTTTTAGAAGACATGGGCTTTGAGTGGTCAGAAGACCCAAATCATGCAGATGTGATTCTTTACAACACCTGTACAATTCGGGATAATGCCGAGCAAAAGGTCTATTCCTACCTTGGCAGACAAGCCAAACGCAAACACGAGCAGCCAGATTTGACATTGATTGTTGCTGGTTGTGTCGCTCAACAGGAAGGTGAAGCACTGTTGCGGCGAGTGCCAGAATTAGATTTGGTGATGGGGCCACAACACGCCAACCGTCTGAAAGATTTGCTAGAGTCAGTTTTTGCAGGTAGCCAAGTTGTAGCCACAGAGCCAGTCCACATTATCGAAGACATCACCCAACCGCGACGCGACAGCAAAGTCACAGCTTGGGTAAACGTGATTTATGGCTGCAATGAACGCTGTACTTATTGTGTCGTTCCCAATGTGCGTGGTGTAGAACAATCCCGCACACCAGCAGCTATCCGCGCCGAAATCGAAGAACTAGGACGGCAAGGTTATAAAGAAATTACACTTCTGGGTCAAAATATTGACGCTTACGGTAGAGATTTGCCCGGTGTCACCTCTGAAGGTAGACATCTGTATAATTTCACAGATCTACTTTATTATGTACATGACGTGCCAGGAATAGAACGGATTAGATTTGCTACTAGCCATCCCCGTTATTTTACTGAAAGGCTAATTCAGGCTTGCGCCGAATTACCCAAGGTGTGCGAACACTTCCATATTCCTTTCCAATCGGGAGATAACGAAGTATTAAAAGCTATGGCACGGGGTTACACTCATCAGAAGTATCGTCGGATTATCGATACAATTCGGCAGTATATGCCAGATGCATCAATTAGTGCTGATGCGATTGTTGGTTTTCCAACAGAGACAGAAGCACAATTTGAGAATACTTTGAAACTTGTAGAAGATATTGGCTTTGATCAGTTAAACACAGCCGCATACTCACCACGTCCAGGAACACCAGCAGCTTTGTGGCCAAATCAATTGAGTGAAGAAATTAAAAGCGATCGCCTCCAAAGATTAAATCATTTAGTGGGCATCAAAGCAGCCGAGCGATCGCAGCGTTATTTTGGACGCATCGAAGAGGTGCTAGTAGAAGACCAAAACTCTAAAGATAAAACTCAAGTCATGGGACGAACCGCTGGTAATCGTCTAACATTCTTTACAGGCGATATTAATCAGCTAAAAGGGCAATTGGTGAAAATAAAAATTACTGAAGTCCGTGCTTTTAGCTTGACTGGTGAACCAATTCAAGTGTCCCAAGCAATACCAGTGTAGAAAGTTTCTCAGTGTTGAGTTTGGCGAAACTAAAGGCGATCGCCAACAGGATGATCATACCGCAGGGAATAGGGTTAAATAATTCGTAATTCGTAATTCGTAATGACGCGACGCTCGTACCTCGCTAACGCTGACGCTCGAGGACTCGCTACCGCTTCGCTAACGCTAACGCTATCGAGGACTCGCTCTAAGCGAAGCTATGCCGCAGGCTTTACGCTACGCTAACGTAATTAAGTTTTGTAATGGGGATTTAGCGCAAAGTCACCAGGGGGTTTCCTCCGCTCTGACTTTGTAAGACCCCAACACGAAACTTGCCGATTATAGAACCGGGGGACTTAAACCCACGGAACTGGTTAAAAATCCCTTTTTATCGAAAGCGGCTTTCCTCCCCGCCGATGGAGGTAATGGGTAATAGGCCAATTACCAAATTCCTCGTCCACAAAGGGGCGAGGAATTTTAAATGACTTTTTTCTTAAAATCTATGCCTCATTTACCTGCGATATGCTGTTATGTATTACCCCGTTTTAGCTGATAAATCACTCCATGTTATATTTGGGTTGATTTTTCATAACTCCAACGAATAACTTTTATTTGCAATCACTTCGCTAATTATTCAGCAGCCGATGTCGCCCAATCCAGACCCCAATCAGCCAAAACAACCCGAAAAAATGTACTTACCGCGTACCAGCGAATCAGAAAATTTAAAAAAGATTCGCCACACCGCTTCCCATGTGATGGCAATGGCAGTACAAAAGCTGTTTCCCAAGGCGCAAGTGACAATCGGCCCCTGGATTGAAAATGGCTTTTACTATGACTTTGACAATCCAGAACCATTCAGCGAAAACGATTTAAAAGCCATCCACAAAGAGATGGTAAAGATTATCAATCGCAAACTGCCAGTGATGCGCGAAGAAGTTAGCCGTGAAGAAGCTGAACGCCGCATTCAGGCAATTAAGGAACCGTACAAACTAGAAATCCTGGCAGATATCAAAGAGGAGCCAATCACAATTTACCACCTGGGGAATGAATGGTGGGATTTGTGCGCCGGGCCCCATGTAGAAAATACTAGCGAATTAAATCCCAAAGCGATCGCCCTCGAAAGCGTCGCAGGTGCTTATTGGCGTGGAGACGAAACCAAAGCACAACTACAACGCATTTACGCCACCGCTTGGGAAAGTCCAGAACAACTCGCTGAATATAAGCGGCGTAAAGAAGAAGCCCTGCGGCGAGACCACCGTAAACTAGGTAAAGAACTTGGGTTATTTATATTTTCTGACCAAGTAGGGCCAGGTTTACCTTTGTGGACACCAAAAGGTACTCTGTTGCGGACTATCCTAGAAGATTTCCTCAAGCAAGAACAACTAAAACGTGGTTATTTGCCTGTTGTTACTCCTCACATTGCCAGAGTAGATTTATTTAAAACCTCTGGACACTGGCAGAAATATAAAGAAGATATGTTCCCCTTAATGGCGGAAGATGAACAAGCCGCCGCACAGGAACAGGGCTTTGTCCTCAAGCCGATGAATTGTCCTTTCCACATTCAAATATATAAGAGTGAGTTACGTTCCTACCGAGAATTACCGATCCGGTTCGCCGAATTCGGAACTGTTTACCGCTATGAACAATCAGGAGAGTTAGGTGGTTTAACGAGAGTGCGCGGTTTCACCGTGGATGATTCACATTTATTCGTCACTCCAGAACAACTAGACGGCGAATTCCTCAACGTTGTGGATTTGATTTTGTCAGTGTTTAATAAACTGCAATTAAAGAACTTTAAAGCTAGACTGAGTTTCCGTGATCCGGCTAGCGATAAGTACATTGGTTCTGATGAAGCTTGGGAAAAAGCTCAAGGTGCAATTCGTCGTGCAGTGGAACAGTTGGGGATGGAACACTTTGAAGGAATTGGCGAAGCGGCGTTTTACGGCCCCAAACTCGACTTTATTTTCAGCGATGCCTTAGAACGCGAGTGGCAACTGGGAACTGTTCAAGTAGATTACAACTTGCCAGAACGTTTTGAACTGGAATATGTTGCAGAAGATGGTTCTCGCAAACGTCCGGTAATGATTCACCGTGCGCCTTTTGGTTCACTGGAGCGGTTAATTGGGATATTAATTGAAGAATATGCTGGGGACTTTCCTTTATGGTTAGCGCCAGTGCAAGCTAGATTACTACCAGTGGGTGAGGCACAGTTAGATTTTACTCAAGCTGTGGCAGCGAAAATGAGAGCCTTGAGTATCAGAACAGAAGTGGATATTAGTGGCGATCGCTTGGGTAAATTGATTCGCAATGCTGAGAAAGATAAAATACCCGTAATGGCAGTAATAGGAGCCAAAGAAGTTGAAAATAACGCTTTGAGTATTCGGACTCGTGCCTCTGGAGAGTTAGGAATTATACCTGTGGATGAAGTGTTGGGGAAAATGCAACAAGCGATCGCTAAATTCGAGAACTTCTAGCAAAAAGTAGAATGGGCCTCACCCATTCTACAAAAGATACATACAAAAACACTAAGATAAAAAAGCTTATAGAGCTTGCTATCTCAGGTATACAGATGCATAAAATATTGACAACCAAGCGTATTGATCCACTTAAATTAAGTCCTTTTCAAAGAATTTTACTAACAACGGATGGAACATTAACAGAAATATTAGAAGCCTATCTGTTAGAAAAAATTCAGTTAGTTAAATTATCAGAAGAATTAATCAGAACCACAAAAAATCTTCCGGCTTTAGACTTGAATATTGACACTCAAGTGATTGAGAGGAAAATTTTATTGCAAGGCAAGATTAGCCTGAATAATTTTATTTATGCCGAATCCATAATTGTACCTGAAAGGCTAGAACCCAGATTAAAGCTTAGACTAATTGAATCGCAAGAACCAATGGGTAGGCTCTGGTTAGAACATAAACTTGAAACGTTTAAAGAAATCATCGATACAGCCATAGAAACAGCTGAAGATTTAGCTGATTTTTTTAATATAGCAAGAGAAGATAAAATTCTTTCTCGAACTTATCGAGTTTTTTCTAACAAACAACCAATCATCATGATTACTGAAAAATTTCCAGAAAGTTACTTTCTGAAGAAATTTTAATAATTGAGGTAATTTTTTTAGAAAGTATCCCCATAACGAAGGCAGGAGGCAGGAGGCCGTTTTTGTAACGGGGATTTATATCCCATTACAAAAACTTTTCGTCTTCAAAGGCGTTAGCGTAGCGGGACGAAGTCCGGTTTTAAACCCGATTGTTTCGATAACAAATTCCCACTTCCTCCGGGAGCGGGGGCCCCGAGTTCCCCAGTCCTTTATCGGTTGGTGTAAGGGATAATAAAGAATGAGCATTAGTTAAGCATGACGACTAAATATCGAAATGTATAAATTAATGTTCAAAATAGCTCTAAAATACTGAAATAGTTATTTTGAGCATTAAACAAGCATCTTAGAGAACAAAAAGCTAAGAGTACTATTATTTGGTCATTATGCGTGTAATTTTGATGACAGGCAAAGGCGGCGTAGGCAAGACCTCCGTTGCTGCTGCAACTGGACTTCGCTGTGCGGAACTAGGCTATCGTACACTAGTTTTGAGTACAGACCCTGCCCATTCTTTAGCGGACAGTTTTGACCTAGAACTAGGACATGCGCCTCGCGAGATTCGCCCAAATTTATGGGGTGCAGAACTAGATGCATTGCTAGAACTAGAGGCCAACTGGGGTTCTGTGAAACGTTATATCACTCAAGTTTTACAAGCAAGGGGTTTAGACGGAGTACAGGCAGAAGAATTGGCCATCTTACCAGGCATGGATGAGATTTTTGGTTTGGTAAGGATGAAACGCCACTATGATGAAGGTGAGTTTGATGTCTTAATTATTGACTCAGCTCCTACTGGGACAGCACTACGCTTGCTGAGTTTGCCAGAAGTCAGCGGTTGGTATATGCGCCGTTTTTACAAACCGTTTCAAAATATCTCGGTGGCTTTAAGACCTTTGGTTGAACCTATTTTTAAACCCATCGCTGGTTTTTCACTACCAGACAAAGAAGTGATGGATGCACCTTATGAGTTTTATGAGCAAATTGAAGCATTGGAAAAAGTATTAACCGACAATACTCAAACCTCGGTGCGCTTGATTACTAATCCAGAAAAGATGGTGATTAAAGAGTCGCTTCGCGCTCATGCTTATCTAAGTTTGTATAATGTGGCAACAGATTTAGTAGTAGCCAATCGCATCATTCCCCGCGAAGTAGAAGACCCGTTTTTCCAACGTTGGAAAGAAAATCAACAGCAATATCGCCAAGAGATTCACGATAATTTCCACCCTCTTCCAGTCAAAGAAGTTCCGCTTTTTTCTGAGGAGATGTGTGGTTTACCAGCATTAGAAAGGCTGAAAGAAACGCTCTATAAAGATGAAGATCCAACTCAAGTTTATTACAAAGAAACGACTATTAAAGTCGTACAAGAGCAAAATCAATACAGTTTAGAACTTTACTTACCTGGTATTCCTAAAGAGCAGGTTCATCTGAGTAAAACCGGAGATGAATTAAACATTACAATTGGCAATCACAGACGTAACTTAGTATTACCTCAAGCTTTAGCAGCACTACAACCGGCAGGAGCAAGAATGGAAGAAGATTATTTAAAAATTCGTTTTGCCGATAATGCAAAAGTGTCTTGAAAATAGGGACTAGGGACTAGGGTCTAGAGGCTAGGGAAGAGATATATGGGCTATTGTCTATAAGGATCTAGTACAGATGCAAAAAATATTGCATCTGTATTTTTTATTTAAGAGTTGCATAGGGTGATTAGATCCCCAACTTCTTAAAGAAGTCGGGAATCTAGACAGCAATTTTTGGTTAAAAGTGCCATTCTTGGGTAGGTGCGTTACTACGAAGATAATAAAAAATCTTGTATTCTCTATAAATAAAATATTTATTTTTATAAATAAAATTTACTATTTTAATTATGCTTTTTATGAATTATTAGTAAATAGAATCACTCGCAGTAATTTGCTAGTAGTTTTACTGACGACAAGTTGATTAATAAAATTAAGAATGTTTTTATATTTAATTGTGTCTAGTTACCAATATTAATATTTAGTCGAAAACAATGACATTAAACACTAAACAAGATTTACAAGTGGATATTCATGAAGAAAGTATACTGCACCGCATTACAAATCGGATTCGCCGCAGCTTAGAGTTAGAAGAAATTATCACAGTTACAACAGCAGAAGTACGTTTATTACTAAAAACAGACCGAGTGATGATTTACAAATTTCATGCCGATCGCAGTGGTCAGGTGATTGCTGAGTCGATCCATGAAAATCGCTTACCATCGTTATTAGGGCTAAATTTTCCGGCTGGTGACATCCCAGCTGATGCTCGTGAACTGCTCATCAAATCGCGGGTACGTTCGGTAGTGAATGTTGAAACTCAAGAGATTGGTCAAAGTTACTTACACGATTTAGAAAATGGCGACACTTTATCAGAAGAGATTCACTATCGCACTGTAGATCCTTGCCATGTTAAATACTTAACGGCAATGGGAGTGAAATCTTCTGTAGTAGCACCGATCATTTATCAAGATACACTTTGGGGGCTGTTGGTATCTCATCACTCAGAGTCACGCCAGATTTCAGAATATGAACTCAAAGCGATGCAGATGGTAGTTGATCAGTTATCAGTCGCGATCGCTCAAAGTACCCTCCTGACTCAAGCCCGTGCCAAAGCCCAACGGCAAACTATCATTAACCGTGTTGCCACTCTACTACATTCACTACCAACGATCGCAATACAGCCTGCTTTAGAAGCAGTTGTTGCTGACTTTGATGGTGTTGGTGGCAGGCTTTGCATGAGAAACGAAGCTTTGAGTTTTTCAAATGGCAGCATTAAAGGCTTGACAGAATGCCTGATATCTGGAGGTGAGTATGTCAAAGTTTATACTTGTGGACAACAGCCCGTGCTGCCAGAACAAAACATATACCCACTAATCGAGCAGTATAACATCTGGCAAAAATACTACAAGTCCAGTAACTATGATGTTTGGGCAATTACAGACATCTATCAAACTCCAGAATTGCGAAGCTTACAAGCTGCTATACAAACAACAAAAATTCGCAGCGTGTTAATGATCCCACTTGTGTATCGTCAACAATTGCTGGGTTATTTAAGTATTTTCCGAAACGAAATAGACACAGAAATCTTATGGGCGGGTAAATTTGACCTCGATCAAAGGCAAGTATACCCCCATCTCTCCTTTGAGACTTGGCGAGAATCTAAGCAGGCTCAAGCCCGACAATGGACAGAGGAAGACATTGAATTAGCTAGAGAACTTAGTCAAATTTTTGCGTCGGCAATTCAGCAGCATGAGCTATATCAACAAGTACAAACCTTCAACGAAAATTTAGAAAAACAAGTTCAAAAACGTACAGTTGAACTACAACAAGTAGCAGAACAACAACGGATATTATTTGAAGTAGTTGCCAAGATTCGGGAATCTTTAAATCTAGATGAGATTTTTCAAACGACTACGCAAGAAGTATGTCAATCACTACAAGCAGATCGAGTTGCAGTTTATCGGTTCAGCGCAGATTGGAGTGGGGAGTTTATTGCTGAATTTGTTGGTGAAGGCTGGGATAAATTAATCTGTTCCCAGAAGAAAACCGTTTGGGATGATACTTATTTACGCGAAACTCAAGGTGGGCGGTATCGCTACAATCAAACCTTTGCAGTTGATGACATTTACCAGGCTAATCATTCTGACTGTCATCTGGCAGCTTTAGAGCAAATTCAGACCAAGGCATATACAATAGCACCAATATTGATTGGACAACAACTTTGGGGCTTACTAGCAGCTTACCAAAACTCTGCTCCCCGCCACTGGGAAACCTCAGAAGTTAGGTTCATCGCCCAAATCGCCAATCAGCTTGGGGTTGCACTCCAACAAGCCCAATTCCTCAACCAAACCAAGGATCAAACAGAAAAGTTAACTCAAGCTCTGTATAATTTACAACAAACTCAAACCCAACTTATCCAAACCGAGAAAATGTCTTCACTAGGTCAGTTGGTAGCTGGTGTAGCTCACGAAATTAACAACCCGGTAAACTTTATCTACGGCAACATCAACCATGTTAGTGAATACGCACAAGATTTACTCGATATCTTAAAACTCTATCAGCAAGATTGCCCCAATCCCAGCTGCGAAATTCGTGAACTTGCACAAGAGATAGATTTAGAATTTGCGATTGAGGATTTGCCTAAAACTCTATCGTCCATGAAAATTGGAGTTGATCGCATCCGTCAGATTGTTTTGGGTTTACGGAATTTCTCTCGCCTTGACCAAGCCGAAATGAAACCAGTTAATATTCATGAAGGCATTGATAGCACTTTACTGATTTTGCAACATCGATTCAAAGCCAAACCTGAAAGTCCTGCTATTGAGTTAGTTAAAGAATACGGCGATCTCCCATTAATAGCGTGCTATGCTGGACAGCTAAATCAGGTATTTATGAATGTTTTGAGTAATGCGATCGATGCTGTAGAAGATTATAGAGAGTCTAAATTAGAACCGCGCAATGGTCAAATTATTATCTGTACTACTATTGGAAAGCTAAAAGACAACACCAAAAGCGTAGTGATTCGCATTGCAGACAATGGTTTAGGAATACCAGAAGACTTGAAGACACGAATTTGTGATCCATTTTTTACTACTAAGCCGGTTGGTAAAGGTACTGGTTTGGGTTTGTCAATAAGTTATCAAATTGTGGTTGATAAACATGGTGGTATTTTTAAATGTGATTCGCAGCCAGGGTTAGGTACAGAATTTTGGATTGAAATCCCTATTCACCAAATCATTCATCGTTCTGAGCTAATTTCTGATTAAAAATGTAGTGGAACGACACAACTAAAAACCTTTTTATTGCACTATTTTAGCTGTGTTAGTCCATTTTGAATTTTGAATTTTCACTGCGGTTCTCTTACACAAGATGGTTGCTTAGCAGAAGGGGGATCAGGATAAATTGCTAAAGTGTGATAATCGGGACTATCATTTGCATATAAAACTCGAAAAGTATATAACTTAGTTTGACCTTGCTTATCAGTTACAACTGTTAAAAGAGTATTATTAGTGGGGGGAAGCCCAGGAATTTTTAGTTTGGGAATACGTCTAAGTTGAATGACATTCGCGGCAGAGTTTTTACAATCTCCGGCGTTAGTATTCCGGTCTTGTCCAAACTGCATACATACAGGGCCATCAAAATCTATAGTTACCTGTGATGGGTCATTTAACCAAACTTTTTTGATAATCTCTCCAGCCTGAATAAAACTAAGGTTCGTCCCTTGCTGATACCAAACTTTGAGAGTAGGTACGACTCCTCCCAAACCTTGCGCGTTGCAAGAAAACATAGAACGGAGAACGGCATTATTAGCTACAGCACGACCAACAAAAAATAATACAGCAGCCGAAAAAATTACGGAAGCGATCGGTATAAAATAGGTTTTCTTTGGAGTATTTCCTAATAAGTTATGGTTATTTTTCATGGCTGCAAATAGGAGATGAAAGGGATAAAGAAGATGCACTTCGACTTCTTTTGTCGGAGACGCTCTTGCTAGCTTGCTTCCCCAGAGGGGTACGACTTCGCTCAGTGACCGGGAGATGAGGAATAATCAATAAACCTCTTGCATAAATCTTTTTTGCCGGGCTACGCCCCGCTTCTCTACGAGAAAGCAAGGCAGCGCGTTGGGGAGACATTGCGTCGCGGGGGTTTCCCCCGTTGTAGCAACTGCCGCGCAAAGAAATAAACTGTAATTAGGACTTTTGCAAGAAGTCTAATAATTACGAATTACGTTAGCGCAGCGGTAGCGAGTCCTCGAGCGTCATTACGAATTACGAATTCCCAATAACTCAAAACTGCATTGATTGATTGACATATATTTCTACATTTTTACCTGCTGCTAAAAACCAAATGTTAGTACGTTGCATCATTTGGGAAATAGCTTGTTGGTTTCGTTGGGCAATTTGAGGAACTACGGTGTTCATACCACCTTCTAATAGTCCGGCCAAAATGTTACGTCTGGTGTTGCCGCTGGTAATGGTTGTACTGTTACCAACTGTGGTCACTTGGGAATCATTACGATTTAATATCTCTCCTACTTTACCAACAGCACCCAAAGCAAATAGCCCCACATCCATGCCAGTAATAGATCCTCCTTTGTTAGAAAATTGGTTTGCTATTAGAGGTCTACCTTGAGGTGCGCGAATAGTGATCGCGTTTTGTGGTAAGCTCTTTTCTGTGATATTGCCTTTATCTTGTATAACTAATTTGACCACATCTAACTGTAATAATCCCTGCTCAGAAATCGAACGAATTTCAGTTAAAAATTCGGTATTTGCAGGTAAAGCAACTTCACCATTTGTAGATTTTAAAGGTTCTTTTAAACGCACCACAAATACGTTTTTGGTTTCATCTTGCTCGCTATTATTACTACTTCTTAGCCTTGTAGTTTCTCCAAAGACGGCGGTCGCTAAAACAGCTTTGACACTACTTCCTACTGGTACAGATTTCGGGTTTTGCTGTTGTACTTGGCTGACTACAGGAGGTTGGGGTTGGGGTGGTTGTACGGGATTTTGTGACTGTGGGGGTGGTTGGATGTTATTTGGTGGTGCAGGGTTAGTGGCGACGACATTAGGTTTTTCGGTGACATTGACTTGACCATAACTACCCAACTTGGCTAGCTTTGACCATTCATCAAGTGGGTCTGGTTTGGGTGGTGGAGTTACTGGGGTGGGGCTGGCAACTGGTGGAGGTGATGCAGGTATGGATGCAACAGGCCGTTGTGGGGCTGGTACTGTCACTATCCGAACTGTTTGTGTGGGTGCTGGCGTTCTTTGTATTTCTGTTCTGACTCTGCTTCTAGATGCAACTGGTGATTCTATTCGTGAGGCTACGGTGGGTGATTTTGCGGTTCTGAGTTTTTGTTGTGCGGCTTTGACTACTTCTGCTTGTTCGCTGAGGGCTAATTTTGTTTTGAGGGTTTCTACTTCGGTTTCTAGCTGTTGGGTGCGAGATTCTGTTGGTTGCGATCGCACTTGGGGAACAACTATACTGGTTTTTGGCTTCTGATTAGTGCCACTCATCAATTGAGATAAAAATACGCCAGCCACCAAAACTATAGCTAGGGTACCGGCCCCTACTAAACCTAGCTTCGCGAAGGGGTTAGCTGAGAGGGGTTGCTGAGTTTTAGCTTCTGGGGGTTGAGAGATTGTGTACTCTGGGATATCGGCATCTTCTGATGGTTGGTTATCAAAGGAGGTGAGTTCTTCTTCAAAGCCGACTAATCTGGCCATGCGTGATTCCCAATCAGAAGAGTCTAACTCCTTTTGGCGATCGTCGGTAAGAGTAAACAGACGTTGGGCAGAATCCCCTGTAATTGAATATTGTGTCATGATATTACCTGGCAATAATTTTAAGAACAGTTTTTATCTTTAATGTCACATATATTGTAAATTTCTAGTCTAGACTCGCCGAGGCGATAAGCTACTGATTGTAACGAAAGAGCTGTATTTGGTAATGATGTAGCTGGTTCATTTATAGCTTGGACTACAATTTGTTTATTAAATTTAGCGGATTTTCCCAATTTATCAGCAGTACTAAAGGTTAATTGATTGGCAAGTATCTCCACTCTCCATTGACCATCGTTGATTTTTACAGGCTGAGAAATTTTTTGGATGACTAATACACTCTCGTTTCCTCTGGTGACATTTTCAAATTGGCTATCTGGATTTAAATTAGTAATTTCTGACTGAAACTTTTGCTGCACTTTATCAGCTATTAATTCTGAACTAATTGCCCAGACAGTTTTTGGTGGTTGTTGTTCTGACCAAGTTAGCATTAGGCTCATAGCGCCACCAACAAAACGGCGAATTGTTTCTGGTTCTCGTTCTAAATTTTGTTTAGGGTCTACTGTAATAGCACGACCATCAGCAAGTTGGACTAGGCTTTGAGGCGTGAGTTGCTGACCTAACTGCTGGATTAAATAATTGTTGAATACTAGTAACAGTAATGTGAATAAATTTAAGCCGAATGTGGCTACAGCTAATAATGGGAGGGAGTTATTTTTCTTATTTTCTGTTTTTAGTATTTGCATTGTGTTATCTTAAAAAGTTATCTGAATTTTTTCTACTCCCGCATTGTTTAGAATTATCTGGATTGGCGTTATTATATTCGTCTATCAAGCACAAATTCCGAATTTCGTATATTTCTAGCTTATCGGTGCGAATGCTGTAAATTGCTTTTTGAATATCTGTATTACTCGTTTGTGGGTTCGCAAAATAATCGATTGCACGCACAAGTAAATCTTTATTAAAAGGGGTGATGACTGTTCTATTTTCGGCTCGTTTTTTTTGTATGAGGTCAGCTACCATACCCACTCGCCATTTACCCGGTGTAATTTCTTGAGGGGGATAAACCCGCTTAATATTTAACTGCAATGACATAGCTTGGCTGGGGTTGCTAGAAAAAACTTCTGGTGGTGTGATTTCGGCGATTTGACCTAAAAAACCTTTACGAAAATCTTCCGATAAAGCAAAACTCGCCAGCCAACTGCTAGTACTAACTCTTTGGCTACCACCTTGAGATGTTCTAATTAAAATGCCTAAATCTGGTTTGGGGTTGGAAACTTCTTCAATAGTTCTGGCTGGGAGAGTTCCCGACCAATTAAACATTGATGTCATCGTCTTACTAACGAATTGCCGAATGGCTTCGGGTTCTCTGGCCAAATCATTAGTGGCTGCTAGGGATTTGCCATCTAGCATTTGCACAAAGTTGGGAGGTTTTCTCAGGCTGAGTTGGCGAATTCTCACACCTTGGAAGATAAATATAAGTAAGACTAGTATATGTAAACTGAAAGTTGCGATCGCAAATAGTGTCAAAACACTTGCTGTTCGTTTCCTTTTTTCTAATAGACGTACCATTTACTCATCTCCTGTGCGAAAACTTATATCCTCTCCTTCACCAATTCACTCGTATTACTAATAGCATTAAAAACTGCAAATCCTCCAGCCGCAGCCACAAGTAAAGATAAAACTGGTGCTAAAACTCCTAAAAAAATCATAAACCACATCAAATCAGGATCAACATTCACATCTTGTCCTGGGCCATTGACAATCACAGCGGCTGTCAAGACTGCAATAATATTAAATGAAAATTTAGAAATGCCAATAGATAAAAACCCAGTCAACCAGGCGAAAATTGGCTTACCAGCAACAGGTAGTAAAGAACCACCCACAGCCAAGGGCCCTAAAGCTGCTATCAACAACATGGTGGCTTCTATCAAATTCTGGAAAGCATATTGCAAGGAAACTAGAAAGTTTTTAATCCCTGTTTGGATAGTAGAACCTAACAAGGCATTAAATGAGGCTTCTGACACAGGGCCTGTGCCGTATGCAATGTAATTTACTTTACTTTCTAACCTATCTATCCAGGCTTTATTGCCATATAAATTGCGGTATTCTTGCCAAAGAATGGTGAGTTTATCGTTAGCTTTGACAAAACATTGAGTTTGCTGTTCACCGGTAAGAGACTGACAAGGACGCAGCAGAGAACCAGCGACTTCTTCGGCAACACTCATATTTAGTGCTTGCTGATAAACTTGTTCTGCATTTGCCGTTGATACTACTTGCTGGTTGACAGTATTGATCAAGTTTCGTACTCCCAATGTCAAGTTAGATAATATACTACCACTCCCGGTATTATTTAACAGAATGACTACAATAAAAGGCCAAATTAAAGCTGATATTGGACGACCATAATCGTTATATATCAAATCTTTGAGCCATTGTAGCATAAAAAACAACAGGGTTCCGACGGCAAAAAATACACCCAAACTTGTGAGCGCTCCATATAAATTATTAGTAGTATTATTTTGTAATAAATCTAGCCATTGATTGTCCCAACTTTCGGCAATACTGCGAGCAGTTATTGCACCACTACCGAGTACTTCGTCTATGTCTGTTTGGGCGAGGATTGGTGTCAGGAGATGCATTTTGTTTATATTAAAATTAGGTGAAATTTCACGCAGAGACGCCCCAGACGCAGAAAGGAGTTTTGAGTTTTTATAACAAAGTTTCTCTTCTTTCTCTCTTCCTCCGCGCCTCCGCGCCTCTGCGTGAGGTAAAAAATCCTTAATTTTCGTTAGTTTTCCCAAATAATTCTACTTGAGAAGTAGCTCGTAATAGTCTTGCAGCTTCTGTGGATGCGTCTACTCTGCGGGCGCGATTTGATTCTTCTACTTGTTGGGAAATGTTGGCTAAGTTTAAGTTAGAGTATTGGATAGATTGATTATTTTGTATTGTTTGAGCAAGTGTTTCTCCCACAATTTTTGCTTGTTCTTGTTGAATTTTAAGAATTTGTGCTTGATTGGTGTTGAGTAATTGTGATAAAAGCGCAGTGCCGGGATCAGCAGCAAGCTTAGCGTAATCAATAATAGGCAGTTTATCAAGCAATTCTTGACTTTTTTCTTCAGCTTCTTCCGCAAATCCGGCAATATTTCTCAATGCTATTTCTGTGTTTCTTAACTTCGCTTTTGTCCGAATTTGTCCAGCGTCACCCAAAGCACCTACCACAGCCCCACGGGTGATTAAACGGTTGATTTCGTTATTAACTAAATTGGCTCGCACTACTGAATTATTCTCAAACCTATCTGATATGCTATTGATAAATATATCGCTACGAACTCTCTGTCCAGCCGCGATAGGATCAGGTATATTCAACTCTCCAGAAGCACCGCTGATTGCACTTTGAGTTTGCGGTTCGACATTTTTTAATGTATCCCTAGCATTATTTCTCAAGTAATTTTGAAAGTCTAGAGAATATGATTGAAAATCAACCCAAACTTCACCAACTTGCGACGTATCACTAAATTGCGCCACTACTGGCAAGGCTGCCAGAGATATTAAAGCTAGAGTCAAAACAGTTGTTTTTCGCATATATTTATATGATATTTTTGGTCTTCTTTGCGCCTATGCATGTTAGAGAAGCGGGGCGTAGCCCGACAAAAAAAGTCAACTACTACGCAGCGAAGCTACTAGCTGACGCGCAAACGCCGAAATTGCCTCATATTTATCAGTGTAATTTTGCATTGCTTGTTGACGTGCGCTTTGTTCATTGGGGTTGTTAGCAACTGCTGCTAGTTGTTCATAACCTGGATAGTAACGACAAAATGTATATATGCCGTTATCATCCAATAACCATTGACTATAAACACCTTCTTTACGAGGAAAGAAGCTTTCAGAAGCATTACGAGAAATAATTTTGCGGGGATATTTTAAGATGTCTGCAAAACTATCGACTGCAACCGGTTGAATACGTCCTATCAAACGTGTTGTCAAGTTTTGTAAAATCTTTGATGCGGCTTTGGATCTAGCGATGGTGTCGGGGTCTTGGGCTGATAATATGACTCTAATACCTGCTTTAGCACCGTTAGCGCAGATTCTGCCAACTAAATCGGAGATTTGCTCAAATTCAAATAAAATCGGTGCTTCATCAATAAAGAATATCGAGGCTGGACTACTCAAGGCACGTCTTAAGGCTGCTGAATAAGCGCTTAAGGATAGTACGGCTGCATCTTCGCTGTCGGAGAGGTTTCTTAAAGCGAAAACTAAAAGTTGGGCATCGGTGGGAAAGCTAGATGGTGCTGAAATGGCTTGTCCAACGCGGCTGGAAAGCCAAAACCGCAGACGTAGTTGAATTTGGCTAAGGGCGTCTTCGACTCTCCCACTCAAGGAATTTAACTGTAAGTGTTCTGGTGAACAGAAGTAAAGGAAGTCTTTTAAGGTGGGGGTTTTTTGCCAAGCTGGAGTCCCAAACCCTCCAGCCATTGCTAGGCGATACCGTTCTTTGATACCCTCGTCTGCAAAGAAGGCTTCTAATGCTAAATTAAGAAGCGATCGCACTGTTTGCGCTAATAACTGGCTTTCTGTAGATGAGCCGAGAACCATTGTCAACAGGGCTGATTCTAAAAAGGCGATATAATCTAGGGTGCGATCGCGTTGTTGTTCTGGGTTAAGCGAACTCAAATCTGGCTGCTCAAATAGGTTATTCGATTGTTTGGATATATCAAAATATGCCCCGTTCCGCTCCATAAACTCTGTATAGTCGGTAAATGTAGACGTACCATCGGGCTTGGGAAAGTCCAACGCGACTACGGGTATGTCATAAGCTAAGGCTTGAGTTAAAATTCCTGATACCAATACCGATTTACCTGCACGAGTTGTGGCGAACAATGCTAAGTTTTTGTGTTGGTTAAACAAATCTATATGTATTGGTGTTCCCCCTTCTTCAGCGATTAACTCAAAGCCTTGTTTATCACCTGCTTTAGTCATCACTAAAGGCATTAACCCTGGTACTTCACTGGTTAAATATAGTTGACGACGGTTGAAGGGTTTTGCTAATAAACCCTCCCAAACTATGGGGAGAGTTTGTAACCAAATCTTCCAGGCGTATTCTGTTTCTCTAATTACTCGTGCTGGACGTTGAAAACAGTTTTCAATATATCTTGTTGCCTCATCTAATTTCTCGACGTTGGGACGATGTACTAATATCGCTATCCCTGTGTAAATTGGTACTGCACCTTCATATAGTTGCTCTTGTGCCGCTACTGATTTTCTTAACTTTAATTGAGCGTTGACATCAATAGTTTTACTCTTTTCTTGAGCCATGATTGTTGTCATGTTTGACTGTTTCAGCACTCGTTGTAGTGTCGTTTTTACTAATGCTGGATTAGCCGCTGTCAATTCACAAAATATTTCTGTATCTACTACTGTTTCTCTTGCTAAGAGTTCCCATAAATACCGCAATTGAGATGATTTATTTGGCCAACCACCGGGTTTTTCTAAAAATGTCAATGCCCCAATATAGCGATTATTTACATTCACCCAACGACGGTCTGCACAAGGTATGCTAGACTCCATTAATAAGGTTGTACTGTGGATGTTTTCTACCAATAATTTAGTACTGGATAAGTCGGAATAAGCTTGTTCGTGGAGTCCGTATTCATCTAAAGTAATTAGCTGGGGAATTTCTATTGGTTGTGTATCGTTAAATCTATTCCAGATGTTTTCCCAGAGTTCTTCTGCGGTTAAGGGTTTGACATCCAAACCCATTTTGTTAGATAAAAGTTGTTCCCAACGCGAAAAGCCTTGTTGATATGCGTTGGTAATTATCGCTTCGACGCGCTGGTTTTCTACTTCTGAAAGATCGCCTTTGAATTTTAACCACCACAATTCAGCTTTAGCTAAAAGCTTTTCTACCCAATCATCGGCATTTGTTGTATTGATTTCAAAAGTGTAGGTTGCATAAATGCGGAGAAATTTAGGCTTGCGAATTCCAGATGCAGTCATTTCTTTGACTCGCGCCCGTTCTGCCATCAACAAATATTTGATGTCTCTTGATGGTGTTTTTTTTAATAACGATGTTAGTTCTTGTTGTCGATGTCTATCTGAACTAAATGATCCCAAGTGCAAGGTCATTCTTTCACCACTGGGGATATCTTTTAAGCCAGCTTCCAAATTATTGAAGATAGTATCGATTTGTTCTGGGCGTAAGGTGGTGTGAATACCTTTACATTCAAAACCAAAAACAAAGCAAAACCTATCTTTTTGGGTTCCTTTGGTTAAAAGGTACGCGCCAATATCACGTCCATTCAAACAGACGCGTAACATTGTCGCCAAATGTAAAGCATCTTCAAATGGTGTTAATCTAGTTTCATTTCCGGCGACGTTGACGCTTTGTTTTCCGATTTTTTGCTTCATGGCTAATTTCGAGCAAACTACGATAACGAGCAAAGCCTCTTGTCCAGGCGGGAACACCAATAAATTTGCTTAAAAAACTCCAACTCCTACCACCTGTTAATATCCACCAAGTCCCCATTCCCCAACCAGCAATTAATATAGTCCACAACCACTTTTGAAATTCATCTTGGAAAAGACCACCAAAAATTCCATTGATGATAAAGTAAGAAGTTAGACAAATTACCGTCCAAGGAAGGACTTGATCAGCAGGGATTGGCCCTAATGAAGGTTGGCTTCCCAAAATTTGGTTAACTGGACGAAATTCTTGTTCGCGCTCTTGAGACATTTCTACTATCTTAATTACCTGGGCCGATGACAAAGCCTGTAAGGATGTCAGCAACTGTGACAGCTACAACAACTAATAAAGGAGTTCTGGCAACACTTTGCCAATCTTCATCTTTACGAACTGCGTTAATCACGCCAATCAAGGAAACGGCAATATAGAGTAAATAAAGTGCGCGTAAGACATTGAATACTAAACTAACTGCTGCTTGGCTATTGGAGTTTGTTGTTGCACCTTGGGTTAAGGTGTTTTTGAAAAAATCTTCGGCTTTCTTAAAAAATTGCGCTTGGGCGGGCGCTGCAAAATAGTCTAACCAAAATAAACTGAGAATGACGACTACTGCTAAAATTTGTAATAACAAAAGCGATCGCTTCGGTAAATTCACTTGCTGACCAATTCGCTGTATAGTGACTGCGATTAAACTGCCTAAAAGTAAACAAAAAACTAAGATAGGACTCCCCAAGCTAATCACGCTGACAAAAACAGCGCAGGCAAGTAAAAAAGGCACAGACTCAACTAGTCTGGTAAAGCAGGATTTTAGCACTAACCGCAGAGCATGAGATTTTTGTGCAGCACTATCATTTAAAGGTTTGAAAAAGGTTCTCTGGTGAGAACTTTGTCTAAGCATTGCTAATTTCCCTAGTGTGTATTATAATTATTGATTTTCATAATATTACAGCCATTACAATCTAACATGAATTAACATTGATTTTTGATTAAATTATGAAGTTGCAGTAAAATAGTTTATACATAACTATTAATATTAAGCTAAGTTAAAACAATATTAATGCTTGTTTAATGAACATAGTTTTAGTGGGGAATGGGGAACTCGGGGCCCCGCTCCCGGAGGAAGTGGTTGATGAGGACGCGGAGACGTTTGGACGCGGGGACGCGGAGAGTCCCCATAACTAAAGCTAGGGGATTCAAGCAAGGAAAACGTTTTTTGCCTCCACGACTCGCATTCGGGGGCTTTTGACCAGTGCTTCGACCTTGAGAAGGGTCGCGCTCCGCGTCTTTCCTTCCCCGCGTCTTTGCGTCTTCTTGGGAATTGGAAAATCTTACTGAGTTTTCCCTTAAGGGGAAGCAAGCTATGCGTAGCGTCTCCAACAGGAGAAGTTGAAGTATGGGAGTTTATTTTTTCCAGGGGAGTTTAGTACCCATTTCGGTGAAAGCTGAGAAGAATAGATAGAGGATCATCAACCCAGCAGCCGCGAAAAAAGTTAGTAAATCGTTGTCCATCAGCTTTGTTAATAAACTGCTCATTTTAAAGTCCGCGATGTTCGCCACATTATCAAACCGGAGTGTCCCTACGCAACAAACGGGCACTATTGACCTACTAAATGCGTCAACTATTCTACTGTGAGTGTCTGCTTCAGTTTTTTGGAGGCAGCGATTTTGATGTTCGGCATTGAGTGCAAGACTACCAATTCACTGATTCTCTAGTAAGCATAAATTTCTGTAGACTATATGACATTTAGTTTCCATCACAACAATATGGGATGGCGAGCGCGGGTAGCTCATGCATTATTCAAGCCTTTAGATTGGCAGCGATGGCTTAAGCATTCCCTCCCAGTCCTTTTTTTGATATCATTTTTAACGGTACTTTTAGTAAATAGTTTTACTCCTGCGATCGCACAACTACCCCGCCAAGAAATTCGGGGAGTGTGGATGACTAATAATGATTTTGACACCCTCAAAGATCGCGCCAAAGTCCAAGACGCCGTTAAAAAGTTGCGGCAGTTGAACTTCAATACCATCTATCCTGTGGTGTGGAATTCTGGGTATGTGATGTATCCCAGCGCGGTGGCAAAACGCGCAGGCATCCAACCCTTTGTCTTGCGAGGCTCAGATGGACATGATATTCTTGCAGACTTGATTAATAAAGCCCATCGTCAAAATTTACTAGCGATTCCCTGGTTTGAGTTCGGTTTTATGGCCCCCCCAACTTCAGAACTCGCACTCAATCATCCGAATTGGTTCACACAAAAGCGCGATGGTAGCCAAACATCAATCAGTGCGGCGGGTGAGGTGATGTGGCTTAATCCTTTCCATCCGCAAGTGCAGCAGTTTATTAGCAGTCTCGTGCTAGAAATCGTCAGTCAATATGATGTTGATGGGATTCAGTTCGATGACCACATGAGTTTACCCCATGAATTTGGCTACGATCAATATACGGTAGCCCTGTACACTCAAGAAATGAAGAAGAATCCTCCAACCAATCCTCAAGATCCAGAATGGGTAAGTTGGCGGGCAGATAAAATCACACAGTTCATGGTACAACTAAATGAAATTGTAAAAGCTAGAAAACCCCAAGCAATTTTCTCGGTTTCCCCTAACTACTACAACTTTGCTTACAAATTTCAACTGCAAGACTGGCTCTCTTGGTTACGCCAAGGTATTGTAGATGAGTTGATTGTGCAAGTTTATCGGCCAAATCTGCAAAGCTTTATCGACAAGATTACCCGTCCAGAAATGCAAGAAGCACAGCAAATCATCCCTACCGGCGTTGGGATTATGGCGGGGTTACGCAACAACCCAGCGCCAATGAAACAAATCAGATCACAAGTACGAGCTGCTCAAGAACGAGGTTTAGGGGTAGCCTTCTTTTACTACAGCAGCCTTTGGAACTATGCCCCAGAACCCGTAGCAGAAAGGCAAGCTACATTACAAACCTTCTTTCCATCTCCCTTATTCCGTGCCAGAGCAGAATTAGGGGCTGGGGACTAGGGGACTAGGGAAAAATATGAATTCTAATGTAGAGACATGCCATGGCACGTCTCTACAAATTTTTACGAATTATATCATGTTTGTTTGAAGACTTATCATTAGGGCTGACGCAAAGACGGCGCTGCGGGAGGGTTTCCCTCCGCAGGCGACTGCGTTAGCAAGGAACGAGGAACTGTGCTGTGTCTTCCTTGCGGCATTGGCTTTTATGTAATTTGACCATCAATATATTCGCTAGCAGGTTTCGTTTCTGGTAATTGCGGAAATTCTTCTAAAGTTAGAGTTTTAAACGGTAGTTTTACTATTTTAAGGATACTTCAAATACTGCTATAGCAGCTTTATTTTATATTTTACAGTGATTTCAATTCTCTTAAAATGTGTAAGAGGTTGGAGTTAGCAAGAACTTTCTCAGCAGATGCAAAAAAGTTACTGGGATTGACTAAACCTTGTTGACTATAAACACTGGCTTGTAAACTCATCTCCAAGCGGTCAATTTGACGTACAAAGCTAGCTTCTGGTGAAATTCCTATTTCATATTCTTCCCATAATGCTAAGTAAGTTGAACCACTAGATAGTTTTGATAAAACTTGATTTACAGATAGGCGTTCGAGATGCTGTTTTTCTAATGCCTCTACCTTATCTAAAGGTGTAATATCTCCTGCATGAATTTCTCCTAAGTCATGTAACAATGCCATGCAAATTACTTTATATTTATCTAATTCAGGAAAATAAGTATCTGCTAAAAATAGTGCCAATAAAGTAACACAAAATGAATGTTCAGCTACACTTTCGCAATATTGAGACGAAACACCATGCTGTAACCAACCCTGACGATAAAGTTGTTTGAGATGATTAAATTCAAAGTATGCTTCAACAATAGCTGATACTTCTTTATTTTTAAGAAGATTATGAGGAAAAGGTGCTTTGGTTTGCATATTTACCTACCTATATTTGACTGGCAATTTCAACTAAAATACCGTCTAAATCTCTGACATATCCAACCGACTGTCCCCAAGGCTTTTGTTTCGGTGCAGTTTCTAAGGTTGCACCTGATTCGATAGCATGATTAAAGGCTGTATCTACATCATCAGTTGTAAAAGCAATTTCTACTCCAGCAGGCAAATGAGATAAATTATTTTCTTGAAATCCGTTAGCAAGATTTGATTTAGCAAGTTCACTAGCAGCAAATGCTAACGTTGTCGAACCTGTCTCCATTTCGGCATATTGCTCACTCTCATGAATAAACCGCTGTTTCAAGCCAAAAGCTTTTTCGTAAAAAGCAACCGACTGTACAACATCTCTAACATAAAGAATGGTATGTGAGAACTTCATCATTTTTGTATCGTCAAAACAACTGAGGTCAGACTAGTACATTTGCCCTAATTGGTCAAGGCTAAATTTCATATTTCTCTTTCTGCTGTCGGAGATGCTAACGCGTAGCTTGCTTAAGCGCAGGGGTACAGCTACGCTCACTAACTATAACTTTTCCTTTGTTCTTACCCAGTCCCCAATCCGCTGTTATGGTAGTTCTACACCCACTTTCAGATTTTATTGACTGTGATTTTGCGGTTAGTGATTCGTATCCTAGCTATTACTATCAAGGGCATTGTCCTCAAAGTGGAGAACTGCTGAGACTACCGCGCACCTCTTTGGCGGAAGCGATCGCCGACAAATTCATGCAACAATTAGCCCAAGATGACCTTTACGCGCGTGAAGGCAAGATGTATGGGGTACTACTTGTCAAACTGTCCAACGGCGAACAACGGTTATTAAAAGCCTTCTCCGGTTTGTTGAATGGTTGCAGTGTGATTGAGGGTTGGGTGCCGCCAATTCCAGGGAGAGAACAAGTGGCATTAGAAGAAGCCCGTACTTTGGCTGAACTAGATATAATCAAACAGGAACTCATTACCCTCAAGCAACTTCCACAACGACAGCAGTATGAAAATTTGTGTCGTAAGTTTGAGCAGCAGTTGCAACAAATGAGCGATCGCCATCACAATTGCAAACATCAACGTCACGAACAACGCCAGCAAATCTGCAAAACTTTGACTGGTGCAGCACTCACTATTGCTCTGGAACAACTCGATGGAGCCAGTCGTCAGCAAGGAATTGAGCGGCGGCAATTCAAACGCCAACGTGATGAAGCATTACAGCCACTCAGACAGTTAATTACAGTAGCAGATGCACGGATTAGTGAACTCAAACAACGACGTAAAACACTGTCTCGTCAACTTCAGACTCAGATGCACGCCGTTTACTCACTCACGAATTTTTTAGGGCAATCTTTATCATTACAGCAATTGATGCCAGAAGGCTTACCCACTGGTACAGGAGATTGCTGTGCCCCAAAATTGCTTCACTATGCAGCAACCCACGGTTTAAAACCATTGGCAATGGCAGAATTTTGGTGGGGAACATCGAACCAAGATAAAATCCCAGGAGAATTTTACGGCGCGTGTGCAGAACGCTGTCAGCCATTGATGGGATTTTTGCTCTCGGGATTGCGTCGAAAACAGGACGCGGGAACGCGGGGATGCAGGGACATAGAAAATTCTTTCTTTGCGTCACCGCGTCTCCCCCTCTCCGTGTCCTCCCCACTACCTATTCTCTATGAAGACGAATGGCTAATTGCTGTAAACAAACCCGCAGGACTACTTTCGGTACCTGGACGTTATCGCGAAACTCAAGATAGTGTCTTAAGTCGCTTGCGTCATCTGTTAGCCGATGGTGTCGATTTGATGGCTGTGCATCGCTTAGATCAAGAAACTTCTGGTATTTTACTGCTAGCACGCGATCGCCAAACCTATCGACAACTGAGTCAACAGTTTCAGCAGCGACAAGTTCACAAGGTTTATGAAGCCATACTTTCGGGTTCAGTCAGCACAAACCAAGGTATGATTGAATTGCCATTGTGGGGAGATCCGCAAAATCGCCCCTATCAACAAGTTAACTGGCAGTATGGTAAACCCAGCTTGACTAGCTTCCAAGTGATAGCAACAGCAGGCGAATACACCCGCGTAGAATTTATAGCATTGACAGGACGCACCCATCAATTGCGGGTTCATGCTGCCGACTCGCAAGGACTAGGAGTAACTATTTTAGGCGATCGCCTTTATGGATGCGGTAAAATTGCAAAGCGGTTACATCTGCACGCTAGAGAGCTTGCTTTTCAACATCCACTGTTAGGAAAAAACGTGCATTTACATGCAATCACACCTTTTTAAAATTGTTGCGTTACTTCTAAATAAATATGTTCTAAACGCACAGGCTGACGGGCAATTGAATCTATATTTATGCCTTCAAACAGTGAAATAATTTCTTTGAGTTCCAGAGGTTCGGGTAGCCAGAAAGCCAATTCATTACCATAACGTCGAGGTGTAAAATTGTGTTGTTTGGCGCAGGCGATCGCTTCTTTTTCCTGTGTAGTTTGCACCACCACGATTTCTGATGCTGGAATCAAAGCGCGTAACTCATTTAAACTACCTTCAGCTAAAATTCGACCATTTTTTAAAATTCCAATTTTCTGACAAAGACGCTCAGCTTCATCTAATAAATGAGTGGTTAGTAAAATCGTAATTCCCTGATTTTTGAGTTGCCGAATCAACTCCCAAATTTCGTATCGCGCTTCAATATCTAACCCTGTAGTTGGTTCATCTAAAATGACTAACTTTGGCTGATGTACCAAAGCCACAGCAATATTCAACCGTCGCTGCATTCCGCCGCTGAGGGTTTCTACCGGGCTTTTTGCTCTGTCTAATAAGCCTACAGCCGTCAAAATTTCTGTTATCTGTTTCTGGCGTGTTTCTCGGTTTAAGCCGTAAATCTTGGCAAAAAAATTAAGATTCTCCTCACAAGTCAAAGTTTTGTAGAGTAAACTTTCTTGAGGTGCAATGCCAATTATTTTTTTTGTTGCTGCGGAAATAGGTTGATGATTAATTGTAATCTGACCATTATCAGCTTTAAGTAAATCACAAATAATATTAATTGTAGTTGTTTTCCCGGCTCCATTCGCACCGAGGAGACCGTAAATTTCTCCTGATTCAATACGCAAGTTCAAATTTTGGAGAACTTTTATTTGTCCATAGGATTTGGTTAAATTTTCAATTACTAACATATAGTTTTTTATTGAAAAAACAAGTTTTAAAAGTGATTAGAAATCGCGGCTACACAAACAAAACCCGCCTCCGTGGGTTTGAAAGACTTAGTTTTTAGTTAGTCTGCGTAGGCGGACTACCCTTCTTTTGTCGGAGACGCTGCGTGAACGGGAAGGCTTCGCCTACACCTGTGTGCTAGCGAATTATATTCGCCTAAATTTTTCTTGAGTTTTGGTTCTTCATCTATTCTGACTAAATTTATTGGTATCAACATTTTAGTTAAGTTACATTTATATTTTCACGCAGAGGCGCAGAGACGCAGAGAGTAACGAGAGATTTTCCACTCAGATCACAGTACAGTTTAGTTAACCGGAATAGGCCTCTTCCAGCATCATATATGATGTAGCCATAGGTGGAAAAACTGAGGTAATGACTATTTATGCTTTTAAAGCTACTGGGTGAGGAGTACCGATACGTCACTCATTATTTTTAGGTTTGCGTATAATTGCTAACAATTGTAGCAAATATGATGTTAGATCAGATAATATTACGACTGAATCGCTCATGCTAACTGGTAGTGTTCATTACCTCAAATGTAAAGAGGATGTTTCCAACTGTGAGATGGTACAAGCTTTGGCGGGGTTGAGTAGTGGTTAAGGATGTAGATAAGTGATCATTGTTACTTTCTATTCCTGTTCTGATATTGTTTGAAGTTTAAGTAAGCAAAAGTTGTTATGGTGACAAGTTCTCAAGTTGCATTACAGGTTGTTCAACAGGCGATCGCTTCCTTGGCTATTTGGGCCGATTTTACTCATCCTCCTCTAGATCAAGAGTATCCAGAAGTCACCAAAGCCAAAGAAATATTAGGCTGGAATAAAAATTCAAAAATAGGAGTATTGCGTTCACTGTTTGATAGCGTAAAACTTGATGAAACTAGCAAGCTAAAATCAGAGGCACATTATCATCAGCTTAAAACAATTAAAAACGATCAGGAAAAATATCCTCAAATTTATTATCTGCTAGATTTAGCTTCTGTTGAAAAACAACTATCAGATTTTAAAGCAGAAATTACCACAGACATATTACCTAATATCAATAATAACTGGGAAAACTTTTCTTTACTGATGCTGATTCTAGAAAAAGTTGGCTCATGTCTCAGCTTTGGTGAATCTGATGTAGCTTTGGTAGATATAGCAAAAACTACTGCTGCTATTGCTGCTAGTATTGCTGGCAATCAAAATCAAAGTGAGTTAAGTTTGATAGTAGGTGATTTGTCAGGAATTCAAAAGTTTATATATACGATATCTTCTGATGGGGCGCTCAAATCACTACGGGCACGGAGCTTTTATTTAGAGTTAGTGACAGAAGAAATAGTACAACAATTATTAACTAGATTAAATCTTCCTCGCACTAATATAATTTATGCTGGTGGTGGCAATTTATATATTTTAGCAGATGGAACAGAAACAACTAAAAAGATTGTAGAGCAAGTACGTCAGCAATTTAATAAATGGCTTTTGGATGAATTTCAAGGTAAAGTTTTTCTCGCTCTTGATTGTTTTAAATTTCCTCTAGCTGATATTGCAACTGCAAAAATTGCCGATCATTGGTCAAATGCAACTACTCAGCTATCTGTACACAAATCTCGTAAGTTTGCTAATCAGATTAACGACTTCATTCAACAGCGCGATAGTCATGAACCATGTCGTGTTTGTTATCGTGATGATGTAGAAAATTCAAAACTAAAACCCCTGAATTCTAAAGAGCCAGATTCGGTTTTAGCTTGTGCCAGTTGTCGTAATATGTTTAATTTAGGAGGGCGGTTATTTGGAGTAGAAGCAATTGTGCGATCGCCTAGAGAAAACATTACAGGTGCATCACATACACTTTCATTTAAACTCCCGCCTGTTGGCGAATTTTCTGCTGTAAATATTCATTACCATTTATTCAAAAACTGGAAACAAATAGGTAAGGATTCTGATACAGTTTTGTTAGTAAATGATTGGACGTTAGACCACTATCAATTTAAGCATTTTCGTAATGCTCTACCTTTATTGTTGGGTAATTATGGTCGTCAGAGTCAAGAGCAATCTGAGGACACAGAAGAACCTGTAGGCTTTATGCGTGCTGAGGAAATGGCGCGGAAGGCTAAAGGTATTGAGAGAGTTGGTTATTTAAGAATGGATGTAGATCGGTTAGGACAAATATTTGCTAAAGGTTTGGGTGCTAACCAAACTTTACCCAGACTCGCTGGACTTTCCCGGCAGATGAGCTATTTTTTCAAAGTTCATCTCAATAGTTTAGCAGAAGTAAGAAACGCAAATATTCCTAACACTATTAAACAACTAACACCAAATGATCAACGTCTAGATCTATTATTTATCTACGCTGGAGGTGATGATTTATTTGTTAGTGGAGCTTGGAATCAAATCGTAGAATTTGCCTTTGACGTTTATCAATGTTTCCGCGCTTATACAGGCAATAACCCAGATATTACACTATCAGGCGGAATCAGTATTGATGATGCTAAATTTCCCTTATATCAAGCTGCAAAAGCATCAGGAGACGCTGAAGAAGCAGCTAAAGCAAATGGTAGAGATAGTTTAGGGCTATTCGCTCAAGTTTTCAAATGGGATGAATGGCTGGGAATACAAAATCTCAGCATAATTGATTCTGAAGTCAAACAATATTTGCATTCAGAAGCACAACCAAAACTATTAGGTATCCTACCATTTGTAGAGAGATTAGAACAGCAAGATATTGGAGTTAATTATTCTCGAAATTTTGTGCATAACCTGTTGATAACTGCACAAATACAAGAGCAGGCACTAGAAAAATTTAAAGATAGTAAATCAGAGGAGGCTTTAGGAACTCGCTATTACTTGCATCTACCAAAGATTGCTTATACTTTAGCGAGATTACCCAACAAAATACTAGATGATGTTGCTTTTCGTAAGTCTTTGAAAAGTCCGTATAATGCACCGTATTTTCGGGCGATCGCTACTTGGATTGAATTATTAAACCGCATATCATAAAATGACACAAACATCTAAACAATTTAACCACAGTGAAGATATTGCCATAATAATGGTTAATAAAATTAAAAACTTTAATTCAGGTTTCCAAGAATATAATATTCGTGAATTAGTAAATGATACCGAAAAACTTGGTAAAGAACTTGCTAACAATCGGCTCAAAACCAATCAAATACGTAAATTTTTAGATGCTGTAAAACGTCTAAAATCTAATTTAGATAAAAATGACAAAAGAGAATTTGATGTTATTAAAGATGACTTAATTCTCTTACAACCTAAACTTGCTTATGCTGCGGCTCGACAACGAAAAAATAATAGAGATCTGGGGCCAGTTGCTCCTTTTAAGCAAGTATTGGACGCAGCAATACTACAGGTAAAAACAACAAAAGATTTTGACAGACTTGTTCAATTAGTTGAAGCAATTATTGCTTACCATAAAGCAGCAGGAGGAGAAGATCAATGACATTATCAACAAATAACTTTGAACAAAAAGAATTACTGGGAAAAGTAATAATTAACAGTAATTTGAAGTTAGAAACAGGTATTCATATCGGAGGTGGTGGTGAAAGATTAGATATTGGTGGACTAGATAAACCTGTTATCCGTAATCCTATTAATCGCCATCCTTATCTACCGGGTTCATCTATTAAAGGTAAGTTACGCTCCATTTTGGAGCGTTTATGTAAATTACCTCTAAACCGTCCAGGAGGTAGCGGTACTTATCGTTATGAAAGTGATGATTTAGTGGATGGTTATACAGAAATAAAAACAGATAATTCATCAATACTTGTTAGATTTGATGGTGCTAAAAACTGTAAGGTTTCTAGAATTTTTGGTTCGACTGGCGTTAATTTTTGGGGAAAGAGTGATGTTGTTAATCAGGAGAGATTAGAGCGAGTACCTAATGTTGAAGCGCGAATGATCATAAGACATAGTAGTGAGGAACATAGATTTGCACGATTTGAAACTCAAGCTACTCAAATCGGACACGGAGAAATACGAGAGCAGTACTTAAAAGTTAAAGGACGGAATGCACCAGCTCGTTTAATTGTCAGAGATTGCCATTTATCAGATGAGTCAATTAAATTACTGGAACGAGTTGATACTGGTTTATACATGACTGAGTGGAAATTTGAAAACGGTATTGATAGAGTGACAGCAGCCGCAAACCCCAGACAATTAGAACGCGTACCAGCAGGAGCAAAATTTAAGTTTGAATTAGTTTATACCGTAGAGAATGCAGAGCAAGCTATAGAAGATGTGCAAAATATTGCGATCGCTTTAGCCATTTTAGAAGATGATGCCCTCGGTGGACATGGTTCTAGGGGTTATGGCAAAGTCAGATTTCAAAACTTTGAGTTTTCCTATCGCAGCTTGGAACAATACCGTCAGATTACCAATACACCTGCTGGTACGTCGGGGTTACAGTCGTTGCAATCTGCCAACACACAAGCACTGTTAGATAACTTTGGAAGCTTGCGCGATTACATTGAACAGCGTTTACTGCCAGGGAATTGATCATGAGTGTTTGGAAATTAGTTAAACTCAATTTTGGGCGTAGTCCTGCTCACTTTGGGGAAGTAGGAATCGGTATTGAAGAAACAAGCGATCGCATTCGTTCAGATAGCTTATTTAGTGCCTGGATTAGTGCTTATGCGAGGTTATTTAGTAAACATGCAGTGGAGGAATTATTACAAAAGTTCCCCACACCAGAACAATCAAACTTAATCCCTCCATTCAGAATAAGTTCAACATTTATATATCGACAAGCAAGCGATCGCACAATTTATTATCTTCCCCGTCCACTAAAATTTCCTCATAATTACCCTGATGATGATCTAAAGTTTTTCAAAACTTATAAAAAACTCAATTATTTGCCTTTAGAAGTATGGCAAAGATGGTATCAAGGTCAAGGATTTGAAAAAGATGCTGATACTGATGAATTAATTGCTTATACAACCAATGGTAAATCCCAAGGAGAGCTAAATAAATTAGGAACATTTGAATACAAAAAATCCTTTAAAATTGACAAAGTTCCCAAAATTGCTGTAGATCGCGTTACCAGAGCTACAAACCTATATCATACTGGCTTTGTGCAATTCGAGTGGGATAAAAATCCATCTGGCTTATACTTTCTCTTACAGCTATCACAAGAAGGCGAGAAATTAGTAGATAAATTAGAAGCTGCCTTGCATTTTTTAGGAGAAGAAGGAATCGGAGGAGAACGTTCTAGTGGTGCAGGAAGATTTCAACTTGAGTGGTTAGAATTACCTGAAACTTGGCAACAGGTAGTAAATTCAGATGGAACTCACCACACCCTCATGAGTTTATTTTGGGAGTCATCCATACCAGATGAATTTTTAAATAACGCCTGTTACGAAATTCAAGAACGGGGTGGATGGATAGCAGAAAGTCAACTGCGTCGTCAAATGGTGCGAATGTTTAGCGAAGGTTCTGTTTTTCTCACATCACCACAAGGAAAGCTAATAAATGTTACACCTCATAACTTTAATAAACATAATATTTATCGTAGTGGTATTAGCCTAAGTCTGCCAATTCAAGCACAGGATAAATAACATGGTGGCTTCTCCTGAATTTGCTCTCAAAAAACCTGACTTATATCAATCAAAAAAGATACAGTTAACTAGTCCTATTTTACATATTGGTTCGTCTGTCTCCAGATTGAATCCTTTTGAATATGTGCAGACAGATAAAAAAGTCTATCTCGCCAATCAAGAGGCGCTAGCAAAAGCTTTAATCCACAAGGGAGGACGATTTTTAGATGACTATATTCAGGCAATTGAAGAACGTCAGGACATTAGCAGACTTTTAAAACAAGCATTTGGTTCTGATTGGTGGAATACTATCAACGCAAATGGAGAAGCAGTTTTTCCTAAAGACGCAATTAGCCAAAAATTGACAAGCGAAAGAATTACAGATTTACGTCCCATGATTCGTACTGGTATGGGACAATTATTCATTCCTGGCTCTTCAATTAAAGGTGCAATTAGAACTGCGATCGCATATCATTTACTTAAACATGCAGAAAAATATCAAGTCCCCTCATCAAAGCGGGTTAGCGAAATTGAGAAAACCTTGAGACAAAGGTTAGGACAACTTAACCAGTATCAGCAAAAATTTCTCGATGATGACCTGTTTATGGAGAATTTGTTTTCAGAATTTCGTCTCATATATCAAGATAGAAGCTTTTCCGGCAAAGGGCCAAATACAGACTTTTTAAGAGCGCTCAAAGTAACAGACTGTGAACCTCTTTTAGAGGATAAAATTAAAACTAAGAAAGGTCAAGAAATACCTATTAATATACCTGTTATCGCTGAGGTAATAATTTCTAGCAGATTTCCTGATTATTTGGCTAAGTATAAAGCACCTATTTATGCTGAAATGGTGCGGAATGTTCACACACAGTTTACTCTCACCTTAGATACAGAAATGCTTTCCTGGTTTAAGCACAAACAGGGAATGAAATTACCTTTTAATAACCTTGATGAACTCTTGCAAATATGTCAAGAGTTTACCCAAGAACAATGGGACTATGAACATGACTACTGGCAAGCGATTGAAAATAACCCTAGAGCATCTAATAGAAACTTAGATTTTAATTATATCCGTGAGTTTTACGAGCCAGAAAAATCTCCTTATAGCCTCAGATTAGGTTGGGGTAGTGGCATGACAGGAACCACAGTTGGTTTATGTTTTGACGACACTCTCAGAGCAGAAATCCGCGATACTTGTGGTATAAAAGCGCCAGGTTTTGAAGCCCCAAAATCTAGACGAACTGTAATGAATCCGAATGGCGAAATCAAATTTGTACCAGGATGGGTTAAATTCAAGACTTTATAATCATGCTGATTCATTCTACTTGGACATTAGGCGTATCCGAATCAACAGTTTTACCTCGTTCTTATGGGTTGGAACTAGTAAAACAACTTCATCAACAGCTATATATAGAAATGGGAAGCGAGGCAATACCCTCTATTTCTTGCTCAGGAATCATGGGTTTAAAATCCACATCTAAAGACTTTGTAACTTTTCATCCAGAGGAGTTTTATAAATTATCTATATGTGGATTACAACAAGTTTCAGCAAAAGCTATTTCTCATCTTAATCTTTCAGATTCACTGGAATTTTTAGGTGCCAAGTTTAATATTGTTAACCGTGAAGATGAAACCACAAGCTATGAAGAACTATACACCGAACTAGTAGCAAATGAACCAGAAGCAATCAGGCGATTTGACTTGCAGTTTCTCACTCCTACCTCTTTTGCTCAAGGTGGCGTGAGTTTACCCCTACCCGTACCAAACTTAATGTTTCGCAGTTGGTTAGAACGCTGGAATCATTTTGCACCTGTTTATTTAGGAGGTGATGAATTAATTGCTTACCTTAGCAATGCTACTATTCTCAAAAATCACAAAATTCAAACGCGAAGTTTGTCATTAAACAAAGGTTATGTAAATGGCTTTATTGGCGATGTAACATTACAGATTTTCAACCGGGTTGACCCTTTATTGGCAAATGTTGCTAATTTATTAGTTCAATATGCACGATTTGCGGGTACAGGAATGAAAACCCGTTTGGGTATGGGACAGACAGCAATATTAGAAGTAAATCAAAAAAACTAACTATGAAAAAAGTAATTACTTTTCTTGGTATAAATGCACGTGAAACTATGTATAGTTTTGAGAATAAAACTTATAAAGGCGAAGTTTTTGCTGAAGCAATACGCCAGTTTTGCGACTACGATACTATGTTAGTCTGTGTCACAACTGAGGCAAAAGAAAAAACTTTTCCTGTACTGGATAAATTGGGAGATCCACGTATAAAGCCGATTGATATACCAACTGGCGAAACAACTGAAGAAATGTGGCAAACTTTCAAAATTATTGCAGAACAAGTTAATGACAATGATTCAGTAATTTTTGATATTACTCATGGACTACGTTCTTTACCATTTCTCGTATTTTTATTTGCAGCTTACCTGAAAGCAGCTAAGGAAGTTAAAATTGAGGCTATTTATTATGGAGCATGGGAATTAGGTAATGCAAGAGATAGTATACCAGCACCAGTAATTAATTTATCAGAATTTGTAGGAATGCTTGATTGGTTAACAGCAACCGAACGCTTTGTTGAAATAGGGGATGGACAGGCATTAGCAAATTTAATCAAAAATGCTATTCCATCCGGTAATGAACTACGCGATAACCCCAGCAGCAGACCATTAAGAAATCACCTTAAAAAAGCTGCTGAAACTATTGAGAGTATTTCATTAGCTTTAAATATTACTAGACCAATTGAGACTATGCAATCAGCTACTCAGTTAGAGGAAACCTTAAAGCAAGCTGCACAAAGTTTTTCTCTACGAGCAAAACCGTTTGCACTTCTGGCAGATAAAATGATTGGAGAATATGGACAATTTGCTTTAAAAGATTCCACTGATAAATCTAATTTAGTTGAAAATCTTTGGTTACAGTTACAAATGATTGAATGGTATATTCAGCGAGATAAAGTTGTACAAGCAGTAACTTTAGCTCGGGAATGGTTAGTTTCTATATTAGTATTAAATTTTGGTTTTAGTGAATTTATGTTTGACCACGAAAAAGGACGGAAGTCTGTAGAAAATTCTTTAAATAATGCAGTTGAGAAACGTAAACCAGAACCACGTCCTATTACTCCTAGTGATTGTGATGAACAGTTTGAAGCTCTATCAAAGGCAGATGTTCTAGCAAAGATATGGGGACACATGACTGAGTTACGTAATGATATTGCTCATGTGGGTATGAAGCGTCAACCTCAAACAGCAGCCAAACTTAGACAAAAAGCCCAATCTATATATCCTCAATTACAAGAAATTGGGCAGGCACTATTACCACATATTGAAAATATTGATTGAATTTATATTAAAAAAAACAAAAAACGCAATCACATATTTTTGAAACTATGACTACTATACTTTCATATAATTTATAGTGTTTTCATCGCTATTGCTTAAAATAAAAATTTAGCTTATGCCTAAAATTCTCTTAGCCACAGTTGGTGGTTCCTTCCAACCTATTGTTACATCAATTCGCAGCCTCAAACCCGATCGCGTGATTTTTATTGCCTCAGATGGTGAAAAAGGCAGCAAGTCACAAGTAATTGGCGAGGGAACCCCTTGTGAAGTGCGACGCGGTACAGAAGTTATCGAAAAATTACCGAATATTCCTACACAAGTCGAATTAGGTGAAAATTTTCAAAGCGATCGCGATTTAATTCTCATCCAAAATCCTGACGATTTAGCTGAATGTTATCACCTTCCATACAAGTATATTTGTCAGCTACAAGAAAATTCTGACAATGAAATTTTTGCTGACTATACAGGTGGTACAAAAACTTTGTCTGCGGCGTTGGTTTTGGCGGCGGTTGATTGCGGAATTCCCCTATATCTCACCATCGCAGCTACTAGAGAAAATCTGGTGCGAGTAGAACGAGGAGAAATAACACAAAGAGTTGATACCAGTTTCAGATGTATTCATGGAAAATAGTCAGGTATTTTCTGACGTGCATACATGCGATCGCACCCCTTACCTTTTCCAAACTCCCGCAGTATCCTTAAACTATAACCATTTGCAGTTTTTCAAAACAGACCATGACCTTAGCTGCAAAACAACCTCAGCAACAACTCACCTTTAAAGAATTTCTGGAGTACGACTTTCCCGAAGAGGGTCGTTATGAACTAGTTAATGGCGATATTGTGCGGATACTACCAACACGCCAGCATGACAATACAGCAGATTTGATTACTAGAAAATTTGATAGAGAGGTTGAGCGTCTTCATCTTAACTACAGGGTGTCAGGTAGAATTATGATTAGAACTTTCACCCCAGAAGGTAAAGAACAAGGTCGCTTTCCAGATGTCAGTGTTGTAGATAAAGCACGATGGGACTCAAACCCTTTTGCTTACACAGCCTTTTTAGAACCACTGCAATTAGCTGTAGAGGTAGTATCTACAAATTGGGAAGATGATTATATCGATAAACTCGATGAATACCAACGCTTGGGTATATCCGAATATTGGATTGTAGATTATCTAGCTATCGGAAGCCGCAATTATTTGGGAAATCCAAAAGTACCAACAGTTTTTGTTTATCTTCTGGATGAGCATGGAGTTTATCAATTTACTTCCTACCGAAGTACAGATAGAATCGTATCGCGAACTTTCCCAGAACTGACGCTTACGGTTGAACAGATATTAGCAGCATAATTAAGAACTAATGGAAATTTCTCGACAGGTGTAGGCGATCGCTTTATAATCTACCAATCACCAATTTTTGGCAGGTCGAAGCGGGGACAAAAACCCCAGGGGCCCCGCCAAACTCCAGAACCTAGACAAATCAATAGTTTCAGTTTCAAGTTGTTTCAATTGGCAGTGTTTCAAGCTCGATTTTTGCTCTAAAAATTGAGTCCTGCCAAAATCATGTCTGAAGTCTGCTGCTGGATTGATTTTTAGAGGGCGGACTTTCAGCAACCTTACTCCCCGCAAGGGGATTGAAACATCGCACTGTAACTTCAGGTTCGACTACTTCAACTTTCAGCAACCTTACTCCCCGCAAGGGGATTGAAACAATCAAAATACAGGCACATTAGACATACACGAAGACCTTTCAGCAACCTTACTCCCCGCAAGGGGATTGAAACATGAATTTGCCTGCCGGGAGAAAATCTTGACTCTGACTTTCAGCAACCTTACTCCCCGCAAGGGGATTGAAACATAAGTACAGATATTTGAGTGAATTGGGATCTGGGGCTTTCAGCAACCTTACTCCCCGCAAGGGGATTGAAACATCGCACTGTAACTTCAGGTTCGACTACTTCAACTTTCAGCAACCTTACTCCCCGCAAGGGGATTGAAACCTGCATCACTTCGTGCAGTTGTTTGGGCGAAAGCTCTTTCAGCAACCTTACTCCCCGCAAGGGGATTGAAACTTGCCAGAGATATCGTACTCCAATAGTACTGCTGCGACTTTCAGCAACCTTACTCCCCGCAAGGGGATGGAAATACAATATAATACTTTATGATTTGCATAACATCCAGTAATGGCAAGAGCAAAAGCAAAGCTCAAATCAGAATCTTTTCTATCTATCCCTACGTGGACTGATGACACAGAACTGGTAGGATTGGTATTTGACCTTCAGCCAATAACCTCCACTTCCCTATACTCTCAGTACACTATTGGGCTTCATGCTTGGTTTCTTGACCAAGTACGGCAATTCAACCCTGAACTTTCCACCTACCTTCATGATGGAGAGTCAGAAAAGCCATTCAATATTTCAGCATTAGAAGGTCAACTCCTTCCCACTGGCAGACAGTTGCAATTAGAAGCAAATCAAATTTACCGCTGGCATATCAATGCTCTTTCTCAAAGAGTAGTAGAGTTTCTCGGTCAATGGTTAGCCCAATTACCAGCAATTTTAGATTTAAGAGATGCCCCTATGAGCATAAAACAGGTAAGTATTGCTCATCCACCGACTACCTACGGGCAATTATTACAGTCATCAACAGAAAAATATTCTAACGTTAATCTGAGTTTTGTCTCGCCTACTAGTTTTCGTCGTAAAGGTCATCATTTTCCCCTGCCTGTTCCTGTTAATCTTTTTCACAGTTACCTGCGTCGCTGGAATGACTTTTCGGGTATGACAATTGCACAAGAAGCTTTTCTCGACTGGATAGATGAGGGAGTTATCATTCACCAACACCGTTTGGAGTCGGTGAAAGTAGCGGCGGGTAAGCGGGGTTCGGTGACTGGGTTCACAGGGGCAATTGCTTGTGGTTTGAGTAAGGCAGCTTTGGCGAATTCTGAGTTTACGCGATTGTTTTATGCTTTGGTAAAACTTGCACCCTACTGTGGTACAGGGCATAAAACTACTTTTGGACTAGGACAAACTCGCTTGGAATGGGTGGAACAAGAAACAACCGTACCCACTCAATTGCTGACAAATATGTTAGGAGAACGCATAGATGAGTTAACAGTGCTATTTACTGCACAACGAAAACGTACAGGAGGCGATCGCGCTGATAAAATTGCCTCTACCTGGGCTACAATTTTGGCACGGCGAGAAATGGGCGAATCTTTACAGATGATAGCCCAAGATTTAGAGATGCCTTATACTACGGTGAAAACTTATGCAAAGTTAGCACGGCGGGCGCTTAGGGGAGAAGGGTGAGACAGATGAGGAATAAGTGACTAATTACAGTCTTTTTTCAACTCTTAACATGCGTTGATAAGATAACCATCCACCGAATACCATTACTAAAGCAAATACTAATAGAAACCAATAGTTTGATGCGATTTTATCAATATTTTCTGCTCTCGCTGAGACTGCTACTAGAGCTATATTCATGTGATAAATTGGGTTAAATTTGGCGATGTTAAGTAGTGTTTGAGGAAATAAGGAAGCGGGCAAAAATGCGCCACCGAGAATTAATAAAGGAACTCCAAAAGCGGCTACTAGTGCGTTCACATCTTCGATACGACGCGCCAACTGTGTACCCAAAATAAAGCCTAAACCAACGTAGGCGAGGATACTCATGAAAATAATTGCTAGTCCCAAGAAAATCGAACCCTTGAATGTAGCACCCCAAAATGCAGCGATAGTATAAATCAAAAGTGTTTGTCCTATGCCAATGCAGGTATGAGCCAGAAAAATTCCCAAAAAATAAGATATACCACTCAAAGGTGAGATAAATAAACGCTTCAGAGTTTGCTGTTCTCTTTCTGCAACGACGGTGGCGACACTACCACCTAAACAACTAAAAAATAGTGCCGCGCCTACTAATGTTGAAGGTGCAGCATATTCAAAAGCATTAGATATTGGAAGTTTTGCCCGTTCTGCCAAAATAAATCCACTGAGAACTAACACTGATATGGGAAAAATCGTCCAAAAAATCAGACTGCGCCTACGACGTAAAAGTTCAATCAAAATGCGCTGAGTTACAGCTATAGTTTCGCACCAATATTTCATTATTCAGGAACGGGGAATAGGGGAGATGAGGGAGAATAAATAATTACGAATTACGAACTTGTACTGAGCGAAGTCGAAGTATTACGAATTACGAATTACGTTAGCGTAGCGTTAGCGAGTCATCGATAGCGTTAGCGTAAAGCCTGCGGCATAGCTTCGCTTAGAGCGACGCAGGAGCGTCGCGTCATTACGAATTACGTTAGCGCAGCGGTAGCGAGTCCTCGATAGCGTTAGCGCAGCGGTAGCGAGGTACGAGCGTCAGCGTAAAGCCTGCGGCATAGCTTCGCTTAGAGCGACACAGGAGCGTCGCGTCATTACGAATTACGAATTAGAATCTCTGACCTGTGGTAAACTCTAATCTAATTTCTCCTTGGTCGCTGATTCCTAAGTCACCTCTAATTAGCCCAAAAGGTGAGTTTGCTCGCACTCCTAACCCATATCCGAAGCCACTTCCTGGTTTATCTCGCTGTACACCCGGTTCCCCTAACACTGTTTTGCTAGAACCGAAATCTGAGGCGAAGTCTGCAAAAACAACTCCTCCCAATGATTGGAAAATAGGGAAGCGATACTCTACAGAAGCTAAACCATAAGTACGACTATTGCCAACTTTACCATAACCGTAACCCCGTACTGAATCGAGTCCACCGAGAGCAAATGCATTAGCTGGTGGGAAATCTCCTATGAATGTGCCAAGTTGCAAGTTTATAGCTACCATTTCTGGATTTTCTGTTGATTGACCATTCCCTATTAAAGTGACTGGCACATACTGAATATAATTACCATGTAAGCGGTTGCTGGAAATACTGCCTAGTCCTATGGGTATTGCTTGTTCGGTACTGAAGGTGAGGATTGACCCTTGAGTCGGATTTTTACGCCGATCGCGATCATCTTTGGATACTATTAAGGATATTGTAAATAGGTCATCAATACCAGTACCACTCAGGGAAAGCGGATTTTCTAATTCATCTACCTGTACAACATTGTAATCGCGATCGCGTAGACTAATCCTAGTGTAGTTGAGACCTACTGCTGCATCCCAATCATCATAAGACCGTAAAACTGCTACAGAACCACCAAATCTGCCTTCTCTTACTCTATCACCATTAGCTAGTTTGATATCTTCGTCAAAAGTATCAGATAAATCTCGTTCTCGAAGGGCGCCTATGCTGTAACCTAAACGGTTTGGTTCTCCAGGACGATAACGGCTAACAAATTGGCTACTAAACTGGACATCTTTACCGCTGATTTGAATAGTTGTATTTAGCTTATCGTTCAGACCGCTGATGTTTGCATCTTCATAACCAACCTGACCATAAAGCCCAATATCATCGCTATTACCACCCCCAAAATTCAGAGAAGGAAAACGACGCTCTTTGATTTCATAAATGATATTAACACCAGATGCATCTTCTTCAAAGAAACCCTTGACTTCATCAAATGATTCTAACCTTCTAAGTCGCGCTAAGTCAGTTCTAAGTGTATCCTCACGAAATATTTGACCAGGTTTGAGCTTTAAAAGACTGAGGATAAAATCTTTTTGAGTACGTCCTGCGATCGCTTTACCTTGATCATCTACTAGCTTACCTTGATCGTCAACAAAACGAATTTGGATATCTTTGATAATTCTCTGGGAAAACTCAACAGCCTGCACACTTTCGAGCGTGGGTACTCCCACTACGGTTGAATCTACATAATTACCGTATTTAGCATACCCACCGTCTATAACAATCTCACTAACATCATCTTGAGTGGAAACCTGAAAGTCTGCAAGCGCCTGCCGATTTTCCCCACTCACTAACATCGCTACGATTAAAACTATATATCTTGGAATAGCCATAGGGAATGGGGAATTGAGAATTGTCATTTGTTATTCTCCGCGTCTCCGCGTCCCCCCGTCTCCGCGTCCCCTCACTCTCTCCCTCATCTCCCTCATCCCCCCATCCTCCAAATTACACTTTCAGTCCATCCAACAAAACAGAAATCATTTCATTCGCCATGACTTCCCCAGAGACAGCACTCGGTTTGGTGGTGACGAAGGGAATGGTTTCCATGACTGATAAAAAGAACCCTGCTAGCAGTTCGGGACGAGTATAGCGAATTTCACCTCGTTCTTGTGCTTTGATGAAGGTTTGTTTTATCGGTTCAAAAACAGATTGTTCTACACAAACTGCAAGCTTTTGCATATTATCTTCCCCCAAACAGGGCATATCAGTGTGGAACATACTTAAAAAATGAATGGGAGGTTGTGAAAGAAACCACCCCGAAACTGCATGAAGTTGCGATCGCAAATCACTGCCATTATGGTAAATTGCCTGCTGTAACCCTGCACGATGTCTCTCAAACATCCGCTCGGTGACAGCCACAAAAAGCTGCTCTTTACTAGGAAAGTGGTAGTATAACGATGCCTGACGAATTCCCACCTCAAAAGCTATATCCCTCATGCTGACAGCATTATAGCCTCGTGCGCGAAATAATCTTTCAGCCTCATCAACCAGCCGTTCTCGCCCACTAGAAGATTCTTCTTTCGTACAGCGGCGGTTATCTGCCATCCTTAATCTACCTAACGTTCAGTAGTCAATTATTAAATAATATATTAAACTGTCAAATAATCTTGTAATTTATTACCTCAAGTTTTGTAAATCTATGTTTGATCAAATAGAAATGTAGGCTTTGAAAGTTGGGGAATTGGGAATTGAGTATCAAGAAAGTTATTTCCTAAGCTAATCGTCATTGAAATTACATCTTTGCGTCTCCGTATCCCCATGTCTTTTTAGTGGTTTGAACTATGCAAATTAAAAGCACAACAGCTTAGTGCCTAGTCTCTAATCCCCAGTCCCTCATTTGTGAAGAGTTAACTTTGTTACCAATGAGTCAATTATCTACTTTGCCGGAATCATCTACTATCTCTCGTCGTACACTGCTAAAATTATTTGGGATTGGTGCGATCGCAGGATTAACAGGATACTCTCGCTTTACTAAGCCTAAACCAGCAGTTTTTCAAAAAGATACTCTCAATCTTCCACGGATGTTGAATCAAGAAAAAACTGTTGTAGTTGTTGGGGCTGGTTTAGCAGGTTTAGCTTGCGCCTATGAATTAAGCCAGCGGGGATTTGTAGTGACACTATTAGAAAAATCCCCGCAACTCGGCGGCAAAATTGCTAGTTGGCAAATAGAAGCTGCTGGCGAAACCTTCATGATGGAACATGGCTTCCATGGCTTTTTTCCGCAATACTATAACCTGAATAGTTTAGTATCAGAATTAGAAATAATTGATCATTGGCGATCGCTAAATTTTTACTCTGTAGTTTACCGCAATTCCAAATACAAACCAGAGATATTTCGCCCTAGTAGTTCAGCCTTTCCTTGGAATATTATAGATTTAGCGATCGCCTCTCCTAACCGCTTTCAATGGGGAATTAATCTGACAAAAATCAAACATTTACAAGTATTCCAAGCAATCACTGGTTTTCAGCGAGAAAAGAATTATCGACGCTTTGATAATATATCAGTTGCTGATTGGGTAAAAACAGAATTTCCCCAAGGTTTGTATGACTTGTACTTTCTCCCATTTGCCAAATCTAGTTTGAATGCACCAGACATGATGAGTGTAGGAGAACTCATGCAGTTTTTCCATTTTTATTTTTTTGGCAATCCAGAAGGATTAGCTTTTAATGGCACGAAAGACGATATGGGAACAAGCTTAGTGCAACCAATTGCTAAAGCAATTCAAAGTAATGGCGGTAAAATTATTACAGATACAACTGTAAGCGAAATTCCGACCATACAAGGTAAAATTGATGCTCTAAAATATCATGTTGGTAACAGTCAAAATCATGTTCCTTTTTGGGTAAAGCGGAATCCTTATGTAGAGACATTGCAGTCAACATCTCTAGAGTATTTTGGTACAGCAGATGAAGTATTTGCAGTTCCATCTGGGGGTAAAGAAGCCATTTCTCTAACTTGTACCCATCAAGGTTGTAGTGTACAAATAGCCGCCGATGGTAAATTTCATTGCCCTTGTCATGGAGCAGTGTTTACCGCTGATGGTAAAGTTGTAAAAGGGCCTGCACAGCGAGACTTAGCTAAGTTTCAAATAGTAGAACGGCAAGATGATAATTTGCAATTAGTTGCAATTAATCATACATCTCCATCATCAGAAATAATTCAAGCAGATTATTATGTTTTGGCTACCGATGTACCGGGAGTACAGCAACTATTAAAGCGAGTTAGTGGTGATGTAGATCAAAAAGTGCGATCGCAAGTTGAGAATTTGAGTATAGCTGATCCCTTTGCCGTTTGTCGTTTCTGGTTTGATCGTGATTTTGAGTGGGAACAAAGTGATTTTACTTCCTTATCAGGCTATCAATTAACCGATAGCATTACTCTTTATCACCGCATTCAAGAACAATTCATCGACTGGGCAAAACGTACTGGTGGTAGCGTCGTGGAGTTACATGCTTATTGCTATAAAGAAAAACAATTTCCTCATCAGAAAGCATTATTAACTACCTTTGAACAAGAACTGTATGAAATTGTCCCTGAGTTAAAACAAGCGAAAATATTGCACCGAGAATTGGTGAATCAGCATAACTTTTCGGGGTATCCACCTAATAGTTATGCAGAACGTCCAGAAACTAGCACTAATGTTTCTAACTTATTGTTCGCTGGAGATTGGGTAAAGATGCCCTTTCCTTGTGGGTTAATGGAACGGGCGGTTAGTAGTGGCTTGTTAGCAGCTAATGAAATTTTACATCGTGAGGGTTTGCAAAGGCGATCGCTTTTATCAGTAAATCCAGAGGGACTACTGCAAATTTAGAGTCACGTGTAAGGACGCTGCAAACGGCGCGTCTTTACACAAACAATAGACTTCTTGCAAAAATACTTGAACCGTCAGAGACTCAAGTCTCTGCCTAACAGCAAAAGTCCGTTGAAACGGACTAAAAATACTGTTATTAGTCGGTTTCAACCGACTTGAGTTATCAGCCAGAAAATTTATTTTCTGGCGAGTATCCGACTTTTGCAAGAGGTCTAATGTATAAAAAAACTGCCAATTTGACCACAGTACTTTAGTTGTCTTTGCTAAAGTATTGAAGGTCAATTACTTGTGGGCTATATCTACTAAGGTTTACTACACTTTTAGAGCATTTAGCTAAGTTGTCTGATTTTGCTTTGCTAACGGAATATTGCAACAATAATCAGATTATTGATGTGAATTAATTTACCTCGCTATTTCCATATAGACGAGGTATTTTTTATGGTTATACCGTACCACTCAGGGGATACCCTAGCCTCTAGCCTGTGAAGATCACCGACTTGCATTCAAGCCAATGACACCTACAATTATCAAAGAGATTGATATAAGTTTGATGAGTGTAGCAGCTTCACGGAACCAGATAATACCAATAATTGCAATGAGAGTGGTTCCCAATCCCGCCCAAACAGCATAAGCAATACTTACCTCCATCCTTTTGAGACAAAGCGTTAAAAAACCAAGACAAAGCCCATAAAAGACGAATATTAACACTGAAGGAACTAGCTTAGTAAATCCTTGTGATAATTTCATACAAGTTGTGCCTGCAACCTCAAAGAGGATTGCTGCTAAGAGGTAAATCCAGCCATTTGACATATCTGTTGCGACAGGAGAAGTACTTTATTATGCCTATCAACTTAAGAAAAATCAAGTCGAAAAATTACCGTGACTTAGGCAATTTTAAGCATTTTTTATCATCAGTAATTAGTTTGATTTTACTAGCGATCGCCTCTCGTTGAATCTGTTTTTATACACTATTTTTTACCAAGAATTACCTTATACCCCCTGTTCCCTATTTGACTAGTAGAGTTTACCGTACCTGCTAACAAATTGATTTATGGTTCGGCAATCATCATTAAACAGGTGATAAAAACCGAATTTACACCACTTTTATTTCTCAATATTATGTAAACAAAGCAAGGAATTAAATCCTGAAGTGATTGAAAACAAGTACTCATTATAACGAGGTAAACATATGACTATGGCACGTTGGAATCCTTGGCAAGAATTGAACACACTACAACGCCAAATCAATCGCTTGTTTGATGAAGAAATGCTACCTTCAGCATTTGCTGAAAGGAATCTTACTCAAGTTCCAGCCGCTGAGTTACAAGAAACAGCAGAAGCAATCCATCTCAAACTAGAACTTCCAGGAATTGCAGCGAAAGACTTAGATTTACAAGTGACAGATAGCGCTGTTTATATCAGCGGTGAACGCAAATCTGAATTGAGAATAGAAGACAAAGGTGTAGTCAAAACTGAATTCCAATACGGTAAATTTCAGCGCGTGATTCCTTTACCAGCCCGGATACAAAACACCAACGTCAAGGCAGAATATAAGGATGGTATATTACATCTGACACTGCCTAAAGCAGAAGAAGAAAAGAATAGAGTCGTCAAAGTTAATCTAGTATAAGCTGATGATTGCAGATTGCGATCGCCATAACAAATTGAGCAAATTGTTAATCACGTAAGTAATTGGGTCTAGTCAGTCACTAAAGGCTTGTTCATGTAAACTATGAGCAAGCTTTTTCTTTTGACATCAAAAGTAAAAATTCCCCAATAGCCTCTACAAAACCCTCAAACGAACTAAAATCTTTTGACACAACAGAAACATTCACGCCTAACTTTTGAGCATTGGCAGTTGTATAAGGCCCAAAACAAGCAATAATAGAATGCTCATAATCACTTGGGAAGTTTACCATCTTCAAAAAGCTTTCCACTTCCGCTGTACTACTAAAGGCAATAACATCTATCATCCCTTGACGGATTAGATTTAGTTCAACTTCATAGATACTTTTATCTAAAATCTTTGTCAGATAAGCAGGTACTCGAATAGCTTGCGGGCCTAATTTCTGCAACTCTGAAATCAAGTTAGGTATCACATTCGGCTCAACGATTCCTACAACTTCTGGAGCAGGTATTAATAATTTTTGCTGATTTATTTTGGGAATTTTGGCTAATTCTGCCACAATTCCAACTGGGCTAGATTCTGGTGGAACTAAATCAACTCTCCCACAAAAAGACAGCAAGCTTTCTGAGTCTTTTCCCAAAGCACACAATCGACAATTTTGCAGCATAGATGTGGGAATATCCAAATCATTCATACGTTGAAAAAATCCAGAGATGCCATTTCTACTGGTGAAGACAATCCAGTCAAATGTATCTATTTGACTCAGAGCAATATCTAATTCAGCGTAATTTGATAAATAGCATGTCTCAATGGTGGGCATAAGAATCGGTAAACCACCTTTTTGAATAATCTGCTCAGAAAATCTAGCAGCATAATTCCTCGGTGCCGTCACTAAGATTCTTCTACCATATAAAGGCAATTGAGCAGATGGAGTCAGCATAGTGAACTACCCAGACTGACCTGACGGTACAGTGTGGGCTTCCAACTTCACAGAAGATTGCCGCATCTTGGATTTGCGCCCGCGAATTGGTCTTACATCCTCTCCATTGGCGTTAGCCTCCCCCGTCCCAGAGGAGGACACTACGTTGCGGGGGTTCCCCCCGTTGTAGTAAGTGTCCGTTGAGAATAGCCCTTCGACTACGCTCAGGGCAAGCATTCTGATACCTTCGGCTCTAATATTCATCGCTGCATTACCATCTCTGTCGTGATGAGTGCCGCAACTCGGACAAGTCCAAGTTCTTACATCTAACGGCAACTCAGATATTTGATAATGACAATTAGAGCAAAGTTTGGAACTAGGGAACCATCGATTTATCTCTATCAACTTTCCACCACTACGTTCTAATTTGTATCCAAGAAAGTTTACAAAAGTTCCCCATCCTGTATCAGATATTGCTTTGGAAAGTTTGTGGTTACGAACCATGCCCTTGACGTTTAGGTTTTCGACTACAACAACTTGATTATTATCAACTATCTTTCTAGATAGCTTGTGTAAGTAGTCTTGGCGGACATTGCTAAAGAGTTCGTATACCCTAGCGACAATCTTGTTAGCTTTTCTACGACGATTACTACCTTTGTTTTTTCGTGCAGCAATACGTTGTTTGACAGCTAATTTCTTTTCATATTTAGATAGATGTCTCGGATTGGAATATTTAGATACTTTATTGCCGTCGTAAGTAATTGCAAAATCCTTGATTCCTAAATCAATTCCAATAGTCTTGCCATCTTTTTTTGCTTCAGGGTAATCACCCTCATATTCCATCAAAACAGAAGCGTAGTATTTACCTGTTGGACATTTACTTACTGTGACTGTTTTAATTGCCCCATCCAGAGGTCGGTGGATTTTGGCTTTTACACTTCCCAACTTACCGGGAAACTTCAAGCAACTATCAACCTGTTTGACTTTTTGAGGGTATTGAATTGATTGTCGATGGTGTTTTGATTTGAATCTTGGATATTTTGCTCTACCTTCAAAAAAGTTTTGATACGCACGGCTAAGGTTGAGGCTTACAGACTGCAAAACCTGTGAATAACATTCCCCTAGCCATTCTGTTTCTTTTACTTTTTTGAGTCCTGGCAATAAAGAATTGAGTCCAGATTGAGACAAGCCTTTGCCAGTTGCCTTGTAGGTTTCAATACATTGATTCAACCCATAGTTCCACCACCAACGCGCACAACCAAAATGTTGAGCTAACACTTGAATTTGTTCATCAGTGGGGTACAACCTGACTTTTACTGCTTGTCGCCTCATCTCAACTTCTCCAAATATCGACCTGTTACTATTATATACATATTTCAGTAACATTGCTCCGAAAATATTTGGCTACTCCTCATACATTTTTTCCCTGTCTTCCCTACGGGAAGAATTGCTCAAAGATGCAATCGTCGCAGCCCGCCTTATATCCCACCACTGATTCGGAGTACCGAATTCAGTGGGGGACTTACGGCAAATTAGTTAAAAAGAGGAGAGGGGGCAGGGCTGACAGATGTAGGTTTTTAATATTTTGCGTTTTGCGCGACGGGGAGACGCGGTGACGCAAAGAAAGATTTTGGAACGAAAGAATGGGCTTTTTCGGATTGAATGTGAAAAACCTACACTTGTGAAAGGGGCAGGGGAGGCAGGGGTAGAAATAACAAACACTCACTCCTCACGGGCTACGCCCTGCTACTGCTAACAGCACTCCCAATTCCCCATTCTCTATTCCCTGTTCCCTTTTATCATCGATTCAGGTAAATTTATAGCCGGATTGCGATTAAAAAATCCTCTAGGAACAAGCTTAAAACCAACTCGGTGAACTGGCATCACTGGCCAATCTTCTGGTCGCGGTACGTGGGTGACGCCCATCGTGTACCACAGCACGATATCTTGACCTCCTAAAGACTCGTTATTTGAAATATATTTAGGTAAACCAGTCTCTGACTGAGCTTGGTTAGGATAATCACCGCTAGCATAGAGTTCTTCTGGCTCATATTTCGTTACCCAAACATGATGATTGGTAAAGCCTGCTCTTTGCCGGATTTTTGCACCCTCCACAGGAAAAAATACTGAGTTGCTTCCTGGCATTAACATATATCCAGTAGCTCCTCCTAGATTATTTTTCTCAGTTGCATTAACAATCATCCATTCTCGACTGTGTTTCATATCAACATCGCGCACAGCAGCTGTTTCTGTTGTTAGCGGGGTTTCCTCTACAGAGAAGGCGTTTCCTAAAGGGTTTTTTTCATTTATTGGTAAGGCTTTAATATTCATTTCCATCACAGAATTCGCCTGACCATCTACATCCATATCCAAACGATAGTTAAAAAAGTGTTGGTGATTTACCCCTGTGATATTTTTAGCTATCAACCGACCATAGGAATTATCCTTAGATTGCTGTTGGTCAGGGGTTCCTTGTGCCAAGACGATACCTGTTAGTTCATTCTGTACCTCTAAAGTACCATCTTGGTGAAAAATCCAATTGAGGCTGTAGTCATAATTGTCAATTGCCGCAGTCATAGTTATGACTAACTCCCGACTGCGACGGACATCATTACGCTGCGTACCATATTCATAATGCTTCCAAAGCATACCGTTGTCTCGCTCGTAGATACCGATAACCCCTGGTACTACGTAAGGTTCTCCCTGTTCATTAGCAAGCACAGCATCTAGTAAAACACCATTTTCAGGAATTTCTTTACCTAATTCCATTGTGGTTGCCAGGGAACCAAAGTTATATTCGCCAACATCAAAAGCATTTCTAAACGCCCAGGTCGGATCAGGATCACCATATGGTACTACCATCTCTGACAGACTAGCGCGGTATAACACTGGTCGAACTTTTGCCCCATCGTTGTAACTTACAAGGTACAGCACTAACCCGCTACGGGGATGCATTAAATAGTGAAACTTCCAACCTTGCCAGTTAATTTCATTACCTTTAATTTGGAAACTTGTGCCATTGGGTTGCAGAATTTTCAAGGCTTTAGGCGCTGAAAGCAATTTACCTAATGACTGTACATCATAATTCCAGTTTTCTTGAGAAAAGGGAACTATGCCGTTATCAGTAAAACTGGCTATTTTACCTGTGTTTAAATTAACTGTGACTAATACCCCTTCGATGGGACTGCTATAAAAGTTCCAACGAGCGCCTTGGTAGTAAGATAAGGCGCGACACAGACGATTACCTGCGGTTTGTTCCTGTTGATTGAGAATTCCTGGTGCCCAGCAACTGATTTTAACTTGATCAAAGTTTGTAATTCCCCGTTTTTGCATTGCTTTTTGCCATCGGGGATCGTTTTTTACCACCTGCGTTGCTATTTCATACTCTGAATTCATGATTGCAGGTTGGACGTTAGGTATTTCTTTCCAGTAGCTCAAGGTTTGTGTGTTTAAATTAACAACTCCTTCATAGGTTTTATTTTGCAAGCGATCGTAGATTACCAGAAAAGCTTTTCTTGTAATAGGTTGAATATTAGTAAAATTTAATACTTCTTTCTTATCTGGTTCTTGTAAAGCAATCATCCCAAAAGCTGCGGTTTCGCTTAACGTTTTTGTTTTTTTGATGACTACAACAGCAGTTTTGATTTCTCCTTCTGTTAACGCCGTTAAGGGATGGAAAATAGAGGGACGCTGGGCAGATAAGATTCCTATAAACCCTAGTGAAATGACAATTATAACAATACAGGTAATTGCTATCACGAAAAAACGTAGCTTCTTAATCATCCTTGAAATTCCCATAACAAATGTATAGTTACTTATTTCCATGCATAAGCATAAAAACCGATAAATTTAGAAACCGATATCAAAATTAAAATTGCAAATTCATCAGTCTAATTAATTGTTAGCTTCACATGTAATCTTGGGAACACTATATAGCAGGTATTGGTGGAATATTGGAATATAAAGTTATGCAGCAAGTTAATTCAGGTATCGCATACCTTTTTTGGTGTTTGTGTTTTTTTGGTGTTTGTGGCGGGCAAAGATTTTACACAGGACAAGTTGGTGGTGGTTTGATATACCTCTTCACATTTGGTTTATTTGGTATTGGTCAATTAATTGATTTAGCTCTTGTTCCGGATATGGTTGAAAAACGTAATATTTATCTACGAGGACTACATGGTAGTGCAAACCCTAGCGTTAATCAATCAATTACTCTGAACATTGGCGATATCCCACAACTTAAACAATTGCAAGAAGCAATACAGCCAGCAGCCTCATCTCCAATTAGTCCCATGCAGAAGTTGCTTAAGGCTGCTAAGGAACACAATGGAACACTTTCGATTGCTCAAGCAGCTATGTACACTGAGTTAGAACCAGAACAATTGAAAGAGTTACTTCAAGAAGCAACCAGGATGGGGTACGCTGAGATTAACAATGATTTAAATACTGGAGCTATCCGTTATCACTTCGACATATAGGAACTATTGTTAGCGACGAGGGTATTAAAACTCTCTGTGTTTTAAGACACAGAGAGTTTTAATTTTACTAAGTTAGGACAAGCCTACATAGATTTTTTTCAATTTGATACCAGGACGAATACGCGTAAAGGAATTATTGCTATAGATTTACAAAGGTGGAAACCATGATGATCAAAAACGAGCAACAATATCAAAATTCCTTAGTAGCCGGGTTTCGACTCCGCTCAACCCTCGTCTTCTCAGGGAGCGAGCATTGAGCGAAGTCGAAATGCGTCTGAAAAATGATTGCTACTTCCTACTTAATGCACTATTTTAGCTGTGCAACGCTACTAAGGTAATTTTATTTTTACTTTATAAATAACCTCTAAGCATAGCTAAAATTTTAATTAAAAATATGAAAATCACTGAAATAATCAGATGTTTTTAGTAGACAAGATTATCAATAAATAATTTTAGTGTAAGTTAGCAAACTAAACAGGTTAGTTTGCTATATAGTTCAGATGTACTATGTCTACAGGCAGTTAAGTGTATGGAGTAAGCTTCCCCGCTCTAAAGAGACGGGGCTTTCAGTAGCCCTAGCCTTTGCTCATTCTGCAAAGAACAAGCAAAAACTGAGCCTCCAGGCAGGCTTACAAACACTGCCCCAAGTTTAGAAATATTGATTGCCCCATTCACATCCGCATCACCATGCCAACCGCAGTTCCCACACTTAAACCGCTTCTCACTCCGCAATCCGATATGGTTGCAGACGTGGCAAGTTTGGCTGGTGTAGGCAGGGTTCACCGCTACAACCTCTACGCCTTCCTTGATGCCTTTGTATTCCAGGAATGCACGAAGCTGACAGAACGCCCACGAATTAGAACGTCTGCGCTCGGTTTTGTTACGCGGTTGCTGGTTTGTTCTATCTCGAATTCCCGTCAAATTCTCGATTGCGACAATGGCGCTCTGAGATTTAGCGGTTTCGATGACACGCTTGCTGATAGTGTGGTTCAACCAAGTTTGATAGCGTTGCTCTCTTCCTGACAGCCGTTTCAAGATATTCCGCACCCTACGGCGCGTGGTTCTTGTGCCTTTCGAGACTTTTGCTTGGAGCGACGCTCTGACCTTGGAAAATTTGTCTCTGACGTTCTGAATGGGTTTACCGTCCCATCGCTCCCCGTCAGAAGTCACGGCAATATCTCTACGCCCAAAGTCAACCCCTAGCGCGTTCTTTGCCAACAGTTGCTCAGGCGCTTCGTCTTTGAGTTGGATATGAATGTAGTATTGCCCGTCACGATGTTTACACAGTTGAGCAGAGGTCGGTTTGTGTCCCTTCAACTTGCCTCTCTGGTAGTTGCCAGCATCAATCTTGATGTGTTCGCGGCAATTAATCAAAGTCAGGCTTACCGTCCAATCTTTCTCACGAAACGAGAAGATTCGGGCATCGTAATCCGCCGATGTAGGCTTGAACACCTTGACGGGCTTGCTCTTCTGCTTGGCAGTCTTTCGATTCGCTCCTACACGAGCGCAGACTCGTACAGCCTGATTTGCACTCAGTTGGAACTTCTCGCGCAAATCTTGATAGACCTGTGCCTGAATCGTAGTTTTGCTGGTCACACCCGCTTTTACGGTCTGATTCGCATAGTCACAGCCATCCGAGAACGCTTGCAACAGAGCATCGATTTGCGATGCCTGTTTGGCGCTCGGTTGAAGCTTGCAAACTATGGTCAGTACTTGTTCCACGAAACAAAACCTCACATGTGATTACATTCAATTATACACCAGAAATCGCGGAGATCCTGGAAGAGTTAGGCGGATAAATCCGCTCGTGTGTTGTTTCCTCCGCGCTCTGAAGAGACGCGGCTTCCACAACTACCGCTTATTTCTGGTGAGGTCAAGCAAAGACTATTGAATAAAGTTCAATAATTATGCTGAAACTAAGCGTCTTAAAGACTCTGCACGGCGTTTGGCTGTAGTATTATTGGGTGCAAATTTTAATGCTTCTTCGTAAGTTTGTAATGCCTGAGTATTTAATTTTTTCCGTTCGTAGGCATGACCAAGATTATTCAATGCTGTCACATAATCTGGTTTAGATTTTACGGCTTCTTTGTACTGACGAATTGCTAAGTCATATTGCTCTTGAGCAAAGTAAGCATAACCTAACCCGTTGTAGATAGGAGCAATACTTTCTTCTTCCTCTTCTTCAGCAGCTTTGAGTGCTTTTTGAAACAATGCGATCGCTTGAGAAAACAATTTTTTCTCTGAATAAATACTAGCCAACTCATAATATTCTTGAGCCGTTCCTTTTTCTTTTTCTAATTTCTTTCGCAATTTAGAAAAGGAACTTTCTATCTTGCGAGTTTTGAAAATTTGCCGAAAAACACTCACAACAGCAATTATGAGTATACCTACCAAAATCGAGAGATAAACAACTGCTAGATTGCCATCCATTGTTTTCCAAGTACAAATATTAAAGTTACTTCTATATCTATTATCAACTAACTCAGCACTCTTCCTAATCTTACGGCAAGCCCCAATATTGAGTGCGTTCTTTTAGCCAACCTTTTGCTATGTAACGAGCGATCGCTTCATTTACGCGTTGTCTCAATTCATTGTACTGCAATCCTTTGGGCATAACTACAGACAATGGTTCGGTTGATAGCTTAGTTGCTAGTAGTCGATATTGGGGATATTCTTGCACCAAACCACTCAAGACGGTGGCATCAGCAGCAAATGCATCTACACTATTGTTTTCTATCAAATCTCGCGCTTCTGCATAGGAATTTACCCCAACTAATTCGGCGTTGGGCACATAGTACCGCACTTGAGCAATGGTATTGGAATTATTGAGTACGGCAATTTTCCGTTTTGCTAAATCGCTAATTTTTTGAATTAATGTATTTTTTGTAACTAATGTTGTGCCGTCAAAATAGTAGGGAACACTTAAACTAACTAAACGAGCGCGTGACTCGGTGGCTGTGACTCTGGCGATCGCAAAATCAACTTTTTTGTCTAAGACTACAGATAGGCGATCGCGATTTAATACGGGTTTAAATTTAACAGCCTCTGCCTTACCTAGTAAGTCAGCTGCTAAACGCTTTGCTAAATCAATTTCTAAGCCTTGTAAATTGCCGCTGGCATCTCGAAATCCCAGAGGACGCAAGTTATCTTTGACCGCAACTTTGATGTGGCCCCGCAGTTGAATTTCTGACATTTCTGCGGCAGATGCGCTGTTTGGAATTGCTACATAGAGAAAGCACAAAATAAAAATTAAGGTAGCGGATAATACCAGATGTAACGGATTAATTGTTTGCCATCTGTTACATCGGTTATTCATCCGTTACCACCTTTATCCTTTAGCTTGGTTGGCTAATTCCGCGACTTTGCTGAAGCTAGCTGGGTCGAGGACTGCCAATTGCGCCAACATTTTGCGGTTTAATTGGACATCAGCTTTTTTGAGGTTGCCAATTAATTGGCTGTAACTTAAACCGTGCTGCCTAGCAGCGGCGTTGATGCGGGTGATCCAGAGGCGACGAAAATCGCGTTTGCGCTTTTTGCGATCGCGGTAGGCATTCCGTAGCGCCTTCATTACTTGTTGGTTGGCGGTTCTAAATAGAGTTGAGTGGGAACCGCGAAAACCTTTAGCTAGTTTGAGAATTTTATTGCGGCGTTTACGAGCTACGTTACCGCGTTTTACCCGAGTCATATTTTTTTAATTCCTGAAATAGTTACAAATAAGGGAGCATTAAGCGCACATTTTCTTCATCGCGTTCGTTGACAAGTACCATTTTGGACAATTTACGCTTTTTGTTTGAAGTTTTGTGTTCTAAAAGGTGGTTTTTGAAAGCTTTGCGACGGACAATTTTACCGGTACCAGTGGCGCGGAATCGTTTCGCAGCTGCTTTACGAGTCTTGAGTTTAGGCATGGGCTTGCTTTAATTCGACACAATCCATCATTATATATTAAATAATGGGGAATAGGGAACGCTTAATATGCAACTTTTTTCTACCAAATTTCAATCAAACAGCGTTCGATTGTCGCTGCAACTGATTGAGCGAGTGTTGATAAATCGTAGCCGCCTTCTAAACCAAACAGAATTTTCCGAGTTAGTCCCAAACAATAATCAGTGAACAAGGCATAGTCTTCTGGCTGCAAATTGATACTTGCCAAAGGATCGGCCGCATTAGCATCATAGCCAGCACTGACGATGAGTAAATCTGGTTGAAAGTCGCTTAAAAACGGCATTACCTTTTTCTCAAATAGCGGCTGATATATTGAAATATCACTCCCAGGAGGTATGGGTAGGTTTAACACATTATCATGAGAGCCACGCTCTGTAGCTCTGCCGGTGCCGGGATAGCAAGGGTATTGGTGTAGAGAACAATAAGCAATTTGCGGATGAGTTTCCACAATTGCTTGAGTGCCATTGCCGTGATGCACATCCCAATCCAAGATGGCGACGCGATTGATTTCTGGTTGTTCTAGGGCAAATAAAGCCGCGATCGCCGCATTAGAAAATAGGCAAAAGCCCATTCCTGTATCACTTTCGGCATGATGTCCTGGGGGACGCGCCAGTACAAAAGCTGGATTTGCCGTTGCCAGTACAGCATCAACTCCATCTAACCACGCACTCACTGCCAACAATGCCACATCATAACTGCGTGGGGAAACTGGCGTATCTCCATCTAAATAACTGCCGCCATTAGAAGCAATTTCTCCAAGTTTCTTGACATATGCAGGTGTATGTGCATTAAGCAACAGAGACATCAAAGATGATTTTTCTGGTGCTGGTGTAGGCGATCGCCAAGCAATTTTTTCTGCAAAGGCAGCTTCTTTGAGTGCAGTGGCGATCGCTATTAAACGTTCTGGTCTCTCTGGATGATATTTTCCCGTTTCGTGATCAAGAAACTCGTCAGAATAGATGACTGGCAACATAGGGCGAACAACTTTGGCAGCAGGATATTGAAGTCATTGTATCTTTAGCAGTGCCAGCAGGGAGGGGAATAAGCGAGCAGCACTTCTTCTGCTTTCAAAGACGCTACGCGTAGCTTGCTTCACCAAAGGGGTACGACTACGCTCATTAAACAGGGAGGCAGGTAGAGAAATAACAAACATGCGAATAGTACGAGAGCTTGGTAGCCCCTCGGCTTTAGCCAGGGGTGGAAAAGCGACTCGTGCAGATTTATCTGCATTCAATATTAATGCCTTTCATGATGTGGGTCATTTATATACGCCATTACTT
>JAESGP010000066.1_pt1 | contig 106943 bp, 111 predicted proteins | sample 9269741 | NCBI WGS metagenome assembly JAESGP01 (sample SAMN15720684, study PRJNA650882) | algae metagenome | isolation source: Desmonostoc vinosum HA7617-LM4 and co-occurring heterotrophs from cave wall | place: USA: Waikapalae cave, Hawaii | collected 2011-05-27 | reverse complement strand
TTAGGCAGTGGATTGAGTATTTTGCTGGTAAATTTGGTAAGTTAGCAGTTGCTGTAGCACCACATTACACCTCACAAAAATGTTCAAATTGTGGTGTGATTGTGAAAAAATCTCTATCAACCCGCACGCATGTTTGTAGCTGTGGCTGTAGTTTGCATAGAGACGAAAACGCAGCAATTAACATTTTAAATCTTGCTAGACTTGCTAGGGGTGGGCAACCCCAAAGTAACGCTGTAGGACTCGTGACCTCTACTTTGCTTGGTGAAAACCTGGTAGAGCAAGTGACGAGGCAGATTACAGAATCCCCGTACCTTTAGGTCGGGGAGTGTCAATATTCCTTATCTTGACAGATCAAAAATTTATTTAAAGCTTTTGTGTTCATGGTAAACTAAACTCTATCGCGGTTTATCACATACTTGCTGGGATCAATCTGACACTAGCCAGAGTAAGTTGTTTAAATATATAAAAACAACTTCATAAGTAGAATAAATCAAGCCATAAATCCACATTTTAATAAGTTGCAAGTCAACTTGTTAGAGGAATTATGGTTAAACTTTATGATAGCTAAAAAACTAGCAAGTATAGCAGATAAAAGAAAAATAAAAGCTCAAAACAAATAATAAAACTAGCTTTTCTTAATAGCTAAACAAAGAATGCGTATAGCTTGGATTGGAAAAAAATCACCATTTTGCGGTAACGTCACCTACAGTAGAGAAATTACAAATGCGTTGCTGGATAGGGGACATCAAGTTAGCTTTCTTCACTTTGCCCAAGAAGAATCAGAACCCGAAAATTGGCCAAATTTTCAAGAAGTCTCTTTACCTTTCATTTATAAATCTCAGGTCTACACAATTCCCACTTTTAAAGCAACTAAAGTTTTAACTCAGTCGCTACGGGAAATTAAACCAGATGTAGTCCATGCATCTTTAACCTTATCTCCTCTAGATTTTGTATTACCAGAAATCTGTGAGGAATTAAATTTACCCCTGATTGCTACTTTTCATACACCATTTGCTGGTAAGGGAGCAAAACTAATCTCAGGGACACAGCTTTTGGCTTATCAACTCTACGCACCTTTTTTGGTTAACTATGATCGCGTGATTGTATTTTCGCAAATTCAGCGAGAATTGATGGCGCGAATGGGTGTGCGAGAAGAAAATATTGCTGTCATTCCCAACGGTGTCGATATTGCAAAATATTCTCCTGGCCCTTCTAATATTAAAAGTGAACTTCAAGCTGATCGCTTGTTTGTCTACCAAGGACGAATTGCGCCAGAAAAGAACGTTGAATTACTCCTCCGTGCTTGGAAACAGGCGGAAATGGGAATAGGTAGTAAGTTATTGATTGTTGGCGACGGCCCTTTAAAGTCGTCTTTAGAACCATTCTATGGCCCAGAATACGGCATCATCTGGTCAGGATTTGTTGCTGATGAAAGCCAGCGGATCGACATTTTACGGGGTGCAGATGTATTTATTTTACCTTCATTAGTAGAAGGTTTATCTCTATCTCTGCTAGAAGCAATGGCATGTGGAATAGCTTGTTTAGCAACAGACGTGGGTGCAGATGGCGAAGTATTAGAAAAAGGAGCTGGTATAATTCTTAATACTAAGACAGTGCGATCGCAATTAAGAACGCTTTTGCCAGTGTGCCAAGACCATCCTGAATTAACAATTTTACTGGGGCAAAAAGCCAGAAAGCGTGTATTAGAACGCTATACTCTTAGCAAGAATGTTACTCAACTCGAAGAACTCTATCAAGAAGTTTTAACGCAGCAACCGATACCGCTGAGCCGTCGAGCGTAGGTAAATCTTACATGTTGAGCCTTGATCAAGTGCGATCGTTGCACTTGATATTATTATTTCTAGGCTAATTTATTCAATGAACGGTAGAAATGCAACGATACTACATCTCTACAAAGGTTTCTGTCTACTCTAAATTGTAATCTACTCTGTAAAAATATGAAAAACTTTCAATAAAGTATTTTAATTTTGATGAAAGACTCTGAACTAAAAATACAAACTAAAAAAGCAATCACTTATATTCCAAAGATATCTTTTAATTCTCCTTGGATTATTATAATTATTTTTTCGGTTCTCGGTTTAATAGGGATTCTCAATCATTCAATGTGGCGAGATGAGCTAAATCCCTGGCTAATTGTCAGAGATAGTGAATCTTTTGGAGATTTAATTGCCAATATTCGTTATGAAGGACATCCTGTTCTATGGTATTTTTCTCTAGCAATTCTGAGAAAAATTGCTGACACACCTCTTGTTATGCAGATTTTTCATTTAATTATTGCAATTATTTCAGTAGCTATTTTTTGCTTATGTAGTCCATTTAAATATCAACAAAAAATTCTTTTTACCTTTGGTTTTTATCCTTTTTATGAATACTGTTTAATTTCTCGAAATTATGCATTTAGTATACTATTTATTTTTACTTTTTGTACAATTTTTTCATCTAGAAAAACAACTTACATTTACTTAGCAGTTATATTGGGTTTGCTAGCTAACAGTAATGCTTACGCTTTATTTGTATCATTTTCTTTATTATTAACTTTACTAGTCGAGTTTTGTTTTGATAGTCAACACCGGAAACAGTATTTTAATCAAAGCCGTATTTTCGACTTATTTTTAAGTATTGCAATTGTTGTATTTTCCTATATTTTATCTATTTATATTATTATTCCTCCGGCAGATAGCTATCTTCATAGTGGGTTAAATAATAATAGATGGTTAATTGAATTAGATATTCATAATTTATTGAAAAGTATTAGCAGATTATTTGCTAGTTATTTTTTGATCATTCCACATAAAAGATGGTTAGATTTAATTATTTGTAACTTGATGGGAATTTTTGTTGTTGCTTTAACATCATTGAAGTTATGCAAAAAGCCTTACCCTCTGTTTTTATACATTATAGGTAATTTTGTAATACTTGCATTTACATATCTAAGATTCGCAGGTACTACCCGACATTTAGGGCATTTTTATTTAGTTTTTATAGCAGCTTTATGGCTAGAAAGCTATTATCAAGAATCCACATTTCTGACTAATAAATTTTCTATTGGAACAAATACAATTAAACTTGTTAAAAAATGGCATCACATTGTTTTTATGTTAATCCTTTATATCCAGTTATTTGTAGGAATTTATAGCTTCTCAAGAGATATAATCATACCATTTTCTGCCAGTCGAGAAACGGCTCGTTATATTCAAGAATCTCAGCTAGATCAGGAGTTTATTGTTGCCAGTCGAGATGCAAATATGGCTCCATTATCAGGTTATTTAAATCGAAAGTTTTATTATCCCGAACTTCAAGGAATGGGAAGCTTTACTCTATTTAATAAAGAACGCCAAAATGTAGAACAATCTGAGATATTAGAACAAATCAGTTCTTTGTTAAAGAATCAAGAGGATAAAAACAGAGTTTTACTTATTTTAAATAAAAAACTAAATCCCAATCGAAATGATTTACAAATTATTCCTATTAAGGATTTTAAGAGAGCTTGGGTAGATAGTGAAAGATATTATCTTTATTTGATATCACACTAATACATTTACAATATTTATTGAGATGCGATCGCCTCAGAGGTCATTATTAGAGTAGAGGGTATCAGAATGCTTGCCCTGAGCGAAGTCGAAGGGCTAAAGGCGGAAGGTTCAGCCGTCTCTGCTGTAGGAGGGGAGATAAGACCAAAAATGGGACGAAAGTCTTATTTGAGGCACTCGCCTGTGAGTACAGAAGCCCCACCCTCTAGCTTTGCTAGGGTGAGGTAGTTCACGAAGACCATCCCAAACTAGTTGGTTGCTCATAAACCCGCTTCAAAGTATTTACATCCCTAACAGAAATCGGTGGTGAGTTGCGAACTTGAGAAAAATAGAGCGCATCAGTTTGTAACGAACTATGTCCCCAAATTCCCAAAGCATGGCCAAGTTCATGACGGGCAGCTGCTTGAATATATTCTCCTGTTTGACTAGGACTCAGCAAGATGGTGAAGCGATGAGATAAAACTTGATTGCTGGTGTACAACTCATAAAAGGTTTGGGCAGAACGCGCACGAGGAATGTTGCTACCTGGTGAAGTTTGTAAAGTTGGGGCTTTTCGCATAATGGTAATATCTGCCCCATCTGGCTGCTCAACTATTGTTAAAAGTAAATAAACACTCCACTCTTGGACGGCTTGTAAAACTTTAGTAACCCATGCTTGAGCCTGTTGTTCGCTAATTGCTTTTGGTGGTTCTACATAGACTTTAACGGGAAACTTTGACCAAACTAAATAACCTACTTGAGTAGGTGAGACTTGGGAAAAATAATCACCACTGTTAGTACTGTCTTGCCATTGGGCTAGTGTGGTGGGTAGGGGGTGAGGTTTTGGTGGAGATGAGAGTGATAAAAAATAGTTTGCTGATAGAGCTTTATTAAAATGGAGATTGGTAAAAATAACTAGCAGCCCTGTGCTAATAGTTAAGACAAGAGCTGCTAGTAAAGGTTGTGTGATGAAATTTTTCAGGGTATCAGGTTTTGGGTGCTGAATTTTTTTCCCCATCTGCCTATTTCTCTATCGCTATTTGGGTAGCCAATTGGCACTTAAAACTACTGTTAAACTAAGAAAAATGACTGTCAAAGCCCAAGTGACTCGGTTTAGGGTATTTTCTGCGCTCTTAGTGCTGCTAAAAAGCTGGGCTTGTCCGCCAATGGCTCCAATACCGTCACCTTTGGGACTATGTAGCAACACCAAAACAATCACACCAATAGCGGAAAATGCCCAAATGCCTTGCACGATACTAGTAACTGTCATGGTAGTAATCTCATCTATAACAAGTTTTAAAACAGGGGAGTCAAGAAACAGTTAACTGTTATTAGTTAACTGTTTCCCAATTTACAGCCCTACTTGCGCGGGGGTGCGGGGGCGTTGTACGTCAAATTCTGCTGGTTTGAGTAGTGATCGCCCGGTCATTTCTGGTGGCTGAGGCAGCTGTAAAATCTCTAGAATTGTGGGAGCAATATCGGCTAACTTGCCATCGCTGCGTAGCTCGACATTTGTACCATGTCCAGGGATTTTGACTTTCTCGCCTTCTACCAAAATTAACGGTACTGGGTTGGTAGTATGAGCTGTCCAAGGATTACCCTCTTCATCTAGCATATACTCAGCGTTGCCGTGGTCAGCAGTAATAATTGCTGTACCTCCCACTTTGCATATACTCTCTACTAAACGACCCAAAACGCGGTCAACGGTTTCAATAGCTGTGACTGTAGCTTCAATTTGACCTGTATGCCCCACCATATCTGGGTTGGCATAATTGATCACCACCAGAGAGTATATCCCTTTTTTGATGGCGGCGATCGCAACTTCTGTAACTGCGTCTGCTGACATTGCCGGGGCTTTGTCGTAAGTTGCCACCATTGGACTGCTTACCAGTTCTCGGTCTTCTCCAGCAAACGGTTCCTCTAGACCACCATTAAAGAAGTAAGTAACATGAGCGTATTTTTCTGTTTCGGCGGTGCGAAACTGCTTGAGATCATGATTAGCTATGACTTCTCCCAGAATATTACTTAAATTCTGCGGTTCAAAAGCTATAGATACTGGTAGGTCTGGATCATACTGAGTAAAAGTTACAAAAGACAGTGGTTTGATTTGCTGTCTTTCAAAACCGTTAAATTTGGGGCTGACAAAAGCTTGAGTAAGTTGTCTGGCGCGATCGGGGCGGAAGTTAAAGAATATCACCCCATCCCCTGGTTCTAATGCGCCGGGAGCAATGCGGACTGGGACGACAAACTCGTCGGTCACTCCTTCGGCGTAAGATGCTTGCAAGACTTGTAAAGCCTTGAGACCGCTACCTGCACTATCTTGTGTAATCACATCATAGGCGCGTTTAACTCGATCCCACCGGCGATCGCGATCCATTGCATAGTAGCGACCACTCACAGTAACTATCCGCCCAATCCCGATGCGGTCTATGTAGTCCTCTAAAAGAGTGATTGCTTTTACACCCTCGGTTGGCGTAGTGTCACGACCATCAGTAATGGCGTGGATACAAACCTCGGAAAGTCGCTGATCCTTGGCTAAGTCAAGTAGTCCAAATAGATGAGTGATATGCGAATGCACCCCTCCCTCAGAACAAAGCCCTATTAGATGCAGCTTGCCATTGCGAGAGCGAACTTCTTGACAAACTTTAACCAGCGCTGGGTTGGAAATAATGGAACCGTCTTCAACCGCATCAGAGATACGGACTAATTCTTGTGGTACCACTCGCCCAGCACCAATGTTCAAATGACCAACTTCCGAGTTACCCATTTGACCATCTGGCAACCCGACGGCTTTTCCTGATGTGCGGATGAGAGTATGCGGGTAAGCTGTCCATAAACTTTCCATAATTGGAGTTTTAGAGGCAGCAATAGCGTTTCCTCGCGTTTTTTCGCAGTAGCCCCATCCGTCTAAAATGACTAGCACCACAGGAGCAACAGGTGCTTTGGTCATAGTAAAATTGCCCTTTACTTTTTGTAATACCCGAATGATACCATTGCTAATCCCTGCCGCAAGTGAATTTCTGCTTATCACCTTCTTTTATGAAGAACTTGCAGTTTTTTTAGACATTTTTTAATGTTTAGTAATTTTTGTATGGTATTTTTTAGGGTAATAAGTAGTTGGGCAAAATTAAATTCATTCGTGGAGAGAGGGAGTAGGGAGTAGCAGAACAATGTACGTAATTAATTCTGTCTAAACATTTATCAGGTTCCGTTGGAGATTTACTCATTAGAATTGACGCACAGATGCGGGGACACGGAAGCTTTAAAACCCCACTTCTTGTGGGTAGATGAGTTTCTTCTATTCCCTTTATTTACGTTTTCCACCAGCTTTAGCAGCTTTAGCAGCTTTCTTCGCTGCTTTTTCAGCTTCTATTGCAGCTAATTTTGCTAGCTCTTTTTCCTCAGCAATTTTCTGAAGATAATAATGGTAATCTCCTAAATAAACGCGGAATTCACCATCACGAATTTCGACTATTTTATTAGCTACTTGCGAGATAAAATAGCGGTCATGGGAAACCACGATCGCTGTGCCATCATAGTTTTGCAGTGCTTCTTCCATCATTTCTTTAGCTGGAATATCTAGATGGTTTGTCGGCTCATCTAAAATAATCAAATTCGCGGGGCGTAAGAGCATTTTTGCCAAAGCTAGGCGAGCTTTTTCTCCTCCACTCAAGGCTCCAACTGGCTTAAATACTGTGTCACCAGTGAACAAAAACCTTCCCAAAAGTGTGCGAACTTCTTCATTTTTCCAATCGGGAACTTCATCATGGATCGTTTCCATGACGGTTTTTTTCAAGTCTAAAGCCTCTGCTTGATTTTGCTCAAAGTAACCAGGAATAACATTATGATCGCCCAATTTGACAATGCCTTCTGTGGGTTGTTCCATCCCCATAATCACGCGCAGTAGCGTAGATTTTCCTGCACCATTAGGGCCAAGAAAAGCAATACGATCGCCTCTTTCAATCAGCAGATTCGCTCCCAAAAACAGAATCTTATCATCATAAATATGAGTTAAATCCTTAATTTCTACCACCTCTCGTCCGCTGCGGGGTGCATCAGGAAAGCGGAAGTGTAACGTTCTCACACTCGCTGTCGGTGCTTCAATGCGTTCGACTTTTTCGAGTTGCTTTTCCCGGCTTTTTGCCTGAGTACTGCGCGTCGCACTGGCGCGAAATCTATCTACAAAGGCTTGTTGTTTGTCTAATTCTTTCTGTTGACGTTCAAAGGCGCTGAGTTGTGCTGATTGATTTTCGGCTTTTTGTTGCAGGTATGTGGAGTAATTGCCAAGATAGGTAGCGGAAACACCGCGTTCAGTTTCGACAATTTGAGTGCAAAGACGGTCAAGAAACTCCCGGTCATGAGAAACTATGACCATTGGAGTCGTCAGCCCTTTGAGGTAATTTTCCAACCACTCAATGGTTTCTAAATCCAGATGGTTAGTTGGCTCGTCTAGCAGCAATAAGTCGGGTGCTTGCAAGAGGATTTTACCTAAACTCATCCGCATCTGCCAACCACCACTGAAGGCGCTCACAAGGCGATCGCCATCTTCTACCTGAAACCCCATCTCTGGTAAAATTTTACCGATGCGTGCATCTAAACCATAGCCATCCAAGCCTTCAAATTGCCGCTGCAAGCGATCTAACTTATTAATTAGTTTATCCAGTTCTTCTGGGCTAGCTACCTCCATATCTCGCTGTACTTGTCCGAGAGATAACTGTACTTGGTTAGCTTCCTTAAAGACTGTCCAAAATTCTTCTCTAACAGTGCGACTGGGGTCTACTTCAAATTCCTGGTTGAGGTAGGCTATGTGTAAGCTAGATGGACGAATAATTTCGCCAGCAGTGGGTTCAATTTCCCCAGTGATAATTTTCAGTTGGGTAGATTTTCCCGCACCGTTGACACCGACTAAGCCGATGCGATCGCCTGGTTTGACTTCCCAGTTGATATCTTTGAGAACTTCGCCTGTAGGATAAATTTTACTGATATGTTCTAGTCGCATCATCGAGTTTCTCTCAGGTAGGAGTGGGTGGTTGAGGACGAAGTAATAACACCGCTTCCAATATTAACAAAAATTAACTTGCACTTCTACGAAGTAAATTGGGGTATCGTCTGTTTATGTGCAGGAATTATCCTTCCCAGTCTTGACGAGTATCGCACAGAAAATTGTCTGCGATCGCATCATCAAATAGATAGGGGCAATGTTCTGGAAAAGTTCGTAATGGTAAGTTAGTTTCTCGTAGTGCCAAATCGACTCCCGCTTCAAACCCATCTAACAAAACTTCTTCTATTCGAGACTTTAAGCTAGGGTTATGTCGCAGATGCCTGCGGATGGCGCGACGCTGTTCTCGAATTGTTAAAAACCAACTGCGAGAGCGTTGTTCGGGTTGATACTCCCATTTCAAGAGATGACCGAGTAATACACTTAGACGGCTTACGAGTTCCCGATATTCCTGTCTGCCCAAAGCTTGAATTTCCTCTTGCAGGTGTTGCCAGTCTAGTTCCGTAACCAGCCTCTGCTCTAACGCTTTAGCCTGCTGCTGTGTCCAGCCATAGAAGTCTTGTTCATACAAAAAAGGTTTGTCCATAGCTTCTTAGATGATCCCAGTGAAATGGAAAATGCACTCCACGCGATATGAGAAAACCACCTGTGTGTTAAAAGTAACAATACAACAAGTGGTTTGACAGGATTTTTAACGGCAAAAATTAGTTAGTGGCAGAAGTTGCTAACTCCGCCAGCCGTTCTTGCTGATCTAAAGAGATACAAGATTGGATTACTGTCTCTAAATCCCCTTCCAAAACGGGGTTAAGAGAATAGTTTTGACCTAAACGGTGGTCGGTAACGCGGTTATCTTTGTAATTATAGGTGCGAATTTTTTCCGATCGTGATCCTGTACCTACTTGCGATCGCCGCATAGAAGTTACAGCCTCTTGTTGTTCACGTAACTTCATCTCATACAACTTTGCCCGTAGAATCTGCATCGCCCGTTCTTTGTTTTGCAACTGGCTACGTTCTTCAGTACAGAAAATTCTAATTCCTGTAGGTTTGTGCATCAAGTCAACTGCTGTTTCCACCTTGTTGACATTTTGCCCGCCAGCACCACCAGAACGAGCTGTAGTCATTTCAATATCTTTGGGATCAATATGAATCTCTACATCATCTACTTCTGGCATAATTGCTACTGTGGCAGTTGAGGTATGAACTCGTCCCCCAGCTTCAGTTGCTGGTACACGCTGCACGCGATGTACTCCTGCCTCAAACTTCAGCTTGCTATAAACGCTCTCACCCTGAATTTCCAGGATTACCTCTTTGAAACCGCCCATTTCTCCGAGTGATTCACTCACCAGTTTTACTTTCCAGTTCTGGACATCGGCATAGCGGGAGTACATTCGCAGTAAATCACCAGCCCAGATACTCGCCTCATCACCACCAGTGCCAGCACGAATTTCCAACATGATGTTTTTATCATCGTTGGGATCGCGGGGTAAAAGCAAGATTTTCAAGCGAGTTTCTAAATATTCCAGCTTTTGTTCTAACTCATCTACTTCCAGGGCAGCCATTTCTTGGAGTTCTAGATCACTACTTGCCTCTTTGAGTACTTGACGTGCCCCTGTCAAGTCTTCCTGGGCAGTTTTCCAAGTTTCGTAAGTATCGACTACCTCTTCCAAAGAAGAACGAGACCTAGCAATTTTTTGATATTCATCGGGATTTTTGGCCGTATCAGGGTCTGCCAAGCGACGAGTCAGTTCATTAAAAGTTTGTTCAACGGATTTTAATTTCTCCAGCAGGTATGTTTCAGCCATGAAAATACAACACTCCTTAAAATAACAAGTTGGCTCAGCAAAAAATGACAATCGACCCAGCAACTGATGCAGGGCCGTCGTTAACAGCAGAGCCAACCCGCTACTTTTTCTTTTTGCCGCCGGAGGTTTGTTCGCTTGACATACCGTATTTGCGAAGGAAGCGCTCAACACGACCTTCGGTGTCAATAATCTTCTGAGTACCAGTGTAAAAGGGGTGGTTTCCAGACCAAACATCTACGTGTAATTCTGGTTTGGTAGAGCCAACAGTCATCACAACTTGACCGTTGCAGTAAACTTTTGCGTCTGGGTACCACTTGGGATGAATATCAGATTTAGCCATTGTTCATTTGTGGTGATTCTATAAAAATTATAACTTTTTTGGGACTGGGGGTTGGGGAAGACGCAAAGATGGGGGGACGCGGAGAATAATCAATGACAAATGACAATACCCGATCCCCAATCGCTTATCGCTTGGAGTACTGAGGTGCTTTCCGGGCTTTGTGTAAACCATACTTTTTGCGTTCTTTTGCCCGAGGATCGCGAGTTAAGTAGCCTTCTATTTTCAGAGGTGAGCGGTTGTCTGGGTCTAGCTGGCATAGGGCACGGGCAACTCCTAAGCGAATAGAATCAGCCTGACCTGTTAAGCCACCACCCTCAGCTTTTACCAAAATGTCGTATTCGTTTTCTAGTCCCAAAGTTTCCAGAGGAGCTTTGATCAGACCAAGGTAGTTAGCGTTGAATTGGAAATACAAATTTCCATCTTTGCCATTGACAATAAATTTCCCCTCACCGGGAATTAGACGTACTCGTGCTACTGCGGATTTGCGTCGGCCAGTACCCCAGTACACAGCACGCCCACTAGTGGTTTCTGCTACTACCATTAACTTTCTGCTCCAGGAATTGTATTAATCTTGAGTTCTTTAGGTTTTTGGGCTTCGTGAGGATGAGTCGGCCCTGCGTAGACTTTGAGTTTGGTGAACAGCTGCCTACCCAGACTATTTTTAGGTAGCATACCTTTGACAGCGTGTTCTACAATCCGTTCTGGAATGCGCTGTTGCAGTTTGGCGAAGGTTTCTGTCTTCATCCCGCCAGGACGACCTGAGTGGTTACGGTAAACTTTTTGGCTACGCTTTTTACCTGTGACGGCTACTTTTTCAGCATTGACCACGATTACGAAGTCGCCTGTATCCAGGTGGGGAGTGTATTCTGCTTTCTTTTTGCCTCTGAGTACCATAGCGATTTCGCTGGCGAGGCGGCCTAAGCGCTTGTCTGTAGCATCGACTACGTACCACTCACGCTCAAGAGATTCTTGAGGGGGAAGGTAGGTTTTGTTGGTTGTCATTTGTCGTTTGTCCTTTGTTATTTGTCATCCCTTTGACTTCTGCTTTCAGAGACGCTGCGCGAACGCTCAGGGCAAGTTGTGATTTGTTTCCTTTGTCATTCACTAATGACCAATGACGAATTCTGGCAGAGTGTCATACCAGATCTCTGGGGAAAAGGGAAAATTGGGATAGCCGACTCGTAATAAGCATAAGCCTTGGGCAGGTGCGGCGTGTTTGACTTCTTCTCGACGTTGTTCTTTCCACAGTTCAGTGAAGCTAGTCAGCGATCGCTGTTTGCCACCGACTTGTACTAACATTCCTACTAATAGCCGCACCATGCCGTATAAAAATCCATCTGCTTGAATTTCAATATGGAGAAATGGCCCCTTGCGACGACACTCTGCTGCTTGCACTTCTACCCAAGAATGCGCTCTTTTGGAGCCAGCGCGGTGAAAAGCCGCTAAATGGTGTTTTCCCATCAGTGGTTTCAAGGCAGCTTGAATTAAGCATTCATCCAGGGGTGCATGATAATAATGCCAACTGAAGGGTTCGACGAATAAGTTCGGTCTGCCTTCAGTGTATATTGTGTAGCGATACCGACGATACGCTGCACTAAAACGAGCGTGCCAACGGTTGTCTACACTAGCTGAAGCCCTGATCAAGATATCTTGGGGCAGGTAGCTATTGAGAACTGTTGCCCACTTGTGTGGTGGAATCATGCTTGCTGCTTCAAAATGGGCGACTTGAGCAGCTGCGTGAACTCCGGCATCGGTTCGCCCGGCACCGTGTAGTGTCACATGATACCCCACAATTTTAGCGATCGCTGTTTCTATCTCTTCTTGGACAGTGCGATGCTGCTTTTGCCTTTGCCAGCCATGAAAATGAGTGCCCAGGTATTGAATTACCAGGGCTACTCGTTCGGTAGGTTTAGGCTGGTGGCTTTCTAGCATAAAGAATTTGGTTATTTGTCATCTGTCCTTTGTCGTTACTAATGACCCTACGGGTTCGCTAGTTGCTCATGGGGAAAACCCCCAAGACCGCACTAGCTCACCAATGACAAATGACTTATACCAGTTCAATTATTGCCATTTGGGCATTGTCACCACGACGCGGCACGGTATGCAGGATGCGGGTATAGCCTCCTTGGCGATTCCCATAGCGAGTGGGTGCTTGCTCAAATAGAGCGTGAACTAATTTTTTGTCGTAGATGTAGCCTAAAGCTTCGCGGCGTGCTGTCAAGGAGCCGTTTTTGGCTAGAGTAATCATTTTTTCCGCTTCCGAGCGTAAAACTTTCGCTCTAATTAAAGTGGTGGTGATGCGACCATGACGGATCAGCTCGGTAGTGAGCGATCGCAATAAAGCGCGGCGCTGGTCGGCTGGTTTGCTGAGTTGTTTGACGCGACAACGGTGGCGCATAATCGTGTACTATATATAACTAAGGAAGGGTTTTTCGCTTATGGATGTTTAGAGCCTCGCTCTTGTGGCAGTGTGATGCCCAAGCGGCGCTGCAAGGCTTCAACTACTTCTTCTGCTGATTTCTGACCAAAGTTCTTGATTTCTAACAAGTCTTCTTGGGTGTAATCTAACAAGTCAGCCACAGAGTTAACTTGTGCCCGCTTGAGACAATTGTATGCCCGGACAGAAAGTTGCAATTCCTCGATGGGAATTTGAGCAGTTGGATCGTCTGGAATATCTGAACCTGTATCTGTTGGTTCTAAGGAGATATCCTTGAGTGGGTTGAATAAATCTACCAAGATCCCAGCGGCTGAAGATAGTGCTTCTTGAGGGGAGACACTGCCATTTGTCCAGACTTCTAATAACAGTCTGTCTTTTGTAATCGAGCCATCTCCACGAGCTTCCTCGACACTATAATTTACCTTTCGCACTGGCATAAATATGGAGTCGATTTGCAAGAAATCTAAAGATGTAGCTTCTTCACGTCCTCGCTCTACTGTGCGATATCCTTTGCCTCTCTCAATCCGAAATTCCATTTCTAGTTTTCCACCCTCTGCTAGGGTGGCAACATACTGGGTCGGATCGATGACTTCTACTTCACTGGGCAAATCAAAATGTGCCGCAGTAACTGTTGCTGGCCCGTTAACGAGCAATCGGCCAATCTGAGCTTGAGAGGAATAGCTTTTTAAGATCACCTCTTTCATTCGCATGAGGATTTCTAGCACGTCTTCCCGCACGCCGGTGACTGTGGCAAACTCGTGGGAAACACCTGCAATTCTCACTGCTGTGACTGCTGTTCCCTCCAGATTGGACAATAAAACCCGCCGTAGCGCGTTGCCGACTGTTGTTCCTTGACCGCGCTCTAGGGGTTCTAGAATAAATTTGCTGTAATGGCTCCGACTTTCCTCTGTACTAGACTCTACACATTCAATTTGAAACTGCGCCACGGATTAGCCTCCCTTTTTTCAGGTGCTGCTAGCAGGCAAATCAATTAGTTGCCTGAATGGACACTTGGTTGCTACGGCTAACAGAAGTTTGAGCATCGACTGACGGCGATCATAACTTCGGAAAACTGTCTTTACCAGTGTCCTCCAAAATTTACTTGATGCCCTATGGATTTGGGTATCAAACTGCCAACATGATGATGACGACAGGGTTTGAAGTTCCCGTTAAACTTATAAGTGCGGGTCGTGTCTTGGATTCTCTCTAGATTAGTTGTTCTTCCTCTAAGGAGTTCAACACACTTTTATTTACTTAAGCTTTTTTGTGTTCACAAGCTTTAGCTAGCTGGAACTTTTCGACCCCACTACCCAATTGAGATTTAAACTCGGCGGCGTTTGGGCGGACGACAACCGTTATGAGGTATCGGGGTAATGTCCCGAATCAGGGTAATTTCCAGTCCTGCTCCTTGGAGTGCCCGGATAGCGGTTTCTCTGCCTGCTCCTGGGCCACTGACCATTACCTCAATTTGGCGCATTCCTTGATCGATGGCTCGACGCGCTGCGCTTTCAGCTGCGGTTTGGGCTGCAAAAGGAGTTCCCTTTTTTGCTCCCTTAAAACCGCTAGAACCAGCACTAGCCCAGGAGATAACATCTCCGTTTTGATCGGTAATGGTGACAATGCTATTGTTGAAAGTAGACTGGATGTAAGCCATCCCGTTGGGGACGTTGCGTTTTTGCTTTTTGCCACCGGTTTTTTTAGTCGGTTGTCTCGCCATATTTGTTTAGTTAATTGAAGGTAAAGCTTGCTAAAAACAGCAAGCGTTGCAGAATTATTTACCTGGTGCTTTCTTCTTACCAGCCACTGTCTGCCTTCTCCCCCGACGGGTTCTGGCATTAGTGCGAGTTCTTTGCCCTCTGACTGGTAAGCCCATTCGGTGACGACGCCCCCTGTAGGTACCAATGTCAATTAAGCGCTTGATGTTCATTGCCTCCAAGCGCCGCAAGTCACCTTCAACTTGGTAGTTACTTTCTACTTCTGCTCGTAGGGCTGCAACATCGGCGTCACTCAAGTCTTTAACACGGGTATCTGGATTCACACCTGTTGCCGCGAGGATTTCTTGCGACCGTGATAATCCGATTCCATATATATAAGTCAGACCAATTTCGACGCGCTTATCGCGTGGAAGGTCTACTCCGGCAATACGTGCCACAATGAATCTCTCCCTCTTGTTCTCGCAATTGCTGTTAGAAAAACGTGATTAGTCGCGTCTTTAAGTGTTAATGAGGTTATGTCTTACGTACCTCGCTGTGGTGATGTGAAGGCGTTATCCTTGACGTTGCTTATGCTTGGGGTTAACACAAATCACCATGACACGACCACGACGTCGGATCACGTTACATTTTTCACAAATTTTCTTGACTGAGGCTCTGACTTTCATGCCCTTTGTAGTAGACTCCAAATATTAAATTATAGCATTTCTTGGAAAAATATTTGAGTTTAGTGATTGAGTAAGACCAAAAAAGATGGTTTTGTGGTAAAATTCTCTACATAGATTTACTTTTTCCTTAGTCGGTAGGTAATTCTGCCTTTTGTCAGGTCGTAGGGAGTTAACTCTACTTTGACGCGATCGCCGGGTAAAATTTTGATGTAATTGCGGCGAATCTTGCCAGAAATGTGTGCTAGTACGTTAAAGCCATTGTCCAAGTCAACGCGAAACATGGCATTGGGCAAGGACTCGGTAACGGTGCCTTCCATTTCAATCAGGTCTTGTTTAGACAACTTGTTTTTTCCTCAACTCAACAATCTCCTATTCTGTTGCAGTACATTCATCTGCAAGAGAACATACTTTGATAATTTTTTCAAGCGTTTATTAATATATCTTAGCTAAAGTTGACTTGCTTTCTGTGAGGGGAGTGGGGAGATCAGGAAGGGAGCAGGGGGAAGGTTATATGTAGATCTTCTTTTAGCAGCCTGCTCTTTACCCCATTCCCTCTATCAGTTTAAGAAGCTATGACATTTTGCAGTTTGGTGGTGACTTCTTCTAGGGACTGATTGCCATTGACCATGAGCAGTTTTTGGCGATCGCGGTAATAATCAATCAGGGGTGCAGTTTCGGCGCGGTATACTTCTAGGCGACGACGAATTACCTCTTCGGTATCATCTTTTCGTCCTCTAGTGAGTAAGCGTTCTACTACAACCTCATCTGGAACATCGAGGTTGACTACTTGTTCCCCACCTTGGTGCGTTTTTTCTAGCAACTCTTCTAGGAAAGCTGCTTGTGTCACCTTGCGGGGAAAACCATCAAGAATCCAACCTGAATGAGCATCGGGTTGTTCTAGCCGCTCCTGTACCAAGTCCTGAACTAGCTGGTCAGGGACTAATTCGCCGCTATCTACATAGCTTTGAGCTTTTATCCCTAAAGGAGTTTGCTCTTTCATCGCCTGTCTTAAGATTTCCCCGGTAGAAATGTGGGGAATATGTAAGTGTTGGGCTAAGGTCTGAGCTTGAGTTCCTTTACCTGCTCCAGGTGGCCCCAAGAAGATTAATCGCGTCACTATTGTTTCACCATTCCTTCATATCGCTGAGAAATTACGTAAGTTTGAATTTGCTTAGCTGTGTCAATTGCCACACCAACTATGATTAACAAAGAGGTAGCACCTATGCCTTGAAAAGTCTTCACAGGCAAATTGCTTTCAACAGCTGTGGGGATAATGGCGACTAAACCCAGAAATAATGCACCCAAAAAGGTGAGCCGATTAATGACGCGCTCGATATACTCGCTGGTAGCTTTACCAGGACGAATTCCAGGAATACTAGAACCCATTTTTTTCAAGTTCTGCGCCACATCAACTGGGTTGACAATTAAAGAAGAATAGAAGTAGCTGAAGAAAATAATTGCAATAAAGTAGACCAAGCTATACAGCCAAGAGTTGGGGCCGTTGGGACTGAGATAGTTGTTAACAATCTTCGTCACCTCTGGGTTTTTGGTCACATTGGCAATTAGTGATGGCAAACTGAGGATGGCAGCAGCGAAAATAATCGGCATGACGCCGCCTTGGTTGAGTCGCAGGGGCAAATAACTGCGTTGCTCTGCTAAAACTCGTCTACCTACCTGACGACGAGCGGAAATAATCGGGATCCGACGAATGCCTTCTTGGACGAACACAATCCCGACAATTGTCGCGAGGAATAGTAATACTAATACAATGACGCTACCAACAATTTCTCGACCACCAGCTTGTACCAATTCGATGGTGTCACCCAGAGATTTCGGTAATGAAGCGACAATGTTGATAAAAATCAACAGAGATGCGCCATTACCGATACCGCGTTCGGTAATTAATTCTGATGCCCACATCACGAACATTGAACCTGCTGTGAGTGCGATCGCTGTCTCCGCCACGAAGACTGGGCCTGGTTTTAAGGCGAATTGCTGCAAGAACAGTGCCGAGAAAGCTACACTTTGAATAATTGCCCAACCTAGAGACACATAGCGGGTAATTTGTGATATTTTACGTCTACCTGCTTCGCCTTCGTTTTTCTGTAAATTTTCTAAAGAAGGAATTGCGGCAGTCAGCAATTGGATAATAATAGACGCATTGATGAAGGGCAAAATTCCCAAAGCAAAGACACCCAAAGTGGAAAGTCCCCGCCCGGAAAAGATATCCAACAAACCGAATATGGCATTATTGCTGGAAATGGCTTCGGCAAATTTAGTTCTATCAATGCCAGGCACTGGTAAGAAAATGCCTAAGCGAACCAAAATTAAAATACCGACGGTAACAAGCAGCCTACCTCTTAGCCCAGCTGCTTGAGCCATCTGCATAAAAGTTTCTTGAGCCGTTGGGGCTTTATCTCGACTGATCATAGAGTGCTACCTTTATAGTGAACCAGGCGCTGGCAGCGAGTTGGCTAACATCTAAGTGCGCTGTGCTGGCTCACTATAAGACTTCACAACTCCCACCAGCTGCCTCAATTTTGCTACGAGCTTGGCCTGTGAAAGCTGCTGCTTGCACCTTGAGCGGGACGCTCAATTCCCCATTACCTAAAATTTTCAACGGCCCTTTGACAGCAGTGATAATACCTGCGGCTTTTAGGGAGGTGAGAGTTACTTCTGTATTAGCAGGGAGGGAGGCTAGCTTCTCTACATTAATCGTAGTGTAATTCTTGCGATTAACGACTGGAAAGCCCTTCAACTTGGGTATGCGGCGGTACAATGGCTGCTGACCACCTTCAAAACCTGGTCTGGTACTGCTACCAGAACGAGATTTTTGACCCCGCATCCCTAAACCAGCGCTGGCACCTTGACCAGCAGAAATGCCTCTACCTACACGCTTACGGCGTTTTTTTGAGCCTTTTTGAGGCTTAACGTCATTGAGTCTCATAAGCCAAACATCAGTTATCAGTTACTTGTACTGAGCTAAGTCGAAGTATTCAGTTGTCAATTGTCATTTGTCTCGGCAAAAACTAAAAATTGAGAACAAATGACTACTTAAATGTAGAGATTTTCAATAGCGATACCCCGGTCTTCGGCGACTTCGGCAAAGGTACGCAGTGTAGATAAGGCGTTGACTGCGGCTCTGGCGTTATTGAGTGGGTTATTAGAGCCGAGTTGCTTGGCTAGGACATTACGAACTCCTGCTAATTCCAACACAGTTCGCACTGCGCCACCAGCAATTACCCCAGTACCGGGTGCGGCTGGTCGCATGATGACTTTAGCACCGCCACCGACACCATCAATGGGGTGGGGAATCGAGTTGGATTTGGTGATGGGGATGTCAATGAGATGTTTTTTACCGTCGGCTACGCCTTTTTTGACGGCACCAATTACATCTGAGGCTTTGCCTACACCAACACCAACTTGACCGCGTTCGTTGCCGACGACGACAATTGCTCGGAAGCTGAGTTTTTTACCACCTTTAACTACTTTACTGACACGCCGGATCTGGATAACCCGCTCTTGCCAGGTTGTTTCTTCTTTCTTGGCGCGATTTGCTTTACGACGACCACCTGTTGCCATAATTAATGCTCTCTTAATGTCATGAGTCATTGGTGAGCTAGTGCGGTCTTGGGGGTTTTCCCATGAGCAACTAGCGAACCCGTAGGGTCATTAGTCATTAGTCATTTGTTTGCTATACAAAGGACAATTGACTATGGACAATTTAGAAATCTAAACCGGCCTCGCGTGCGGCTTCGGCTAGCGCTTTGATGCGACCGTGGTATAAGTTGCCACCGCGATCAAAGACTACTTTGGTGATGCCTTTTTCTAGCGATCGCGCTGCGATCAATTTACCAACTTGCACCGAGGCTTCACAGTTCGAGCCTGATGTGATGGTCGATTTCAACTCTGGCTCTACGGTCGAGGCTGCTACTAATGTATGATGTTTTGTATCATCAATCACTTGAGCATAAATATGCTCGTGGGAGCGAAATACGGCTAACCGGGGACGTTCTGGGGAGCCGACGACTTTACCACGAACGCGTCGATGGCGACGTTGTTTTGATTCTCTGCGAGTAAGTTTCATTTTTACTTCTTACCACTCTTACCTGTCTTACCAGCTTTACGTCTCACCACTTCGCCGGCATAGCGGATACCTTTACCTTTGTAAGGTTCGGGTGGACGAACAGCACGAATTTTAGCGGCGGTGTTGCCGACTAATTCTTTGTCAAAGCCACTAACAATGACGTTGGTGTTATTTTCTACGGCAAATTGCACACCTTCGGGCGGAGCAATTTGTACCTGATGGCTGTAACCCATGTTCAAAACTAGGTTACGCCCTTGAACTTGTGCCCGATAACCAACGCCTTGAATTTCTAAGCGGCGTTGAAATCCTTGGGAGACTCCCTCTACCATGTTGGCGACTAAAGTCCGGCTCAAACCGTGCAGTTGTCTTGAGGTACGGGTATCATCCCGACGGTTCACTAGTAATGTTTCCCCTTCTTGGGAGACTATAACGGCCGTGGAGAGGTCGCGCGAAAGTTCCCCTTTCGGGCCTTTCACCACTACCTTAGTGCCATCAATCGCCACTTGTACTTTAGCGGGAATAGTAATTGGACGTTTACCAATACGAGACATGATCTTTTTTGTCCTTTGTTTGTTATTTGTCGTTTGTTATTTGTCTTGCACTAATGACAAATGACTAATGACTACCAAACGTAGCAAAGTACTTCTCCACCCAAGTTTTGACGCCGCGCTTCGCGGTCTGTCATGATGCCACTGGATGTGGAAATAATGGCGATACCGATACCACCTAGTACTCTGGGTAATTCTTTTCTATTGGAGTAAACGCGCAAACCAGGCTTACTGACTCGCTTTAAGGCGGTAATCAGAGGCTGGCGATTCTTACCCTTGTATTTCAAGGAAATCACCAAGTTACGCTTTATACCTTCTCCTGCTTCTTCAAATTCAGTGATAAACCCTTCTTCTCGTAGCACTTTAGCAATACTACGAGTCATTTTTGTTGCTGGCACTTGTGTAGTTTGATGCCGTGCCATGTTGGCATTGCGGATGCGCGTCAGCATATCTGCAATTGTGTCGTTAGCCGCCATCGTTCCCTCTATTAGATGAACTTATTGATCGCGAAAGGGCATTCCCATTTCCTTAAGTAAGGCGCGGCCCTCTTCGTCGTTTTTTGCTGTGGTGATGATAGAAATATCTAGACCACGGATTTGATCGATGCTATCGTACTCGACTTCTGGAAAAATTAGCTGTTCTCTTACACCCAGAGTATAGTTGCCGCGACCGTCAAAACTTTTGGGGCTGATGCCGCGAAAATCTCGAATTCTCGGTAGTGTCAAACTAATAAGTCGGTCGAGAAAGGCGTACATCTTCTCGCCTCTGAGCGTTACCATAATGCCGACAGGCATTCCTTGACGAATTTTAAAGCCTGCGATCGCTTTTTTTGCCCGTGTCACTACTGGTTTTTGACCTGTGATCAGCGCAATTTCGTTGATGGAAGCTTCTAGTGCCTTGGCATTTTGGGCAGCTTCCCCCAAACCTCGGTTAATAGTTACTTTGAGCAACTTCGGTACTTGATGAATGTTGGTGTATTGAAACTGATTAGTGAGCTTGGGGACGATTGTCTCTTGATATAGGCTTTTAAGTCTTGTTGTCGCCATAGTTTTTTGTCCTGTTTATCCCTGGTCTTGGTCAGGGAACCTTTATTTGTCTTACCCTTCGGGAAGCCACCCTCTGGGTGTCTATGTTATTTGTCCTTTGTCCTTTGTCAATAATGACAAATGACCAATGACCAATGACTAATAACTACTTATTTATCCAGAATTTCGCCAGTTTTCTTGAGCATCCTCACTTTCTTGCCTTCTGGGGTGAAGGTGTAGCAAACACGACTAGCGACGTTTTGCTTCGTGGAATAGAGCATGACGTTAGAGCTGTGGATGGGAGCTTCCTGAGTAACGATTTTACCTGATTCCCCTTCTTGCTGGGGTTTGACGTGCTTAGTTTTAATGTTGACGCCTTTGACGACAACTTTACTGAGTTGGGGAAGTGCTTTGATGACTTCACCAACTTTGCCTTTGTCTTTACCGGCAATCACTTGTACGGTGTCACCAGTTTTGACATGCATTTTATGGAATACTTTGGGTGTATTCTTTGTGGTTGCCATTACAGCACCTCCGGCGCCAGAGAAACGATTTTGGTAAAGTTTTTGTCGCGCAATTCGCGGGCAACAGGGCCAAAGACGCGTGTACCTCTGGGATTACCGTCTTTGTTGATGATGACTGCGGCGTTATCGTCAAAACGAATAGTCATACCGCTGTCTCGGTGGATATTGTGGCGGGTGCGGACAATCACAGCTTCCACAACATCGGATTTTTTTACAGCCATGTTGGGTTGAGCATCTTTAACAACGGCGATAATTTTGTCACCGATGAAACCGTAACGTCTGTTACCTGCGCCTAAAACGCGGATGCACATGAGTTTCCGGGCACCGCTGTTATCTGCGACATTGAGATAGGTCTGGGGTTGAATCACGATTTGTCTCCCTTATGGTGGTTGTTAGCAAACTAACAACTATGAGTTTTAAACAGGTTTGACGGTAAGGATTTCTGTAACTTGCCAGCGCTTGGTTTTACTCAGAGGTCTGGTTTCCTGAATCCGCACGCGATCGCCCACTTTGCATTGATTATCTTCATCGTGAACTTTATAGCGCCGGGTTTGAACTACAATTTTGCCGTACTTGGGGTGAGGAGCGCGGTTTTCCACGGCGACTACTACCGTTTTTTGCATTTTATCGCTCACTACCAAGCCAACGCGTTCTTTGACTGCCATAATCTCCTACTTTTCTTCTGTGGGCGTTTGACTTACAGCCCGTTGACGTTCTGCCTCTACTGTCAATAGCTGGGCAAGGCGATGGCGGGCGTGGCGAAATAGGTGAGGTTTTTCTAATTGTCTGGTTGCTTTTTGCAAGCGCAACTGAAACAGTTGCTTTTTAGTGGCGACAATTTCCTCAGCCAGTTTTTCGTCACTTAATTCTCTAGCTTCTGAAATCTTGGGAAGAGGCATAACCTACTCCTGCTCCTGCGGTTGAGTCCGTGCAATGAATTTGGTTTTAATTGGTAGCTTAAATGCAGCCAAGCGCATTGCTTCACGAGCAGTTTCTTCCGAAACGCCAGCGATTTCAAACAAAATTCGCCCTGGCTTAACTACAGCTACCCAAAACTCTGGTGAACCTTTACCAGAACCCATCCGAGTTTCTGCGGGACGCATGGTAACAGGTTTATCTGGGAAAATCCGAATCCAGATTTTGCCACCCCGGCGGATATAACGGGTCATAGCTCGACGTGATGCTTCTATTTGTCGAGAGGTAATCCAAGCGGGTTCTTGAGCTTGGAGGGCAAAATCACCAAAGCTTAGGGTACTTCCACGGTGGGCTAGACCCTCCATCCGTCCGCGCTGTTGTTTGCGGAATTTAGTTCTTCTAGGACTTAGCATGACTAGGTACTGGGGATTAGGGATTAGGGATTAGGGATTGGGGATTAGGGATTGGGGATTGGTTGAAATTCTTACCCACTCCCCAGTTCTCAGTCCCCAGTCCCCGTTTACCCTTCATTTGATCGATCTTCAAATTGCTGGCGACGGCGTTGTTGTTGACGGCGGCGGGGTTCGCGTTCGCGTTCGCGGGTGGCGGTGGGTGGCGGTGGAGTTTCTTCCTGTCCTGGGATGATTTCTCCTTTGAATACCCAGACTTTAATGCCCAGAATGCCGTAAACAGTCTTGGCTGTGCAGTAAGAGTAGTCAATGTCAGCCCGTAGGGTATGTAGAGGTACTCTCCCTTCACGAGTCCACTCTGTCCGGGCAATTTCTGCGCCGTTGAGCCGACCGCTAACTTGAATTTTGATGCCTTGAATCCCGGCGCGTTGGGCGCGTTGAATTGCTTGGCGTACTACTCTTCTGAAGGAAACGCGGCGTTCCAATTGTTGAGCAATATATTCGGCAATCAGATAAGCATCGGCGTCAACTCGTTGGACTTCAACGACGTTAATGCGAATTTGGCGATTGCCACCTAAGAGTTCTTGGAGTCCGGTACGTAATGCTTCTATACCTTGTCCACCACGACCTACGACTACGCCTGGTCTAGCTGTGCGAACTTCTAAGTCGATTTGGTCGGCTTTGCGCTCAATTCGCACTTCGGAAATCCCGGCGTTATTTTGAGCGAGTCTACCGAGCTTTTGTTCTATATATTTACGGAGTTTGTGGTCTTCTTGGAGTAGTTCTGGATAGCGGTCAGGAACAGCAAACCAACGGGATTGATGTTCGTGTGTAATACCCAAGCGAAAACCAACTGGATGAATCTTCTGTCCCACAAATGCTTCCTCTAAAAATTTCTGACTTTAGGCATTTTTTGTGTAATTTTACTTATTCAGCAGCAGCATCAGCGGCTACAGCGAGAGTAATGTGACACGTCGGTTTGCGAATTTGGTAAGCGCGACCTTGCGCTCTGGGTTGGAATCTTTTCAGGACTGGCCCTTGGTCGGCGTATGCTTGGGTAATCACGAGTTGAGTCCGGTCTAACCCAGCGTTGTGTTCGGCATTGGCAGCGGCGCTTCTGAGCAACTTTAATACTGGTTCAGTGGCGCGATAGGGCATAAACTCTAGTATGATCAGTGCTTCGCGATAGGATCGCCCCCGAATCTGATCGAGTACACGACGCACTTTATAGGGTGACATGCGGATATAACGAGCGATCGCTTTGACTTCATTAGTATCAGTAGCCATAATTTTCTCCTTGTCATTTGTCATTCGTCATTTGTCATTCGTCATTTGTCAGCTACAAAGGACAACGGACAAAAGACAAAGGACTAATTACCTACCTGCTTTTTTGTCACTTTTGCCATGACCCCTATAGGTACGTGTGGGAGCAAATTCTCCTAATTTATGTCCTACCATTTGATCGTTGACAAACACTGGAACGTGTTGACGCCCGTTGTGAACAGCAATGGTATGACCAACCATTTGGGGTAATATTGTCGAGGCTCTCGACCAAGTTTTAATTACTTGTTTTTCGTTTCTCTCGTTTAGCTTTTCAATTTTGCTGAGCAAATGGTCGGCAACGAAAGGCCCTTTTTTAAGTGAACGACCCATAGTTAGAAAGTTTTAAGTTTACAAGTTGTCAGTTTTGAGTCTTGAGTTGGGTTATTGGACTCAGCACTCATCACTGAATTAAGACTCACGACCACCACGACCGCGTTTAGACGATTTGCGGCGACGACGCACAATCAATTTACTGCTGGCTTTCTTGGGTTTGCGTGTTTTAGCACCCAAGGCTGGTTTACCCCAAGGTGTAACTGGGCCTGATCTGCCGATGGGGGCCCTACCTTCACCACCGCCGTGTGGGTGGTCAACTGGGTTCATGACGCTACCTCTGACCTTGGGACGGCGACCTTTCCAGCGGTTGCGACCGGCTTTCCCGGCGCTCAAGTTTCTGGCGTCGGTGTTGCCTACTTGCCCAATGGTGGCGTAGCATTCGCGCCGAATCATGCGGACTTCACCAGAGGGTAGCTTGAGGGTTACATAATTGCCTTCTTTTGCCACGACTTGTGCAGTCGCACCAGCAGCACGCACAATTTGACCGCCTTTACCAGCAATCAATTCTACGTTATGTACGCTAGTACCCAAGGGGATGTTTGCTAGAGGTAAGGCGTTGCCATCTTCAATGGGCGACTCAGGGCCAGCAATAATTTTTGTCCCCACTTTCATGCCGTTGGGCTGGAGGATATACCGCTTCTCGCCGTCCTCATAAACTAACAGGGCAATGCGAGCGTTGCGGTTGGGATCGTATTCAATTGCTGTGACTGTGGCTGGGATATTACGCTTATCTCTTTTAAAGTCGATAATCCGGTAAAGTCTTTTATGTCCGCCACCGCGGCGACGGCTAGTAATTCGCCCTTGGTTGTTCCGACCTTTGGCACGGTGTAGCCCGACCGTTAACGATTTTTCCGGCTCGGTTTTGGTGATTTCTGCAAAGTCGGAGATTGTGACTTGGCGTGTGCTGGGGGTATAAGGGCGATAAGAACGAGTACCCATATTTTTAAGTTTTGAGTGCTAAGTTTTGAGTACTAGTTACTGAGTGCTAAGTTTGACAACCCATGACTCGTAACTTTAAAATTAGAGTTCTGGGAATAGAACCTGTCTAATTTTTTCTTCGTCCCCAGGCGCGAGTGTGACAATAGCTCGCTTGTATTGGGGTTTATAACCGACAAATTTACCCACGCGCCGCTTCCGACGCGGGGGAATTGCTGTATTAATTTTTACAACCTTTACTTGAAATAAGTCTTCGATCGCAGCTTTGATTTCTGGCTTTCTGGCTTTGAGAGTCACTTCAAAGGTGTACTTATTTTGCTCCATCAAAATAGTCGCTTTCTCAGTAACGATGGGGCGACGGATTAAATCAGGAAGGTTGCGGGGGTCGAAGTTAGTCACTGTAGACCTCCTTAATTTTCTCTATGGCTGATGTTGTAATGACAACTTTGTCAGCGTGCAACAAATCGTAGACGTTTAATTGATTAGCAGCAATTAGCTTTAAATTCTCGATGTTACGGGCTGACAAATATACGTTTTCGGGAAATTCAGACAAAATTAACAGTGTCTTGTTTTCTGGTGCTGCGCCCCAACGAGCTAGTGCTTGTACTAATTCCTTAGTTTTGGGACGGGATAGTTCGTTACTAAATTCTTCTACCACAATCAAATCGTCAGCACGACCGACAAATGCTGTCCGTAGTGCTAGGCGTCGTTCTTTGCGGTTCATTTTCAGTTCGTAGTCTCTGGGTTTGGGGCCAAAGATCACACCACCACCGCGCCATAACGGTGAACGGATAGAACCAGCACGAGCGCGACCAGTACCTTTTTGTCGCCAAGGTTTGCGGCCGCCGCCTCGGACTTCGGAACGAGTTTTTGTACTGGCTGTTCCTTGGCGAGCATTGGTCGTTTGGCGTACCAAGGCTCGATGCACGATATGTGCTGCTGTTTCTTCTTTAGCAGTTCGCAACTCGAAGGAAGTTTCTCCGACTTGCTCGCCTTGCCAATTTTTAATTACACTTTCAACCATGTTCGTTTTTTGTACTTTGTGAGCTAGCGTGGTCTTGGGGGTTTCCCTGATGAGCAACTAGCGATCTTCGCAGCGTCAAGCCTACGGCATAGCTTCGCTTAGAGCGACATAGGAGCGTCACTTGTCGGGTCAGTTGTCTTTGTCATTTGTCAGCCAATGACTAATACTTCGGCTCCTTTCGACTCCGCTCAAGGCAAGCCGCTCAGTACAAGTGACTAAGTGACCAATGACTATTTACCAACTTTGTTTGCTGGCATAATATTCAGCAATGCACCTGGCTTACCGGGCACGGCTCCCTTGATTAACAATAGGTTGCGATCGGCGTCTACTCGCACTACTGTTAATTTCCGAATGGTGACGCTAGTACCACCCAAACGCCCCGCCATCCGTTTACCTGGATAAACACGTCCTGGCGTTGTCCCAGCACCGATGGAACCTGGCGCTCTGTGGTTCTTGGAACCGTGTGACATGGGCCCTCGGCCAAAGTTGTTGCGCTTTTGGTTGCCTGCAAAACCGCGACCGATGCTTGTACCGCTGACGTCTACAATTTGACCTGCACTAAAAATATCTGCTTTAATCTCTTGACCCAGAGCATAATCACCAGAGGTATCGGTACGATACTCGTTGAGGTGACGTAATGGTGGGGCAGAGGATTTTTTTAAGTGACCGAGTAATGGTTGGTTAAGCGCCTTTGGTTTGACTTCGCCATAGCCAACCTGAATGGCGGAGTAACCGTCGGTCTGTTTCGTTTTAACTTGTGTAACGGTGCATGGACCTGCTTGAATCACGGTGACAGGAATCGCTACTCCTGCCTCGTCAAATACTTGGGTCATGCCCAGCTTGGTGCCGAGAATACCTACTGACACAGTAACTGGTTCTCCTTATCTACTTGCTGACCTTGGAATCGGACTCTAGAGAATACGCTTGAAAGCGCTATCTATAAATTTGGGGTAGACCCCGAATTAGGAGCGGTCTTATACCGTTCCATACTTATTTGGACACAAATAATCAATTGTGTCCGCGCTGCTGGGTGACTTTGTTCACTTTCAATCACTAAGTCACCAGAACAGCTAAAATTTCCTTTACCTTGAAAAGGAGTAACCTCTCGAATCAATGCAAGGCGCTACAGCTTGACGCTGCGTGCAGCAATGCTCATATCCAAGCAATTGCTCTGGCACTTCTTGTTTGTAGTGGGACTTAAGCAGTTTTTACCACTCAGTATCCTTTAACTGAGACTGATGCAATGCTATGAAATCAACATTATCGCTCAGTTTCTACTTCACTGATCACCCTAAACTATCGTCTAAGGTTTTACCTACTTTTTCAGGGGTTTCAGGAGGAAGTTGACTTTTTGCTTTGTGGCCAGTCTTAATTTTAGACCACAAGTTTAGTAGTTGACCTCAAGGATTCTCTAGTTTACCAGCCTCCTACCAGTTTCAGCTAGTTTTTTTCCATTTGGAACTAAGTCATCAAATTTTGATGCTTAGGCTAGCTAAAGAAATGGCAATGAAGACGCAACTTAATTTCCATGTTTGGTCACAATCTAATAATATATATCATCTATTTGCTATTGTCTACAAATTTTTTAGGATTTAACGAACTGCCGAGGACGCCGAGGAAGGAGTAGGGAGGTGATTTTTTGCGCTTTCGTTGGCGATTTGGGGGGGAGTGCGAAATCATAAATCTAATTCATAAGTTAATTGTTGAACTTAAGATGACGATTCACGGTAAATAATAGAGATATCTGAGTGGGATACGACAAATAATTTATGGCACTAATTACCACTGGCAATGCTTTCATTCGCGACTTGGAGAAATTTGGCGCTCTTGGTGTGTATGTACCTCTAGAAGGTGGTTTTGAGGGTCGGTATCAACGTCGACTACGTGCCGCTGGTTATACCACTCTCCACATGACTGCTAGAGGATTGGGTGATGTGGCCGCTTATTTGACAGGAGTTCATGGGGTGAGACCTCCTCATCTTGGTAAAAAAAGTACTGGTAGTGGTGCGGCGGTAGGGTATGTATACTATCTACCACCAATCGTTAGTTCGCATGTAGAACAGCTACCACCAAAGTCTCAGGGACTGGTCTTGTGGATTATTGAAGGGCATATTCTTTCCAATCAGGAACTTGAGTATTTGGCGAGTTTGCCGAGTTTGGAACCACGAGTCAAGGTAGTGATTGAGAGAGGTGGCGATCGCGCTTTCCGTTGGACATCTCTGGAAAAAACTCTGTTGGCTAGTTAGTCATTTGTCCTTTGTCATTTGAAATAATTTATAGAAGGCGCGATTAATCGCGTCTTTACTTTTGTTAGACGCAATTAACCGCGTCTAAAAAGCGACGGGGTAGATTAAATCAAATTCCCGGTAGATAATTACACGACAGGAGTCGGCAGGATTTTCTAGTAATTCGTAATCTAAACCGCCTGTAATTTGTGTTACTGGTCGCTTCAGAGGTTTCTCAAATTGATGCCACTCGCGGTTACTCCACTCGAAAACTGCGGCGTCTACTGTGTTTTGTAATTCTGAGCCTAAGAGGAAAAGCTCAAGTTTATCTTTGGTGCTACCAGTCATGAAAAATCTCAGGGAAACTGACTGGGTAATCTGTGGTCTGGGTTCGTTTGCTGCTAGGGTGGTGCAGTTTCCTAGCTGAACATCATATGACTGAAACTGTGGATTTTCCTGCTGCTGCATGTATTGTTCCACCTCGCTAAGGCGATCGTCTAGATGCGGCAATAGTCCTAGCTTGGCATCGGTTAACAACTGGCGAATATTAGAAGGTTGAGTCATTACTGGGTTTGTATCCACTTACCCAGTCAGATTATCGTTTTGTTGACCCCTTGCAAGATAAACTTTGGAAAACTTTGTTTGTTGCTAGTTAACTAGTTCCGTGGGTTTAAGTCTCCCGGTTCCATAATCGACAAGTTTTGTGTTGGGGTCTGTCTGAACCTTACGGCAGTCAGTGTCACTGCTGACTGCTTTTCTCTAGCCTTTTAGTCCAAAGTCCAGAAACTGAATTACGAATTACGAATTACGAATTACGAATTATTTAATCTTGCTGATGAGCAAATTTATAACCGCCCCAAAGAGAAAGGGCGATCGCTGTTACTAGCAAAATCGGTATGCTGTACCAAGGAAACTGAGACAATGGCAAGTGAGCAGCAGCACGCAATCCAACGCTTGCGTAGGTTAATGGTATGAGGTAAACTACAACTTTGAGGGCAGCTGGTAATGTACTAGGGTCAAAAAAAGTAGCTCCTAAAAAGGACATAGGAATGATAATAAAATTGTTGTAGAGTCCTACTGATTCGAGCGATCGCACACTCAACCCCACAATTACCCCTAAACCAGCAAATACAGCACAATTCAGCACTAGCAAAACTAGAAATAACGGGCTGAGAAAGTTCCAGTTACCTGTTAACACTACTGCTATCAAAATCACGCAACCAGCAGTCATCAACCCCCGCACTACTCCCCCAATCATTTTGCCGAGATGTAATGCCAAAGGATGTATGGGAGTTAACAAGATTTCTTCAAATGTTTTTTTAAACAGTCTGTCTCCACAAATCGAAAATGTCGTACCACCAAAGCTAATCGTCATTGAAGACAGCGCGATCATTCCTGGTAATATAAATTCCAAGTAGTTGTCATAATCATTACTAATTCCTGAGCCGGGTTGAATTGAATTACCTAAACCTAAGCCAAAAGCTAAAATATATATCAGTGGAGATACTAAGCCTGACGCAGCAATTGGTAACAATCTTATACGTAACTCTAGCCAATCTCTCCAAAAAATAGTCAAACTATCAGCAAGGAGGGTTTGAAATTGCGAAGTTTTTAACCTTTTGCCCAAGTGTAGCGCTCTACGATTTATCACTTACTTTTAGCTACTCATCAAATTTTTATTAAAAATTAATTTACATTGTTTGAGACCTTAATTACTAGGGGCGATCGCAGCAAAACATTTAGCTAATCTGCTATTTTTGTCATTTAGTAGTAATATTGCCAAGAAAGTGGCAGACAATTTCACTCAAGAATCGGCATACTGAAAGAGGGAGATAACCTTAAACCACTCCCTGCCATTGGCGTGAAGGTGATTCAACAAAAATGAGACGTAAATCTACTGGTAGATCAGCTACTACTTCTAAACCCTCTACTTTTCAATCCCCTATGTTTAACACCATCACCATCGCAATTTTGGCGGGGGTGTTTATTTTGGGTATTGGAATTGGTATTGCTTTTAGTTCTACAACCACGTTAAGTCCATCTAATGTGGCTTCCCGTGAATTCATTGATACCAAAGCACCGAACCCTGAGATTTGTGTGCAGTATGGAGCTAGCGCGATGGTGATGGACGCTAGACTGTTCGTAACTCTCAACCCATTTAATGTTTATGTTGCTCAGCCAAGTATGCGTCCTGGCTGCGTTATCCGTCAAAATAACTGGGCACTCTTGGAACAACGCAAATTAGTAACATCAGATCAAGTAAGAGATTGTAAGAATCGTCTGAATACCTTCGGCTTTACAGGTAATTTAGACAGTGAAAATCCTGATATTAGGTGTATATATCAAAACGAAGCTGCTCAAAACTTCTTTACATCTCAACCAGGAGCAGTTACAGCGCCTCAAGAAACGGATAGGTTTTAGGGTTGGGGAATTGGGAAGGGGACAAGAGGACGCAAAGAAAATTTCCCCTCATCCCCCCACTCCCCACTCCCCACTCCCTACTCCCCATTCTTAGGCAGTGGTTGACCAAATTCAATTACTTGAGGATTAGGAATATTAGATGGGTTGTCGGGGGTTGTTGGGACTGGTAATTGCGGTTGAATAGGAGGAATATTATTTGAGTTACTGGAATTACTGGGTTGAGTGGGGAAAGTAGGTGGTGGAAGAACAGAGGCGGGTTGTTGAGCAGGTTGACTAGGGGTTAGGGGGGGTACAGTTACAAAAGGCTGCTGTTGTGGATTGGTTGTTGTTGGAGGTAGATTGTTTGATGAAGGTGGAACTGTGAGTAAGGGCTGTTGCTGGTTATTTGGGTTATTGAGTGGCTGTGAGTTATTGTAGGTTGGCTGAGGTTGCTTTTGAGATGTAGGTGGAGAGGATTGAGGTTTTACAGGATTAGTGGATTTTTTAGCGATAATAGGACGTAATATCCAGCGAGTGTGATTTTTTTTGGAAACAGGTTGGAGTTGCACCTGTTTTGGATCTAAAACAGTTCCTGGTGCTAAATCTAGAACCATGCGAGTAACATCGGTTTTTAATTGAGAAACACGAATTCTCTGAATTGCTCCCGAATAATTTTTTTGGGTAGGAACATAACCCAATTTGGTATTTGGTATATCTACAACCAAACGAGGGGGTTGGGCAAGGTAAAAGTAGGTGGGGGTTGTGCCTGCTGAGAGATTAACTTCTAGTAGTAGTGCTTTGGGATTGAAGTGCCACTCATTGAGTTTGGCAACTGGTACGCCGGCACTAGTGCTAGCAGTGGCGATCGCAGTGAACAAGCTAAACAGACTTACACCCCACAGCGGGTTGTATAATTGGCAGAATTGCCTAGTCCTTGTCCTTTGTCCCTTGTCCATTGTTTTGAACCTTTATTGTGTTGAGCCATAAGACATGTTTCGGCAATGGTAAGAGCGTATGGGGCTAATTACCAATCACTAATTTACTATTCTTAATTTTCGTTAATGCTTGTTTGTATTCTGAGATTTTTCTTGAGAATTTTGGGGTGTGGCGGTAAATCCTAAAGTGCGTGGGATAGCATTGATGATTATTTTACCTGTTATATCTCCTTTATCTGCTAGTTGCATTTGCATTGTGGCTGATTTTAAAGGAGTATCCTGAGATTTAGTTGCAAAACAAAAAATGGAACTGTCAATTTTTCCAGATAAACTTAATTGTTGATTTTTAAATATGCCTGTAAGAGTCAGATTTTTTTCGTTCTCTGCGTTGGTGTTTAACGGTAATAGTGAAGCATTTAAATAAATACCCGATTGCTGAATATTTAACATTAATTTGTCTGATTTTTCACAGTTTGGTAACTTTTCAATTAGCGTGAGACGATAGCGATCGCTAATCATGGGAGAAGCTTGAAGATGATTTTCTCCATAGGCAGTTACAGCTTTAAATAACAGCAGAACTGACCCTATTGCTACTCCATAGAAAGTCAATGATTTGAAGTTGAAATGATTCATTAAAGTACTGGATTTCCTTGTTGATTAACTTCAGGAAGTACGGCGGCTAAATGAGATGTGATTTGGCTGTAGCGGCGGGTGATTAGCAGTGAAGAACGGCATTGAATGGCTAATGCATCTGTGTAGCGTCCTAATGTTTGACGTTCGATACCCCAAGCGCGGCTAGTACCTGCAATGGTGAGATCAACGTTTTCTGAGGCTGCAACTACGGCTTGGATTGGCTCTGGAGCTTCGATGACTTTGATTTCAATGCGATCGCGTACACTAGTTGGCAATTGTCCAATCATCGTGTGCTGCTCGTAACTCAGTTCATCTTTCAAAATATTTTCGGTGATTACCTGTAAGACTTGTAGTGTACAAGTTTCGCAGTTGATGAGCAATCTGAGGGCTAGTATCAGTGCTAAATCATCATGGATATTTGCAGAATAGGGTACTAATAAATTTTCTAAACGCTCATTGCCCCGATCTACAAACACTGCTACATCTACTGGTGCAGTACCAAGAATTTGTCCGACTCGTCCACCTAAGCGATTGTTGCTAAAAGCTGGACGATGCCATCCCACAAGAATTAAATCTATGTCTTCTAGTGCGGCAATCTGTGCTGTTTCCCGCGCTACATTACTGGATGTACGAACGATAGGATGTACATAAGGGTGTATTGTCGGCGGTTGTAAAGTATTAATCAAATTTTCTAGCTGCTGGCGACGTTGGTCAATCAAGCGGTTCGCTTCAACTGGAGTACTCTCAAAAGCGTAGTCTTCTTCAAATTCAATTAAGCTAAGGGGATAAACGATCGCAGGTTGTTGAGTATTAAGAGCGAGCTTGACCGCTAACTGTACCAAACCTTGTTGGCTATTGGGATTCGCTACTGGCACTAAAACGCGGTAAGGACGGACATGAGATTCACCATCAGCTGTGATACCGATGGCTTGTTGCTTTGGTTCTGGTTCAACCATATCTAGCTTGATGAGCTTTTTGGGATATGTCCATTCCAGTAGTGGCGAGGTCATAAATGTTGTCACCAAAGCCATAATTACCAGCATGGTAAATACTAGTGGTGAGATTACCTTTAATTCTAGACCGATGTTTAAGACTATCAGCTCAGTCAAACCACGGGTATTCATCAACCAACCCAGTGCTGAGGCTTCCCGTTGACTGATGCCACTGACACGAGCTGCTACATAAGTACCAATATACTTACCTGCGATCGCCACTGCCAAAACTAATCCACACAATAGCCATAATTCGGGACGATTAAGTAAGCCAATCTGCGTCCGCAGACCACTGTAAGCGAAAAACACTGGCAGCAGAAATATCAGCACAAAATCTTCCGTCTTTACTGCCAATTCTCTAACTAAATCTGCGTTCTTGGGCATTGCGGCCCCTAATAAAAATGCTCCAAAAATTAAATGAATACCAATGAATTCGGTGATGAGTGCAGATGCTACCACTGCCATATAAATCACAGCTAAAACCAGTTGGCTGAGGCGTCCGGTTCGTTGGTAGTGGGTGGCAAGACGTTGGAGAAACCAGCGTCCTACAGTCAGCATCAAGCCAATATAGACTATACTTTCGATGATTGTGGGTATTGCACCAGCAAAGTCACCAGTTCGAGCTACGGCGATCGCTACTGCCAATACACACCATGCTGTCACATCATCGACCGCTGCACAAGTTAACGCCAACGTCCCCAAGCGTGTTCCTTGTAAGTTATTTTCGGTAATAATTCGCGCCAACACTGGAAAGGCAGTAATCGACATCGCTGCTCCCAAAAATAAGGCAAAGGCGGTAAATGATACACTTGCATTGGAAACTAAAGGATACAGTAGTACTGCTAGTAAAGTTCCTAAAGAAAAAGGCACCAAAATGCTGACATGAGACGTTAGAATCGCTACTTCTAATTGATTGCTCAGGTATTTTGGATTGAGTTCTAACCCAATCAGAAACATGAAAAATATCAGTCCTACTTGGGACAAAACATTCAGAAAAGGAATAGTTTCTGGTGGAAACAAGATAGCTGCTGCATGGGGAGCAATCAACCCAAATAAAGATGGGCCAAGCATAATCCCAGCGACAATTTCACCAATTACTAGTGGTTGTTTAATTGACCGGAATGCCAGCCCTACCAGCCGTGACAGTCCAATAATAAACAACACCTCAACCAGAACAAGAACAACTGTGTGCATGGTTTCCTCTACATTGACTATCTGGTTTCCGTTATCTAAAACCTGCTCAAAGTTATTCAACAATACTCTTTTCTATGCTAGATAACTAAAAATACGGTTGGTTGATTGCTTTCTTCCTTGCGTCTTTGCGTCTTTGCGTGTTAACGAAGCGGGGCGTAGCCCGGTAAAAAAGATTTATGCAAGAGGTCTATTAAATTAAATTGTTTGTGCTAGTAATAAGGTGCGTTAGGCAAATCCGTAACGCACCCCATAAAATCCTATTTTTTAGAACCACTCTCCACCGCGAAAACGCCACCGGATAAATATAATCCGCATGAGACTTTGAGAAATCAGGAAAACTGCTAGCCACACAACACTATAGTGTAAGAGAAAATCTGTAACTGATAGTTCTTCCTTGGGTAGAGGTATTGGTAAGAAACCAAACAGTTTAATTCCACAGAAGACAAAAATTAGTTCCCAAATACCAGCTGAAAGTTGATAAGCTGCGGGCCAATCTCTGTCCCAACGGAATTGTTGTATGTAGATATAAACTACATCCCAAATTAAGCCAAAAACAGCAATATAGCCGAGTATCCAAAAATAGACTGAGTTAGCGCCGGAACCAATCAAACCCATGGCAAAGGGTAAAGAAACTAGTACACCTACAGTTGCTAGTAATAATAATCGAGTTTGCCAGCGACCAAATAAAGTTGGTGTCATAAAAAAATTAACTGAGTACTGAATAAAAGAGTATGAGAAAAACAGAATTTTTTCTAGAGCAGTTGCCAACTGACTTAATACCAATTCGTAATTCGTAATTCTTCAGAGGGAGTGGCGATGTGGGAGTAGGGAGTAGGGAACCCACGCCTTAAGGCGTGGGATTGAAGTAAGGACGCATTGTGCCTCGTTGCAAGCAATCTCAGCACAAATCTTTTCCTAACAGTGGGCAATGCCCACAAAAGACAGTTTTTAATGTTTTTGTATCCCTACTCCCTACTCCCTGTTTTTGTAATTCGTAATTCGTAATTAAGAAACTCTTATTTAGTATGGGTTTCGGAGTTTGAATGTGTAGCCGAATTTTAGAGAATTGGTATAACTTCTGTTCATATTGAAAAATTCAGCAAATGAAAGGCACTTTCCGCAATGCGTGAATTTTAAATTTTTGATCAAAAAATAAAGATTTTATACCAATTGTTCAAAATTAGGCAACAGATGTAAATCAAGAAAGTCTTGCTGTATCTAAATTCCGGCTCTATCTTACTTGTTATGCTAAATAAATACTCTGTTCCCTTTCATGATGATTTCATTTGGTAATTCAATTCAGGATGGTAGTCTGCAAGCGCTTCCCAATGGATTACATCTTCTAGCAAAGATTGATAACCTAAAGTGTTGGGGTGAAGTCCATCTGCACTTAAGCGTTTTTGTCTCCAAGCTTGGCTGCGTTTCATCCATTGCTCAAAAATATCCAAGTAGGGAATTCTTCTTTTACTACAAGCAATTCGGGTTACTTCTTTGTAGCGATATTGATCGGCATAATTATAATAAAAACAATTTAAAAATGGCATTTTGGTTTCATCTACTGGCACCATGCCCACGAATAAGACGGGACACAGTTGTTGTGCCAAATCCAATAAAGAAGTAATATCCTTTTCAAACTCGCTAAAATCTGTATAATTTCGTCCGTTGGCACGAGTTAATCGCGCTGAATCATTCACGCCTACGGATAAAATAATCAAGTCTGGGACACGATTTTTGAGTTCTCCTCGGTGGCGAAATTCTATTTCTAGCCTTTGGGTTACTTGCTGTGTGCGATCGCCCCGCACTCCCAAATTATACAGAACATGACCGACGTTGTCCGGCATCATCCACCACCGCCGCAGTTGCTCAACCCAGCCGCCTCTTTCAGGATCGCCGAATCCATAAATTAAACTATCCCCTAGTGCGACAATCTTCAAAGGCTGATCGTGTTTTGGCGGTACAGACAGCTGAATTGAGGAAGAAGCTAGAGATGTATGCATTTAAAAAGATTTATCCCAAGTTAGTAAAATGTTATTCCCTATACCAGTTAACAAATTTTTGATTAACTGGGTAAGTTTATATTTTTACAAGATTATACACATTTCTACACCATAGATGCATATATGCTTTGCTGCGGGCTTCATTCTTCACCTACTTCTTGATCAATGTTCAGGAAATAGGGAACAACTGCATTCTTGCGGGGCCAATTCTGGTAAAGGAAGCGAACTAGCAAAGGCAGTGAAACTAGCATTAGCAGAATACCAACCCGCCAGCCAGAACGCAACTCTTCTAAAACATTGGTGCTTGCAGTTGCATTTGAGCCGTCGGACAAAAATCCCAATGCTACTGCTAGTAGATTATTTAATGCATGGCAAGCGATCGGGACAATCAGGGTACGGGTTTTGATGTACAGTACTCCCATGATTACCCCAAACAGGGATAATCCCACGACGTTTGCGTGCCCAATTCCGAACATCAGTGATGAAGCTAACAACGCGGTGCGAATACCCCACTTAGTTGCCCAACGCTGTAGGATAATCCCACGGAACAGAAATTCTTCAGCTATGGGCGCAACTACTACATATACGATCGCAACTAGCAAGTTGTATAACAATGGTGCAGAGGTTCGAGGCGATGCATCAGCAGCAACCTGACGCATGAGTTCTTCGATAAAGGAGGGTGCAGCCAATGACAGTAGGTAAAATGAGACTAAGTAAGCACTCAGCGAAAATAAGAGCATCAAAATTACCAAGCCTGCCGTCGGCAACCACTTGTGATTGTTTGGCACATTGCCCACTACATGTTTGAGTTTGATCCCCAAGCGATTGAAGTCTACAAGTTCCCACGCAGAAAGTAAACCGAATATTAAAATGTAGAGCAGCAGCATTAAAAGCTGACCGTCAAGTTGTACACGAATGCTACCTTGGATAAACCCTAGTGCAAAGCCGAGACCTAACGAGATCAACAAACCCCGCAATAGTAAATGGCGAACTTTGAGGTAGTGGAAAGGATTGTATAAATGATATGGTGTCATAAATGATACTAGTTTCCTAGAAGGACTTGACACACAGAGACGCGCTATGGCGCGTCTCTACAAGCAATAAAATTAAATATTATTTTTTAGGACACAAAAAATCTAAGTGAAATTAGCAGACCAATAGTTATTCAAATTACATCTTTGCGTCCCTGCGTTTACGCATCTCCCCGTCTTTCTAGCGATTTGAACTATGTAACTTGAATGTCCAAGAGCTTAGACGCTAGGGTGACTGATTGAATACCCACTTCAACCACTGACCAAAGGAAGTTACAGGATTAAAGCGAGTGACACCGGGCGCACGGGCGGCGGCTAGTCCATCGACGGCGGCTAGGGCAGCATACTGCAAGCCCAAGAAAGTGTCAACGCCTGCATGGGGGCCCCCAAGGGTAATTGCTCCAGCAGCATACATCTGACCTTTACCATTACGCATTTCTAATAATTCAAAATCGTTCGCCACAACTAACCGCCCTAAGAAATTTATGGGTAAATTGTGATGTTGGACTAAATCTTGCAATAGGGGACTGGCATCGACTTTGGCATCTAATCCAGTTGCATCAATAATAAAATCAGCAGCTAGCGTCATTTCCCCAAAGCCTCTTTCTTGGATACGAGTAATAGTTCGGTTTTGGGCATCTCTTTCTACGCCTAGTACCTCTCCAAAGGTAATTTGATACCAACCTTCGCTCAATCCTTGGGCTGCGATCCGCTGCCAGTCACGACGGTCGGCTGTTGTAGTCCCACCCCAGTCTGTGATTAGACGCTGACGTTCATCGGGGGAGGCTTTTTCTAACATGGCGCGGAGTTCACCACCCCAACAGCCTTTGGGCCAGTTAAAGGGCTGAAATTCATAATGATTTTTGACTGCACGCTGAGCTTTTTGAAATTTGTTGCCTTGGGGTTTAGCCGATCGCATCAAATGCAATACTGTAATATTGCGATTTTTCTTTCTAGCTTCATAAATTCGCTGGAGAATACGCGAAGCGACAATCCCGCGTCCACGCATTAACACAGTCCCACCCTGTCTTTCTAGTTGTTCATAAACGTGGGTGTGTGTTTCATAAGCATTGACAACGGATTTAAAATCTTGATATTTTTCTCTGTAAGCTTGTAAATCTTGGAGAAATTGAATAGCTGGATACCCTGTGGCTAAGTGTAAATAACGACTAATTACAAAAGCATGATTTCCTTGGCCACGAGAATAGGCGACGCAATATCTACCATCATCGGTTTTGCGAATTCCTCTCACACGTCCATAACGATAAATTCGATCCCAGCCAATGCGCTTCGCTTCCCGGTCTATGGAGTCGAAAACATTACCAGAACGGGGTGTATATGTTTCGGCAAAAGTCGGTTCAGCAAACACCTGCCATAGATACCGCGATGCTGATTTTAGCTTGCCGTTGGTGAAGTCACGCCAAGCCTCTCGCCAAGCATAGCTAGGCCAGCCCCAAATATTATCAGGACAAGAGTCAGAATTAGAACGTAGTCTTTCATGTAAAGGAATTTGGGAATTCTGACACAGGCGTCTGTAACGAGCATAAGGCTCGGCTTCTAATCCTAAAGCCATAATCTTTTCGGCACGGACACCACTGATTCGTAGATAATCAGCCCAAATATAGCTACCCAATCCACCCCCCATTGCCAGATAATCACATTCATCCACAGGCAAGCCCGTAGCATAAAGCGCTTGAGGAGGAACCTTTTCTGCCTGAAAGATTGGTGGTGGGAAATTGCTTCCTTGAGGTATCGCAGGCAAAGGTGGCGGTAATCTGGGGTCGGGGATATTAGTATTAGGATTAAAATGAATCGCCGAAGGGGGAGTAGTATCTGGTTCTGGTGTATATGTATTAGCAGCTGCGATCGCTACTGTCATTATGTATGGGCCAACTTGCAATGTATCGCCATTAGTCAATACGCTGCTTGTTTGTTTTTGACCGTTAACAAATATACCGTTAACACTGCCTTGGTCAGTTACCACTAGCTGATTTTGTTGCCACTCAATTAAGGCGTGGTAACGAGAAACTTCGTTACTATTGAGCAGCATCCGAGAAACCCTCGCTCCTGCAAGTTCAACAGGTAAACGGGCGAATTCTCTACCAAAAGCGACGGGTAAATTCAACTTTGGTTCTCGCCGTTCCCCCGTTGCTGGATCTTCCCAACTTAATTGGATTTGTGTGTTAGTCATTGGTCATTTGTCATTTGTTATTGGGAATTGGGAATGAAGAGGACACGGGGACATGGGGACGTGGGGACGCGGGGAATATAAATGAAAGTTTCTCCGTGTCCCCCTTACGGGTTCGCCAGTTGTCTGCGGAGGGAAACCCTCCCGCAACACTGGACTCACCGCGTCTCCCTCTGTTTGCGTCTTCCCCCTCATTCCCCTCACTTGGGTGCTACCAAAACACTTATCGCCGCAGCTAGAGATGTGCCGCACCAGGGACAGCCAATTTGGAGGTTTTCTGTTGAGGAAATTCTGTGGCATTTGGGACACTCTAGACCATAAACCCCTGGTGGAGGCGCAGGGGGCGTTTGTGGATGATAGTGATGTTGATGATGTTGGTGATGTTGATGTTGTGCTGGTGGTTGTGAGAATACTGGGGGGGTAGGGTTTGCTACAGGCTTTGATTGGGGTGTGACTATGAGTGTTGCAGGTACGCCATTGTCGATTGCAACACGAGTTACTTGAAATTTCATTTGTCCTAAAAAAATCACAGCACCTTCGTTTAGAGGTATTTCACCTTGAGCTAGTTGCTGTCCATTTATGATCGGGGGATTTTGCGATCGCAGGTTTCTAATATAAAAGCATTGCTGTTGATTATAAAAAAATATCTCAACATGTAGTCCGGATACGGTAGGATTACTCACAACAATGTCGCATCGCAGTGGATCGCGACCAATACGGACTGTGCCGGGATTTTTACTTTGCTGTTGTTCATAAATATCTTGAGTTTTATCTTGGCCTGCATCGTACCACCGTAGAGTTAGTGCGTTCATTGTTTTAACTTTGTAACTCGTATTTAGCTACTTCAACTTCTTCCTGTGCGATTCCTAACATGAGTCACTAGAAGCAAGCAAGTATTTAGGAAAAATTTAAACAAAATAACATTAGAAATAGAAAGTGGGAAGTGGGAAGTGGTGAGTGGGGGAAGAGGTATTTTCGTGCCTTCGTTACATGATTTATCACGTGGGATTCTATAAAGCTCTTATTTGATTTGGTGAAAAAACTCGCCCTCAACTCGAAAATGCTAATTCTCTACTCCCTACCTACGCAAATAAGCTCAAAAATCAAAGCGGATTGTGCTATCTCGAAGATGCTAATTTATCAGCAATGCGTGTAGTTTCTGGCAATCGATATTTTGGTGTGCAGCGCAATACATAGTTAATTGCTGTAGGCAGACTGATTTTATGACCACTGGAGACATATACGGGTTTTACTGCTGTGCGTGTTCTTAATACTGCTCCTATTGTTTCACCTTTATGAATGAGTGGTTGCCAACTGCCTTTGATTTCTGACAACTCTGCATGTTTGCCAATTAATAATGATTTTGCTACACCAATCGTCGGTATATCTGCAATTATGCCTAGATGACAAGCTATACCTAATCTTCTGGGATGAGCAATTCCTTGGCCATCGCACAGAATGATATCTGGTGTTGTTTTTACCTTCTCTAAAGCATCAAGAACTGCTGGAATTTCTCGAAACGAGAGAAAACCAGGTATATAAGGAAACAAGGTGGGACGATGTGCCAAACTTGTCTCAACCATTTGTAAATCAGGAAAATTCAACACAGCTACCGCTGCACGACTAATTGTGCCATCAGCTTCAAAGCCCATATCTACGCCAGCAACATATTTGATAGGTTCTGGAAATTGATCTTCTATAATTACTTCTTCTCGTAACTTTTCTTGAATAGCTATAGCTTCCTCTAGCGTCTGGGGCCAAGCATGACGTTGATAGATTTTCATATTTAAAGTTGTAATTAAAAAATGTTTTTCTCAGGATTTTTAAATAAACTGTACAAATGCGAATAACACAAAAAAGATTTATTTAAGCGATCGCCAGCATTAACTATTATTTCCAAGTAAGTTATTTTACATATCTATCCTTATGTAAAGAATTCACTTCCGTACATTTAGCCCAAGTATAGAATAGAGTTACCTATCATTAGCTGTATGACACATGGAAACTTTCGCTGGTCTTATTGTGGCCCTGGTAATATTCGTCACAGGATTTAAGCTAGATCGGGAATATCAGCGTGGTGTAATCTTTCGCTTAGGGAGAATAAATGGTGTTCGCGGCCCTGGTTTATATTGGATTATTCCCCTAGTAGATCAAAAAGCTCAGGTCGATATTCGGACTAAAACGGTGAATATTGAACCGCAAGAAACTGTAACTGCCGATAGTGTCACTATCAAAGTGAATGCTGTTTTATACTATCGCATTCTCGACGCATCCAAAGCAATTAACAAAGTAGAAAACTATCAGTTAGCTGTTTATCAAACTGCTCTGACTACTTTACGCAATGTTGTGGGCCAAAATATTTTGGATGATGTTTTGCAAAACCGCGATAAAATCAATATTAAGGTACAAGAAATCGTAGATGAAATTACTGAACCTTGGGGAATCGTCATCGAAAGAGTAGAAATGAAAGATGTCGAAATTCCCTTAGCTATGCAACGAGCAATGGCAAAGGAAGCAGAAGCAATTCGAGAAAAACGCGCTCGCATAATTAAAGCTTCAGCAGAACAAGAAGCTTCGATAAAATTAGCAGAAGCTTCGCAATTGATTGTAGAAAATCCAGCGGCTTTAGAATTACGAAGACTACAAATGCTCACAGAAATAGGAGCAGAAAATAATACCACGACTTTAATCATGATCCCTTCAGATTTTATGAATTTAGCTAGACGTTTGTCAGATTCTCTTCCCAATCCAGAACAGAAATAATTATTGTTAACATGCATACAACTATTCAAAAGTCAATAAAAAAATCTTGGGCAGGTGCGATCGCTCAACCAGCGAGTGAGTTTCCACCCACGCCACTGCCTATTATCTCCGGCAAAATTCCCGATGGCTTACGTGGCACGCTTTACCGCAATGGCCCGGCTCGATTAGAACGTGGTGGTAAGCGTCTAGGACATTGGTTTGATGGGGATGGGGCCATTTTGGCTGTCCATTTTAATGATGCAGGTGCCACCGGAGTTTATCGCTACGTCCAAACAGCAGAATATCAAGCTGAAAGCCAAGCAGGCAGGTTTCTCTACGGTGTTTATGGAACGAACACACCAGGGCCAATTTGGCAGCGTTGGCATCAGCAGATTAAGAATGCAGCCAATACCTCGGTGTTGGCATTACCTGATAAACTTTTGGCTTTATGGGAAGCAACCAATCCTTATGCCCTCGACCTAGAAACCTTAGAAACAAAAGGTTTGGATGATTTAGGTGCTTTGGACAGATTACCCTATTCTGCTCATTACAAGCGTGATCCACATACAGGTGAAATTTTTAACTTTGGAGTCAGTATTGCAGGTTCCGTACAACTGAATCTTTATAAAAGCGATCGCACTGGTAAAATTAACCAAAAAACGGCTTTCAAATTAGACCGCTATTCTGTCATCCATGATTTTGTCTTAACGCAAAAATATTTGGTGTTTTTTGTCCCTCCAATGGGAATGAAAACTTTCTCCATGCTAGCTGGGTTGACTACTTTTAGTGAATCACTATTGTGGAAACCCCAACTAGGAACCCAAGTGTTAATTTTTGATCGTGAAAATTTATCTTTAGTAAGTCGCGGTGAAACAGAACCTTGGTTTAATTGGCATTTTGGCAACGGCTATGAAGATGATCAAGGGACAGTAGTTCTAGATTTGGTGAGGTATTCTGACTTTCACCAAACTAATGAGTTTCTTAGAGAAATTGTGACTGGCGAGACGCACACGCTTTCTCGCGGAACATTGTATCAAATCCGCCTTAATCCCCAAACAGCTAAAGTGACAGCCATTGAGGAAGTTTTCCATCGCAAGTGTGAGTTTCCCGTGGTCGAGCGATCGCAAGTCGGGCAACCTTGGCGATACACTTATGTATCATCACTCTCACCCACAGCAGATATCCAAAAAGACTTGTTTGGAGTTATTACCCGGTTTGATTATCAAACTGAAACCTTCACTGAGGCGGACTTAGGAGCAAATCGCTATGTCAGTGAACCCATACACGCTCAAGATAGCCAAAACCCACAACAGGGTTGGGTAATTGTGGTTGTTTATGATGGTAATGCCCATAGTAGCGAAGTTTGGGTATTTGATTGCGATCGCCTAGAGGCAGAACCAGTTTGTCAACTGGGATTACCCAGCGTCATACCTCACAGTTTCCACGGCACTTGGAAACCAGCATGAAAAGGATTGGGAATGGGGAATTGGGGAATTGATGCTAATATCAAGATCCCAGCGTTAACACCCCACACGGCATATCCACAATCAAGCGTCGATTTTTTAACCACTGGCGACCCAGTAAAACTTCTGACACTCCTTCACCTACATGAATAGGAATATCAAAAGTTTGCCCGTCGATTCTTACAAGACCTGCATAGATGTTAAAATCTACCTCTCCCCGTGCAGTTCGCAACGCTCGTGTCTGCACGTAAATCCAATCAAGTCCCTGTAAGTCTTGTTCGTCAATAGCCAACCAGCCAGAAAATCCTGTATCTAAAATCACATCAATTGGTAGTTCTAATCCATCTGCACCAATCAGCTCAATCTCAAAAACCAGCTCGTCATCATTGCCGAACAACCCATGTATCATATAGTTCCAGAAACCCCTGTTTCATTCATTCGGAAGAGAAACAATGGTACAGTACCGGGGTGCTTCTGGCGTGCCAAAAGCATAGCTACTTCTTCGTCAAGGTCAATAAAATAGTTTCCACTTTCAGGTTCAACAACCACATACCAGTTGTAGTGAGTTTGGATATACTCTGGCTTAATGCGCTCAAAAATTACCTGGCTACGTTGATGAAAATTCTCGCGTTCTGCTCGACGTTTGGCTTTCTGTTCTTCTGTCCACTGGATTGAGGGGAATATTCTTCCCCGACGCACTGTGCGAGTAGACTTTGCTTCAGTCATAGTTGGTTCTGCTTTACTGCAATATCTATAATTTTCCAGCATCTTCACACTACTTAGGGTTTAATTCATAATTCACATTAAACGTAAGTTTTAATTCCCAGTTCCGTGTCACCGCGTCAATCGTTCTAGCTGGTTGAGCGTTTTCCGGTAAAGCTGTTCATTTCCCTGGGTGCGAAACAGGTTTGCGGCTTGCTGTAAATCCGCCACTGCCCCTTGTGTATCCCCCAAGGCAAAACGAGCAACTCCCCGGTTATTGTAGGCATAAGCATCATTGGGATTAATCTTTAGCCCTTGGTTGTAATCTTCAATTGCCCCTTGTTTATCTCCCAAGGCAGAACGGGCATTTCCCCGATTATTATAGGCTTGGGCATCGTTGGGATTAAGCTTGATAGCTTGGGTATAATCTGCAATTGCCGCTTGTTTGTCTCCCAAAGCAGAGCGGGCAACTCCCCGATTATAGTAGGCTTGGGCAAAGTTGGGATTAATTTTTAAAGCTTGATTGAAATCGGCAATTGCTTGCTGTGGATCTTGCAACTCATTACGGACAACTCCCCGGTTGTTGTAGGCATTGGCAAAGTTGGGATCAATCTTAATAGCTGTGGTGAAATCGGCTATTGCTCCTTGTTTGTCTCCCAAGGCAGAGCGGGTAATTCCTCGGTTGTAATGAGCATAAACAAAGTTAGGATTAAGCTTGAGGGCTTGGGTATAGTCGGCGATCGCTTGCTGCTTTTCTCCTAAATCATCACGAACATTTCCCCGGCCGATGTAGGCATAAGTATAATTGGGATTAATTTTTAAGGCTTGATTGAAATCGGTGATTGCTCCTTGTTTATCCCCTAAAGCGGAACGAGCAACTCCTCGGTTATTATAAGCTTGGAAATATTTAGGATTAATCTTGATAGCATTAGTGAAATCGGCTACTGCACCATTCAAATCGCCTCGATCATACTTAGATCCACCTTGAATGTAGAAGTCGTCAGCTTTCGGTGCTGTCACCACAGGTATCTTAGGAGGACTGACACCTGTATTTACCCCAACTTTAGCTGACAGTCTTAAAAAGGTATTAATTGGAATCCCCAAATTAAAGCCTGATTTGATATATGCAACGCTAGAATTGATTTTCGAGGTTTCGATATCTGCTTCATCTCCTCTACCATGAATTCCAATCAATTCACCTTTTTCGTTTAACACCGGGCCGCCACTCATCCCCGGTAAAGTCACATTACTATACACCAAAGCGTAACCGTCACGCAGCGGTTTTGAGGCATTAGCAGTAATTCGCCCATCAGTGAAATTGTAAATCGTATTGGAAATTGCTGCCGTCGCTTGTGGAAAACCAGCTACATAAGTGGTTGTTCCTTCGGGAGATTCATCGGAATTACCCATCTTGGCAACAGCGTAACTTTGACTACTGGTAAACTGAACAACAGCTAAATCTATATTTGGTAGTTTTTTTACAGTGCTGTATTTGAGTGCATAACGCTGACCATCTGGGGTCACAATGTCATATTTAGCTGGGGTTTGTACTACGTGCTGAGCAGTTAAAACAGTATAAATATTGCCCTCTTTTTGAATAATTACTCCTGAACCGGGAGCATCTTTATAGTCTATCTGCACCGTAATTGCTTTTGCTAGTTTAGCCACTTCCGCTGAGGATAGGGCTATAGCAATTTGTGGTTGAATAGAAGCGATCGCTATTCCTGTTAGAGCTGGCACTAATGCATAATCAAATTTCATAATCGTTGATGCAGCAACGCTCAAAATTTAAAACCCGCAGAAACCTCCTTCAAGAAAGCTTCTAAACGGGTAAACACAGTATTTTAATCCAAATCAATTTAACGCAGAAAACTACTAACCAACCATAACAGTATAAACGTCAGCACTGTAGAAAATTGATTGGGTGTCAAGTTAACAAATTGTATTTGCATTAAAAGCCAGCTAGCAAATAACCCTCCAGCAATTAAGCCAATAATTAAACCTATTAAAGTGAATAAAACGGCGCGGCCAAATTTCCCTTCCTTGCGATTGAGAAAGTAAATGCTAATTCCTACCCCAACCACCAGTGCTAACTGTAAAACCTGATTGCCCCCATTGGGGTAAAACATACTAATAGAACTCAAACCAAGATACCAAGCTCCGGGCAAGAGGATATCTGCTGGCGTTGGTTTATCTAGCATTCGTTGCAGCCATGCGGGGGACTGCTCACGAGGGGTAAGATTTTCTTTAGGAGGCGATTGCACTCGCAGCTCTGGAAAACGAATTCGCTCAGGAACTTTGATTTTGCCCTCCTGGCGCATCCGCAAGCGATCCATTAAAATCGCATCGTAAGCTGCCTCAATCATTTCTTGACGCTTAGCATCACCACTGTGTTGCTCCAATTGGTTGTTGCGAGCATCTTGAATTTCGTCGAAACTAGCCTCTTCTGATACCCCAAGTTTTTCGTAGGGATTTTGATCACTCATGGGAGTTGGTTACTTTAGCCTAAATCAGCGGCAGCTTTTTGTTTACGGAAAATAGCATTAAGTTTGATTTTAATCATAACCAACGCTTCGACCGATTTTCATGCCCTACCAGGATAGTAGCACGGGCTAGTTTGATCGACTCGGAAATTTTAACTATAGTAACTTTAACATATTGTTATAACTCAGTGTATCCCCCCATGCCGTTACCTAGTTCTGGCTCTAATCTAGAATTTGAACTGGGATACTTAGAGCGCAATTTTATGAAAAAATTAAATTTTGTGTTGCTTATTTGGCAACTTGCTGTCTTCTGACAGGATTTTCTTTAATAATTAGCCTGATGATTTAAAGATTCTCCACTACTACCACAAAATTGGTAACAAAGCATCCCAGTTTACTAAATTAGTGTAACTCAATCAGGATTTTCTTTTGCTGAGCATAAAATTGACAATAACAAGGTTTGCACTTTCCTGCAACTCTTTTTGATAGAAGTTTTGCTCTCTCATTTTTCAGAAACCTGATTAAAGTATCATTTGAATAATCAGGAAACTCATGCCTTAGCCTTGTAGATTCTTAATTATTCCTGTGGAAACTGCGTTTTTACGCAATCCTCTGTCAATCCTATGAATTTTTGTGCAAAGTGATGGTCATGGCTCCTGCCAAGGTTCTTGTAGTTGATGATGATCCTGCGGTTCGGAATTTAATCCAACGCTTTTTGATTAAGCAGAACTATCAGGTGGAGGCTGCTGAAGATGGAAAGACAGCCTTGAGTTTATTTGAGCAGTTTAACCCAGATTTGGTGATTTTAGACGTAAATTTACCAGACGCGATCGGGTTTAACCTCTGTCAAGAGATGCAAAGTCGGAACGGTGTTTTTGTTCTGATGCTGACTAGCCGCGCAGACGAAGCTGACAAGATTCGCGGCTTTTCTAAAGGTGCTGATGATTATCTCACAAAGCCCTTTGGGCTGGGTGAGCTAGAAGTCAGGGTAGCAGCTATTTTACGGCGTCAGCGGGTTGTAACTACAGCAGAACAGAAACGCCTGCTATTTGAAAAGCTGATGATTGATCCTGTGCGGCGAGAGGTGACACTTAATAGCGAACCTGTACCCTTAACCGCTCTGGAGTTTGATTTGTTGCATTTTCTAGCCAGCCATCCAGGTCGAGTTTGGCGGCGAGCAGAGCTAATCCAAGAGGTATGGGACTATGAGTATGTCGGCGACCAACGGGTCGTAGATGTACACATTGGTCAAATTCGCAAGAAGATTGAAATCGATGCTAGTCAGCCGGCACTAATTCAAACTGTACGTGGCGTAGGGTATAAGTTTGAATCTCCTGCTCATCCTCAGCAATTGGAGGCTAAAACTTAAGTTTGTAGCCTATGGTCTAGAGTTTTTTAGCTGTTGGCCGATTTAATCAAACAACATTGGGCATGAGGTATGTGGTATCAGTCAATTTCCACGCCTCATGCCCAGTGTTTTATACCCAGTTCAAGCTCTTGATTGTTGATCACCCATGATCATACCAATTTAAAATTCAAAATTAAGAAAGTCAGATTCAATCTGGGTTTGAATCGGTTGTCAAGTTTTAGAGAATTGGTATTAAGTATCTTCTTGGAATTTGGTAGATGATTTGTCGTTGGTAAATGATTGCGGAATTTTTAAGCTTGACAATGATGGAATAAAGTTTCTAAGTAGACTCGAGCTGCACGGCGATCGCTATCTCCATTTTGGAGCAAAAATAGCGATAGTGCTGCCGTCAGAACTCTATTTTGATCCCAATCAGGATGTTTGTCTAAGTAGATTTTGAGTGATTCATGCAGTGTTTCGGGGATTTCAGTATAAATACTAACTGTCGCGTGCATAAGATTTTCCTCCTATGAGGTCAATCAAGAGGATAATTTGCTTGCAGTCATAGCCATAAGGACGGCAATACATGAGGTAAAAAGCAGTCAGAGAGCTTCTGCGGCTTTAGTACCATCATTCCTTTACCTGCCCGACAATCTGCGCCAAAAGACGACGTAAATCTACACAGCCGATGTTAACAGTTGAACGGGCTACAAAGGCAAGCCGAATCATTGTCGTCTAAGAGGGGGTGGGTTTGTCAATGCTGCGAAATGTTAAAAACAATTGTATAAAAAGTAAATGTTAACGAGATAATAAGGCTTTAAGCTGTTTTTTGTTACGTTACTTAATAAAAACTCAGTCCTTGAAGTTACTAACCGTCTTGATTCAACAATCCCCAGTAAGGGGGCAAGAGCCTATTACCTCGTAAAATATCTGTGGAAAACTGCTAAAAACCCTGTGGAAATCCTGTGGAATGAGTGAGGAAAATTTTAGCTATTGATAAGAATTACAAAAAGTTCTGGGATTGGGGATTGGGGATTGGGGACTGGGGATTGGGGATTGGGGACGCGGGGAAAGATTTCGGAACACAAAATAGGCTTTTTCAGACTGAATGTAAAATACCTATACCTGTTATAGGGGCAGGGGAAGAAATAACAAACATCAATTCCCCATTCCCAATTCCCAATACTTCGACTTCGCTCAGCACAAGTTCCCAATTCCCTTTACCCGTACTTTCTTCCTCGCCATTCGCGAGGGGTGCGGAATGCAGATAAGAATATGCGTAGCACTGCTAAAGGGTCAGCTAGAGGTGAAAGCCAGAATAACCAACTGCCTTTGTTGGCAGCTTTGCAATCATAGGAAGGTGCGATCGCAAATAGCATTGCAAAACGAATTACTAGTAGAAATAAATTCAGTCCTAGTAAGAAGAGTCGGGGAGTGGGGGAGTCGGGGAGTGGGGGAGAGAAAAATAGGTAACTGAGAATAATGAGAACAGGGAGACCCTGCACCGCAGAGAGTAGCCATAAATCTCCCCAAATTTGAGCAGAGGGAGATGCATCTTTCAGGTCAAGACTACGCCCCCATTCTTTCCATGTCTCTATTGCTCCTTCGTACATCCGTACTTTCAACACTTTTGCACCATCCAAAAAACCTACCTTAAACCCTCTAGCAGCAATATTTCGAGCTAAGGTAACATCATCACAAAAAGAACCACTTGCACTGGAGTAGCCATCTACGGCAGCTAAAACCCTACGGCGGCACAAAAAGCATTGTCCATTTGCCATGACACGCTCTGGCTGCTCTGTATTGATACCTGCTGGATCAAATCGATAAAGCAGAGTCATCAATAAAGCGGGTTGTAGCCAGCACTCCCCAGGATATTTGAGGATAAATTGAGGAGAAAGAGAAACCAAGTCATACCCTTGCGCTACGGCTGTTTTGATCAAACCAGCTACCAAGCCCGGATGTGGTTGAATATCAGCATCGAGACCGAGAAACCACTGACTAGCCTCTGAAGTCTGCAAAAAGCCGTTATGCAATGCCCAAGGACGCCCCACCCAACCAGAGGGTAAAGGATCATCCGTCATCAAGCGAAAACGCGGATCTTTTTGTTGAGAAGCTTTAACCAAGTCAGGCGTGCCATCTTGGGACTTACTATCTACAACAATAATCTCCCGGACTTCATAACTTTGCCGACTCAAGCCAGCTAACAGAGGGCTAATGCGGAGAACCTCATTCAGCGTCGGTACAACAATACTGACACAACCCAATAGATCTGGTGTTGGTTGTTGAGGTTCTATCGGAGGATGGCGTCTTGGCCCCTTCAGCAGGCGCGACAACAAAATCGCTGTAGCTGGTACTTGAATCAGTAGCAAGAAAAGCGATATCGCGCTTTCTATTATCAAAGCGTTCTCCACGGTCAAGGGAATGGGGAATGGGGAATGGGATTTAAGATGACGCGGGGACACAGTGACGCGGGGAATGTAAATTCAAAGTTTCTCCGCGTCACCGCGTCTCACTCTCTCCGCGTCTTCCCTTTCATCTCTTCACTTGACGGCAACTTTGACGCTGGCTACTGAGATTTCGTTAGTTGCTGACTCAACAGTAACGGGAGCAAGTGAGGCTGAACCTTGTAACCACAGTACTACAGCGGGAGTTACACCTAGTAACAAGCCGAGTAATACAGGAATGGAAAATCCAGCTGCCAAGCTCATGACTGTGGCGAAACCAAAGTTACTTAAATAAACTACTAAGGGGATGTTGAGTTGCGATCGCTCAAATTTAATCGGGTTGTTTTTCCACAATAGAGCGGCAACGGTCATAAATACCGATCCGGTACCCATCCAGCCCACGAAGTTTTGGTAAGGCATCCCAAAGAAAGCGCCTGGTTTTTGCCAATACCAAAAGGGAAGCGAGGTTTGACTCATGGCAGGATCAAGCACGAAATCCCAAGATGTGAGTAGCAAAGCACCCAAGGCGATCGCACCCATGTGACGCAATAAGCTTGGTTTATTGTCTACTTTTAAACCTGCACGCGCCAGCAAATACGCAACACATCCTACATAAAACCACGATAAAGGAATTGTAAATGGGACTAGACCCGCAATTTTATAGCCTAAACCACTCAGGTAGCTATAATGACCAAAGGGAAATCCGGTACTGGTTCCCAATAGTTCACTACTTAGGGAAATAAACACCGACGGCAGCATAAATGCTAAGGTGCGTCCTAAACCCAAGGTTCGCAAAGCATATAAGAAAACAGCTGTTGCACCTAAAATCATATAAGCAACACCGCCTCCGGCCATACTCCACTGCATGGCAGTCTGTCCAACCTCGGATAAATTCAAAATTATTTGGGCATTAGGTACAACCAATAGTATTCCTACCAACCCAAACACCATTGAAACGATATGACCAATCAGGCATACGCGCTCAGCAATAACAAGTTGTCTCATGATAATTCCTTAACAAGATGTGACACGCGGCTACTCGGCTGCTAACAGTTTACAAATGTTTAAGAACATATTTAATACTTTGTGCTGCATTCTCTGCAAACAAATTTGGCTTTTTTGGGGAGAGCATAACAGCCTATTGATTGGAACTAGAAAAAATATGATGATAGATTTACTAGTCTAAGCTAAGAAAGTCCAAATTTATATAACCTCTTCTTTGAAAAGATTTCCTTGGGTTTCCCTAACGATAGTACTCCTGAGCTACAGTACATTGGGCTGGGTGATATATGAAACACGACCACCGTTGTTTGTGTGGCTTGTGGTTGTGGTTGCTATTTTGCTGTGGTTATTAACCTTGACTACACCTTGGTCAAGGATGGCATATTACTATGGTGTTATATTTGAATCAAATCTCAGGACTTTTGGGGTTGCTGTTTTAGCAGCTTTCTTGTTCTTTATTATGCTTGCCTGGTTTCGAGTATTTCTTGATACATTACTGATTATTTCTGCGAGCATCTTAGTTAAGGTAGACTTTCAAAGTGCTGGTTATAAAGAATGGCTTGCTTTTTGTATGGCATCTATTTTCTCACTTGCCGGTTTAACTTTAGGGGCGCTGGGCTATCAGTTAATTAGATGTCAGGCATTTAGTTTATATACTTGTTCATGAAAGGTAACAGGGATCTAAAAGCGCCTAAAGTCACAGCAAAACACTTTTCAAACAACCTCTTAGCATAGTAGGACGAGGTAAACTTTTACCTACTTTGGTCAAATTTTTTATGATGTCTTTAATTTGGAATTTTGAATACATTCTTTTTTAAAATTCATATTATTTAAATTCCGGCTTCCATCAATGCTTGAGTTAGGTAATCAATAATTAAAAGATGTTCAGCCCATTCATGAAGATCAGCATAGTCTAGGCGATCGCGTTGTACTTTACAGGTGTCTGATGCTTGCGGTTGATAACAAGGTTTAATAGAGTGAGTCATTTATGCTCCATTGGTATCAACTTAAGCTAGAAATAGCTTCAGTGTTGGCTTCCTCACCCGCCAAGAAATAAATTTCTTGGCTAATAGCTCAAGTCTACTTCAGTAGACTCAAAATCTTGGGGGATATTCAGTCATCTAAGGATCACTTTTGCTATTAGCAAGGAACTTCAATTCCTTGCGGAACATTGGTTCTACGTTAAGTTGACACCAATGTTTATGCTCTCCCGCAATTTTTAGAAATTACTTTTCTATAAATTCTTGCACAACTGTTTTAGCGTTGGGGGGAATCTGTGTAATTATCCGAAATGGAAATGCCGCAGTCGAAGCGTATTGAGCATAATCTGGTGTGAGAAAAATCGCATAGTTCTTTGCTTGTGAAGTTAACTGTGCAGCAAATGCTAAAGTTATGGCTTTAACGAACTTGCGTACATCAACTGCTTGTTGATCAACAAGTTCTCCTCCAGTAAAAGGTGTGTTTGGTTGTCCAGCTTGATCTAAAGTGGTGCTGGGGTCTTTCACACTCAAATGAGTGCCTCCAAGTATACCAACTAGCCATTTAGGTGATGGGAGTTGGTCAAATGGTAGGATTTGTTCTGTTAAGGCTGGAGTGCTTTTATCTAAGGAACTTGCCAACATCAGGGTGGGTACTTTGACCTTAGTTAGACCAGTTTCGCCAAATAATAAAGAAGTTGTTGGACTGAGAGCGATCGCCGCTTTAATTCTTTCATCTGTTAGTTGATAAGTGTTTTGTGGCAGTTCTTGAGCAATACACTGAATACCTTCTCCCAAACTTAGAATAGCCAACTTCTTCTGACAACGTATTTTTAGCTTTTCTAGTTGTAATTCGCCTCCAGCAACAGATAAGGCTGTGCTGCCACCAAAAGAATAGCCAATAACCATCACATTATTAGTTGCCAGTTTTCCTTGTAGTGGATTGTCGGCTATTTGGTTCAGCTTTTCTAGTTCATCAAGAACAAAGCTCACATCTTGAGGACGATCTAAAAACTCTTGAGGCTTCATTAGCCTGTTTTTGCCCGTGATTGCTGAGTCAATATTGGCTCCATTACTACCAACATGTTCTAAAGCTACAAATATATAACCGTGGGAAGCTAGATGTTCTGCTAGATAGTGCAAGTCTGTACGAACTGACCCTAAACCGTGAGAATAGACAATGATTGGTTTGTCGGCAGTGGCAGCATTTGACCAATAAATATCTACAGGAACGTTGCGCGTGCGCTTTTGGTCATTCCAATTCAATTTCAGTATCTGTACTTGAGCGGTTCCTGGTTGGCTGGGGTCGAAGGGTAGAGAAATTTGGGGTTTTTTGGTGGGGTCAAGTTGAGGAGCGATCGCTAACATAAACTGTTGAGTACGCCAGAAAGCTGTATTTAAATTCCCTACAATTCTGAAAGCTTGTGGTACATCAATTTCCAGGCGTTGACTAGGATATGCGGCGATAAAACTCAACACAGAAAGACCTTGTGGGGCTGTAGAACCTAATACTAGTGCTGCTCTGAGTGCTTGTAATCCGGCTTTGTCCTTGCGGGCCACTGCTGTTGCAATATCGTTAAGTATGGAAGTGCCAATTTGAGTATTAGCTAATCTACTGATAGTCACAATATTGAGTGGTATCCTCATTCTTAGTGCCCCCAATAGAGAGCGGCGTTGCTCTTGGGATAGACTATTAGTATAAGGTTGTAAACTGGCGGGAAATTCTCCACTTTCGGCAGCTTTTTGTAACTCAGCTAAAGAGACGGATTCTGTAAACAAACCAAAACGCGCTACAACCGTGTCAGCTGCTTGTGCAGAGGAGTTTGCCCCAAGAAACTGTGTTAGGGCGATCGCGCAAAAGAAACCCGCAGCTATCTTGAGACTTTTCCAGGTTTTTCCCATAAATTTCTTTCAAACGGTGCTGAGGGGAATATAGCGGATATTTGTGTATTTGACTACTCTTTAATTGCAAAATTACCCACGAGGGCTTTTATGAGTTGGCAACTTAGTCCCACATCTTTTACAAAAACCAGCATCAACATCGTGGAAAATCAAACCGCACCCGGAACAGACTATTTCTACTTGGTTAGCAGTTTTTACCAATCGCTTAATTAAATCCCCTACTTGCCAAGGAATCAGTGCAACACCTGTCAAAATCATCAATACTGTTAGTAATCGACCTAATTCCGAAATCGGAGTAACATCGCCAAAACCTACAGTTGTCATTGTGACAACTGAGAAATAAAATGCATCCAAAAATGTATCGAAAACTTGAGGATTGACTGGATGCTCAACTTGATAAATTAAGCCAGAATAAACAAAAACAATTGCAAATAATGTAAACAATATTCTGGCGAAAATTACCCCATCTTCAGTACTGACACTGGCAAATAAAAATTTTCTATCTATAAATCTAATTAAACGCAAAATCCGAAACCATCGCAGCAAGCGGATAAATCTAATATCTACTGCACCCAAAAAGAAGGGTAAGATTGCTATTAAATCAATAATTGCGTAAAAACTAAAAATATACGCGATTTTGTTTTCTGTACTCCATAAGCGCAAAGCATATTCTATTGCAAAAATGACGACAATAATCGTATCAACTAAATTTAACTGTAACCGTAAATAATCAGGAATCTCATAAGTTTCGGCGACAAAAATTCCTGACGATACGATAACCAAAGCTCCAAGAGTTAAATTAATTACTTTTCCTATCGGTGTTTCTAGGTCTTTGAGATAAAATTCTGTTTTTTCTTTGCTTAATAACATACTTTACAGCAATCCTATCTGAATTGTAAAAACTTAGTTCTTTTAACGAATTGCCAAGGATGCCAACAGAGGAATTTCATGAATGATTTAGCAATACTATATTTCTCAACTATTTTAGCTAGTTTATTGAAGTTGTTTTACTAATAGGGTATTGTAAACTATTATCATTTTTCGGTCATAGTAAATATGAATCAAGAATATTTTATGCGCTTAGCACTAGCAGAAGCAAAAAAAGGCGATGCTCCTTATGGAGCGGTTATTGTTAAAGATAACGAAGTTGTTGCTGTCGCTCATAACACTGTCAAAAGAGACAACGATCCATCTGCTCATGCAGAAATTAACGTTATTCGCGGTTTAGCTGCTAAACTTAAAAACCCTTCTTTAGAAGGTTATAACATATATACTACTGGCGAACCTTGTCCGATGTGTGCAACTGCTTGTGTTTGGACTGGAATATCAGAAATTATATATGGTGCTTCAATTCAAGATTTAATTTTGGTAAATCAGTCACAAATTAATATCTCTTGTGAAGAAATTATTGCTAAATCATTTAAAAGCATCAAGGTAACAAAGGGTGTATTAAAAAATGAGTGTTTAGAATTATTTAAACTTGGATAAATAGGACGACTCAGCCAGAACTATTTTTAGCGATCGCTTTTATTGCTGTTGTATGTGACTTAATTAACTAAGCTCCCCGACTTCTAAAATAAGTCGGGGAGCTTAGTTCTCAAATACCTTTTAAGTTTTTACTTTTATATGAGTCAACAAAACATATTTAATTAATAGAACATTAAGTTATGATGAACAAAAGTTTAAGATTCTCGTAGGATGAATTGAAAATAATAAAAAAGCCATTTAGAAACAAATCTTAACTTACAAGTGATTTCGTTAAAAATATTTGACAAATAGCTGAATGTATGAATCAATAAACTTATTTAGATATATAAATAAATTAAATATTTAGTTTTGGATTTTAGCTGATATTTTGTTAACGAATGATTTAAAATTCGTATCTAGGAGAAAATAATTTTATAAATATTATAATCAGGTGAGAACTAGCCGTGAGTCGAGTATTCGTATACGCTGAGTATCAAGTATCTGTTCCTTTCAGCCAAATTGATTGGGTTACAATCAATTTAGAAATGAAAAAATTTCCCGAGACATTACTAAGGCAGCACAGAAGTACGGGTTGGTTCTGAAAGAAAAAGTCGATATGCCATCTGATAATTTCACTCTCATGTACAGTTTGAGATGAAATTTTTAACCATACTCCCAATAATGAGAATTCTGCTCAATAATTATCTTTATTAATTCTTCCTTCGATCACTGGTTCAAGCTTTCTCAAGCTAACTCTTGAGGCAGGTTTTGGTTTATATTTGTGATACTCCTCCTCAAGTGTCTTCTTTGTCAATACTCTGGTATCTGAATCCTTACCTTAATTAATTGCTTGGGTATGACTTAGGAAAGTTTCTCATGAGGATTAATTACCTATAAAAACAAGCCATTTTTATGTTGTAAAAACTTGAATGTGCATAGAATAAGGTAGATAGATCAACTAAATTATTGTAGATTTAGTGATGTCAGGATTGCGATAAGAATCGAGTTTTACACAGATATTTTTAGTTATGTCTGCCTACTTATCAATCCCCACAATAAATAGCAATTGGCTTGAAGCAAATCAAGCTTATCTAATGAGAGCAATTAGCCACATAGGAGAAGCTTTACAACATTATATTTATCAAGTGGAAGAGACTGCGAATCATGGGAAAATGGAGCGCTCAAAAGAAAGCAGAGGATTAAAAGCTGATTCAGAAAACTTTGGAGAAGAGAGGGAAAAATTTTACTATCTGACAACTAAGTCCAGTGAATCATCATTTGCATTAGACCAGTTGTGCGATATCTTCGATTTGTCTGTGTTTGAGCGCAATGTATTGCTATTGTGTGCAGGTAAAGAATTGGATTATAGTTGGTCGTCACTGTTTGTCAAGGCTCAAGACGCTCATCAACAAGATGATCCTACTTTTAATCTAGCTTTAGAAGTGTTACCCGAACCGCATTGGAGTGCGTTAATGCCTAATGCTCCTTTGCGTAGATGGCGACTAATTGAAGTTGGTGCAGGAAATACTCTTACCACCAGTCCATTGCGAATTGATGAACGAATATTGCACCATCTGATGGGAGTGCAACATTTGGATGAGCGCTTGACAGAAATTGAGTTACCAATGCCAGAGACGACTTATTTGGTATCGTCTCATCAACATGTAGCACAGCAGCTAGTAGATACTTGGTTGCAGGCATTAAATGAGACAGAATTATTACCAGTTTTACAGTTATGTGGAACAGAAGTGGCGAGTAAACTAGCGATCGCCTCTGCTGCTTGTGCCCCCTTAGAGTTAAGCTTATACGCTATTTCCGCAGAAGCAATTCCTACCAACACCAATCAAATGAACCTGATTAAGTGTTTGTGTGAGCGGGAATGGATGTTAAGCGATCGCGTGCTGCTGCTAGATTGTGATGAGTTAGAAAGCATTGAAGCCAGCCGAGAGAGTGCGATTACTCGTTTCATCGAAAGTATTAATTGTCCTTTAATTATTACTAGTCGCGATCGCCGCCGTCAAAGGCAGCGTCCCTTAATTACTTTTGACATACATCAACCCACATTTGAAGAACAGCAGTTAATTTGGCAAAATGCTTTAGGGAACATAGCACCCAGCTTTCAAGGATATGTAGAAACTTTGGTATCCCATTTCAGTTTCAGCCCCACAGATATTGAAACTGCTTCTTTAAGAGTCAAAAGCCTAGTCAAAAAAATCGAGGGGCAAACAGACAGAGAAACACAACAAGATACACCTACCACTTCCCGCCATTTGCACCTTTGGAACATTTGCCGCCACCAAGCACGTCCGCGTCTAGATGAATTAGCTCAACGAATTGAATCATCTACCAGTTGGGATGACTTAGTACTACCAAACAAAGAACGGCAAATCCTGCATGAAATTGTCACTCATGTAGCACAACGGACAAAGGTGTATAGGAGTTGGGGATTTGGAAACAAAAGTGGGCGAGGGCTAGGCATCAGTGCCTTATTCTCAGGTGCTAGTGGTACAGGTAAGACAACAGCAGCTGAATTAATCGCTAAAGAGTTGCAGTTAGATCTTTATCGCATCGATCTCAGTTCAATTGTGAATAAATATATTGGCGAAACCGAGAAAAATCTGCGACGAGTATTCGACGCAGCAGAAACAGGTGGCGTTGTTTTATTATTTGATGAAGCAGATGCCCTATTTGGCAAACGATCAGAAGTGAAAGATAGCCACGATCGCTATGCAAACATGGAGGTAAGTTACTTGTTACAGCGGATAGAGTCTTACCGTGGTCTGGCAATTTTAACTACTAACTTGAAAAGTTCAATTGATCAAGCTTTCTTGCGCCGTCTGCGCTTTGTTGTGCAATTTCCATTTCCAGATGCCAACCAAAGAGCAGAGATTTGGCAGCGTGTTTTCCCAACTCAAACACCAACTCAAGGGCTAGACTTCGCTAAGCTAGCTCAACTAAGTGTCACAGGAGGTCATATTCGTAATATTGCTTTGAATGCAGCTTTTATCGCCGCAGATGCAGATGAGCCATTAGGGATGCAACATATTTTACAGGCTACCAAAAATGAATACACCAAACTGGAGCGATCGCTTACTGACACAGAAATCAGTAATTGGTTCAAAATCTAGACTTGAATTGGTTTTTGACAATTTTAATTACGAATTACGTTAGCGTAGCGTTAGCGAGTCCTCGATAGCGTTAGCGAAGCGGTAGCGAGGTACGAGCGTCAGCGTTAGCGACACAGGAGCGTCGCGTCATTACGAATTATTTAACCGTTGGTAAGCAGCATTTAAGGAGAACTGGAAATGAAAGCATTACATAAGAAGAGATTTCTGAGCAATCAATCTATTTCAGATACTGCCATACCAACCCAGCCTCAGAATAAATCGCGTCCCTTTGTCACTAACTCTGATTTCAAAGGTCAGGAGTTGAGTCACACACCAGAAAAAGCAAAACACAAAGCATTCAACTTTGCTGAAATCCCCATATTTCCTGGGATGAATCCAGCAATCCCACAGGTGATTCAGTCCAAGCCAGCTGCCGATATATTAGGTGCTAAAGCAGCGCCGGGGGAATCAGCACAAGTAACTGGGGCTGCAAATTCAAGAGTGCAGTGTATGCCTGCTCAGGATAACGTTGTGCAGCGTACACGTAACGGAAAACAGCGAGCAGATCAACCATCTGGGAAGAAAGAGGATGATTCGGCTTATCTTGCAGATAGAGCTGCAATAGATGCAGTTCTAGATGAGTATTATACTGATATGTTGGCAGAAGTATCTGAAGAAGCCAGTCCAGAAGAATTAGTCGAAATAGCCGACGAAGACAGTTTACTCACTCCCATCGCTGAACAAATACTGATGTTATATCAGGAACAAGAAGAGACCGAGTTTGCCACTAACACTCAAGCATCATCTCAGAATTCAAGTAAGCAGCAAGAGATTCCAGAAGATTTACTTAATGAAGATCCGCAAGAGGGTTCTTCTAAGCAAACTAACTCCCCAGACGTGCAGCAAGAAGAAGATAATACACCTCTTGCGGAAATATTTGCAAATATTGAACAATCGGTAGCTGAGGTTGAAAGCGAACTGCCCCCAGAATCAGAACTTGAGAATCTGGCAGCTGTGTCTGAGTCAGAGCAACCGCAGCGCCCGCCTAGTAGAAGAGGAGTTCGGCGACAACCGCAGCCACCAATACCTTCAATGCCACTGACACCGCAACAAGAGGCCCAACGGTTGCTACCGATGGACTATACAGCAAGACAGCAGGCAATTACAGACTTGCAGCAGCAGAAACGGCCGGCTTTCGTAGATTTAGTCATTCAGGAGTTAAATGAACTTGACCGACGGCAAGCTGCAATTACAGGATTGGAAGGGAGAATTCCGCCACAAGGGACGCAGCAACCACAGCAACCAGCAACACGGTGGGAAAAAGTCAAAGAAAGAATCGATAGACCTTTTGAGAATACCAAACAGCCAAGGAAGGAAGTTGCAGACGGGATAAAGCAGCACGAGACTTATTCAGATCAAACCAAAATTCTGGGACAGGATTCGAGCCACACAAATGTCGATCAAGTTTTGGGGCAGAATCTTCCCGCTAATGATAAAGACCCAAACAGTTACTTAAACCTTCCCCCTGGCGAGACTGAAAAGTTTGGCAATGATGCAGCTGTAGTTGGTATGACTAGGGATGATGTCAAAGCTGTTGGTGGTTTGCTCTTATTTTCAGATTCTTTCAAGAAATTCAAGAGTGCATTGAGGGATAAGAAGAAGCCAAAAAGGGAAAGAATTGCCAATGCATCTGACGGTTTAGGTAACATGACTTCCGCTATTACATACACTGGATTAGTCGGAACCCAAGCCCGAAAAGGTGGCGAACACCATCAGAATGTACCGAACTCTACCCATGGTTCGGGAGCTTTGGCAGCTGTCAAACAAGGGGGTACGATCGCAGGTACATCGATACCCTTTGATAGTGGTAAGGCAGTAGCTAGCATTTTAACAACTGTGCCCAAGCTGATTACTTATACTGACGCTGGTTTGAAAGCGTCTCAAAGAGAGCATTTTGGCGGTCACAAATCTATGGGTAGGGGTGTTAAAAACGTTGCAGACTTGACAAAATCAGCAGCAGGTGCTACCAAAGATGTTTCTAGTTTAGTACAGGCTGGTGGTGAGGTAGGGGCAGAAGCAGTAAAAATAATTGCCGGAGGGGCAGTTGCTCCTGCTGCTGCTTCGGTATTTGGTACCGCAGAGGCTATCCAAGGGGGTTACAAATTTAAGAAGGGTTATAAGAACTATAAAGGTCTAGGTGGAATAACGGGGGATACAGAAACACTAGATCAACTTAAAGAAATACAGAAAAAGAAAATGAAGCGTGCAGCCATAAATACTGTTCTTGGTAAGACAACGCTAGCCGCTGGGATTGTAGGGTTCACTGCTGGCCCACCTGGACTAATTGCTGCTACTGCTATGGGTGCAGGTGTTGGAGCCTTCCAAATTGGACAATGGGGAACAAGAAAACTGAAGCAGAAATTGCGGGACAAGGGAGTTAAAGGATTTGATCCTAATAAGACCACAGAAAAGAAAAATCAGGCGAGGCAGGAACTTGCCGGAAATACTCTGACTCTGGTAGAAGGGGCAAGCAATGAGGAACAAGAAACTATATTCTCTAGTATGGGCTTGAATGGAAATAAGAAAGATAATGCAGTTCAACAAGTCTACAATGATGTACTGAAAAAATATTTGGACAAAAAATTAGAAGAATACACAGCCAAAGAATTACAAGCTAGTGCATCAGGCGGAATCTCAGATATTCCACAAGCTCAAGAAGAAATCCGTACAAAGTTTATGAATCAGGATACTATCCGAATATTAAATCTCAAAGGGAACAAAAATAATTTGCAACAGGAAGTGAGTTGGGAGCAGTTGAGTAAGAATAAGGATTTTCCAGCAGACTTTGTAAAGCTAGTGAAAGAAGCTGCAATCAACCAAGCTTTAAAGAACCGTTGAAGAAACCAGCGTTTTCTTGCATAAATATTTTTTTGTTGGGCTACGCCCCGCTTCTCTAAGAGACGCTTCGCGAACGCTAACACGCAGAGGCAAGGCAGCGCGTTGCTTTGGTTCCCCCCGTTGTAGCGACTGCCGCGCCCCAGACGCAGAGAAGAGAACGCAAAGAAAGACTTTTGCAAGAGGTCTAGGGATCTTAATTATCATTGATACAGAAAAATAATTTTAGAATCGGTTAAGCTGACAACAGCAGTTTAATCCTCAAAACAATGATGGCAAGTAGCCCCACAATTTTAGCTTTAGACTTTGATGGAGTGATTTGTGATGGACTAATTGAGTATTTTGAGGTAGCATGGCGCACCTATTGTGAGATTTGGTCGCCTGCTAACGATACACCACCAGATGATTTGGCTTTAAGATTCTATCGCTTAAGACCTGTAATTGAAACTGGTTGGGAAATGCCTGTTTTAATTAAGGCTTTAATCGATAGATTTTCTGATGAAAAAATTTTGCAAAGTTGGGGAGATATCACCTCAAAAATTTTGCTCAGCAATCAGCTACAAGCTAAAGAAATTGGCACGAAACTCGATAACCTACGCGATGAATGGATCACTACAGATTTAGATGGTTGGCTAAGTTTGCATAGATTTTATCCGGGGGTATTGGAAAAAATTAAACTGACTGTTGCTCATGAAATTAAGCTGTTTATTGTTACTACCAAAGAAGGACGCTTTGTACAGCAGTTGTTGCAACAAGAAGGAGTGAATCTACCTGAAGGGGCGATTTTTGGCAAAGAGGTTCAGCGTCCTAAATACGAAATTTTGCGAGAATTAAAGCAGACAGGGGATAAAGTTAATTTATGGTTTGTAGAAGACAGACTCAAGACATTACAATTGGTCAAACAACAAACAGACCTTGAGGATGTCGAGCTTTTTCTGGCAGATTGGGGTTATAATAATCAGCCGGAAAGAAAAACTGCCGAAAATGACCAACGAATTCATTTATTGTCGCTGTCTCAGTTTGCTAAAGATTTCTCTGCTTGGTATTAATTAAAGAATAATCTCACGCAAAGGCGCAAAGGCTCAAAGTAACTTATGCGATTTGACGTGAGATTTAGATGCCAAGATTGAAAATTTTGCAGAATTCCATACTTCGGCTGCGCTCTGTTACCATAATTTTTCCACTCTTAATATATGCTTGATTTAACAAAATTAGCGCGACAAATGCAGGGTTTAAGTCAGCATCTGACATTGGAAGCTGCTGCTAGCCGCCAGCGTTTAGAATTGGCACAACAACATTTGAAAAATGCTTATAAGTGTCAAAAAGATTTAGTGGAACGACAAGAAAAATGGCGCGATCGCATTCTCTTCGCTAATGCTACCCCAGTTGAGCCGCTAGAAACCTGTTTTGATATCCCAGTTCCCCCAAAAGTTCATACTGTCATCGCTACTGACGGTTCGCAAATTGCCCCCAATCATCATGAAATCGCTTATTGCTATCTTTTAAATATAGGTAGAGTTGTCTTACACTACGGGCAAAATCGCCACCCTTTACTAGATAGTTTGCCGGAGGTATTTTATCGGCAAGAAGATTTATACATGTCTCGACAATGGGGAATTCGTACTGAAGAATGGATGAGTTTCCGTCGTACTGCCTCGGAAACAACTGTGCTGGCAGAATTGGCGTGTGAGGCTAAGAAAGACGCGGGGACGCGGGGATGCGAGGACACGGGGAGTGATTTACCTTTGTTTGCGTCTGCGTCTGCCAAAAAATCAGTACCAACGTTGGCAATGGTGGATGGTTCGTTAATTTACTGGTTTTTAGAACAGTTACCCGTGGACGCACGCGATCGCATTTTACCCCCCATCCTAGAAGCGTGGCAGCAGATGCGAGAGGCTCAAATTCCTTTGATGGGTTATCTCAGTGCTTCCCGCAATGTTGAAGGTATAAATTTCCTGCGCTTGTTGGCTTGTACTCATCCAGTTCCCGACTGTCTTAGTTTTTGCCCTAATCAGCTAGAAAAAGTACCTTGCAAAGTTTTTGAACCTTTGCGAGACACTGCTTTATGGACAACCCAACTCAAACCGGGACAACGTAGTGCTTTGTGGCGCAGCAATGCTCGCATCCTCGAACTTTACCAAGACCAAACTATTTACTTTTGTTATGTCCATGTTGGTACTGAAATTGCGCGGATAGAAGTGCCAGCCTGGGTAGCAGAAAATACAGCAATGTTTGACCAAGCATTAGGATTAATGCTGGCACAAGTGCAAAAAGGATATGGCTATCCAGTAGCGATCGCAGAAGCACATAATCAAGCAGTAGTAAAAGGTGGCGATAAAGCGCGTTTCTTTGCCTTACTGGAACAGCAAATGATTAAAGCTGGTTTAAAAAATGTCGGAACTTCCTATAAGGAAGCCAGAAAACGGGGAAGTATTGCTTAAACTCATTATTATTAATAATGCGATCAATGCTCTCGATAGCTATCATCTTCAACGCGATCAAGATGAAGTTTGTTCTCGTCTTTCCCAGACAAAAGCAACAGGCGATCGCCTAAACTAAATATATGCAATCTCTACTAGAATTTTTCAGGAAGTGTTGATATGAGCATCCCACTTATAGACCAGCCTACAGAAGAAAAACTAGTAACTCTCAAAGATGTCTCATGGGAACAGTTCAAAGCAATTGAGGCACAGCTAGAGGAAAACCGTAATGTGCGACTGTCTTATTTGTCAGGAGTATTAGAAATTATATCTCCTATCGGTGAAAAACACGAGAAAGTGAAAAGTACTCTTGGCTTGTTGTTAGAAGCTTACATGAGAGAGTTAGGTATCCGGTTTTACAAACGTGGTGGGTACACTTTAGAAGAACCAGGATATGCTTCTGGCACACCAGATGAGTCTTACAGCATTGATACAGAAAAAGAAGTTCCAGACATTGTAATTGAGGTCATTGTCACCAGTGGAACAATTAATAGAAAAGAATTATATAAGCCCAAGAGAATACCCGAAATTTGGTTTTGGAAGTCTGATGAAATTAAAATATTTCGTCTTCATAAACAGGGAGAATATGAAGAAGTAAATCGCAGTGGCTTTTTTCCAGATTTAGATAAATCTTTATTGCTGCGTTATCTGGCAATGTCTGATCAATATGATGCCGTTACTGAATTTGTCCAAGCTATTAGAAGAAAATAAATAATTTAATCAATAGCTCCTCCGAAAAAGCCATGCAACACTCTCATATGCTCTTAGTTGTTATATGCTGCAATCGCCATAAATAATTAACCTAAAATAAAGCAATAGACCTCTTGCAAAAGTCGGATAGTCGCCAGAAAATAAATTTTCTGGCTGATAACTCAAGTCGGTTTCAACCGATTGATAACAGTATTTTTAGTCCGTTTCAACGGACTTTTGCTATTAGGCAGAGACTTGAGTCTCTGACGGTTCAAGTATTTTTGCAAGAAGTCTAATATAGAGACGCAAAAATTTGCATCTCTACATATTTTTTAACAACGCTGTAATTGCGTTAACAAAACAACAATTTCATCCATTGCTTGCCTAATAACTGTTGCAGGTTGTTCCGATTGATTGACAATAATACTGAAAACCAGCGGTTCATACTGAGGCGCATTTACATATCCAGAGAGGGAAACCACCCCTGTTAATGTACCTGTTTTTGCCTGCACAATACCCTCAGCAGGCGTATTCTGAAAGCGATTTTTCAAAGTACCACTTTTCCCAGCGACGGGTAGAGATGCACGATATACAGACGCTGTTGGTGTTCGCGCAATTCCCCGCAAAGTTTGCACTAAAGCTTCTGGCGTTACTAAATTGCGACGTGATAACCCAGAACCATCGACCAAAACATAGTTTGCTGGATCTACTCCTAACTGGGTTAAACTTGCTTTGACAGCTTCTAAGCCATTGTTGGCAGTATTTTTATTGAATACTTTGGTTTGCTTAAAACCTAAAGCTCTCAACAGTGCCTCAGCATAAAGATTATTACTATTTAAATTTGTTTCTGTTAACAGATCAGATAAAGGTGGTGATTCTACAGCTGCCATTTCTTGTTGATTTTCACCACCATTTGCTACTAATGTTTGTCCCAAAGTAATTTTTTCTGTAGTCAAAGCAGCACGAAAACGACGTAAGAAATAATAATTAGGATCAACTACAGGTAAATTTAGTAAATACGGTTCAGAATTTTCTGCTAATTGCCCTTCAATTCGTAATATCGTTCCCGATAAATTCCGAGTAACGTTGATGAAACTTGGTTGACCTTTAGCAACTGTAATCGACTGATTAACTACTCGCCATTGTCGCGCCTCATTGGCATCGTTCCACACTACTTGTGAAAGTTTACCTACAGTTTGGGGTACGATTTTAAAACTAAAAACATTTTGATTCAAAATAAAGCTATTGACAGGTGCGCCGTAGTCTGATTGCACGTCTTCCCATTGCCAAGTGGGATTAACAATATCCCCTTGAATGTAACTATCATCGGCAATCAATTGCTTAATTTGGGTAATACCTTTCTGTTTCAGCTGCGTTGCCAATGCTTGTAATTGAGTATCGTTCAAGCTGGGATCTCCTCTACCTACGATACGCAAAACACCATCCCGATTTTGATAAATAGAAGTGCGAATGCGAAAACTTGCGCCTAACTGCTGTAATGCAGCGGCTGTTGTCAATAGCTTGGCATTCGAGGCTGGAGTAAAGTATTTTTGTGCATCCCGACTGTAGAGAGTTTGCCCAGATGACAGAGGTTGTACTAAGATTCCCCAACGTACCCGACTAAATAGGGGACGATTGACTACAGCATCAACAACCGTTCCCAGTTGGGCAGGGCAAATGGATTTTGGTGTAGTTACAGGTACAGCTTGGGTTTGGGCTTGAGCAACTTCACGACTAAATGAGAACTGAGTAGTTAAAAATAGCAGCACAAAAGTCAGTGGTTGATTGAATGCGTTAAGTTTCATCAGAACTCTTCATCCCAAAGAAAGGTTTTCTTTACCTTGAGTCCAAATTCCTTCTTCAGACAGAAGAAGTTTATCAGTATAGTTACTTAATTAGTATAAGAAAGATGTTTACATATTTATTACGCAAGCGATCGCGTAAATATTATTAATGGCATTAAAAAATCGAGGCAACGGTGTGAATACATTTCTGTCTGGTATGGCTGTATTACTCTCTACTTTGGCTTTAGCGTGCGGTGGCTATGCTGCATACGAAGTTTTTACGCTGCGACAAATGCTAAATACTACTAATACGGTAAGTAATACTCCTACTCAAGCATCAAGTCCAGTAGCAGTCACAGCGTCGCCATCACCAGCCACAACACCAGTAACCACCAATACTTCAGAAATTCAGCCAGGTAAATTTGTGCAGCCGGCTTTTAGCAATAAGGCAGAAGTCGAGTTACTTTCAGTCAAGCGGATAAAAGATCCAGAAACTAACAACCGCGATGTCATCAACGTGCAAATGCGTGTCCGTCGCCTAACCACAGATTCAGTTGGTGGTGGTAGTGCAATATCAATTGCTAGTACCACCGCTCGTAACCCTGAGACTAGTGAAACTTACAAGGGAGTTGCATTTGAGCGTTCCACCGGGAGTGTTGCTTTATATCAGCTACGTCCTAATTCCTCTGCTGATGCCTATGTTTGGGTAAGAGTTCCTGAAGGTGTCAGTAATTTGGATATCTTTGTGCCAGATACAGCTGCATTCAAAAACGTACCAATTTCTAATTGATTACATCTCCCTAATCCCCACTCCCTATTTTGAAACTTATACGCGCAATATAACGTCTGGCTTTGAGTTAGATTAGATTCGTTCCTCGGAGCGTGTGCCAAATGTCAGATTTTCCAGTCCGGCTCGTGCAAAGGTGTATCTCCTTATCCCATCAATGGATTATTAGTCTCAGGTTTCCACACATAACTTTACAATGGTTTAAGATTATCAAAATTAGCGAAAATGCTTTACAAGCCTTAATTTTCAGCACTTAAAACTGGACAGCAAAACACCAATGCAGGATTTTCTGCATAAATCTAGTGAATCAAGACGTAATAAAAGTGGAATCACTGAGATGACTTCATGGAAATTCATGAAATCTGGGGCAGCTGCCAGTTAAATAACTAAGTGGGAGAAATGGGGGTTGTGATGCAAACTTTAAAATTGAGTTTCGAGGAGCGCAATCTCGCTATGGCAACGGAGGCGGAAAAACTGGCGCTATATTGGCAAAAGCGGTTAACAGAGGAATGTCCAGAACAAAGCGAGGCTGTAAAGCAAAATATTATTCTCTGGCTAATCGGAGTTGACGCAAAACGGTTTGATTTGCTCAACCCTAAAGAACTGGAAATTGCCAAGCAAGCGATGGAATATCGTTGGAGAATTTTACGCCAACGCTACTTGGGAATGGGGCGAGAACGAGCTTATCGTAACTTGATCACTCGCTTGGGGAGTTTAGTAACATTACGTAATAAGATCCAAACTTGGGTATCTCTAAGTCGCGATCGCCAGCGTAGTGTCATGGATGTGTTACAAGAAGTACTGCAAGAATTGCTGCAAAGCGATACCTACATGCAGCAACAAATGGCTGATATCGCCGAAATTACCAGCGATAGACGATTACGAGATACTCTCTTATTCGCCAGTATGGAAGAGTATTGTTTACGACCAGTACGTAACCAGCCCCTCTTAGCTTATCGCTTCGTCAACTACCTACGTCGCACTCAGCGTGGTGGATTAACCCAAGTACCAACCCGTGACTTAATTAGGCTAGTGTCAGAAGAAATTCTGACAGATGACAGCGACAATCGCATTAACCTAGTAGATACCCAAGCGATCGCAGAATATCAAGAAGCACAACAACAAGAGGAACAACAAGCCCTACGTCAATCAGTGCAAAACGATTTTGCGGATTATCTACAAGAAAACTTAGGCACAGAAGCAGTTGAGTGGCTGACAATGTATTTGCAAGGCAAATCTCAGGATGAAATTGCCAAAAGACTGAGTAAGCCAATTAAAGAAATATACCGACTCAGAGAAAAAATTAGTTATCATGCTGTGCGCGTCTTTGCCCTCAAAGGCAAACCAGAACTTGTAGATAGCTGGTTGGCAATCTCCTTACAAGAACACAACTTAGGGCTAACACAAAACCAATGGCAGCAACTGTATAAAAAACTGACTCCTTTAGGACAGCAGGTATTAGACTTGCGAAAATCAGGTAACTCAATAGAAACAACAGCTCAACTGTTAAAACTCAAAACTCATCAAGTAATGGGCGAATGGACTAAAGTCTACCTCGCAGCCCAAGCTTTAAGAACCCAGGAGTAAGCTGTGAGGCATTTACACCTGTTGTTTGGGGGAGATGAGAAAAGCAGGGGAAGCAGGGGAAGCAGGGGAGAATAATTACGAATTACAAATTACGCGCTTCGCAGCGTTAGCGAGGTACGAGCGTCCGTAGGAGCGTCATTACGAATTACGAATCACCCAGTCCCCTGTGTAATAACCCCTATTAGGGATGAAATTAGTTTAACTTTTAACAAAGCATCAAGGTATCTTTACTAACTGCCAATTAAATTAGAGGCAATATAGTATTAAGACCAAACACCAATTAATCAAACCTATGTTGTCTTCAGAGGGCAAACCAACTAATATCAGTGCAAGTTTAGAGCAAGTGCCAGACGCTACTCCAAGTAAGTGGGAGCAAGAAGGGGAATGCGAGCCAATATTCGAGCTAATAGATCGACTTTTATCTTTTGAAGCTTGCCTTTACCACCAGATTTTGCCCTTTGAATTAAAAGACAACAACCTCTTTCTAGGCATGGTTCATCCACAAGATGGCGAAGCGCTAGATTATGTTGGTCGAATTTTATCTTATATTAATTGCACTCTGGTGACAGAAGCGATCGCTGCCGAAACTCACCGCAAACTACTGTCAGCATACCTCAACCACAAAAACACATCCGAACAAAATGGTAAACCAATACTCCCAATAAATAGCTTCCCCACCATCACCGATAAACCCCTTCCTCCCGCAGCAGCTGACTCTGAACCAAATCAGCCATTAACATTAACAGTACCCGACGAAACACAGAGCAATCATCATTCTTGGCAGGGGGGAGATTTGCCCCCAATGCCACAATATCCAGATAACCCATCTAAAATTACTGCCTGCATAACTCCTAGTAATAAAAGTCAAGCTCAGGATACTTCCAAAGCAGCACTTACAGACACCTTACCTCTTTTACCAGCGTCAAATTCTCATCTATTTAGTCCTGTTGAAGAACTGCCAACACTACCACCCAAAAAATTACTAGAAGAACTACTAGGAAGAATTCTGGCTGGAGGAATCGGTCGGTTGTATTTAGAAAGACAACCCTACGCAGGTAGAATACTGTGGAGTGACAATGGAGTCTTGCAGTCTGTATTAGATAAACTGCCACTCTCGACTTTCCAAGGAGTACTTAACGAATTAAAACGGTTTGCTTCTCTACCTGTGGCAACAGTTGCAGAACCAAAACAGATAGAGAAAGAATGCGTATATCAAAAAACCCGTCTGTTATTGCGTTTACGAGTCATGCCAGGAATTTATGGTGAAGAAGCTACATTACAAGTACTGCGAGGGGCAGCATTAAAATTCTACCAACAACAACAATTAGTACGCCTGAGCCGTGACACCGTAGGAATTGCTCAACAGCTTAGCTTCAAGTTGCACGAACTAAAAGAACGACTGCTTTTAAATTCTAGTCTTGACTCTCAGCAATTAGAGGCCTTGGTTACTCTCAATCAACTAGTAGAAAATGTAGATCAACAGATTAAAATACTTTCATTAAGTAGTGATTCATCAAGAAATAGTAATTCATAAGTAATTTCAAATTCCTCTTTTAACTCTTTCTGTGTCTTGAAAAGTTCAGTTCGTCAGAGACGTTGGCGAAGCTATGCCGGAGGCTTTACGCTGCGCTATTGCCGGAAGCCGGCGCTCCGACTTTTCGCTGCGGCTCTGCGTGAGGTAAAAAAATATTTAAACCAAACGTAGAACAGCTTACCTCAGTCAGTAAAACCGCTGATCTCGATTCCACACATAATTGTTATGTTGTAGTGGAATACTAGACTAATAACTTTCAAACCTTTGTGATACCAATTCAAAAAAATTTGCAACACATGTAGGTTGGGGAGCCACTCACGTGGGCGGGTTTCCCACGCCAGTTCGCACAACGGGGGAACCCCCGCAAGCGGCTGGCTCGACTTGAGTGAAGTGGCGTTTGAGGAACGAAACCCAACGCCAAAAACCCTGGTAATGTTGGGTTTCACTTCGTTCAACCCAACCTACGTATCTGGATCATTTTTTTAGTGAAATGCTATGACATCCAGCTTTTTGCATTGCGAATTGGTATTAGTAGCAAAATTAGCTTTCCATTTTTAATCTATATTATTGCAAATATTTCATGCAGACTGAGGTTTTTGGTGAATTTTTCCCCTTAATGAGTACAGCCAATCCCCAAACTTTGGAATGGCTACTCAACGTTGCAATTGAACATGAGTATCCGGCTGGACGAGCTGTTGTGATGGAAGATGCTTGGGGTAATGCAGTTTACTTTGTAGTTTCTGGATGGGTTAAAGTCCGGCGTACCTCTGGGGATGATTCAGTGGCTTTGGCCATTTTTGGCCGGGGTGACTTTTTTGGAGAAATGGCAATTTTGGACGAATCTCCGCGCTCAACTGATGTTATTTCTCTTTCACCCGTGAAGTTACTCAGCATCTCCAGAGAGCGATTTATTCAAATATTATTTAAAGATCCGCAATTACATCATCGGATGCTCCAATTGATGGTGCGACGCCTGCGACAAATTAACCTGCGCTTACAAATGCGATCGGCACCACCAGCTGTTAAACTTGCTCATACCCTAGTAACTTTAAGTGAAAGCTACGGTCAAGAATCAGACAGAGGGAAAGAAATTTTTAATATTCCCTTTAAAGATTTAGCAGAAGTCACAGAAATTGGAGTTGAGGAAACCACTAAAATCATGGAAAAATTGCATGAGAAAGGATGGCTCAAAATTGATAATATTAACAATACTATTTATCTTGTTAACTTCAAACAACTGGTGAATTTAGCCGGGAGAATTTAACAATGGGGAATGGTATAAAGAGATATTTATATTTTCTCGTTATAGCCAGCTAATCGTCATTTAAATTACATCTTTGCGTCTCCTCGTCCCCGCCTATTTCTAGAAGTTTGAGCTATGCAACTTAAAAACGTATCAGCTTAATACGGTTCGGTTAAGTTTTATCAAAAGTAGTTTTGGATGTGTAGAGACGCGCAATAGTGCGTCTCTCTTTATGGGCTAATTACCACCGGAATCTTGAATCTGTCCACAATGTTTACAGTATGGTAAATGTTTATAAGTAAGATTGTGGCAGTTTTGACATTCTATATACTGGTAATAACCGCAGTGTGGACAGTGAGGATCATGAGGTTGAATTTTCTTAGCACAACTGATACACCGTGAATTTTGAACTCTATTAGCTGCCTGGATTTTAGTATTAAAAACAATTTTTTGAAAAAACTTGATAATTCCAAAACCAACTAGTGGAATCAACAATATATAGATATAACTAATTAGAAAAAGTAAACTACCAAAAAGGGTATTAATGATATCAAAGATAAATTTAAATATTGCACCAATTTGCAGAAATTCAAATATCTTGAGCAATAGCGGTATCAAAAATATAACTAGCAAGTGCCAGCTAATTAGTGAGATGAGTCCATATCCTCGGCGTTGGGTAAAGCTATGAACTGCTAAGGCGATAATAATTAGCGGTATAAGAAAAATTGATTGTAAACCAAGTTGGATGCTTGGATACCAAAATGATGCTTGCTTATACTTTGTTTCCAGATTACTAAATTGATTTCCGTCTTTAATAAAAGCAATAAAACTAGTACTTTCTTTTTTCGCAACCAATTCAGTTTTAAGATTAGAAATTTCCTGTTTCAGCGTAGTAACTTGACGATTGTTTTGCTCTAATTCCTGTTTTGCTTTTTCTGCACTTACTTGATTTATTGATTTATCAGGAGCTTGACCTGCAACTTTTTCTAATAGTGTTGAATCATATTGATTACGAATGTTACGATTAGCTTGTTCCAATGTGCTAATTTTCGTTTCTTTTTGAGCAATATTTTTGACGATCTGTTGGTTTTGAGAATTTTTAGTTTGGTCTTTGTATTTAGCATAATTCAAGCATATTTCTGAAACCTTACCGAGATGCCCTACTTGTGCTTGTTGATATATCTGCTGAAGACTGGATTGATTACTTAGATTATCTAGTAATCCAAAACTGAGGATTTCATAATCTTTATTTGGAGTTGTTTGTGTTTTGTAGTTTCTCCATTCAGAATAACAAGGATAAGCTTGCTCTGGACTAATGTGCCATCTACTAATATCATCAAGTCCTGTAAAAACATTTATTAAGATAAAAATATCAACCAAAATCAGAACAATTAAACTTACTTTATTTAGTGGTTCGTCATTAATTTTTCTAGATTTATTAAATAATTGATTTAAAAATCGACGTATTCTTCTAATCATGCTGTCTAGGGATTGTGATGATTTTGATAAAAAATGATTTTAATATAAAAGTCATGAAAATCTCAAAAAATAAATTTATTTAAACAAAGAAACGAAGTGAAACCCAGCAAATCTGTGTAAGTTGGGTTGAGGAGCGAAACCCAACTTACACAGATTAAGGTTTTTGGCACTAACTAAACCGTATTAGATTTTAAGTTTAATATTAACTATTAACTAATACTTTAGTACTCAAGATGACTGAAGCAACAGCACCTCGTCTTAGCGAAGATATCCAAGATACCGAACCGAAGATTGATTACTTGGTGACAATATCTCAACCAGAAACCCATCTGTTTGAGGTGACTTTAAACCTTGTAGATTATCCCTTGCCGATTCTGGACTTAAAACTACCAGTGTGGACTCCTGGTTCTTACTTGGTGCGGGAATATGCTAAAAACTTACAGGATCTTGTGGCTTTTACTGGTAATAAGCCTTTGTCTTGGCGAAAAGTTAGTAAAAATCACTGGCAGATAGAAAAAGAAGGTGTTTCAGAGTTATCTGTGCGTTACCGTATTTTTGCGAATGAGCTAACGGTACGAACCAATCACTTAGATGCTACTCACGCTTATTTCAATGGTGCGGCATTATTTTTTAGGATACCAGGTTGGGAGAAGCAACCAATTCGCGTAGCGATCGCACCACCGCATCCAGAATGGCAAATTACGACTCCCTTACCAGCAGTTACCCAGAAAGCAAATACTTTCTTAGCTAGCGATTTTGATACTCTTGTCGATAGCCCCTTTGAAATTGGTCATCACCAATTGTATCAATTTGAGGCACTGGCAAAACCCCATGAGTTGGCAATCTGGGGACAAGGTAATTTGCAAGTTCAACGGTTGATAGCCGATATCCAGAAAATTATTCAAGTAGAAGCACAAATATTTAACGGTTTGCCTTATGAAAGATACGTTTTTTTGCTACATTTAACTAGCCAAGCTTTTGGTGGTTTGGAGCATAAAAACTCTTGTTCTCTAATTTATCAACGATTTGGCTTTCGCGTTCAAGATAAATATGAGCGCTTTATCCAATTAGTGGCACATGAATTCTTTCATTTGTGGAATGTCAAACGAATTCGCCCCAAAGCTTTAGAAGCTTTTGATTACGATCAAGAAAATTACACACCATCTTTATGGTTTTGTGAAGGTAGTACCAGCTACTACGATTTACTAATTCCTTTACGCGCTGGAATTTATGATCCTAAGTCGTATTTAAATCATTTGAGTAAGGAAATTACTAGATATGAACTGACACCAGGACGTAAAGTACAACCTGTTTCTGAGTCAAGCTTTGATGCTTGGATTAAGCTTTATCGTCCAGATGCTAATAGTGGTAATTCCCAAATCTCCTACTATTTGAAGGGAGAAATGGTATCGTTATTGCTGGATTTACTGATTCGTTCCCATCATGATAACCAGCGTTCTTTTGATAATGTAATGCAAAGAATGTGGTTGCAATTTGGACAAGCCGAAATTGGTTATACTCCCGAACAGTTACAGGAAGTTATAGAATCTGTGGCGGAAATTGATTTGAGCGATTTCTTTCAACGCTACATTGATGGTATTGATGATTTGCCTTTTAACCAGTATTTAGAACCCTTTGGTTTGCAGTTAATCGCAGATCAGGAAGAAGAACCTTATTTAGGTATGAAAGTAAATTCTGAAAATGGACGAGAAATAATTAAATTTGTCGAGATAGGTTCACCAGCACAAGTAGGGGGAATTGATGCAGGCGATGAGTTGCTAGCTATCAATGGAATTAAAGTTGTGGCTAATAGTTTAAGCGATCGCCTCAAAGATTACCAACCAGACGATACTATCCAAATCACAGTTTTCCACCAAGACGAATTGCGTACTTATTCCGTCATCCTAGCCTCACCACGTCCTACACGATATCAACTAAAACCTGTTGATCATGCTTCCACAACGCAGCAACAAAACTTTACTGAATGGTTGGGGGGGATGTTGTCAACTCTTCGTTAATTCGTAATTCGTAATTACGTCTAATGTGAATTAGATATTAAAACGAATGATGATTTTGTCAATGCCCTCACTCTAAATCTAGGTTAAGTACCATTCAGTAGTAGTGGTGTGTCAAGACTAAAATATTGCATTAAAAAGAACTCTTGTGGGATGGGCGTCTTGCCCGTCCATGGAGGGCTAGACGCCCATTGTTGTCAAGTTAACGTAGAACCGATGTCCCGCAAGAAACTGAAGTTCCTTGCTAATAGCAAAAGTCATCTCAAGATGACTGAATATCCCCCAAGATTTTGAGTCTACTTCAGTAGACTTGAGCTATTAGCCAAGAAATTTATTTCTTGGCGGGTGAGGAAGCCAATACCGAAGATATTTCTAGCTTAAGTTGACACCAATGGCTTTACGACCCACCCCACAAGAAAACTTATTACATCAGGAAACCCCCTGGTGACTTTGTGCTAAATCCCCATTACAAAACTTAATTACGTTAGCGTTAGCGTAAAGCCTGCGGCATAGCTTCGCTTAGAGCGAGTCATCTCCCAAGGGGAGACGCCAAAGGCGAACGAGCGTCGGTACGAGCGTCATTACGAATTACGAATTACGAATTACGTTAGCGTTAGCGAAGCGGTAGCGAGTCCTCAAGCGTCAGCGGTAGCGAGGTACGAGCGTCATTACGAATTACGAATTACGAATTACGAATTATTTAATAGTCTCTCAGTTTGGAGAACATTTATCACAGAAATTAGGGCTGAATTTACAGCCTTGACTACCTGTCAATGCGTAAGCTGTACAGTAGGGAAAACTTGTAATTCCTATCCTGATTGTTTGCGGTTTTGAAGTTTTAGCAGCTAACAGAATAGATAAAAACTTAGGCAATATTAGACACGCAACCGTACTAATCAACATTAACAATGCAATATCTATTAGAACCATATATAATCACCTCCTGTAAAGAATAGGTGTTAACAGTTCATGGCTACAGCATAGTATGTACAATTGGTAGCCAGAATTTTTTGACTTGCGCTTTCCTTGAACAAATCTTAACATAAATTTTTGTAAAGATGAGCGTTAAATTTTGAGAATCGTCTTGTATTAAAGGCAATGTGGATATTGATGCAAGTTTTTACAGAGTAATTTGGGTAAGGTATTATGTCAAAAATTTCACCAGATTCTGCTTTTTTATCTAATATTACTGAGCGAGAACGTCAGGCACTAAAACGTTTAGTAGACTATACAAATGTAGAATCCTTACCAGAAATTTGGCCTTTAGCAGCAAAGCAGTTTGGTAATATTGTTGCGCTTCATAATCCTCATGCCAAACCAGAGGTAGTAGTTACTTATAGTCAACTAGCACAGCAAATTCAACTGTTTGCTTCCGGGTTACAGGCTTTGGGTGTGAAAGTAGGCGATCGCATTTCTTTAATTGCTGACAATAGTCCTCGGTGGTTTATCGCCGATCAGGGTATAATGGCGGCTGGTACGGCTGATGCAGTGCGGAGTTCACAAGCCGAGCGCGAAGAGTTACTATTCATTATCGCTGATAGTGGTAGCACAGCTTTAGTAGTTGAAGATTTAAAAACGCTGAACAAACTCCGCAGTGGCGAAGCATCTTGTTTCAACGAGCTACCCATCCAATTAGTGATTTTACTTTCAGATGAAGCACCACCAACAGAGGAAACTCTCAAGATATTTAACTTTTCCCAGTTGATAGATATTGGTAGCAACCATACTTTTACACCAGTCAAGCAAAGCCTCAACGATTTGGCAACACTAATTTACACCTCTGGAACTACGGGGAAACCCAAAGGTGTGATGCTTTCTTATGGCAATTTGATGCACCAAGTCAGGGCGCTGGGTTCAGTTCTGCAACCAAAAGCCGGAGACATCGTTCTCAGCATCCTGCCTAGCTGGCATAGTTACGAACGCAGTTGTGAGTATTTCTTAATTTCTCAAGGTTGTACACAATTTTATACTAACTTGCGTTCTGTCAAACAGGATTTGCGAAAATATCAACCACATTACATGGTGGGTGTACCACGGCTGTGGGAATCGATTTATGAAGGAGTGCAAAAACAGTTCCGCGAACAACCAGCTAGCAAGCAACGCCTGATCAAATTTTTACTGGGGATGAGCGAGAAATATATTAAAGCGCGGCGAATTGCCCAAGGATTGAGTTTAGATCATCTTAATTCTTCAGTTATCGAGCGATTAGCAGCGCAAATCCAAGCCTATGCTTTGCTTCCTTTCCATATCTTGGGAGAAAAACTAGTATATGCCAAGGTCAAGGAAGCTACAGGAGGACGAATACAGCAAGTAATTAGCGGTGGTGGTGCGTTACCAAAACACATAGACAACTTTTTTGAAATTACTGGTGTAGAGATTTTGCAGGGTTACGGCTTGACAGAAACTTCTCCCGTCACTCATGCACGTCGTCCTTGGCGTAACTTGCGCGGTTCTGCGGGACAACCAATACCCGGCACACAGATTAAAATCGTAGACTCTGAGACAAAAGCCTCTTTGCCTGTAGGAAATCGCGGCTTAGTTTTGTTGAAGGGGCCACAGATTATGCAAGGATATTACCAAAACCCAGAAGCAACAGCCAAAGCAATTGATAGTGAAGGTTGGTTTGATAGTGGTGATTTGGGTTGGGTATCAGCGCAAAACGACTTAGTGCTAACTGGCAGAGCCAAAGATACAATTGTCTTAACTAACGGAGAAAACATCGAACCACAGCCAATTGAAGACGCCTGTTTGCGATCGCCCTTCATAGATCAAATTACACTCCTTGGACAAGATCAGCGCTCTCTTGGTGCTTTAATCGTCCCCAACCTCGAAGTTTTGCAAACATGGCTTGCAGATCAAAATATACAACTGCGTCTTCCAGAAGCCGTTTCATCAGAAACTAAAATTCCTCGCTCAGAATCCACCACCGTCATTGATCTAGAGAGTAGAATAGTCCAGGATTTATTTCGGCAAGAATTAATTCGGGAAGTGCAAAACCGTCCAGGTTATCGACCAGACGATCGCATTGGCCCCTTCAAACTAATTCTAGAACCGTTTTCCATTGAAAACGGCATGATGACCCAAACGCTGAAAATCCGCCGACATGTTGTGATGGAACGCTATCGCGATATTATTAACAGCATGTTTGCTTGATAATTCCACTTGCTAACTCATAGAGTGAACGTGAAACTTTTATGGATGTCTCCAAAGCTCAATTGCTTTTAAAGCGTGTAGTTAATGTCAAAGTCATAGTCACTCCCCTCTGGAAGGAGGAAGTGCAACAGCAACTGCAAGCGCAAATTAATCAACTTGATCAGCAACTGCAACAGCTCGAGGTAGAAGGACAAAGAGCGATTACTGCAATTCAAAAGCAGAGTCTGCAACCACCTGGCCCTCAGACTCTTCAACAAATCGACAATATTCAACTACAAGTTAATCAAAAAAAGAGTGAACTGCTAGAGCAGAAAAATCAATTGCTGCAAAACCTCCAGCAAGTGCAGCTACTCCAGTTAGACCAAGAAGTTAACCAGTTTCAAATGGAAGGCTTTTTCCGCGTAGAAACAGGTGATAACTTGATTAGCAAAATGCAAGTAGAAATCGTTCTGCGTGATGGCGTTGTAGAAGAAATTCGCGGCGATATTTGATATTAGTCATTAGTCATTAGTCATTAGTCATTGGTAACTAACAAAGGACAACTGACTAATGACAATTCTGGTTAAACTTTGCGTGGGTGCGGTTCCCAGCCCAGCATTGCTTTTGGGAGCCGGCCCAAACAATCTGCCAAACTGGAGGTGAACTAACTAAAAGCGATCGCCCGAATGTGGTCATCTGTACTCGGTATCTAATAGTACCAAGTAATTTAGAACTCTGCTTGATTTGCGTAATCGTCACTAAAGCTTGATTACGTTGTGGATAGACTACCTCTACCTTTCGCGTACCACTCCCTGATACCAACTCATCAAAAGCATTGAGAGCTAGGGTAGCAGGATCGCTACCTTGAAGCGAAGAACTCAAACTTTCTAAAGGTATGCTTTGATAATTGGAACGCTCTGGAAATGCCAAAATATCTGACTGAGATTGATGCACTACATCCATCTGCTGAGTTTGTCCGTTACTAGTCTCAACAGATGGTGCAAATTGCTGGTACTGAGTAAGATAAACTCCCGCAGCAGCAGTGGCAAAGATACTCAGTATTAAAATCAAAAGAAATTTTAACTTTGCCGACATAAAATTTCAAAAAGGTTGTAGTAGTTAATGCTTGGATATTAAGTTTTTACTTTACATCCTTTGCTGGCGAGCAGCTATTATGTGTTGAGCATTGGTTGTGACAAATATCAAGTATATATGGTAATCCTATTGGAGTAACAAATATAGCGTTTCTCCTTTTAAGATTGCTCTGTGTATAGACTGATGAGTAACGTTGAGGTTCCTGTCAACTAGGGAACGCTTAACAGAGAGCAGCGCGGTCTTGGGGTTTCCCCAAGTGAAGCGACTGCGGAGGAACAGGGTTAAAAGTCTTTTGTTATACCTCATTTACCCACAATCTGCTGTATCTCTTCCCCAGTCCCCAGTCCCCAGTCCCCAGTCCCCAGTCCCCAGTCCCCAGTCCCCAGTCCCCAGTCCCCAGTCCCCAGTCCCCAGTCCCTATTTATTGAATCAAAATTATTGCCTCTTGAACTTTGGCAGCAAGTGCTTTTTGTAATCCTTGTCCTACTTTCTCAATTAGTTTGTCAAAAGCTTCTTGATTTGCTATCAATTGTTCTTGCAGCACCTTTTCTAACTCAGGCTTGATTTGCTTGCACATATCATCAATTTTCTGATCGCTCAAAAAACTAGAACGCATCCAACTGGGAATATCTACATTTGTCTTAATTGCTTCTTGCACACTCTTGCGATTTAGTTCCATTCCTGCTGCCATCACTGAAGCCCCATAAACTAATGCGATCGGCCAAGTTAAGTGTCCAGTTAATATGAGAGTGATGATACTAGCAACTGTGCCTCCGCCAATTAAGACATTGATAATAAACGCTACGGTATCAGCAAGGATAGCATCTCCAATTCTTAACTCTGGGTTCACAAAATCAGGGTCGATACTATCTTCAAACCTTAAACTACTTCTAGGTATCTGAAACTTGCGGCAGATTGGATCTGTTTGCGTGGCTAAGTCTGGTTGGATTTTATTGTTAAACCAAATGATGCATTGATTGTTAATTATCTGCTGAGCAATATCGCCTTGCAGCCACTGTTCTGCTCGATTCTTCATCGATACTTCTAAATCGGCTAAAGTCCTAATTCGGTTTTTTTGCCAGTCTTTTATCCCTGGTCTGACTGCGTTTTCAATTAAACTATCTGCTAGTGGTTTAGTTAACGATTCAATTAACTCTGGAATATGTCTTTCAATTAACTCTTTGAGCAAGTTTTGATCAAATAGTTTGTTGACTTCTTGTTTAAAAGCAGCGGCACGCAAATCCCATCGTCCTACTCGCGCTAAACCCAAGGCAATGCATCGTTCCGGTTCGGGGTCGGGACGCAGCAGCGTTTCTGGTTCGCTAAAGATTTCTTGACAAATTTGGTGCGTAAACTTCATCCGAGATGCACCGCCAGTCATTAGCACCAGTTTCGGTACAATGCCAAGTTTATCTAAATGTTCTTTTGCCTCGCTGAGTGCCAAGCGAAACGATCGCATCCAACTATTTTGCCCCAATTGCGGCAGAGGTTGGTTTAAAATTTCACTCATCAACAATTTGTTGACTTGGGGAATAAAATAGATCTGTTCGTTAATCGACTCGAACCCACGCGCAAAGGTTTGAGGATCGTTGTATAGCTGTTCATTAGAAAAGTAATCTTCTTTGGTTTTGCGACAAGCAAGTTCACAACGAGCTTGGTGATGCGGATATTCAGCAAATACTTTTTCTAGCAAAGATGCTTGTGCGTGCTTGGCGAGAGTCTGCTCAAAAAGAGCTTGATCAATCAAAGATGCTCCCAAAGTATTATTACCAAAATCGATGGGAACCTCTTCTAAGCTTTTCACCAAAGTAAAATCTGTGGTCGAAGAACCAATATCGACAATTAGCACTGATGAAATCAGCTTTTTATACTCCAACTTCCCGGCTTCCTTGGCTTGCATAAAAGCAGCACGGGATTCGGGTACAACATTTAATTGAGGAATCCCAGCTTCTTGAAGTAATTTTTGATACTCATTTCGTTCGCTAACTGACCATCCCGAAGGGCAACCAACATAAAAGTAGCTAGTTTCTCCGCCTTCTATTTGTTTACTTTCTTTTAAAAGACGGTAGTAGGTGGTAATAAAAGTGGTAATTGTCTCTCGATACTTGGGATCATTATTTGGTTTTTGTTTAAAAGAGATTGTCAGCTGGGTAACATCGGCTTGAATTAATGCTTGCTCTCCGACAAGATAACCCAGTTGAGGATGCCAACCAAGAGCTGTGATTTGATTCTTCTTATGATTAATTTCCAGCATTTGGGGAGGTTCAATGCTTTCTACTATCGCTTTGGCTACAGCTGTTTCACCGTGTCCCAAATCAAAACCGATTGTTTCTAGAATTTCCATACTCTTATTATTATGACTCTCTAACCTCGGAATATTTTGGTTCAATGACTCGACCGCGCCTCAGCAAGCGATCGCCTTTGAGCAAAGCCGGAGTGATGGTTATATAATCTTTGGTGGATGAATCGATACTTGGCTCAAAGTCAAAATATGCGCGATCGCTAAGAGCATCTTGTGGTTGATAGTTTTGAGCGCGAATTCCCTGAGACATTAAAATTTGTGGCAGCAGTTTCGCTAGTTCGCTCACCATTTGCGGTTTATCCAAAAATGATGCACCTATTAGCCTTTGTAGGAAATTTAATAACTCTGGCAGTTCTTCCATCCCCCGGTCATCTTCCTGTTTATTGCCTTCTGTAAATCTCGCAACTGCTAAGTCGATGGTGTTGAGAGCATCGGCAAGGTTGTCTAAAAGGATTCTGCTATCAACCCGCAAGACAGATTGAGCTAACTCTAGTTGCTCAACAGACATTGAATTGCTTTTATCGAGTTGCAGCAAAGCTTCCAACCCCAATAGCACAGAAGCTAACAAGACACCCATCCAAGCACCAGGGGTAGTTTCAGTTAAATAGAACAACCAACTTAAAATTCCTATATATATAAGTGCCTTGAGCAGTTTTAGGATGAGCCGATTGGGAGAATTTGTTACTAGGCTAGTAATTTGTTTTTGCTCTGTGGGAGCGACTTTTTGCAAGTTAGCCGCAGTGAGAGTGGCGATTGATTGTCGCAATGTATCCAAGAAAAAAGCAGCCAAACGTACTTGAGTGACATTTAGCTCACTAATGTAAATTCTTTCAAAATTATCGAGTCGATTTTGAACCAGCTTAACTATTTGCTCAACGCTGGTTGTATGATCAATCTCTATCTGGAGTTGGTTACGTTCCTCGCTAAAAAGTGTACTAATTGATTTCATTTACTTCCAAAATACAAGGGTACGTTAACGCAGTGTAACGCACCCTTGTAAGTCTCAAATAAAAATTCAATTGTAAAATTAGAAATTCTAAAACCAACCTTGTTTATTAGCAAAGTAGGTATCAACAAATTCTTCATGAGACTTATTGAGGTAGATCATGCCTTCAATTAAACCTACTAATTGCATAATTATCAGGCTAAATCCATAAGTAAAAGTACCTCCAATGACAGAAATCGCTAGCATGATAAAGCCTTCTGGAGCGTACCCCAAAATAAACTTATGAACTCCAAAACCTCCAAAGATAATGCCACAGTAGCCAGCCAAAAGTTGTTTAGTGGAATGACTAGGATTGAGGTTTGCCATATAAGTGCTGCTCCTTAATTAGGAAGGTATAAAATTAAAGTATGTATTGTTATGAAAACAAGCAGATATATCGTCAGAATGAATATATATTTACTTGATTCTCAGTAGAAGCATGTCCCAAAATCATTCACCAAAGTTTCACAACAAGGTTGGCAGCATGAGACGGAAAAGGTCGCCTAACATTGCTTGTAACCCTCATGTTGCTGGATGAATGTTGGTATTTTTAATTACAAATACTGCTAGAGCTATTTTGCAGATTTTTAAGTAAATATTTCTTTTGGGAAGCATCAACTTAACAATCAGCAATAATTGCTACGCCGTACTAATTTATCCAAATTCATCAGTATTATTTCCGGACTGTTTTGGGTTAGTAGCAATAATCAGGACAGACTACATAAGTCATGTAGACGTGCAATAGAAATATTCCATATATCTAGTAACCTCTTCTTGTATCAAGTTCGGCTAATCACTTATTATTAAAAATTCTCCGCGTCACTGCGTCACCGCGTCCCCGTGTCATTCCTAATGATAAGTCTTTAAGCGAACCTAATATTAGTTGCGATCGCCACTTGCATGAGCGCAAACAGAATTTGCAATGCCAATAAATACAGCCGTCATCACTTCAGGCGTGATTCACATCTCAATGATTCACCTCAAATCACAATCAGTGCTTAGTTAAATAATTTGCAATTTATCTAACAACATTACTGATACCAATTAGAGAATAGAAGGCGACAGACACACAATCAAACCCTTGTGACATCCAGCTTTCTTAATTGCGAATTGGTATGAGATTGCTTTTGCCTCAAGCATATTTGGCTTTAAGCTAGCATTCATGCTTATGACTAACTATAACTAGTAAATATTTATTACCTATGCAGATAAAATCAGATATTTCTATTTTAGTCAACCGTAGCTAAAAGTGTCAATTGCTACTGCTACCTAAGATGAATAGACTGAGGAGCGTGCCACTATTCCAGAGGCTATGAAGCAGCATCGGAGCAAGAAGGTTACGCGATCGCGTGTAAACTATACCCAAGATTATGCCTAGCGCAGTCAGGGGTAGAATTTCCGATAAGCTGAGGTGAGCGATCGCAAATAACAAGCTACTGATCATAATTGATCCCCAGACGGGGAAGTAACGAGTTAAAGAAGGTAACAGAAAACCGCGAAACAAAATTTCTTCAAAAATCGGTGCGGCGATGGCGGCGGTAAAGAAAAATATGCCAAGTGCTATGCCATCTTGACTTTCTAGCGCCAGTTGCAGTAGGCGATTACTACCGCCTTGTCCTTGCCATAGTTGTTGATTAATCAGTGACACTACTACAACTATCGGTAAAGCCGCGCAATAACCACCCAACCCCCACAAAAACCAGTTATCCCGAAAACGGAAGCGAAACCAGAATTCCGGGAGTGGGAGGTAGCGCTTGATAGAGTAATACATTACCAGCAATGCAGCGGATGCGATCGCCACATAAGGCACAAAAACACCATAGAAAGCCTGGAGACGGACATTGACAATGGGACGCGCGATCGGCAGCGACGAGAAAATCAAAGATAAAATCGGGGGGAGAAAAAGTTGCCCCATTAATACAAACCCCAGGACGAAAACTTGCAAAATTGTTTCCACATCCCAAGGCGTTGACCAAGGTACATCAGCATTTTGAGCCAATAAGGCAGCTTTTCCCTTCATCAAGCGTTGACCAATCAAATAAATTATCAGTCCCAAACCGATAAAAGCCGATAAGGTTGGGATAATACCAATAATTGCTAATTTGATCACAGCTTGATCTGCCGCTGCAACCGCTGCGGCTTCAACTGTTAATAAAGCTTCTTGACGTTGTTGGAGTTGGTATAACTGTTCCAAAGCAGTAGAGCGAAACCAACCATCGAGATTATTTTGAATTAACTGTTGGGCATTTGGCAAAAGACGCGGGGGATCACTCCACAGTCCGCTCAGCGCTGCGGCTGTTTCCCCAAATTCGGGATTGATATCTGAGCGTTGTTGCAAGTTTTGCCAAGTTTTAAGGGCTGTATCTGTTTGCCCTTGTTCTGCTTGGAGAATGCCTAAGCGCAAGTTCAATTCGCCCAGGAATTTTTGCAGTTGGTTAAGAGACTGCTGCAACTGTTGCTGTTGTGTGGAGCGAGAAGTATCAGTAATAGGAGGAGTTTCTGGTACAGGTTTAGGGGATGTGGGAGTGGTAACTGGTTGAGAACTCAGTTGTAATAGTTGATTTTTAGACTTGTCTAAATTAGTTTGAACCGATTCCCGTACTTTTTCATATTGGTTAGTAGCATTTTCCAGAGGCTTTTCACCAAGTACTGCTGCTCGAATTCCTTGTGAATCCTCATCCTTGCTGTTTTCTGATTGCCAATAGGTAGCTTGCAGACCAAGATTGGTTTGGTATAATTCTAGACGACTTTGGAACTGTGGCTCCTGCAAACTGCTGAATAGAGACAGACCAGTAGACGCGATCGCTACCACCGTCATTACAATCAAAAGTAACCGCTTCAATGTCATCTATCCCCCTTTGACTCACCAGTCGAGAGCGCGTCCCCCTTGGGAATTATCGCAAGAAATAGCAAGAAGTGGACAGATATTATTTGCAAGGGAACTCTTAACAGGGAAGAATAATATCGTGTTCGTCTAAAGATTTGCCCGGATCAACCGTGTTAAAGAATTAGCAACCTCGTATAATGCTAAGTCTGGGGCGTGCATCTCAATTGCTTGAGTAATCCAGGTGTGAAACTGCTGTCGGACAATTTCATGGCGAGGATCGCGGTTAACCAGCACAACAAGTAAGCTGGCATCTACAATCACCGTCATTGACAAAACTCACTTCGTTGTTCTAACTCTTCACGACTGCTACGCGCAAGCTCTACTGCATCAACTAGCGGTAAACGACTGACGAGTTCATCTAATTGAACTAGTGCGTCGAGGGCTGCTTGATGTTTGAAGTCCGGAATTTGAGCAATGCTGTTTTTAAGCAGTTGAGATGCAAAAACATCAGGTGAAAGGTTGCGTTTTTGTGCCTCGGCTAATAAGATAGAACCCTCTTTCGGGGAAAGTTGAATTGTTATGGGCAGAAAGTCTTTCATAATAGGGGCTAGAGATTAGGGACTATGGGCTAAAGAAAAGGGATTTTTATGCCTGATTTATTACATGGAAGTTTAGCTAGCAGTTAGTAGTTTAGTTGAAATGTGACTGTTATGGAGAAGCGATCGCTATTACAAATTCTCAAAGCCTAACTAAACTCTTTTTGTCACTATCAATTATCAATTTTATCCTTTGCAGTTTCCAAGATTGTTGGAGCTGCATGGTAGTGTAAATCATAAAACAGTGTGAGCAAATGATCCATGACGGCTGCTGTCTTGCTAGAAAACGTCCACAAGTTTTACAACAACATACCTGTAGTTAATGACCTTTCATTCACAATTGAAACAGGAGAGATATTTGCTCTACTTGGCCCCAATGGTGCAGGTAAATCAACCACAATTCGGATGCTAACTACACTCACAAAACCATCCCAAGGGCGGATACAAGTTAACGGTTATGATGTGGTGAGCCAAGCAACACTAGCAAAGCAGAGTATCGGCGTAGTCTTACAGCAAATCAGTGTAGATCAAGATTTAACTGTCTGGGAGAATATGGAGCTGCATGGCAGACTACACCACATTACCAACCCACAGCGACAGCAACTAATTAATCAATGGCTAGAGTATGTCGAGCTAGCAGATAGACGCGATGATTTGGTAAGAATCCTGTCTGGGGGTATGAAGCGACGGTTACAAATAGCGAGAGCTTTATTACATCAACCGCAAATTTTGTTTTTCGATGAACCGACGGTAGGATTAGACCCCCAGACTAGGCGACGCCTTTGGGAAATTATTCGGGATTTAAATAAGCAAGGGATGACAATGCTACTAACGACCCATTATATGGATGAGGTCGAATTTTTGTGTGATGCTTTTGGCTCTACTCAGCCCGGACGCATCGGTATTATGGATAGCGGTAAGCTAATTTCTTTGGGGACACTCAAACAGTTACATTCTGCTCACGGTGAAGGCTTGGTGATGAAGCAATTAAGTGTGTCTGAAGCAAGAGGTGATAGCGCACATCGCTGGGAATATATGTTTTTCCCTTCTCTGGAAGAAGCGAACATCTACTTAAATCAACAGCCCGATAAAACCGGAATGATGGTACGTCCCTCTAACCTAGAAGATATTTTCGTGGAATTGACGGGACGCCAGTTAGATTAATTTCATTTACCTTAAGCCTCTGAGCATGGTTTCTACCCTATCCACGCCATCTGAGTCATTACGTCGTCTGTATAAGTCACGGGCTTTTTGCAGTACGCTACTTGCTTGCTTAATTTGTCGTCTTTGTTTATACATAGAACCCATCAACTCGTAAGTTTGAGGATTATTCTTATCTAAGCTGAGTGCTTGCTCATATGCCCAGCCAGCTGCCACATAATCTCCCATGCGCGATTGGGTTACGGCTAATCCTAAATAGGCGTTGACATTATTGCGGTTGAGCTGGATGGCACGCCGATAAGCTTCTTTCGCTCCACGAGTGTCTCCCAAATTTGCTTTGATGTAACCAACAGCATAGTAAAAATCACCATTTTGGGGTGCGATCGCAATCGCACGACGATAAGCTGTTAATGCTGCTTGGTAATTTCCTTGCTGAGCTTGTAAGTAGCCAATCCCAGAATGAATTTTCGCATTTTTTGGATTGATATTTGCTGCTTGTTGATAAACAGCGATCGCTCCATTATAATCACCAGCATCTACTAATCTCCGTCCTTCCTCTAGTAGTTGCTTTAATTCTGAGTTTTTGGCTTGCACCGTCAATACCTCAGCCTGAGCGATCGTAGGTATTGTTACTGCAAAACACCCTAATAAAATAACACTAAATGCAAATAATCTCGGTTTGTACACAGTAAAATTCCTGAAATTTTAGCAATCTTTTTTCTTGTATATTAAAACAAAATTATATAACTTTGAAAACTGTATTTATTCGCATTTATAAATGTTAATAATATATTTGCTTCCTGCCTGTAGCTAACACTATATTTTCAGAGTTTTTACTGAACCATAAAATGTGTAGTATTGATAATTAACTATATCTTACAAACATACTCAAGTTTTTACTAAGGTGTTCTCAAAAAGACTGCTGAGTTAGTCAGAAGTTATACTGATGACTGGCAAAGTCAGACAAGCAAATCATTTAATCCTCAATTCTTTAGACATAACACGATACGATCAATCTATATGCTGTTTATGAGGCTAACTGATGATTTTAACTACCACCGATGTGATTCAAGGAGCTGTGATTGAATCCTATTTAGGCATTGTGACAGCAGAAGTCGTTTACGGCAGCAACTTCTTACGGGATTTTTTAGCTGGTATTCGAGATATTGTGGGAGGTCGTACCGGCAGCTATGAACGTCTATTTGAGCAAGGTCAACGCAAAGCGCTAGAAGAATTGGAACAACGAGCGCAACGTTTAGGAGCAAATGCCGTGATCGGAATTGAAATTGATACAGGTACAATCAATATCGATCAGTCAGGAGTTTTATTATTGATTACTGCAACAGGAACTGCTGTAAAGATGCGCTAGCTTTTTTGCTCAGGAGCCAATACTTTATTTACAATATTTTAATTGTGGTGACAGAGTTTGTATTGTTTCTAATTTAGCTACGCATTTTAAATAATAGTTGAAATATTTAATATAGCAATCCTAAATCATTCGTGAGAAATTTAGAAATCAGTGGGCGATTTCTAATCGCCTGGGATGAATAAAATTTGACTATGTGTTTTCTCACAATTCAATTCTATAGTTATGTTGAATTTTAGAGAATGTTTGTAAAGTCTAAATTAATACTAGCCCCGGCGATGAGAAATCGCGACTATACAGACAAAACCCACCTCCGTGGGTTTCAAGAACTCGATTTTCCGTGTTTTCCAAAGGAGGTTGACTTCGCTTGTGTAGTAGCGAATTATATTCGCCCAAAACTTTTAAAATATCCTCTTAATAATTTATCTAGAGCAAATACAAGAAATCTGAGGTTATTTAGTACATATACTCAAAAGATGAAAATTTAAACTTATTAAATTTTATTAATTTGTTCAGACTAAAGAGATAGCTGATAAGTCTTTCTGCTGATAGATATTAAAATCCACAATTAGGAATTTAATTCTATATATAAGCATGATTATACCTGAGTAAAAGCTTTGCTTAAAAAAGTAGTAGAGAGGATAAACTATGTCATACGTAAATAGAGTGGGTGATGATGTTGTTTCCACAGAGCCTGCGGTAGTAGGTCGAGTAGCTGATTATCACGATCGCGTTCGCTGGGGCCCTATAATTTCCGGTTTATTAATTGCTTTAGCTACTCAATTAATCTTAAGCGCATTGTTTGCGGCGATTGGAGCTGATACTATTGCTCGTTCGGGCGCACCAAGAACAAATGCGTCTGATGTTGCCGGCAATGTCGGAATTTGGTCAACTATTGGTTTATTAATATCGTTATTTACTGGTGGGTGGTTTACAGCTCGTGCTTGTGGCCCAATGAACCGCAACACAGCTTTACTCAACGGTGCAATTCTGTGGGCAACCACTTTAGCAGTTAGCTCTTGGCTATTAGCAACTGGTGTCACAGGTGCATTTGGCATAGCTGCTTCTAATGCTGGGGAAGTAATTAACCAAGTGCAACAACAAGGCACAGTGAATGTTCCGCAAGCAAACGTCAGCGCTCAGCAGGCTCGTGAAGTTGCAAATACAACTGCTAGAGGATTATGGTGGTTCGTATTTGGTTCTCTGCTAGGTTTAATTGCATCACTCATTGGAGCCGTTGCTGGAACTCGTACTCCCAGAACTACTAATACTTACAATCCATAGAATTTGTTTGAGAAAGTCACTCAATATCATTATTTTTAAAAGCACCTATTTTCAGGTGCTTTTATATTAGACCTCTTGCAAAAGTCGGATACTCGCCAGAAAATTTATTTTCTGGCTGATAACTCAAGTCGGTTTCAACCGACTAATAACAGTATTTTTAGTCCGTTTCAACGGACTTTTGCTATTAGGCAGAGACTTGAGTCTCTGACGGTTCAAGTATTTTTGCAAGAAGTCTATTATTTATAACTTATGCATTGACAGCAGATGTGACGATGTATTTTCCTAAAAATCACGTCTGTTATATTGAATTAACATTGACGTTTATAGTTGCCAATTAATTCTGCTTTTGCCAAAACATGACCATTAATCTCTGATAAGATTTGTTTTTTACTAGCACCTGCTGTTAAACCCAACTTTTGATCTATAGCGTAAAGAGTGAAAAAGTAGCGATGGTTGCCATTAGGTGGACAGGGGCCGCCATAACCAAAATTGCCAAAATCATTTTTTCCTTGTAATCCACCATTAGGTAGAGTTTTTGTAGGTATAATTCGGTTCTTGGCAACTTTTGGTGATCTAGGTTGGGGAAAGGCAGAGGGCAGAAGGCAGAAGTCAGAAGTCAGAAAGATATAATCGAGATACTTCAAACTTCACTCCTTCAAACATTTGAGGTATAAGCCTCAACAAGTTCTATGTCGGTGCTAACTCACCTATTACCAGATTCAAGCAATCTGAGACTTGAGAATTGCCAACTTGACAAGATAAAAACTCAGATAAATTTGATTGTTTCCGCAATCAGTAGAGTAGTTAACTGTCCAGTTTGTAACCAACTAACTCAAAAAATTCATAGTCGCTATGAACGCTTATTAGCAGACTTACCCTGGGCTGATTACAGCATTACCTTACAGTTACGGGTAAGGAAGTTTTTTTGCATCAATAGTTTGTGTAAACGACGCATTTTTACAGAAAGGCTGACCAATGTAACCGCACCTTGGGCTAGAAAAACTCTACGTTTAGCTCAACGACTGAGTGTGATTGGTTTAGCTAATGGTGGTGCAGCAGGGGAAAGACTCTTACAGCAATGGGGGATAAAAGTTTCTCGCAACACACTGTTAAATTTAGTCCGCTCAATCCCACTGCCACCAATCGTAACGCCACATACTCTTGGGGTAGACGACTTTTGCTTTCGTAAATGTAAAACTTACGGCACAGCACTAATTGCTCTAGAACGTAGTAGACCAATTGCTCTACTAAAAGATGCTAAGGCTGAAACCTTGACAGAATGGTTAAAAGCCCACCCTGGTGTCAAAGTCGTCTCACGAGATCGGTCAAAAACTTATGAAAGTGGTATTCGTCAAGGCGCACCAGAAGCCATTCAAGTTGCAGACCGTTTTCACTTATTGCAGAACTTATCTCAAACGCTCTATCAAGTCTTGAGCAAGTTTGGAGACTGCGGTCTATTGGCTTATCAGGGCTAGCAATCGCTCAAGAGCTGGGAGTTTCTAAAACTACCGTATTCAATTACTTGCGTAGCTCAACTTTTACCGAACGTCGTGAAGCTAAAAACAGCTCTGTTTCTTTGTTGCGCTCCTTTGCTGTTAGTTTAGAGTCTGACTACGATGCTGTGAAAACAGGTGTAACTATGTCAGTCAGCAATGGCCCCGTTGAAGGACATATTAATCGACTGAAAATGTTAAAGCGGCAGATGTATGGTCGCGCCAAAATAGATTTACTGGAGCGACGGTTTTTGTTGGCTATTTAAGGAGAAAATCTTGACAATTTACACTTGATTATATGAGTTATCAAGAAAGGCAGAGGGCAGAAGGCAGGAGGCAGAAGGAATACTGTTTTCTGCACTCTGCCACGACCGGAGGGAGTAAGGGTTTAAGACCCCCACTGAAACGAAGTTCAGTGGCCCCAATTAAGGAGGGGTCTGAATCCCCTTCTTAATTGTCCCTTCTGCCCTCTGCCTCCTGCCTTCTGCCTTCTTCAAAGAAATCAGTTTATCTGGCAAAGAGCGGTTCAACTTGCTATCAATTGTTATAAATTTACCCGCCTATTTCCTCAGTCAGAATTGTATGGTTTAACCAGCCAAATCCGACGTTCTTCTGTATCTGTAGCATCTAATATAGCAGAAGGCTATGGTAGGCGGTCAAAGCCAGAATACATACAGTTTTTACATATTGCATTAGGCTCCTTGAGAGAACTAGATACGCAATTAATCATTGCGAAAGAAGTAGACTTAGCCGAGAAAAATCTTTTCACACCCCTATTAAATGAAGTTGAGGAAATGCAAAGTATATTAGTTGCAAGTTTAAACAAACTTAAAGCTTGAACTTACTACTTATTCCTTTCTTTCTTCTGCCTTCTGCCCTCTGCCTTCTGCCTTTCCCCACCCAAGATCACCAAAAGTTGCCAAGAACCTATAATTCGTTCTGTTAATTGGCGAACTGTAGCAGGGATATCGTAAACAACCCAATGAACAAATGTTCTACCGGGTGCATCAGGATCATCAACTATTAATACTAGACTTTCTGTTCCTATTGGAGCTTGATCCCACAAAAGAGGCGGAGAGATATCTTCACCATCACAAGTGTACCGAGCAGGAATTATGTCATTAGCTTCAAAGGCACTACTTTCTAATTTCATAGTTTCCCCATTTATATATCTTCATAATTAAGGGTTTTTTTTAAAGTTTTTTACTTGATATCTATACTTTAGTTTTAAATAAAACTACGGAAGAATATACAGCAAGTTCATAATTTTTATTTTTTGGAAGTATATACTCAGAGAACAAAATAAAAATACCAAAAAATACTTAAACTAGATGTTAGAACCTCAAGTTACCGTTGTAGTAGTTCCACGGGAGCGCTTTAGTTATACATATAAATCACTTGAAGGTATTTACGCGCATACTGATATATCATTTAAATTGATTTATATAGATGGAAATTCGCCTCAAAAAATTAAATATTATCTAGAAGCACAAGCCCAAAAAAAAGGATTTCGTTTAATTCGTACAGAAAATTATTTATCTCCTAATCAAGCACGTAATTTAGCATTACCTTATATTGATACAAAATACGTTGTTTTTATTGATAATGATGTCCAAGTTACGCCAGGCTGGTTGAATAAGCTTGTTGAGTGCGCTGAAGAAACAGATGCATGGGTTGTAGGGCCACTATATTTGGATGGCAAATTAGAAAACCAAAATATTCATATGGCAGGTGGCTACTGTAAATTTAAAAATCAACATGGCAAACTAGATTTATATGAGCAGCGGCGATATGCTAAAAAGTTCTTACCAACAGTGAAATCTCAATTGTTACGAGAGCCAACTAAATTAATAGAATTTCATTGCGTTTTAGTACGTACTGCTATCTTTAAAAAGATAGGCTATTTTGATGAAAAATTAATGAGCATGGCTGAAGAATCCGATTTTTGCCTATCAGTAAATGCAGCAGATGGAACTATTTACTTTGAGCCAGATAGTATAGTTGTTTACGTACTACCAGTGCCGTTAGCATGGTACGATTTGCCCTATTTTTTATTACGTTGGAGTGATGCTTGGAATCAAGCTTCTTTGAGCTACTTTCAACAAAAATGGGGTTTAGCAAAAGACGCTAAATTTATGACTATTGGCTACAACTGGGCAAATCGCCATCGCCTAGTTCCTTTGCAACCCATACAAAATTTCATGTTGAGTTTGTTACCTTGGCGAGTTCAATCCCAAACTTATCTCAATTTTCGAGGATTTTTCGAGAGGATAGTGACTCGATTATTTGTCAAGGATCAACATCAGAAAATTTAAATGGGAATTGGGGAATGGACGCGGGGATGCGGAGAAAATTTCCCCCTCATCCCCTTAGTCCCTTTGACGGCTTCACCACTTCAGATATGAAGCTTCAATTCCTTGTTCGCGTCTAAGCTTGCTATCTTTTTCAAACCAGGCGATTACCTGTTGTGTTGTTAAATCTTCAATGGCAACGCTGTACTCTTGAGCGATATGCTGCAAAAGCTTGAGGGATGAAATTGTTAATCTTGTTAAAAACTTTTCTGGGGAAGATAACAAAGCAGCGTCTACTTTTGCTGACTCTTCTAAGGTTAAAAATTGTGTTGAAGATTGCTGTGGTGGGATGTCCATGAATGGGGAGTAGGGAATGGGGAGTGGGGAGTGGGGAAGAAGTAGGTATTTTTATACCACTCAAAAAATAAACTTAATTTATTAAACTATTGTTTGCGAGCTTGTACGAGGTAGCCACAACGATGTTCGCCGTTAATAATCCAATGGGTACGCTCTACGGTACAATCTGGTAGAACAGCGGCAAACATTTCTAATTCATGACCACAGATGCTGGGGAAGGATTCGGCAACGTTGGAAATCGCGCAGTTATGCTCGGTTAAAATGAAGCGATCGCTTAACTTATCCCCAAAGTTCTCCCTGTCTACAGAGTGACACTCTGCCATAAAACCCTCGGCTTGTCTGAATCTGACTAAGTTGGCTACACGTTCTGCTAGTGAACCATTACCCAAGCGATCGCGGTATTCTTGAGCTTTGCGTTCCCACTGTTTTTGTAAAATCGATTTTACTTGCTCGTGTCCTACTGTTTCCGCTAAAGTATCCAGCAGCGAAACGGCAAATTCACCGTAGCCATCGCCAAAGCGATCGCTCGCTGTTTTTTGTAGGCGATCGCGTCCCTGACGACTCAGCTGGTAAACATGCTGCGGACGCCCCATCCCAGCTTGCTCTGATATTGAATACAAGACTAACCCTTCCGCCTCCAAATCCTTGAGATGGCGGCGAATCGCTTGGGGACTGACATCTAAAACGGCTGCTAGCTCAAAAGCCTTTGCTTGTGAGTGTTTCAAGAGATATTCTAAAATATCTTGTTTGGTTGAGGACTGGTGGGTAGTCGTCATCTTCTGGTGCAGACGCTGCGCGAACGTCACAAAAATTTTTTTTGAAAATCTGACTTTGACAACATTGTTGTTGTTAATTTAGCGTAAAATGAAGATACATTAAACAACATAGTTGTTGTTTTATTCTCTATCCTTATTCTAACAGCCGTGTTACCAAACGGTTTCACAAAATGGGAATCGGCTAAATTCCAGCCCGTCTCCCATCCCTAAAGAGATTAAATTGCCGAACACAAGAGACTATTGCCGATGAGTGCCACTGTTAAAACCCTAGTCAACCAACCCTACAAGTACGGCTTTATCACCGAGATTGAAGCCGATACTATTCCGCGTGGGCTAAACGAGGACGTTATTCGCTTGATTTCCGCGAAGAAGAACGAGCCGGAGTTCATGCTAGATTTTCGTCTCAAAGCCTATCGCCAGTGGCAAAAGATGACAGAACCAACGTGGCCTAGCGTCAAGTATCCTCCAATTAATTATCAGGATATCATTTATTACTCAGCGCCAAAACTCAAGAAAGAAAAACTCAATAGTTTAGAGGAAGTTGATCCTACCCTCTTAGAAACCTTTGAAAAGCTGGGTATTCCCCTGTCTGAGCAGAAAAGACTAGCCAACGTTGCTGTAGATGCGATTTTCGATAGTGTTTCTGTCGCCACTACTTTTAAAGAAAAATTAGCAAAAGATGGTGTAATCTTTTGCTCAATTTCCGAAGCCCTCCGAGAACATCCAGAATTAGTCCAAAAATACTTGGGTAGCGTCGTTCCTGTAGCAGACAACTACTTTGCTGCCCTCAATGCTGCTGTCTTCAGTGATGGCTCTTTCGTTTACATTCCCAAAGGCGTTAAATGCCCGATGGAACTGTCTACTTATTTCCGAATCAACTCTGGTGATACCGGACAATTTGAGCGGACTTTGATTGTTGCTGAAGAAGGCAGCTATGTTTCCTACTTGGAAGGTTGCACCGCACCGATGTATGACAGCAACCAACTCCACGCCGCAGTTGTAGAACTTGTTGCCCTCGATAACGCCGAAATTAAATATTCAACTGTCCAAAACTGGTACGCTGGTGATGCCAACGGCAAAGGCGGTATCTATAACTTCGTTACCAAGCGCGGTTTGTGTCAAGGCGTAAACTCTAAGATTTCCTGGACTCAAGTCGAAACTGGTTCAGCGATTACTTGGAAGTATCCTAGCTGTGTGTTGGTTGGTGATAACTCAGTGGGTGAGTTTTATTCGGTGGCACTGACAAATAACATGCAGCAAGCCGATACTGGCACCAAGATGATTCATGTCGGGAAAAACACCCGCAGTACAATTATTTCCAAGGGAATCTCGGCAGGTAACTCTAGTAATAGTTACCGGGGTTTAGTGAAAATGAACCCGAAAGCCCAAGGAGCGCGTAACTATTCTCAGTGTGACTCCATGCTGATTGGGGATAATGCCCATGCAAATACTTTCCCCTACATCCAAGTGCAAAATAACACTGCGAAGGTAGAGCATGAAGCTTCTACTTCCAAGATTGGGGAAGATCAGCTGTTTTTCTTCGCTCAACGAGGCATTTCGGCAGAAGATGCGATTTCAATGATGATTAGCGGCTTTTGCAAAGATGTGTTCAATCAATTGCCGATGGAATTTGCTGTAGAAGCTGATAAGCTCTTAAGCCTGAAGTTAGAAGGTAGTGTTGGGTAGTTGCTTGTAGTCAGCACTTTAGTGCAGTCATCAAGGCGCTAAAGCGCCAACTACAAACTAGAACAGAGAGAGAACATGATTATTGAAAATAGCGAAATTGTGCTGTCGGTGAAAAATCTGACGGCTGAAGTTGATGGTACGCCGATTCTCAAGGGTGTAAATTTAGAAGTCCGCTCCGGTGAAATTCACGCGATTATGGGGCCGAATGGTTCTGGTAAGAGTACTTTTTCTAAGGTACTGGCAGGACACCCCGCGTATGAGGTGACTGGCGGTGAGGTAATTTTCCAAGGACAAAATTTATTGGAATTGGAAGCAGAGGAACGTGCAAGATCTGGGGTGTTTTTAGCGTTCCAATATCCTTTAGAAATTCCTGGTGTCAGCAATTTAGATTTCTTGCGTGTGGCGTATAATTCTCGTCGCAAGGCGCAAGGCTTAGAGGAAGTCGATGCTTTTGATTTTGACGATTTAATTGAGGAAAAGCTGGAAGTGGTGAAGATGAATCCCGCTTTCCTCAATCGCAGCTTGAATGAAGGGTTTTCTGGTGGTGAGAAGAAGCGCAATGAAATTCTGCAAATGGCGCTACTAGAACCCAAGTTAGCAATTTTGGATGAAACTGATTCCGGCTTAGATATAGATGCTTTAAAGATTGTGGCTAATGGGGTAAACCAGTTGACAAGCCCGGAAAACGCCACGATTATGATTACTCACTATCAACGGTTACTTAATTATATTGTGCCGGATTTTGTACATGTCATGGCAAATGGGCGAATTCTCACCAGTGGTGGTAAAGAACTGGCGCTAGAGTTGGAATCTCGCGGTTATGACTGGGTGCTGGCAGATTTTGCGGCTGAGGTGGGTGTGTAATGACAAGTCAAGTTTCTCCTAGCCCTATTCCTAACTCTGATTTGTTGGAGCGAGATGCTTATTTAACTGGGTTGTTAAATCAGGTAACTGCGTCTAAGACACAGGGGTGGTTGCAAGAATTACGCGATCGCGCTACTAATTGGGTACGTCATGCGACTATTCCCACCACCCGCGAGGAGGAATGGCGATTCACTGATTTGTCATCTCTGCGACAAATAGAATTTTCCCATCATGTAGAGACGTGCCATGGCGCGTCTGTGCAACCTGATATTTTGCCAGAGGCGAACAATAGCCGTTTGGTGTTTGTCAATGGGATTTATGCTCCTGAGTTATCAGCAGTTGCTGATTTACCATCTGGGGTAGCCGTCAGTAATTTAACGGATTTATCTATAGCGCAGCAAGAGGGTGTAAGCCAGTATTTAGCTCAAACTGAGGGGGCGCAAGAGGTTTTTACTGCTCTCAATACCGCTGGTATAGGTGATGTAGCGGTGGTATGGGTGGCAAAGAATGTGGTGGTGGAAGTACCAATTCATGTAATATTTATTACGGTTATTGGTGAGAAGCCGATAATTTCGCAACCGCGTTGTTTGGTGGTGGCCGAAAGTGGTTCGCAGGTGAGTTTGATTGAAGAGTATACGAACCGCCAAGACGCCAAGCAAGAGGAAGTTTATCTCACCAATGCGGTTACAGAGGTTTGGATTGCTGATAATGCCCAGGTGAGTCACACTAGGGTGGAGCGAGAGAGTTTAGCGGCTTTTCATGTTGGGAAGACGGCGATCGCTCAAGGTCGTGATAGTCGCTATATTTGTAATGCGATAACTTTGGGTGCGAAACTGTCACGGCATAATTTGGAGATTTGCCAAACTGGTGAGCAAACAGATACTGTTCTCAATGGTTTGACGCTGATTTCTGGTAATCAGGTGGCGGATACTCACAGTGCCTTGGCTCTGAATTATCCCCATGGGACGAGTAAGCAGTTACATAAGTGTATTGTCGGCGATCGCGCTCATGCTGTGTTCAATGGTAAGATTTTTGTGCCGAAGCTCGCACAGCTAACAGATGCAGCCCAGTTGAACCGCAATTTGCTGCTGTCACCCAAAGCCAGGGTTGATACTAAGCCCCAGTTGGAAATCACAGCGGATAATGTCAAGTGCGCTCACGGGGCTACTGTTAGCCAGTTGGAAGATGATGAAATATTCTACCTGCAAAGCCGAGGCATTGATGAAAACGATGCTCGCAAATTGTTAATTAATGCTTTCGCTAGCGAAATTATTGCCCAAATCCCTGTTGATTCTCTAAGAGACACTCTCTTAAACACAGTCACCAGTCTTAAGTCATTCTCTAATGACTAATAACTAATTACCAATGATTTTTACCCACACAAAAACTCTTGCTGACACAGTTCGCGCTGATTTCCCGATATTGCATCAGGAAATCAATGGTAGACCCCTGGTTTATCTTGATAATGCTGCGACATCACAAAAACCTCTGCTCGTATTAAATACTTTGCGGGATTATTACGAGCATTACAATGCTAATGTGCATCGGGGTGCCCACAGTCTCAGCGCTAAAGCTACCGATGCTTATGAAGCAGCAAGAGATAAAGTTGCTCAATTTATCAATGCTAAATCCCGTCAGGAAATCGTCTACACCCGCAATGCTAGCGAGGCGATTAACTTAGTAGCCTATAGCTGGGGAATGAATAATTTACAGCAGGGTGATGAGATTATTCTGTCGGTGATGGAACACCACAGTAATATTGTTCCCTGGCAATTTGTAGCCCAAAAAACGGGTGCTGTCTTAAAGTTTGTTGAACTAACACCAGAAGAAAGCTTTGATTTGGAACAGTTTAAAAAGCTGATTTCTGACAAAACTAAATTGGTGTCAGTCGTGCATATTTCTAATGCATTGGGTTGTATGAATCCAGTGCAAGAAATAGCTGCAATTGCTCACAGATGCGGTGCGAAATTCTTAGTCGATGCTTGTCAAAGTGTGCCTCATTTTCCGATCGATGTACAACAAATAGATTGTGATTGGTTGGTAGCTTCCGGTCACAAAATGTGCGCTCCTACTGGCATTGGATTTTTATATGGGAAGCTAGAAATCCTCGAATCAATGCCACCATTTTTAGGTGGTGGTGAGATGATTTCCGAAGTATTTTTAGACCATTCTACCTATGCCGAATTACCGCATAAATTTGAAGCCGGCACACCTGCAATTGCCGAGGCGATCGCTTTAGGTGCAGCGGTAGATTATCTTACTAACATAGGCATGGACAAAATTCATGCTTATGAAGCAGAATTGACAGCTTATTTGTTCCAACAACTAAAGCAAATTCCCCAAATTAGAATTTACGGGCCTCAACCTAATTCTCAAGGGGAAGGTAGAGCCGCACTGGCTACATTTACCGTCGCCGAAGTCCACGCTAACGACTTATCAACATTATTAGATCAAGAAGGCGTTGCGATTCGTTCTGGACATCATTGCACTCACCCATTACACCGCTATTTAGGTCTTCCCGCAACCGCACGGGCAAGTCTCTCTTTCTATAACACCCGCGAGGAAATTGATGTTTTCATCAAAGCATTGCGGGAAACTCTTGACTTTTTTGCTAGTTTCTCCTAATGGGGAGTAGCGAGTAGGGAGTGGGGAGTAGGGAAGAAATATTTTCATTCCCTTGTTGTGAACTATACTCTTGGAATCTCTTGTAAAAACCTGAATTTTTTTGTTTCGCGCATAGAGCCACAGGGTAGGTGCGAAACAAAAAAATATTTACCAAGAGGTCTAATATATTTTTCATATCCATTCCCCACTCCCTACTCCCCACTCCCCATCAATTAAGACTTTGGTGCAACCAGGGTAAACACTGTAATCTCTGGACGCGCACCAAATCGCACATGAAACGCTGTCATCCCTAAACCTCGGTTAGTGTATAGGGTCATATTTCCTACTTGATAGCGTCCTGAATAATATTTTCTCCCCTGACGCGGGAGAAACAGCGGTTTTAACAAGGGTAAGCGCACTTGTCCAGCGTGGGAATGTCCAGATAGTTGCAAATCAAATCGGTCTGTAGCCGCACTGGTATCTGCAAAGTCTGGTTCGTGTGCTAGTAAAATTGCTGCGCCTTCATTGGGTAATTGATTGAGTACTAAATCCAAACGGGGATGACCGTATAAAATATCATCTACACCAGCAATATGCAGCATCGCACTGCCCCGGTGGAGTGTGTGAACACTATTGTTACCAAGGTAAACTATACCGCTTTGGGCGATCGCATCGATAATTTTCTCGATCGGGTTCTGGTAGTCATGATTACCCACTATTGCCACCGTCTGATCTTTGGGAGTGAACTTATCTAACGAAGGTTTCAGCGACGGGATAGAACCTGGTGAATAACGAGTGACAAAATCTCCTGTAATTGCTATTAAATCTGGTTTTTGTTGATTGACTAAGTTAATAATTCGTTTGAAACGCCCTTGAGTCATCCAGTTATCTAGATGAATATCGCTGATTTGCACAATTCGATACCCGTCAAATTCCTGAGACAGACGCGGTAAAGTTAGTTGTAAAGAATTGATCTCTATCCAATTCGGTTCAATTAGTTTGGCGTATAGTAATACACTAAATCCTAATAAAAAACAAAATCCTAAACTTAGAAAAGATCTGCTAGCTTTTCTGAGCCAATTACGACTTCTCAAGGCACAATCTCCATCAGCGTCACTACTAGATTGTCTGTCCCCATGTTGTTTGGATTTGGTTAATAAAACTGAGACTTAAAGTGGCTAGAATGTAGAGATGTGATATACTACCTCTTCTATTTACCCTGATTTTATGGGATTGCCAATTGTTGCTATTATCGGACGCCCAAATGTGGGCAAATCTACCCTGGTTAATCGTCTCGCCGGGGAACAAACGGCGATTGTCCATGATGAACCGGGTGTAACTCGCGATCGCACTTACATGCCTGCTTACTGGGGCGATCGCGAATTTTTAGTGGTAGACACTGGTGGTTTAGTCTTTAACGATGATACCGAATTTTTACCGCTGATTCGTCAACAGGCAATGATGGCGTTGACAGAAGCAAGTGCCGCGATTTTCGTCGTTAATGGTCAAACTGGCCCCACACCAGCTGATCAAGAAATCGCCGCTTGGTTACGCCAACAACCTGTACCTGTACTACTGGCTGTTAACAAATGCGAATCCCCAGAATTAGGTTTAATTCAAGCTGCCGAATTTTGGGAGTTGGGTTTAGGAGAACCATACCCGCTCTCAGCAATTCATGGCAACGGTACAGGAGAGCTACTAGACGAATTAATTAATCACATCCCTACTGTAGAACAGCCCCCAGAAAATAATGAGATTAAAGTAGCAATTGTGGGGCGTCCTAATGTCGGTAAATCGAGTTTATTAAATGCCTTTGTGGGATCAGAACGGGCAATTGTCAGCCCGATTTCTGGTACAACTCGTGATGCTATTGATACTGTCATCGAACGAGATGGACAAACCTATCGCTTGATTGATACGGCAGGCATTCGCAAAAAGAAAAATGTCGAATATGGCACAGAATTCTTTAGCATTAACCGCGCTTTCAAAGCAATTCGCCGCGCCGATGTAGTTCTGATGGTGCTAGACGCCATAGATGGAGCCACCGAACAAGACCAAAAATTAGCTGGACGAATTATTGAAGAAGGTCGTGCTTGCATCATCGTTGTCAATAAGTGGGATGCGGTGGAAAAAGACTCTTACACCATCTATGACTACGAAAAAACTCTGCAAGGGCGGCTACATTTTACCGAATGGGCAGATACTATTTTTGTCAGTGCTTTGACAGGACAGCGGGTGGAAAAGATTTTAGAGTTGGCGAGTTCAGCAGCTCAAGAACACAAGCGCCGTGTTAGCACAGCAGTGATTAACGAAGTCTTAGAAGACGCTGTTAGTTGGCATACGCCACCGGCGACACGTGGCGGGCGTCAAGGCAAAATTTATTATGGTACACAAGTCAGTACTCAACCGCCAACGATCGCTTTATTCGTCAACGAAGCCAAACGCTTTAATGACAACTACCGTCGCTACATAGAACGGCAATTTAGACAACAACTAGGATTTAAAGGCACTCCCATTCGTTTATTATGGCGGAGCAAAAAAGTCCGTGATGTCGAAAGCAGTAGCGCCAATCGTGCTACCCGCGTATAACTAAATAATTACTAATTCGTAATTCGTAATTCGTAGTTAGTAATGACGCGACGCTCCTGCGTCGCTAACGCTTCGCTATCGAGGACTCGCTCTAAGCGAAGCTATGCCGCAGGCTTTACGCTACGAAGCGCGTAATTCGTAGTTAATGGTACAAGCCCCTTAGCTAATTGATGGAAATAAAAAATAGTCTGCTTTTTTTAAGTCCTCGGATGAATGCGGGGGGTAATAGTTATGAATTATTTTGACTAATGACAAAACATGGATTTATTGCGATCGCTTCCACTTGGACTTTATTTAGAACAACCCCAAACTTGGCTACATAAAATTGACCCACGAGTCAAGTTTGCTTGGTTGATGAGCTTTTTGACAAGCTATAGTTTCGCCAACAATTATTGGCGTGTGCTGTTGGTAATACTGTTAATTGTTGCTACCTTAATTGCTCGGATTCCCCTACGGGTATGGCGTCAGCAGATGGGTTGGTTATTATTACTCTCGTTTTTTGTCTTAGCGATCGCAGCCATCACACCCGATGCATTAGGTGTAGATTATCAGCCACGCCTACCAGCTAACGAACAAATCATCACCCAGCCGGCAACTACCAAAACTAACAATGTTGTTCCCAAGCTAGCAGGTGACAACAAAAAATACAGCTATGTGCTATTTCATCAAGGCCCAGTTAGAGTTACTCGCCGCTCTTTAGATTTGGCAATTAGCATCAGTACAATAATATTTACCTTGATTTACAGTACCAACTTATATCTGCTGACAACCGCGCCAGAAGAAATCACATCAGGTATAGAAAGCTTAATGCAACCCTTGCGACGCTTGAAGTTACCTGTCACAGAAATTGCTTTAACTTTAACTTTATCTTTGCGATTTATTCCTTTAGTCTTAGAAGAAGTTCAGAATTTAGTTCGTTCTGTGATGACAAGGGCGATTAATTGGAAAAAGTTAGGATTTAAAGGAGCAATCAAAGTTTGGATGATCGTTGCAGAAAGACTTTTAGAAAATTTGCTTTTACGTGCAGATCAAATGGCTAATGCCATGATGGTGAGGGGTTTTACCAGTCCCAATCAACATCGAGTGCAATGGCATGACTTACGCTTAAAAGCCCGTGATTGGCTAGCGATCGCGCTTTTAATCTTATTTTGGGGAGTACGGCTAGCTGTAGGTACTGAAGCTTAACACGATTTGAGATTTTGGATAGTGCGATCAAAATCTCCTGCATTAATTACGAATTACGAATTACGAATTACTTTATGACCAATGCTTGGTATTGGCGATCGCTCCCTTTAGAAAATCGTACAGGTTCTGAAGTCTTCAATACTCTGTTTCGCTCTACTGCTGTACCAGGAATTGCTACCCTACTAGAAAGTCCCTATCCCACGCCAACCGACCATCCCCAACTCAGCCGTTATTCTATTTGTGCAGGTGCGCCCCGCACAATTGACGGTATTGTGCAAATGTGGACACCACCACTAGGACAAGTCCTCCCCTTCCTAGAAAATCTACTACAAAACAGCCAACAAATAATTTCTCCCTCATCCCCCTCATCCCCCTCATCCCCCCCTCCCCCCCTCCCCTTCATCGGTGGTTGGCTAGGATGGTTAGGCTATGACATAGCTTATGAAATTGAACAGCTACCTCGTGAAAAAATTGATCCCCTACCATTTCCTGTAGCTTTTTGGTATGAACCAGATTGTTTTGCAATTTTGGATCATGGGCAGCAACTTCTTTGGCTAGCCGCCAGTGATGTAGGGGGGTTGGATGAGTTGCAGAAGAAATTGGTGGAAGGACACGGGGAGGGGGGGACACAGGGACGCGGTGAGTTGAATACTGTAAGAGGATTTTCCGGTTCAGATAACTGGCGTTTCCATAATGGGGACACAAAGAACAACTTCCCCGCGTTCCCCTACGGGTTCGCAGTCGCCTGCAAAGGGAAACCCGGACACAGCGCTGTCTCACCGCGTCCTCGCGTCCCCGTGTCTTCCCCGTCGCCTCATTTGTGTATATCTCAGGCAGATTATGAATCAGCTGTCAATCAGGCAAAAAAATATATTCAAGCCGGAGATATCTTTCAGGCAAATCTCTCATTGCGATTTCAGGCATCTACAGCAGCTTCTGGGTGGGAGATTTACCAAACTTTGCAAAAAATCAATCCTTCTCCTTTTGCTTGTTATTGGCAGACGCCTTGGGGAGAAGTAATTAGCTGTTCACCCGAACGATTGGTGATGTTAGAAAATCGCCAAGCCCAAACTAGACCAATTGCCGGCACGCGATCGCGTGGTGCCACCCCGGAACAAGATCAGCAACTGGCACAAGATTTGCTCAGCAATACTAAAGAACGTGCTGAACACATCATGCTAGTAGATTTAGAACGCAATGATTTAGGGCGAGTTTGTGAATGGGGAAGCGTCAGAGTTGATGAATTGCTGTCAATTGAACGCTACAGTCATGTAATGCACCTAGTCAGCAACATCCAAGGCACTTTAAGAAGCGATCGCACACCCATCGATTTGATTCGTGCCACATTTCCTGGTGGCACAATTACAGGGTGTCCCAAAGTTCGTTGCATGGAAATCATCGAACAACTAGAACCACTACGGCGCAGCTTATTTTACGGTTCCTGCGGCTATTTAGATTGGCGAGGCAACCTAGACCTCAATATTCTAATTCGTACCCTACTCTTAACCCCCTCATCTCAAATCGAAGACAACACGGGGACACAGGGACAGGGAGACACAGAGGACTTCTGCGCGTCTTCCCCATCTTTCCCCTTCCACACCGTATGGGGACAAGTAGGAGCCGGAATCGTTGCCGATAGCGATCCAGAGAGAGAATGGTATGAATCTCTGCACAAAGCTCAAGCACAACTGGTGGCATTGAAAATGTTAGATAATCAGTAGTCTGGGCTTCGACTTCGCTCAGCCCACGGGAATGGGGAATAGGGAATAGGGAATAGGGAATGGGGAATAGGGAATAGGGAATGGGGAATAGGGAATAGGGAATAGGGAATAGTCATTTGTCGTCATTGATTATTCTCCGCGTCCCCGCGTCTTCCCACTCCCCACTCCCCACTCCCCACTCCCCACTCCCCACTCCCCACTCCCCACTCCCCACTCCCCACTCCCCACTCCCCACTCCCCACTCCCCACTCCCCACTCCCCACTCCCCACTCCCCACTCCCCACTCC